>k87-87119_pt1 | contig 9910 bp, 10 predicted proteins | sample MGYA00084030_6733316 | MGnify analysis MGYA00084030 | reverse complement strand
CACCTTTCCCCGCCCTATGCTACAAGTCTCTTTACTGCCGGCGGCGCCTGGGTGATCCAGACCGATAAGGAAAAATGTTGGCAAGCCAACTGGTCATTCATGAACCAAAGAACCCTCAACTCAGGTATATGGAAAGTAGAATATTATGAACGTGACAACAAGCCCATACTTAAAGATTTTTCCAATATTGAAACTGCTTATAGAGGTTTGGAAGATTCTCTAGTGGAAGCTCAAGATTTCTCAATAAGACGAAAATGTGGATGGGAAAAATGGTTTGAGAAAGCAATAGAGCTATTGCACAATCGTTCTCCTGTTCTACCTTATTATGCTGATTTGCTACCATCTACCTTTAAATACATCAAAGTTCGGCAACTACTTGCGGGAGCTCTTCAAGCGTGGGTGTTTGGCGGATTAGGTTCGTGGAATGACATGGATATTACCGACCCTTCATTAGAAAAGGAATATCAAAGGATTTCAAAGATTTTGTACGAGTCCGTTATCCAGTCAATAGGTGCTGTAACCAATTCGACAGCCGATGATCCATTAAGGGAATTGTCAAATTATTGAAACAAAAAATTTCTGAGCATGTTAAATTCAAAAGGTCCGCAGAAGTTTTTTAATGCATCCCAGCCCAAATCCCTGAACCTTGATTCTGTTCTGGTGTTTTATAGGAATGCACACTTCTACCCGGAGAAAGAAATCATGTCCACCACTCCGCCCATTTGCTTTGCGGTCCTTGGCCTTGTGTAGCGATGTCCCACACTACCACTTCTTGGACATATGATAAGAAGCTTTTTTGTTGAATATCACTTTCAAGAATGGTGATAAATTGATTCTCGTTAGGAATAAGATTTGGCACCATTTCCTTTTTCAAAGTTTGTGGATCATTGTATCGCGTATAAATGAGACGACCGATTTCTAATCGGAGAACGGTTCGGCGTGTGCTGTTTAGTATTTCGCTGAACTTTTCCATGCTTCCAACGTAGCTGAATTCTTCATCTCCGAGCAAAGTTGCCGCCAAAGTAGAAACATAGTGATCTGTTGATTCAAGACAACTTACGAGTTGCATATCGCCACGAAGATCTAGTGCTCTTACAGGGGGAATAAAGACCATTATCCAATTCGACAAATGCCGTGTTAACTCCCAGACTGATGGCAAATTCAGATTTCTCTCTGAAAGTCCATCTGAAACTTTTCCGTTAAGTTCCAGTCCATTTGATCCACCTGCCTCATTTTGCTTTGCGAGCTCCTGAAGAAATTCCCTCATTGTAATTAAGCCTTGAAACACTATGTCTTCATTCCAGGTTCTAAGCTCTTCCTGTTTTCTAGAAATTTCCTCAATAACTGCTTCGTCGGGCAGTAGTAAGCCATCAGATAATTGAAATAAATCCAATAATTTTCGATTGAGATCAGACAAGTTTCACCTCTTCATCACAAAGGCATTTGTGTCAATAACGCTAGCCTCGTTTACTCTATTAACTTTCCAAACCTTGCTTTTTCTATACATCACCGCTATAATATCTCAATAATTGAGACACTGTCCCACTATATGAGACACGAGGTAGAGGTTCATGTTGTTGGCCGAGACACAAATCCCGCTAAACACAATAGCTTCCCTTGATCGGCTATATCCCTTTGAGCCCGAATGGGCCCTATCGGGATGTCAGGCGCCAAAGTGGTTCCATCCGTTTGTTGAGCAAAGCTTGGTGGTTCTCGGATTATGAGTAAGCGAGTAGATGCCCTGTTGCTAAGTTATTTCTGGCAAGGCGCTGCTCGTTTTTTTATTTGCGAGAATCATAAGCAAGTATCGAAATACCAAGGGTTAGGAATAAGCACACCAACACTAGAAAGAGGTACGGAATAGCCATGTCAGACACTCGTATTGCTGCTTATCAACTAGTTGAATATTTGGACCATTTAGGTGTTGAGATTGTCTTTGGCTTGACAGGTCATACTGTTATAGCATTTTTGGATGCATTAGGCCGCAACGAGAAGATACGTTACATCTCCACTCGTCATGAGCAAATCGCGGCACATGCTGCAGATGGATATGCACGCGCATCCGGGAAACCGGGAGTGTTATTGACCCACCTTGGTCCAGGTCTGACAAATGCGGCTACTGGTGTTGCGAACGCTGCGCTGGATTCAATCCCAATGGTGGTTATAGCAGGGGATGTTCCATCCTATTACTTTGGCCGTCATCCCCATCAAGAAGTAAATTTGCACATGGATGGTGATCAGTATGAGATTTATCGTCCCTTCTGCAAACGCATTTACCGTGTAGATCGAATAAATGATTTTCCCCGCATTATTGAGCGTGCGTTTCATCTATCACAAACTGGACGTCCTGGCCCAGTACTCGTTGACGTACCAATGGACATGTTCTCGGCAGATATGCCGGTTGGCGCTTTCAACAAGAATCCCACCCCAATGGTTAAACCGACAATCGATCTTGAAACAGCCTCACAAGTTGCGCGAGCGCTTGCAGATGCAAAAAGGCCGATTTTATACGTTGGCGGCGGTGTTCAAAGTGCTTCCGCCAGTAGGGAACTTACAGCGCTAGCCGAAGCCTTGGAAACACCCGTAGCTCATACTCTTATGGGGAAAGGCAGTATGAGCGACAAACATCCACTTTTACTAGGGATGACAGGTTTCTGGGGAACCCCGATTGCCAATGAAATGTGCAGAACGGCCGATCTGGTTGTAGCTGTTGGCACACGTTTGGCTGAGGCTAATTCGAGTTCGTGGGATCCACGATACACTTTTGCTATTCCACCTACCCGTTTGATCCACATAGATATCGACCCTGCCGAAATTGGTCGTAACTTTGCCACAGAGCTGGGTATTGTGGCCGATGCAAAACATGCTCTTGGCATGATTGCGAAAGCAGCCAAAGAGATATCAGCTCCTAATCGTTCCGGGTTGCGCGAAAGGATCGCGAACGGTCGTAAAGAATTTGCCTCCAATTGGGCCGATCAATGGAGTTCAGATCAATATCCTTTACGACCAGAGCGCATTCTGAGTGAGGTCAGAAAGGCGTTGCCCGAAGACGGGTTCCTTGTGACAGACGTGGGCTGGAACAAGAATGGCGTAGCCCAGCAATTTCCGATCACAATTCCTGGGACATTTATTACGCCGAGTGGTCTGGCAACAATGGGATTTGGTCCAGCAGCGGCTCTGGGTGTCAAAATAGCACAGCCTGATCGCGCTGTGCTGGCACTTGTCGGTGATGGAGCCTTTAGTAGCCATATGTCTGTAGTGGCCACTGCCATGGAGGCGGAAATTCCTGTTGTATGGGTGGTGATGGATAACGCAGCTTTTGGAACGATTGCCGGACTTGAAAAAGCGCATTATGGTTGGACGTTTGGAAATATGTTTGAAAGCGAAGGCAAAGAATATCGTGTAAGTTATGCCGAAGTTGCCCGCGCCTGTGGTGCGCAAGGAGTCTTTATTAGTCAGGCTAATGAACTTGGCCCCGCGCTTCGCGATGCATTTGCTTCTGGAATACCAACTGTCGTTCACGTTCCGATGGAAAACATTCCCACGCCAACGCCTGGTTATTGGAACATTAATGATATTTATCGTAAAGGAGAATAACCTTTGGTAAGAGCGGTTGGATTATTTTGGAGTAGGCCCATCTCTTTTCAATGCTATACATCCTAATACCACTCTAAATATTTAGAAAGGAGGTTCAGCGGATAAAAATTAAAAGACAGATTTCGATAGCACTTTCTTTCGCTCTAAAAATTATGAGGAGACTCGCAAAAGGAGAATCACAATGAAACAAAAAGCATTCTACATCTTGATCATGTTAGGACTGCTGGTAGCATCTTGTGCGCCAGCGGCACCGACTCAAGCACCAGCAACTGAGGCACCAGCTACAGTTGCGCCGGCGACAGAAGCACCAGCAACTGAGGTGGCAGCCACCGAACCACCTAAGCCGGCGTGTGAACAAGCTATCAAAGTGGCAATCATCGGTGCAATGAGCGGCACTAACGCGGTTCTGGGAGATTGGATGAAGAAAGGTGTTACGCTTGCGATTGAACAGAAAAATGCCGCTGGCGGCGTTCACGGATGTGTGGTGGAGCTTATCATCTATGATGACGAAGCAGACCCCACCAAGTCAGTTGGTCTTGCACAAAAGGTCGCCACACAAGATAACGTCATGGCTGCCTGGGCTACCACCAATAGCAGCTCTGCGCTGGCGGACATTCCAATTTTCCAGCAGTACAAGATCCCCCAGCTCACCAATGGCACGAACGTGACGATCACGCAGCAAGGCAGCCCGTATATCTTCCGTACTACGCCCGCCGGCCCTGCCTTTGAAGACCCACTGGTAGATTATCTGGTCGAACAGGGCAATACAAAGTTCGCCATTATTGGGGATAACTCTGCTTACGGCAAGGGTGAAACCACATATCAAACGGACGCACTCAAACGCCACAATTTGGAACCACTTGCTGTCGAAGAATATGGAGTGGACGATAAGGACTTTACCGGTCAGTTAACCAAGATCATCCAGACGGAACCCGAAGTGCTTTTGCTGGCAGCCTCTGAAGTAGCGGGCGGCCTGGTTGCCAAGCAGGCTCGTCAACTTGGTTTCACCGGGACTATCGCCGGTGGTGCGGCCATGGCTACACCCAAGTTCATTGAAACTGCGGGTGATGCTGCAGAGGGCGTATACTTTACCACTCCCTATCCCGGTAATGATGCCAATGATCTGACCCGCGCATTTGCTGCCGCGTATAAGGAGCGTTGGGGTGAGGATCCAGAATTCCATGGTGCCAACACCTACGATGGTACAAATCTACTTCTGTTGGCAATGGAAAACGCCGATCCCCTGACACCCGAAAATGTTGCCTCCGAAATGCACAAGATCTGCGGCTACCAAGGGCTCCTGGGTGAGTTCTGCTATGACGAAAATGGCGAAGGTATCAAAATCACAAACCTGGGCATCATTAAGGATGGCCAGTTGACCTTGGTACCCTAGTAAGATCATAAGATCAGGTCTAAATTTTCTCGGAGGCGGATATCTCGCCTCCGAGAAATTGGTAATAGAAAAACCGGTATTTTGCCGGGTTACTTGCTAAGGAGAATTCAATGCAGTTCAGTATTTTTCTCCAGACGGTAGTAGGGGGAATTGGTATTGGTAGTCTATATGCACTGATCGCGTTAGGCTATTCAATGGTCTTCCGCTCGATGGGCCTGGTCAACTTTGCCCACGGTAGTATTTATATGGTTGGCACGTATCTGGGAATCATATGGTATAGGGGTATGGTAATGGGCTTGGAGATGCCGTATGCGGCTGCATTCATTACGGGGATTTTGCTAAATGCAGTGCTGGGCATAATCCTTGAACGAATTTTCCGTCCTCTGGCAAAGCTCGATCTGATGTTTATGCTTCTGGGCACAATTGGATTGGGATATGTCCTCGATAATATCTTCGTCATCATCTTTGGCGCAGAAGGGTTTGCAGTTGACTCACCACTACCCAATAACCCGGTAATTATTGCTGGCATTCGTATCTTACCTCAGATGGCGTTGTTGATTGGGGTGTCCGCCCTTCTCATGGTTGGGTTACAGCTATTTTTGTCAGAGACCAAGGTAGGTACCGCCATGCGCGCCTCGGCTGTGGATCATGAAATTGCAAGAACAATGGGAATTCCGGTCAACCGAATGAATGCACTAACCCTCGCCATCGGTTCGGGACTGGCGGCAGCGGCGGGTATTTTGGCTGCGCCTATTGTATATGTCAATCCAGCGATGGGGGCAGCTGTCGGCTTAAAGGGATTTGCAGCAGCGATTTTGGGCGGTCTCGGCAGTATCCCAGGGGCAATTGTAGGCGGATTGGTCTTCGGACTACTCGAAGCAATTTCCGCTGGTTACATTTCATCATCTTATACCAAGGGAATTGCCTTTATTGTTATGTTGGTGGTACTCATGGTCAAGCCCTCAGGCATCGTAGGAGAAATTACAGTCGAAAAAGTCTAGTACAGAATCGACCTTCGATACTATTTAATATCCACCTGCCACAATATCAGGAAGTCACTGGAGTTCTTATGAAGAATAAGTCGAGGATTATTAAGTGGATCTTAATCGGGGCGGTTTTGTGTGTTTTGTTTGGATTTCCACTCATAGCCCAAAACCGTTACCAGGTACACATTATTAACATGGCGGGCATCTATATTTTGATTAGCCTAGGGCTTAACCTTGCGATGGGCTATGCAGGACAATTTAATTTGGCGATGGGAGCACTTTGGGGCGTAGGAGCTTACACAGCAGCGTTACTAAACACGAAACTGGGAATTCCATTTTGGCTGAATCTGCCAGCGGCAATGATCGCTGCTGGAATTGTTGGTGCAATTGTTGGTCTCCCATCCCTCAAAGTCCGATCACACTATCTGGCAATTGTAACCATCGGTTTGGGTGAAGTAATCAATATCATACTTGTAAATGAGGATGAGTTTACTGGCGGTGCACTCGGCATTTCGCGTATTGCGATGCCGAATCTCTTTGGAATTCCTATCGACAACGATGAACGTTTTTACTACATAATTTTAGTCATGGTAATCCTTGGCTACTTGATCGCTCGACAAATTGTGAGCCATCGGATCGGTCGTGCTTTCCGTGCGATCCGTGATGATTTTCAGGCTGCAAGAGCCATGGGTGTGAATACTGCATACTATCAGATTCTCGCTTTTGTTATCAGTGCAGCATATGCCGGTGCGGCCGGTGCGTTGTTCGCACATTTGAATACGTATATCAGCCCTGATATTTTCGAGTTCAAATCAACTTTGTTTGTCATGACCATGACTATGGTAGGTGGGATGGGTAACCTTTTGGGTTCTCTCGTTGGTGGTCTCATGTTGCCGATATTGCAAGAGTATCTGCGTGTTATTGGAGACTGGCAGCTGGTCGGTTATGGTGTCGCTATCATGATTGTTGTGCTCTTCATACCTGGAGGCGTGATTGAACTCACGCGCCGATTCGAAACCTCGCGAAAAATACGTTTGCCATGGTCTACGAATGAAAAGCAGGACCCGGAGGAGGATGCAAATGTTCCTGGAAATTGATCAACTGACAATGCAGTTTGGCGGTCTGGTAGCTGTTAATAACGTCTCGATCCGGATTGATAAGGGTGAAATTCATGGGCTGATTGGTCCAAACGGTTCGGGCAAAACGACTGTTTTTAACGTTTTGTCGGGTTACTACAAACCAACTAGTGGAAGAATTTTGTTTGAGGATAAAGAAATTTCGGGACTGCCTGCGTATCAGATTACAGCCGCCGGCTTTGCGCGAACATTTCAAAACTTACGATTGTTCACTAGCATGACTGTGCTGGACAATGTGCTTGTTGGAATGGGTCATCATGCAAAGACCGGCTTGTGGGAGGCGATATTCAACCCAGTAGCTGTCCGGCGGGAAGAGAAAGAGTTCGTTGACAAGGCCATGGGATTGCTTGATTTGCTAGGCATTAGCGGCTTCGCAAACGAAAGAGCAACCAGCTTGCCCTACGGGCATCAACGTCGCGTTGAAATCGCCAGGGCGTTGGCTACCAATCCAAAGATTCTTCTGCTGGATGAACCAGCTGCAGGCTTAAATGAAGTGGAAACCGACAACCTGCGCAAAATACTCTCCAAGATTCGGGATTTAGGAGTGACAATTCTCTTGGTGGAGCATGATATGAAACTTGTGATGGGAATTTGTGAAGTAATCACTGTTTTGGATTACGGCAAAAAAATCGCCGAAGGAACTGGCACTGCCATCAGTAACGATCCCGTCGTGGTCGAAGCTTACCTCGGTCAGGAGCTGGATGTATGATCACTGTTGAAAACCTTCACACCTACTATGGGAATATCGAGGCAGTCAAGGGAGTATCTTTCGAAGTGCGCAAAGGTGAAATTACTGCGTTGATTGGGGCAAATGGTGCGGGTAAATCTACCACCATCAAGACAATTTGCGGTTTGTTACATCCTCGTGAGGGACAGATCCTATTCAATGGCACTCCTATTCAAAAGATGAGCGCTGATCAGGTTGTGCATTTGGGAGTCGGCTACGTTCCTGAGGGGCGGCGTGTGTTCCCTGTCTTGACGGTTGATGAAAACCTGGAGATGGGCGCTTATGGTCGATCAGATGTGCCGGAGATTCTTAAGGATAAGGAAAAAATGTATGACTTATTTCCTCGTCTAAAGGACCGCCGCCGACAACTCGCTGGTTCGTTAAGCGGAGGAGAGCAACAAATGCTTGCCATCGCGCGCGCATTGATGTCAAAACCTCAACTGCTTCTGATGGATGAACCATCTCTTGGTCTGGCGCCAATGTTGGTGAAGCAAGTATTTGAAATAATCGCTGAATTGAATAAAGCTGGATTGACGATCCTTTTAAGTGAACAGAACGCGCGGAGTGCACTAAAAATCGCACATCATGGCATTGTGATGGAAACCGGCAAGGTAAGATTTGCTGATACAGCAAAAGAGCTACAGGAAAATCCTGTCATTCAACAAGCCTACCTGGGCATTGGCTAATACAATACCAAAACCATTATCAGGAGGACCTATGGGTCAAATCAAAGTGTTGTTTCCGTTCAAGGATGGAGAGGAAATCTGGTTGGGCTTGGATACGCCTGGCTTCCGCCGAAGATTTTTTAGAACAGTTAATAAGAAGCTGGTGAACTCGGAACATATTGTTGCCGAATAAGCCATATGGTGGGCGACACAATGAAAGAGAGTTGCATTTCTTCTCGGACCAAATAGAATTCAAATACTATGAAACAGGAGTTTTCTCTCGCACAGCTAACCGTATTACACGCCTCTCCCCCAGAACTTGCAAAGATGGCGGCTGAAACCGGTTATGACTTCTTCAGTATGCGCCAAATCTACATGGGCTTGCCAGAAGAACCTGATTTTGATCTTTCAAAGAATAAGAAGCTTTTATCAGAAACCAAAGCGGTCATGGCCAATACTGGCATCCGTTTATTGGATATTGAGTTAGCCCGAATTGTTTCTGAAATCGATCCGGCTAAGTACGAGCCAGCCTTTGCGATAGCTGCCGAGTTGGGTGGTAAAAGCGTGATCAGCAGTATCTGGACTGAGAACCATGATTTATACCTTTCCCGGTTTGCCCAAGTTTGCGATCTCGCAGCCCAATATCGTCTGAGTGTGGAACTTGAATTTGTCCCCATATCGGCAGTGAGAAATCTTGCCGGAGTAGTAAACGTTCTTAATATGGTGAATCGACAAAACGCTGGTATTCTAGTGGATATCCATCATTTCCATCGGGCTGGAGACAACCCTGAAGACTTGGCAAGATTGCCAAGAAGGTGGTTCCATATGGTACACCTTTGCGATGCGAAGGCCGAAATTCCTGCCAATCTTGACGAGATGAGGCATATTCTGAGGGAGGATCGGGACTATCCAGGAGAAGGCGGGATAGACATAAAATCAATTCTTGCCAATATTCCTCCGGTCCCGTACTCTATTGAATTGCCAAAACTGAGTTTCAGCGATAAATATGGGTATAAAGCGCATGCCAGAAAGTGCTTGGATTTATCGGAGAGGTATTTGAATATTTGTGATTGATTTTTTATTGCACAATTCATACGTTGAGTATATTTTTGAGGATGAAAATGAAAGCTGCTTTTCTTTACGCGCCAGAAAGAATTGAAATTGACGATACCCCCGTTCCGGAAGTGGACAGGGATCAGGTCTTAATTGAGCCGATACGAGCAGGTATTTGTGGTTCCGATGTTTCACTATTCTCTGGACATCGTACGCCATCCGCGTATCCATTGTTACTTGGACATGAATCGGTTGGATACATCCGGGCCATCGGCGAAGATGTCACACAATTCTCAGTCGGTCAACGGGTGATTGTTGAGCCCAACTTTCCTTGCGGTGTATGCGCCTACTGT
>k87-472361_pt1 | contig 9920 bp, 5 predicted proteins | sample MGYA00084030_6733316 | MGnify analysis MGYA00084030 | reverse complement strand
TTATTACTCTGTTCCATTCAACCTGTTTGGTCTGATGTTCCGGGATATACTTTCGGTATCGGGCCGACGCACTCCGCCACCGAGCTGGCAAAACGCTGGACGCCGATCATGCAATATCTCACGGAAAAGTCAGGGGTTCACCTGCAATTCAAAACCGCGAAGGATATCCCGACTTTTCAGCAGCAAATGAAAGAGGGTGTTTACGACCTCGCCCATATCAATCCCTATCACTATCTCGTTTACCACAAAGGCAGCGGTTACACTGCGTTTGCGCGCGAGAAGGATGCCAAGCTGGTCGGCGTGCTGGTGGTGAAGAAAGACGGCCCGGTTCAGGATGTCAGTCAGCTGAATGGAAGCACTATCGCATTCCCCGCTGCCAACGCGCTGGCAGCGACCTGGCTGCCCGTGCACATGCTGCACGAAAATAACATCAACGTAACACCGCAATATGTGATTTCGATGGATTCGGTGTACCGCTCGGTTGCGAAAGGCCTGTTTCCTGCGGGCGGCGGTGAAATGCGCACGCTGGGCCTGATCGACCCCGAGGTGATGGATCAGTTGCGTATTTTGTGGACTTCCGAGGCATTGCCGCCATTTCCGTTTGTAGCGCACTCACGAGTGCCCAAAGCGGTAGTGGCGAAAGTGCAAAAGGCCCTGGTGCAGATGGCTCGCGACCCGCAGGGTCTCGCGTTGCTGAAGGCAAACAACTTTAAGGGTATTGAGGCGAGCAGCGATGCGGACTACGACGCGATGCGCAAAATGAACATCAAACCGGTGGAAGCCAAATAATGTCCTTCCGCTTAAAAATAATTCTCGGCGTAGTGGTGATTCAGGCTGTGTTTCTGGTCATGATGATCTGGAACGGTATGAATGTTCTGACGAGTTCCAACGAAGAAGCGCTGTTGAAGCGCACCTATACCACAGCCAAGCTGTTTGCCAGCATGACCCAGCCTGCAGTGCTGGCGACTGATCTGGCGACACTGGAAAGTTTTGTCAACGAATTGTTGTCCAACCCCGGCATTGTTTATGCGCGGGTGCGCTCCAACCAGCTCGTGCTGGCGGAGGGTGGCGACAAGAAATTTCTTGAACGCAAATTTGCAGAAGATACCAGTCTGGCCTCGTCCGAGCTGGATGGAGTATTTGATGCGTATGCCGATATTATGGTTTCGGGCGAAAAATATGGCCGGGTTGAGATAGGGTTTTCCACCAGCGCGATTCAACAGCTGATTGCCGGTACACGTAATAATGCGCTGACAAGGGCCATCTTCAGTCTCGTGCTGATGGGATTGTTTTCCTGGCTGTTGGGACACTACCTAACGCGCGGCTTGAATGCACTGGAGCAGGGTACGCAGAAAATTGCCGAGGGTGATCTGGGCTATCAGATCAATGTGCGTGGCAAGGATGAGCTGGCACAAACCGCGCTGGCATTTAATGCAATGTCAGCCAAGCTGAAGAGTCTGGATGATGAGCGCGTCAGGAAGGAAGAGGAGATCCACCAGCTCAATCTGGCACTGGAGCAGCGTGTAATCGATCGTACCATGCAGTTGCATGATGCCAACAAGCAACTGGAACACCAGGCCATGCACGATGCGCTGACCAAGCTGCCGAACCGGGCCTTGTTCCATGACCGCCTGCACAGCACGCTGTCGAGTGCAAAGCGTTCGGGGGAGTTGTTTGCACTGATCGGTGTGGATCTGGATCTGTTCAAGGAAATCAACGACACGCTGGGCCACCATGCGGGCGATCTGGTGTTGCAGCACGTTGCGCTGGCCTGCAATGAAGTGCTGCGCGATACCGATACGGTGGCGCGCATGGGGGGAGACGAATTTTCGATTCTGTTGCCCAAGGTGACGGATATGGCGCGTGCGCTGCAAGTTGCCGAGCGTGTGCTTGAGGCAATTAAAAAACCGCTGGATATTGACGGGCATATCGTTGAGGTCGGCGCCAGCCTCGGTATTGCGATGTTCCCGCAGCATGGCGAGGATGAACTGGAGCTGATTACGCATGGCGATGCCGCGATGTATGAGGCAAAGAGAAAGAAACTGGGCGTGGTGGTTTATCAGCCTGAAATGGGTGACGGGAAGAGCGAAGCGATTACCCTGAAAAGCGAGTTGCGGCGTGCGATCAGCGATGGCGAGATGGTGCTGCATTTTCAACCGAAGATTGATATCGGCAGCAATAAAGTCACGGGTGTGGAATCGCTGGTGCGCTGGCAGCATCCGCGTCTGGGTCTGGTTTATCCCGACGCCTTTATCGGGCTGGCTGAAATGTCGGGACTGATCAAGCCACTTACGCTGGAAGTGCTGCGGCTGGCCATGCTGCAGGTGCTGGATTGGTGCAGCAGGGGCTATGCTTATCCTGTAGCCGTGAATATTTCAGCCATTAATTTGCAGGACAAGGACTTTCCCGAGATTGTCTCGGCGATGATAGTCCAGTATGGCGTGCCTAGCCATATGCTGGAACTTGAAGTGACTGAATCCGCCATCATGGTGGAGCCGCTGATTGCGATCGAGAATATACGCAAGCTGTCGATGATGGGTATCCAGATGTCGATTGATGATTTTGGCACGGGTTATTCGTCCATGGCCTATATCCAGAAGCTGCTGGTGGCCAAGATTAAAATCGACAAGTCTTTCGTGCTTGAAATGGGCACACAGGTGAATGACGAGGTGATTGTGCGCTCCACCATCGACCTTGCGCATAATCTTGGCCTCAAGGCCGTGGCAGAAGGTGTGGAGAATCAGGCGGCATGGGACAAGCTGCGCGATATGGGCTGCGACTCCGCGCAAGGCTATTTTATGAGCAAGCCTTTGCCGGCCGGGGAGTTTATCAGCTGGGTGCAAACCTCGTCCTGGGGTGAACCACTGACTGCCGCTATCAAGAAAGATGCCGGCTAAGGCTCGCGCAGGTTCTTTTGCCACAATTTTTTCAATTTAAAACATGAAACTGAATTCCACGATATTTTTTCTGGTTGCAGCGCTGGTGAATTCTCCTGCTGTTGCCGCAGATTTCGATTCTGCGGTTTTTATTTCTGCACACAACAAATGGAGAGCCGAAGTGGGGGTGAAAGAAAAACTCAGCTATTCGCCCGAGCTGGCAGCTTCAGCGCAGGCGTGGGCGAACAAGCTGAAGCAGGGTAACCAGTGCAGGATGAAGCATAGCGCAGCGCATGGCTATGGCGAAAATCTGTACTGGGCGAGTGCGCTGAACTGGTCTGACGGCCGCAAGGAAGTGCAGAAAGTGACCCCCGCACAGGTGGTGGATAGCTGGGGCAGCGAGCAGGCAGATTACAACTACGCAAACAATAGCTGCAAGCCTGGAAAGATGTGCGGCCATACACCCAGGTAGTCTGGCGCAGTACGCAGAAAGTCGGCTGTGCAATGGCGGTGTGTACGGATAGCCAGGAGCAGGTGTGGGTTTGCCAATACAAGCCGGCGGGTAACTGGGTGGGCAGAAAACCTTATTGAGGCTAATGAGCAAAAAAATTAAAACATAATCTGGCCGTGTCTATAAGTGCTTTATGCCGGAACCAGAATAATCCCCGCCAGCGGTGGCAATTCGATTTCAGCCGAGAATGGCTGGCCCATCCACGGCATTGCTTCCGCACGTATGCCGTAGCCATTGCCGGTGTTGCTGCCGCCGTAATAGGTTGAGTCGCTGTTAAAAACTTCCTTGTAGGAGCAGTCGTAGGGCAGGCCAATGCGGTAGCGACTGCGCGGCACCGGGGTGAAGTTGAGCGCAATCACGGCAACTTCGCCATTGCTGCCTCGGCGCAGAAAAGACAGCAGCGTGCGTTCCGCATCGTGGCAGTCCAGCCAGGAAAACCCTGCCTGTTCGAACTCCAGCTGGTAGAGCGCGGGCAATTCGCGGTAGAGCCGGTTCAGGTCACGCGCGGTGTTTTGCACGTCACGATGTTGTGCGGTCCCCAGTTGCCACCAGTCCAGTTCCCAGCTGGAGCGCCATTCACGTCCCTGGCCGAATTCATTGCCCATGAAGTTGAGTTTTTTGCCGGGGCTGGTCATCTGGTAGGTGAGCAGCAGGCGCAGGCTGGCAAATTTTTGCCAGGTGTCGCCCGGCATTTTGTCCAGCAGCGAGCCTTTGCCATGCACCACTTCATCGTGGGAAAACGGCAGCATGAAGTTTTCGGTGTAGGCGTAAAGCTGGCTGAAGGTGAGCTGGTTCAGTTCATAGCGGCGATGCACCGGGTCGTTGCGCATGAAGCTGAGGGTGTCGTTCATCCAGCCCATGTTCCATTTCATCGAGAATCCCAGCCCACCCAGATAGACCGGACGCGACACGCCGGGCCACGAGGTGGATTCCTCGGCCAGGGTCAGTGCTCCCGGAAAGACCTGGTGCACCATGATGTTCAGCTCGCGCAGGAATTCAATGGCTTCGAGGTTTTCGCGGCCACCGTATTTATTCGGCAGCCATTCATCCTCCTTGCGCGAGTAATCGAGGTAGAGCATGGAGGCAACCGCATCGACGCGCAGGCCGTCGAAGTGGAACTGTGACAGCCAGTAATGCGCGCTGGAAAGCAGGAAGCTTTTTACCTCGTTGCGGCCATAGTTGAAGATATGCGTGCCCCAATCCTGGTGATAGCCGAGGCGCGGGTCTTCGTGCTCATACAGGGAGGTTCCGTCAAAGCGGGCCAGTGCAAAGCTGTCCTGCGGAAAATGCGCCGGAACCCAGTCGAGCAGCACGCCTATGCCGGCCTGATGGCAGCTGTCAATGAAAAAACACAGCTCGTCGGGTGTGCCGTAGCGGCTGCTGGCGGCAAAATATCCGGTGGTCTGGTAGCCCCAGGATTCATCCAGAGGGTGCTCGGAAACGGGCATCAGTTCAATATGGGTGTAATGCATTTCCTGCAAATAGGGGATGAGGTGTTCGGCCAGTTCGCGGTAGCTGTAGAAGCGCCCATCCGGATGGCGTCGCCACGAGCCGGCATGGATTTCATAAATATTGAGCGGCTGGTGCAGCCAGTCCCAGTGATTGCGCTGCGTTATCCACTGTTCATCCTGCCACACGTGCGTAATGCCTGCACCTGCGCGCCCGGCGGTGTTCGGGCGCAGTTCAAATGCATTGGCATAGGGGTCTGTTTTGACCAGCAGCTCGCCGCTAACACTGAGAATTTCGAATTTGTAGAGCGTGCCCTGGGCAAGATCGGGAATGAATATTTCCCATACCCCGCTGGAACCGTGCGCAGCCATCAGGTGTATGCGTCCGTCCCAGCGATTGAAGTCGCCCACCACGCTGACGCGCCGGGCATTGGGCGCCCACACCGCGAAACGTATGCCCTGTATGCCATCCTGCTGCGTGCAATGGGAACCTAATACATGGTAGCCCTGATGCAACTTGCCTTCATTGAAAAGGTGCAAATCAAAACTTGAAATTTTGCGTGAAAAGGCGTAACAATCATGCAATAGTTGTTCATTACCATCTTCCATTTTCAGCAGACGGTAGGGATGCGGCGGCGCTATGCTGCCATGCCATTCGAATAAACCGTTGGCATGTGTTTGTTGCAGGGCTGCTCTGCCCTGGGCGGTTTCCAGCCACACTGCCGATGCGTGCGGCTGGTATACGCGCACCACATGGCTGCCGCTTTCCTGATGCAGGCCGAGATAGGCGTAAGGATCGTCCAGACAGCCCTTGAAAAGTGCTTCGGCGCGCGGGTCGGAATGTTTGCTGGGTTTATTTTTCATATGGGCTTGATTATAACCATAACGGGTACCACACTCTCAATTGAAACTGAATATGTTTCCCCGACTATTTCCGGAGGAATTTTATGCGACAACCAGAGAAAGTCAAATTTGTAAGCCAGATGACCAAAAATACCTACGCCATGGTATTGGCCGGGGGGCGTGGCAGCCGTTTGCATCAGCTGACGGATTGGCGTGCCAAACCGGCGGTGCCGATAGCCGGCAAGTTTCGCATTATTGATTTTGTGCTGTCGAATTGCGTTAACTCTGGCATACGCCGCGTGGGTGTTGCCACCCAATATAAATCCCACAGCCTGATTCAGCATATCCAGCGCGGCTGGCAGTTTCTGAACGGGCAGTTTGGCGAATTTATCGATGTACTGCCGGCGCAGCAGCGCGTTGAGGCCAAGTGGTATCAGGGCACGGCGGATGCGGTGTTCCAGAATCTGGATATATTGCGCGAAACCAGCCCCGATTATGTGTTGATACTGGCCGGTGATCACGTTTACAAAATGGACTACGGCGAGCTGATTGCCTTCCATGTAGAACGGCAGGCTGACATGACCGTTGCGTGCATTGAAGTGCCGCTGGCCGATGCCACTTCATTTGGCGTGATGGAAGTGGACAAGGAAGGACGCGTTGTTGCCTTTGATGAAAAACCCAAACAGCCCAAAGCCATTGTAAACAAGCCTGACAAGGCGCTGGCGAGCATGGGTGTTTATGTATTCAATGCACAATTTCTGTATGAGCAACTTCTGCGCGATGTGGATGATCCGGGTTCCAGTCACGATTTTGGAAAAGACATTATTCCGCATTTGATTGCGACGAAGTATCGTGTATTTGCACAGAACTTCAATGACAGCTGCGTAAAGTACGATGATGGAAAACCGTATTGGCGTGATGTGGGAACGGTGGATGCCTACTGGGAAGCCAATATGGAGCTGACCAAGGTGGTGCCTGACCTGAATATGTACGATCAGGACTGGCCCATCTGGACTTTCCAGGAGCAGTTGCCACCGGCCAAGTTTGTGTTCAATGACGATGAACGCCGCGGTATGGCGGTGGATTCTCTGGTGTCGGGCGGCTGCATTATCAGCGGTGCTTCGGTGCACAGTTCTTTGCTATTTTCCAATGTGCATGTGCATAGCTATTCCACCGTTGAAGAGTCGGTGTTGCTGCCCAATGTGGAAGTGGGACGCAACGTGGTGATCAGGCGCGCGGTGATAGACAAGCTCAGCATTATTCCGGAAGGCATGCAGATAGGTGTGGATCTGGAAGAAGACAGAAAGCGATTTTATGTCAGTGAGAACGGCATCGTGCTGGTGACGCCGGATATGCTGGGACAAAAAGTACACCGCATCCGCTAAGGACATCGCTAAAACTCAAACTCCGTCGCGATACGGCGTTGCTCAGCCAAACTAAACGCTTACATATATAAAATATGCTGCGCGCCTTGTCTCGCTTAGGATTTTGAGCTTTATCGATGCCCTTGGATTGTTGTTAAGGTTTTTATTGCAGCACTGTAGTTGTGAATGGGATTAGGAAATGACCAAATCTGTTGATCTTGTTTTTCTCTGGCATATGCACCAGCCGGATTACCGCGATTATGCCAGCGGTGATTTTCTGTTGCCGTGGGTTTACCTGCATGCGCTCAAAGATTACACCGATATGGCCTATCATCTGGAGCAGCACCCCGGGGTAAAGGCGGTGGTTAACTTTGTACCTGTGTTGCTGGATCAGATTGAAGACTACCAGCAGCAATTTTCGACAGGTAAAATTCGCGATCCCTTGCTGCGCCTGCTGGTGCGCGAAAACCTGAATGATGTGAGCGAGGCGGAACGCAATCTGATCATAGACAGCTGTTTCCGCAGTGATCACAACAAGATGGTTGCACCGTATACTTTTTACAAACGTCTGTTTGATCTGTACAAGCTGGTAGAGCCCGGTGGCAGTACCGCGATTTCCTATTTGTCCGGTCAATATCTGGCCGATCTGCTTACCTGGTATCACCTGGCCTGGTGTGGCGAAAGTGTGCGCCGCGAGCATGATCTGGTGATCAGCCTGATGAGCAAGGATGAAAACTTCACATTTGAAGACCGTCAAAAATTGTTTGATCTGATAGGCGGCGCAGTGAGCGGCATTATTCCGCGCTACCGCAAGTTGGCCGAGAGCGGACAAATCGAACTTTCTGCCACGCCGCATTATCATCCGCTGGCACCGTTGTTGCTCGATATCCACAGTGCGCGCGAGAGCCAGCCGCATACCAGCCTGCCGCAATCACAGTCTTATCCCGGCGGCAGGTTACGTGTGCAGGCACAGCTGAAGCAGGCCTTGGCAAGCCATCTTTCGCGTTTCGGTGTCAAGCCAACAGGCATCTGGCCGGCAGAAGGCGCGGTATCAACCGAACTGATGCAGGTGCTTGTAGAGCAGGGCTGTCGCTGGGCCGCAAGCGGGGAAGGTGTGCTGGTCAATAGTCTGCACCAGGCAAAACAGTCAATTGCAGAACGCACGCAATACCTCTACCGGCCTTACCGTCTGAACGGGGAAGGGCGCGGCATAAGCTGCTTTTTCCGCGATGATCGCCTGTCTGATTTGATAGGGTTTGAGTATTCCAACTGGAATGGGCAGGATGCAGCGCTGCATTTTGTCGCACAAATAGAAGCGATAGCAGAGCAGGCTGCCGATAATGAAAGGCCCCTGGTCAGTGTCATTCTCGATGGCGAAAATGCGTGGGAATATTATCCCTACAATGGTTACCACTTTTTGAATGATCTTTACTCCGCACTGGAAGGTCATGAGGCAATCAATACAACAAATTACCGTGACTATCTGGCTGTGCGCGAAGCGGAGCATGGCCAGGGCATGGTCATGGATGGCGAGTTGCCCGGTCTGGTTGCGGGTAGCTGGGTTTATGGCACTTTCTCCACCTGGATAGGTTCAACCGATAAAAACCATGCATGGGATTTGTTATGTGCGGCCAAGCAAAAATATGACATGGTGATGGCGGCCGGGCGCCTGAGCAAAGATGAACAGCAGGCTGCCGAAAGGCAGTTGTCTTCCTGTGAAAGTTCGGACTGGTTCTGGTGGTTTGGCGACTATAACCCTACACATGCGGTTGCGAGCTTTGATCGCCTGTACCGGCACAATCTGATGCATTTGTATCAATTGTTAAAACTTGAAATTCCGGAAAATCTTAACACCCCGATCAGTCAGGGCGGCGGGTCGGCAGAGGCGGGCGGCACTATGCGCCGCGGCTCCTGAGGATGTTATCGTATGACCAACCGCATTATTTTGATGCTTACTCATGACAACAGGAGCAGATATGCGCTTCCCGCGCAGTAGCGGCATATTGCTTCACCCAACTTCATTGCCAGGGCCCTGCGGCTCGGGAGATTTCGGTGCGGCTGCTTATCACTTTATTGACTGGCTTGCTGTGGCCGGGCAAAAAATGTGGCAGATTCTGCCCCTCGGCGGCATAGGCCCCGGCAACTCCCCCTATATGAGCAGTTCGGCCTTTGCGGGCAATCCCCTGTTGATTGATTTGAGCGAATTAAATGCGTTCGGCTGGCTCACTGCGGAAGATCTGCTTCCGCTTGCGGATTTCAATCCGCAAAAAGTGAATTTCCCTCTCGTGGAACAATACCGCATGGCAAGACTTCGGCGCGCGGCCAGCCGTTTTTTCGCTGACCAGCAACATCACCATGCTGAATTTGAAATGTTTTGCGCTGCCGAGCGGGAATGGCTGGATGACTACGCGCTTTTTATGGCATTGAACGGAAAGTATAACGGTCAGGAATGGGGGCAGTGGCCGCCAGTATTTGCACAGCGCGAAGCTGCGGCGCTATCTGAAGCCAGCGCCGCGCTGGCGGACGAGATTGGTTTCTGGAAATTTTGCCAGTGGAGCTTCTTTCGGCAATGGCGAAAACTGAAGCACTATGCCAATACGCTGGGCGTTCGCATCATCGGCGACATGCCGATTTTTGTTGCTTATCAGAGCGCGGATGTGTGGTCGCGCCAGCATTTGTTTGAGCTGGGCGCAGATAATCTGCCCACCGTCATCGCCGGCGTGCCGCCGGATTATTTCAGCGCGACCGGGCAACGCTGGGGCAATCCGCTGTTTCGCTGGCCAGCACATGAGCAGGAAAATTATGCATGGTGGATAGAACGCATGCGCAAGTCGGTTGAGATGTTTGATATCGTGCGCATCGACCATTTTCGCGGCTT
>k87-645899_pt1 | contig 9946 bp, 9 predicted proteins | sample MGYA00084030_6733316 | MGnify analysis MGYA00084030 | reverse complement strand
CTGCTGCAATACCTGAAAGACACCCAGCGTTCGTCGCTGCCGCATCTGACCGGCCTGAGCGTGGAGCGCGAGGAAGACACCATCCTGCTCGACGCCGCGACCCGGCGTAACCTCGAACTCACCGACAACCTCAACGGCGGCCACGAGCACACGCTGGCCTGGGTGCTGGACCGTTGCGGCACGGCGATGGGTTCGCGGCTGTTGCGGCGCTGGCTGCATCGCCCGGTCCGGCGCCGCGAGATCGTCAACGCGCGTCTCGATGCGGTGGAAGAACTCACCCGTGATTTCCGCTTCGAGGCGCTGGGCGAACTGCTGGCGCGGATCGGCGACATCGAGCGCATCCTCACCCGCGTCGCGCTGCGCTCGGCGCGGCCGCGCGACCTGACCCGGCTGCGCGACGCGCTCGGCCTGCTGCCGGAACTGCAGCGCCTGAGCGCCGGCTACCACAGCGCGCGGCTGCAGGAACTGCGCGCGCACCTGACGCCGCAACCGGCGCTGCACGAACTGTTGCGGCGTGCGTTGATCGACAACCCGCCGATGCTGATCCGCGACGGCGGCGTGATCGCCACCGGCTTCGATACCGACCTCGACGAGTTGCGCATGCTCAGCGAGCACGCCGGCCAGTACCTGGTCGATCTCGAGACCCGCGAAAAGGAACGCACCGGCTTCAAGACCCTGAAAGTCGGTTACAACCGCGTGCATGGTTATTACATCGAGCTGTCGCGCAACGAGGCCGACAACGCACCGATCGATTACCAGCGCCGGCAAACGCTGAAGGGCGCAGAGCGCTTTATCACGCCGGAATTGAAGGCGTTCGAGGACAAGGCGCTCAGCGCGAAAAGCCGTTCGCTGGCGCGCGAAAAGGAACTGTACGACGCGCTGCTCGACGCGGTGAATGCCGAACTGGCGCTGCTGCAACGCGCCGCCGCCGCGCTCGCCGAGCAGGACGTGCTGGCCACGTTCGCCGCGCGCGCCTACCAGCTCGACTATCGCCGCCCGCAGTTGAGCGACACGCCGGGCATCGAGATCGTCGGTGGCCGCCACCCGGTGGTCGAGCAGGTGCTGAAGGAAGCGTTTGTTCCCAACGACGTGCTGTTCACCGCCGAGCGCCGCATCGCCGTGATCACCGGCCCGAACATGGGCGGTAAATCCACCTACATGCGGCAGACGGCGCTGATCGCGCTGCTGGCGCATGTCGGCTCGTTCGTGCCGGCCGAGCGCGCGCAGATCGGCCCGCTGGACCGCATCTTCACCCGCATCGGTTCCTCCGACGATCTCGCCGGCGGACGTTCGACCTTCATGGTCGAGATGACCGAGACCGCGAACATCCTGCACAACGCCACCGCCAGTTCGCTGGTGCTGATGGATGAAATCGGGCGCGGCACCAGCACCTTCGACGGCCTGTCGCTGGCCTGGGCCTGCGCACGCTTCCTCGCGCAGAAGTCGCGCGCATTCACGCTGTTCGCGACCCACTATTTCGAGATCACGGCGCTGGCGGAAGAAATCGCCGGTGTGGTGAACGTGCATCTCGCGGCGAGCGAGCACGGCGACGGCATCATCTTCCTGCACAGCGTGCGCGAAGGGCCGGCCAGCAAGAGCTACGGGATTGCCGTGGCGCGGCTGGCCGGCGTGCCGCGCGAAGTGATCCGCGAAGCGCAGCGCAAGCTGGAGGACCTGGAAAGCGGCGCCGCTGTGGGAGGGGCTATTGCCCCGACAATCCCGCCCGACCGCAAGAGCGTCGGGGCAATAGCCCCTCCCACAAAAGCAGGCGGGCCGCAGCCAGACCTGTTCTCCGCCGCCAGCCCGACGCTGGAGCGGCTGCGCGGGCTGGATCCGGATGCGCTCAGCCCGCGCCAGGCGCAGGACCTGCTGTACGAACTGATCGCGCAGGCCCGCAAGGAGTAGCCGACGCGGGCTCATCGCCGGAGCCGATGGATCACTTCGGTTATCGCCGGTTGGCGGCCGGGGGAGCGGCCGCTAGACTAGCCGCCGTTTTCAGCCCCCCGGGTACCGGGTCGCACTTTCCACGAGGTTTGCCATGACGTTCGTAGTTGGCGAGAACTGCATCAACTGCAAGCACACCGATTGCGTCGAGGTGTGCCCGGTCGATTGCTTCTACGAAGGCCCGAACTTTCTCGTCATCCACCCGGACGAGTGCATCGACTGCGCGCTGTGCGAGCCGGAGTGCCCGGTAAACGCGATCTTCTCGGAAGACGAGTTGCCCGAGGGCGAGAAGGAATTCCTCAAGCTCAACCGCGAGCTGTCCGAGAAGTGGTCAACTTCCGGCCACAACATCACCCAGATGAAAGATGCGCCGGCCGATGCCAAGGCGTGGGACGGCAAGCCGGGGAAGAAGTCGTTGCTGGCGGACTGGTAAAAGCAGTCGGGGCATTCTCGGGGCAGTCGGGGCAATAGCCCCTCCCACATGCACAAAAAAGCCGGCAAAAGCCGGCTTTTTTGTTGCTCTCCCTGCACGCGCAATCGAGTACTCCCTACCCTCTTGCGATCCTTCTGTTCGCCGTCCTTGCCCCGGACATCCTGTCCGGTCGGTCCCTGTGCTGGAACCATCCCTGAGCACGAGAGGCACCTTAGCAAAGGCCCTCCGGCGGACCTTCGGACATTACCTGGCCAGTCCGGCGGAAACAGGGCCGCATCGCCCGGCCAGAATAATTTTCTTATTTAAAACAAGTAATTATCTGGCTCGATCGCCGGGCAAGGCGGCAGAAGCGCACGCCGAAACCGCCAACCTCCTACAGCGATGTGCGAGATATCGCACACGGCGGGTCGTCGATTTCCTACGCGGTATTGGCGGTCGCCACGAGCAGCGCGCTCAGCGCCGGGGCAAGACCTGAAGCGGGTCGATCGGGTCGCCGTTGCGGCGCACCTCGAAATGCAGCTGGGTGCGGTCGGTGCCCGACGAACCCATCTCGGCGATGGCCTGACCAGCGCCGACCTGCTCGCCTTCCTTCACCAGCAACTTGCTGTTGTGGGCATAAGCGCTCAGGTAGATATCGTCGTGCTTGATGATCACCAGTTGCCCGTAGCCCACCAGGCTGTTGCCGGTATAGACCACGCGGCCGCCACGCGCCGCGCGCACCGTATCGCCGTTGCTGCCCGCGAGGGCGATGCCCTTGGGCCCGACACTCTCGGCGTTGAAGCGGCTCAGCACCCGCCCCTTCACCGGCCACAGCCAGCCACGCCCCTGCCCCATGCCATTCGGGCCAACCCCGGCGGGGGTTTGCGACGCCGCCGGTTTCGCCACCGGCGTGACCGGTTTCTTCACCACCGCCGGCGTCACCTTGCTCAGCCGCAGTTTCTGACCGGGGTAGATCGTGAACGGTTCGCGGATGCCGTTGAGCATGGCCAGTTGCTGGTAATCGAGCCCGTAACTGAATGCGATCGAGTACAGGGTTTCACCGCGGGCGACGATATGGGATTCCGGGCGCGCCGGTTTTTGTTCCGGCTGCTTGCCGGTGACAACCGGCGACTCTTCCACCGGCGGCGGCGTGGAACTGCAACCTGCCAGCGCGAGCGTCAGCGTCATGGCGACGGCAACCGCCAGGCGCTTCACGAGATCGATCCCCGCAGGAACGGCACGAACTTCACTTTTTCCAGCACCTGCTGCTGGAAGCCGGTCTCGGTGCGCAGCACCAGCACCAGGTCCTGCACGTCGTCGCGCGTCGCCACCGGGATCACCAGCCGGCCGCCGACGGCGAGCTGGTCGAGCAGTTCCTGCGGGATGATGCCCGGCGCCGCGGCGCAGAGGATCGCGTCAAAAGGCGCTTTCTCCGGCCAGCCGAAACCACCGTCGCTGTGCTTGAAGTGCACGTTGTTGATTTTCAGCAGGCGGATGCGCTGCTTCGCCTGGTCCTGCAGCGGCCGGATGCGCTCGACCGAATACAGTTCTTCGCACATCTGTGCGAGGATCGCCGTCTGGTAGCCGGAGCCGGTGCCGATCTCCAGCACTTTCTTCGGCTTGCCGCCGGCCAGCACCGCCTGCGTCATCAACGCGACGATGTACGGCTGCGAGATGGTCTGGTTGTGGCCGATCGGCAGCGCGGTGTCCTCGTAGGCGCGATGCGCCAGCGCTTCGTCGACAAACAGGTGGCGCGGCGTCGAGCGCATGATTTCCAGCACCCGGCGATCGGCGATGCCCTGCTCCTCCAGGCGCTTGATCAGGCGATCGCGCGTGCGCTGGGACGTCATGCCGATGCCACTGATATCGGGCGTCATGCGCCGGCTCCCAGCCAGTCGCCCAGCACGCGCAGCGAATCGTGACGGGTCATGTCGCCGTGCAGCGGCGTGACGGAAACGAAACCGTTGTCGATCGCGTGGAAGTCGGTGCCGACGCCGGCATCCTCGCCTTCGCCGGCGATACCGATCCAGTACACCTTGTAGCCGCGCGGATCGGTCGCCGGCATCACGTCGCCGGCGCGGTGGCGATGACCCAGCCGGGTGACCTGCAGGCCGCGTAACTGGTCGAGCGGGATGTCCGGGATGTTCACGTTGAGAATGGTGCGCGGCGCCAGCACCAGCGTCTCGACCCGGCGCAGCACATCCGCCACCACTGCGCGTGCCGTATCGAAATGCTTCGGCTGGTGCGCGGCGAGCGAGAAGGCGATGCAGGTGCGGCCGATAAAGCGGCCTTCGATCGCCGCGGCGATGGTGCCGGAGTACAGCGCGTCGTCGCCCAGGTTGGCGCCGGCATTGACGCCGGTGATCACCCGGTACGGGTCTTCATCAAGCAAACCATTGAGCGCGAGGTGCACGCAGTCGGTGGGCGTGCCGTTCACCGCGTGATAGCCCTGCGGCGTGCGGGAAACGCGCAACGGCTTGTCGAGCGTGATCGCGTTGCTGTAGCCGGAGCGGTTGCTGTCCGGCGCGACGACCACGACTTCGCCCAGTTCCTGCGCGCAGTCGACGAGCACCTGCAGGCCCGGCGCGTAAACGCCATCGTCGTTGCTGACCAGGTAAACGGGTTGCTTGCTCATCGCCTGCTTGCGATCAATCGGCATCGGGTTCGCTCACTGCGGTCATCGCGGCGGCGTTTTGCACGTCGAACAATTCCCGCAACAGGGCGGTGGCATAACTGCCGCGCCAGAGACCGAAACGCAGTTGCAGCACCCCGGGTTGCAGCCAGTCGTGCTGCAGGTCGAGTACCCGGCTGCGCAGCGGGCGCCGCCCGGATTCGACCCGCCAGCGGGCCAACGCCTCGGGGACGCCATCATAGCCGCCGGCGATACGCGCCTCCAGTTCGGCCACGACGCCGGTCGGCTGCGTGCCGCCGGTCCCCGCCAGCAGACCGCCGGGGTGCACATCCAGCGCCGCGCAGCGCGCCGCCAGCGTCGGGTCCGCGTCGCCGGCGAACCAGCGGCCACCGGTGCCATCGAGCATGGCGAGCTCGCCGGGCAGCACGCGGTTCCAGCTGCCGTCGCGCACCCGCGCATCGAGGATCTCGTTGAAGATCACGCTGCGCAGCGCCGAAATCACCAGCCCGCGCTTCTCCGGCCGCGACGGCAGCCGGCCGGTCTGCACCGCGTCCAGCGCCGCCGCCAGATTGGAATCGTTGCTGCCGAAACGTTGCTCACCGAAATAATCGGGGACGCCGGCGCGGGCGATCAGCGCCAGCCGGGCGTCGACCGTGGCCGGGTCGGCGGTGATGCCGCGCAGCACCAGCACGAAGCGATTGATGCGATGCGTGCCGCTGCGCAGTTTGCGGCCGTGGCGATGGCTGGCCAGCACGCGCACGCCTTCTTCCTGCAATTGCGTCCAGTCGGGGTCGGCCTTGCCGGTCAATTGCAGCGAGAACCACTGGCGGGTGACCGCGTGCCGATCCTTGCGCCCGGAGAAACTCACCAGCCGCGGATGCAGGCCGGCGAACTGCGACAGGCGCTGGCCAACCCACGCGGTGTTGTTGCCGCGCTTCTCGACCTGCACCAGCAAGTGCTCGCCGGCACCGTCGGGAGTGAACGGGAGTTCTTCATCGACGAAGAAATCTTCGGGGGTGGTGCGGATGACGGCGGTGCCGGGAACCGGGCCGTGGGCGTGGGCGAGGGGAGGGAGAGCGTCGCGGCAATAGCCGCTCCCACAGGAAGTCACGCGCGTGTGACCAGGGCGACGGCGAATGCGGCGATGCCTTCGCCGCGACCGATGAAACCCATTTTTTCATGGGTGGTCGCCTTCACGCCGACCGCATCCGGCGCGATGCCGAGATCGGCGGCGATGTTGGCGCACATGGCGTCGACGTGCGCGGCGATCCGTGGCGTCTCGGCGACGAGGGTCAGATCGACGTTGCCGGCACGCCAGCCGCGCTCGGCCAGCAAGGCCGCGACCGCACGCAGCAGGCTGCGGCTGTCGGCGTCCTTCCAGGCCGGATCGGTATCGGGGAAGTGCTTGCCGATATCGCCCAGCGCCAGCGCACCGAGCAGCGCATCGCACAGCGCGTGCAGCGGCACGTCGCCGTCGGAGTGCGCGACGAGTCCGCAGGCATGCGCGATACGCACGCCACCCAGCGTGACGAACGCGTCGGCGGACGGCGGCGCAAAGCGGTGGACGTCGTAGCCCTGGCCGATGCGGATGTTCAACGTCATGGGTTTTCCTCCGTGCGCAGCACCAGCGCGGCGTCCTGTTGCCGGGCCAGCCAGAACGCGGCCAGCGCCAGGTCCTCCGGCCGCGTGATCTTGATGTTGTCGCGCGCGCACTCGACCAGTTTCGGCGCATGACCCAGACGCTCGACCGCCTGTGCCTCGTCGGTGACGACGACGCCGTCGCGGCAAGCCGCGTGCAGCGCATCGCGCAGCAGGCCGTAGCGGATCATCTGCGGCGTGGCCGCCAGCCAGGTACGCGAGCGGTCGGCGGTGGCGGCAATACGATCGTCGTCGCCGGCCTGCTTCACCGTGTCGGTGGCGCGCACCGCGAGGATGGCGCCAACCGGGTCCACGCTCGCCACGTCGACCAGCCGCGCGAGATCGGACAGCCGCAGGCAGGGCCGGGCGATGTCGTGTACCAGCACGAAATCGTCGTCGCGCGCATCGGCGACCAGTGCGTCCAGCGCGTTCAATACCGAATCGCGGCGTTCGGCGCCACCGGTGCAGACCTGCACCCGCGGATCGGCCGCCACCGGCAGTTGCGCGAACCACTCGTCATCGGCCGCGACCGCCACCACCACGCGCCGCACGCGCGCATAGGCCAGCAACCGCGACAGCGTCTGCTCCGCCACAGTACGGCCATCGATCGACAGGTATTGCTTGGGCAGCGCGGCGCCCATGCGCGCGCCACGCCCGGCTGCCGGTACCACCGCCCACAAACGCGACTGCGTGCTCACCGTTTCAGCTCCCGGGTATCGTTGGTGTCAGCGGCTTTCTTGCCATCACGATCGGGGTCTTTCACCAGGTAATAGGTTTCGCCCTGGCGGATCATCCCGAGATCACCGCGGGCGAGCCCTTCGACCGAATCGATGTTTTCCTTCAGGCTGCGTACCTGCGCCTCGAGAATCTCGTTGCGCGCCTGCAGCGTCTTCAGTTCTTCCTGTTGCGCCTCGATCGACTTGCGTAGCTGGTGAATGTGCATCACCGAGCCCTCGCCGAACCACAGCGTCACCTGCAGCACCAGCGTGATGGCCAGCGCGGCGGCGGTGAGGATGCGGATCAGGCGGGTGTTGTCCATGCGTGGCTCTCTGCGCAGGTCCGGCTTCAGCCGGACAACAACCGTCAGACGGGGGGTGTTGTCCGGCTGAAGCCGGACCTACGGGACCTGATTAGATGTAGCCCTTGAACTCGTCACGGCCGTGATAGCGGGCGCGGGCGAATTTTTCCTCGATGCGGATCAGCCGGTTGTACTTCTCGACCCGATCCGAGCGACACAGCGAGCCGGTCTTGATCTGGCCGGCGGCGGTGGCCACCGCGAGATCGGCGATGGTGCTGTCGGCGGTCTCGCCAGAACGATGCGAGATCACGGTGCGATAACCGGCTTTCTTCGCCATGTAGATGGCGTCCAGCGTTTCGGTCAGCGTGCCGATCTGGTTGAACTTGATCAGGATGGCGTTGGCCACGCCCTCGTCGATGCCGCGCTTGAGGATGGACGGGTTGGTGACGAACAGGTCGTCGCCCACCAGTTGCACGCGCTTGCCGAGCTTGTCGGTCAGCAGTTTCCAGCCGGCCCAGTCGGATTCGTGCAGACCGTCTTCGATGGAAATGATCGGGTACTTGTCGCAGAGCTTCGCCAGGTAATCGACGAAACCGGCGGCGTCGAGAACCTTGCCCTCGCCGTGCAGGTTGTATTTACCGTCGACGTAGAACTCGCTCGCCGCGCAATCCAGCGCCAGCGTCACGTCCTTGCCGGCCTGGTAGCCGGCCTTGTCGATCGCCACCATGATCGCTTCCAGCGCCGCCTCGTTGGACGCCAGGTTCGGCGCGAAGCCGCCCTCGTCGCCCACTGCGGTGTTCAGGCCCTGTGCCTTCAGCACGCCTTTCAGCGCGTGGAAAATTTCCGCGCCGCAGCGGATCGCCTCGGCGATGGTCGGCGCACCGACCGGCTGCACCATGAATTCCTGGATATCGACGTTGTTGTCGGCGTGCGCGCCGCCGTTGATGATGTTCATCATCGGCACCGGCATCGAGTACGGGCCGTCTTCGCCGTTGAGCAGCGAGATGTGTTCGTACAGTGGCTTGCCGGAAGCGATCGCCGCCGCTTTCGCGGTGGCCAGCGACACGGCGAGGATGGCGTTGGCGCCGAGCCGGCCTTTGTTCTCGGTGCCATCGAGCGCGATCATCGCCTTGTCGATGCCGGCCTGGTCCATCGGATCGCGGCCGAGCAGCAGTTCGCGGATTTCCGTGTTCGCGTTGATCACCGCCTGCGTCACGCCCTTTCCGAGGTAGCGCTTCTGGTCGCCGTCGCGCAGCTCGATCGCCTCGCGGGTACCGGTGGACGCACCCGACGGGGCGCAGGCACTGCCCTCGATGCCGTTGTCGAGCAGCACGTCGGCCTCGACGGTCGGGTTGCCGCGCGAATCGAGAACTTCGCGGGCGCGGATGTCAACGATCTTGCTCATCGGAAAACTCTCCTTCCTCAAAAAAGCAGTCCGGCTGAAGCCGGACCTACAATTACGAATTACGAATTACGAATTACGAATTACGAATTACGAATTACGAATTACGAATTACGAATTACGAATACTCCGTAGGTCCGACTTCAGTCGGACACACACCCCCCCTCTCACGCCGTCTCGATCTTCGGGAAACTCTTCACCAGATCATCAACCGCCTTCAGCCGCGCAAGAAACGGCTCCAGTTTCTCCAGCCGCAGCGCGCAGGGGCCGTCGCACCGGGCGTTGTCCGGATCCGGGTGTGCTTCCAGGAACAACCCGGCCAGCGACTGCGACATGCCGGCCAGCGCCAGCTCGGTAACCTGCGCACGCCGGCCGCCGGCGGAATCGGCGCGCCCGCCCGGCATCTGCAGCGAGTGGGTCACGTCGAAAAAGACCGGGTAGCCGAACTGCTTCATGATCCCGAAGCCGAGCATGTCGACCACCAGGTTGTTGTAGCCGAACGAGGAGCCCCGCTCGCACAGCACGAGGCGGTCGTTGCCCGCTTCCTCGCACTTTTTCAGGATGTGCTTCATTTCCTGCGGTGCGAGGAACTGCGCCTTCTTGATGTTGATGACGGCCCTGGTCTTCGCCATCGCCACCACCAGGTCGGTCTGCCGCGACAGGAACGCCGGCAACTGGATGATGTCGCAGACTTCCGCCACCGGTGCCGCCTGCGCCGGCTCGTGCACATCGGTGATCACCGGCACGCCGAAGGTCTTCTTGATCTCGGCGAAGATCTTCAGGCCTTCGTCCAGGCCCGGGCCGCGATAGGAACTGATCGACGAGCGATTCGCCTTGTCGAACGAGGCCTTGAACACGTAGGGAATGCCGAGCTTCTGCGTCACCTTCACGTAGTGCTCG
>k87-560928_pt1 | contig 9986 bp, 26 predicted proteins | sample MGYA00084030_6733316 | MGnify analysis MGYA00084030 | reverse complement strand
TTCCATAATATCTCATGAAATCAAATTCTCGTTGTGCCGGTTCTACTTTTATGTACTTGTTTCTGTTATTTATAGAGTTTCTTTCACGGTTTCTAATATGAATTCTTATAGGATTCATATAGGATAGTTCTTTTATTTCATCAACTTCTCTAACTCTTCTGTAAATAGTTCTTCTTTCCCATTGTTTTTGAGTTTCTCCTTCTCTAACCTTCATAAACTCATTCATGTTCCGCTTTTGTCCATCACTAATCCCATATTTTAGTTTTCCTTCATAAGTTATCGGCTCGTAGTTTTTGTTTGGCTTATACTTCTTTTTTCGTTGAGGGCAATCAGCATAAGGATTTTTTTTCATTCCAGAAAATCTTCTAGGAAGAGGCTTTACAGTATCACCATCTACGATTACACGATTTGTTTTTTTTTCTGTTTTAGAAGCAACGCTATATAGATATTCTATTTTTTTAGGGTTATCATCAACGGTATACGCATCGAAATATTTCCTAAATAATGCTTTTTTTTGATTGATTGTTCTATTATCGAACCATTCTTGTGCTGTCATAAATAATTAGTTATTAACCAATGTGTCGTACAATTCTTCGGCTGTAATTATTCCGTCATCTATTTGTCCAAAATTAATGAAAAAACAATAAAATTCAATTCTGCAAAAACCATCTTCTTCTTTAGGGAAATGGAACCGTAATAATTTCATTATTGCATCAATAACATTCTTGTTGTTATATGTACCTTTTTGAGTAATTCCAAATACTTCTGTTATCTTATCTGATGATTCGTTGTCAAACAGTATTTGTTGCCTTAAAAGCTCTATTACTTCACAAAATGTAATTTTATCAATCATTAAATTATTTTTTATTATGATTCAATACTTTTTTAGTAATTCCCAAAATGCTTACCCTATCAACTTGATAGGCTTTTAATATTGATGCAACTTCTGCCGTTTGATACATTTGTACTTTTCCAACTTCGTGAATGTACTCTTCATAATGTCCTCGAACTTCATCCGTTTGATCTTCTTTTTTATCAATAAAATCTAAATAAATTTTAGTAAATGGTTCCAATAGGTCCAAAGCAAATTTACACTTGGCATACATATTTTTATTTACCTGGGAAATAGTTGGCAATTTAAACATCAACTCTTTTAATTGCTCTGCGAAATAAGAGCCGGCCAACACCACATTTGTTGTTTTACTTGCCAGTTCTTGCTGAAACTCGTATTCAGTAATCGTATGTATTTCACAATCTGAAAATCTATCTAAACTTAAAAACCCTTTTATTTTTTTTAGATCCTTTTCGTAATTGGCATGTACAAAATTAGAGTACCATTGACTTTCTCTTGCATTATAAAATTTTCCGTCTATATTTTTAATAAAGTGTATTTTCGGGCTGTTGTTCATTTTGATTTATTTTGATTTGATTTTTTAAGGCGAAATATTCTTCCCATTCTCTAAGGTTCCACTCGTATTTTGTTTTGGACCACAATTTATGATCATTGTGATTTCTCAACACAGAAACTATATCATTTATAGCATTCTGTCTACAAAATATTATAGTAGTCTTTTTTTCTCTCAATTCCTGTTTAGACTTGTTTCTACCCATAAATGCAAATATTATTGTTTTGTTTTTACAGTAATATGGTTTTCTTTTGCTTTTGAGTTTTTACGTATCCATGCAGAAACTAGACTCAATAATTCTTCTACAGCTCCTGAATGAACTGAATTTTTTCTATCGGCTCTTATAGTTTGCTTATTCCCAGTAAGGACTTCCGAAACGTGCCTATAACTTATTAATTTCTTTGGATCCATATTTTTTAAAGTAATTCGATTTGACCTACGGTTATTCCATTTACTACAGCAATATTACCATCTTCTTTTGCGTATGCTCTGTTGTTGGGTTTTCCAGTAACAAAAACTTGACTTCCTTTTTTAAGATATTGTGCAATTTGAATATTGTTACTCCATCTTGCACATTCAAACCAAGTAGTATTTGTTATTTTTTCTCCAGCCTTATTTGTGTAAGAATCCGTAACTCCAACTGAAAAATTAATTACTTGATTATTTTGAAAATCTTTTATTTCCGCATCTTGACCCAAATGCCATATAATTTCTACGCGATTCATAGTTTATTTTTTTATTGATTCTAATTGATTATTGTAAGTTTCTAAATTTTCTAACATCATGGACTTTTCTATTAACACATAAGTTAGCACATCATTATATTTCTCTTCAATTTTTTTTACGGAAGAATGAATCCCTAGTTTCGAGTCATTTCTCATGTCCTCAACACTTATCAAATGCTTTAGTAAAAATCCTTGAAGAACTTCCTCTCTTGTTCTTCCGGAAAGTTCAGCTCCTCTTTCGAAATTATGAAATGGATTGTTGTTTCTTCTGTATTCCTTGCCTTTTTCCAGAAGCAATGTTCGAATAGAATTTAAAGTTGATTCAACTACATTTTCAAAGTGTTGTTCATTTGACGTAAGTTTAGCTGGTTCTGCCAAATAACCTGTTCCTATATGCGAAAAAATACTAGTCGCAGTTGCTATTGATTTCATATTTAATTTAGTTTAAAAGAGCTAAAACCTTTTTGATATGCTCTATAAATGAATCCTATTTGTTTTTTCATAGTTTTAAAATCTCCGAAAGACATATTCTTTTTTTTAGCAGTTCCGTCAGCAGATATTTTTATCACTTCAATTTCTACTGTTGGACCTAATAAATCAGGAATAAACCTTTTCTTTTCTTCTTTACTAAGCATTATTTTTTTAGACTAATATAAGCAATATATAAAATCGCAATTGCAACAACCAAACAAACTCCAAGCAAAATATTAAATACTCGTATGTTTTTTATTTCATCTTGTCTTTCTTCTTCAATACATTCATCACATGTGTTTCTGCAACCTAAATTAATTAAATCAATAGCTATTTTTCGATTACAACTATCACATTCTTGGTATAAGTGTCCTTTCATAATATTTTGTTTTTGTTAGTTTTAAAAAGAAGGGGGATTGACGCTCCCCCAAGTTTCGTTTTAAGCTACCGCTCTAAGTGGCGCAGAAAAAAGTTGTATAACTTTTGCAGTTATTGTTTATCAAGTCTATTTATTCTAATTCACTCTGCTGTCAATACCTTACATCCCCTTATGTGGTCATTTATATATCGGCTGACCAGACCATCTAAACAATTTACACGGTCTTCGATTTGTGGAAATGGGGGCATACGATAGCCCCGTCCAAACAGAAAATCAAATAACTTAACAACTTGATAGTGGAGTAGCTGGAATTGAACCAAACTCGAAGTGCTACATATTATTATCCATCTAGTTTATCCTAGCCTACATAAAATCATCACACTACCCTTTTACCCCATTTTAAATCTTGGCCTTCCGCTGATCCCCAAATCACTAATTATGACAAACCTACTTATCGTTATTAATTGCTTTCAGCCAAGATTGTTTTTTTTGCTAATAGTTTAGCATTTCACACATGAAGTTTCATTTGGAGCATAAATACTGTTTATTAATTTTTTATTGTTAGTAAACAATTTATCCAATAAAGCTTCTGAGAAAGCTTGCTCTCCAGACAACTGACCAAGAAGCGAATCTGGAAACGGATCAGCTAGTTTATCATCGTCAGTTCCATATGAACCAGCGATACTGTTCACAACTCCAACACTTTCAGATAATAGAGCTGATAGCGAAGAATTTATACTACGTTGCTTGTTTAAAATTTGTTCTAATGTCATTTTATTTTTATTTAAAAGTTAAATTTTTAAAAGTTTTTCCATTCTCCCCAACAATGTAGTAATACTGACTTTTATAAAGAGAGATAATGTTTTTTCCCCCCTCAGTAACTAAGAGACAATGAATATCAGGATTAATTGTCGAATCTGTAAAATGCTCCGAAGTAGATGTTGGAGGACTATACATTTCATTATAAGTTCTTACAAACTCTTCTGGGGAAGCTTCTCTATCAATGGCGGAAAATCTCTCTCCCAGTGATGTGTAAAAAGCAACTCTACTTGGTACTTGAATTTCTGTTAATGTGTACATAATTTGTGTGTATTTATATATTTTCCCTACTCGTTAGCTTTTCGGGTTCCGCTATTTCTTATGGCAATATTACGTCATATTATTTAATTACACAAGTAAAAAGTAATTTATTTTATGAAGTTATAAATTTGGTCAAATAACCACCCTGTTAAATAGGCTTCTGGTTCATCATTGAATCTATCCAACTCCATTGCACAATCTAAATAAATATAAGCTAAACTACCCCACTAAAACCACGTAAACTAGCCATAGCCCTAAGCAATATACTCCCGCATAATCTGTAGAGTAAGGTAGAGGTAGAGGGTTCCCCTCCGTCTGGCGGGTACATGCGCTCATCTGAAAACGTAATTTAAAACAGGGGTGGGGTCTTGTTTTGGTTTTAGTTTCCTAAATCGTTTCAAAACAGTTCTATTTGCTGTCATTGGTGCCATGGAATAAACTAACTTGTGATTATGTCTTAAACTGGTTGCAATCAATCAATAGTTAATCTTAGTATGATTAACATAAACTAACATGCATCATAGCGTACATAGTAGTTTATACGTTTAGCGTTCTGGATTACTCCGACTTTATACTATACCACATAATATACGGAATCATATACGATATAAGATGTCATATAATAACTCATGTATTACGTCACGTATTATGTGTAACATAATCATCACAAACCGCTGTAACTGCCCGTATTCACTACGAATAGCCTCATATCCCTAGTATTCCGATAGGGTAATAAATGTGCTTAGGATGGTGTTTTACGGTGTTGTATCTCTCTTTGTAATTCTTTAGCTTTAATATTGGGTAGTTTTAGTAGTATTTTACGCTTGTGGTTTAACTATTTTGTGTATTGTGTGGTTTTGTTCTCGTCATGTGTTTTAATGTCTTATATATAGGTGTTTTAGTTTTGGTAATTCTTATGGGTGTTCGTTGGCGAATTGTTGTTATATGGTTTGGTGTTGTTTGTTCTATGTATGATAGTCTAATATGATAAGCTAGTTTTGCAGGATGTTGTAATATTTGATTATTTATTTATCCTTTATGGCCTATTGGGTGTTTTGTGTTTATCCCTTGTATTTGCTGGTATTCTAGTTTTGCTATCCGACAACAAACGTTTAATACCGTATAATCTTTAAAATAAACACATAATTTGTTGCACACGACAAATTAATGTCGTAATATTGCCATGTGTTAGAGAAACAAATAACACAAATTACATAGTCAAGCACCTAAGTTTATGTTGAACTCTTAGGATAGTGTTAAGGTCGGAAGGCATTCACTTCGCAAACATTAACTAAATAGATGTGTTGATTACATTAAGCGTAACTCTTAGAACAATCATTTTAACTATATAGATTCTTTGCAGGTTGGGCGTAACTCCCTAAATGCTTTTAATATAATCCCGTTATACACTCTATGGTGTTGCAATCGAATTGGTAACGGGAACTAATTTATTAATCTAAATATTTTAATCATGAGAAATTCAACGAAAAGAGACGCAAGCGTAGGAATGTTTTATTTTTGGACATTCGCAATTTTTACAATAATTAGTTATTTAATTTGGAATTCTTAATTTTATAGTATATGACAATTCAACAAAAATTAAATCGCAAAGGCTACAATTTAGTAGCAAGCTACAACAACGGGGAAAGAGTTGGTTATTTTGCTAACAGTAGAAACTACAACGTAAAAACTAAAACTTATAAAACTCAAACAGAAGTTTTAAACGCAATACGATAACTTATGAATACAGTAACAACTATAGTAATGATAGGAAAGTCTAAAAAAGAAATCGCCTATACTTTTTTAAAATCTGATTTTATCAGAATTGAGGGCGATCGATTATTTTTAAAATCAGACGGAAGAAAATTAACTATCGCCAGTGATTTTGTAAAACAAACAATTAATCTTTTAAATCACTAAAATACAATCCTGTCCAGTAGTTTAATTTACTATCAATGGAATTGAAGGGCAGGAACTAAACAATATTAATCATTAAATCATATTATTATGAATACAGTTAAAACTCAAATTATTGGATACGATGACCAATTTAAAATTAATTGCAAAACTGGTTGGGGTTGTGGTTATGTATTAATACCTTTTTCACATCCTTTTTTAGTAAAAAGATTGTTGAATACGGATACTTATTTTTATCCACAAGTGAATAATTTTAGCGAAGAAATTACTTTTGCTGAAAATGAAGGAGAATTTTTAAAAATTGGTTTTGACACAGCACATTCTTACAATAATTCAACGCATGATAAAGATTTTGTGCAAACAAAAGCAAACGAGTTAAAAGATTGCATTGAAAGTTATTCTCTGTTGAACGCAAAGAAAGAAGTTGAAATATACTTTAATGGTTTAAAAGAAACGTTTAAAGATTTTATTTAAAACAAATATTTATGAAACTAACAGACAACGACAAAGCAATAGGGTATTTAATTATCCTTATAGTATTAATAGTTTTAGGGCTTAACATACTACTTTATTTAATAAATCATTTAACATCTAAATTTTAACATTATGATAACTAAATATAACTATACAAGAGTAATACAACAACATTACGGACAAGTTTGGGAAGATGTTAGCGAATACGAGTCAAACAGTACGGGAACTTGTAAAGATTTAATTTTATTTAAATCTGACTTTAAAGAATACAAATTTACAGGTTATCCAACTAGAGCTATAAATAGAAAAACTTTAAACAACTAAAAACAAACATCATGAAAAATATAACACTCTCAAAAGAAGTTAAAAAAGCAATCGCAAAAAATGAATATTACAGCGAGGAACAATTTATTAATGATGCAAAACAGTACATTGAGGCTATCAAATATGGTAGAGTAATTGTGAATGTAGTTTCAGTTTCTAAAAGTGGAATGAGTAGAAAATTGAAATTTCTTGCCTTCCAACAAACAGGAGAAAGAGGCTACTACAGACAATTTAATTCTATGTTTGAAGTACTAGGATATAAAATAAAAGATTATTCATTCACGGTTAACGGTTGCGGAATGGATATGATTTTTGCTACTAATTATAGTGTAATGCATTCTTTTAAAAATATGGGTATTATTACGGATACTGAATGTAGTTATTTAGCACAACAAACACCAACAAACATTTAATACTGTGAAAGACTATATAAACATATGCTTATTAATAGCGGGGTTTTCTGTTATTATGTACATTTCATTTTTAGCGGGTGAGAATAGCAAAGAAACTGAAATTGAATTAAATAATATTAATCGAGATAGTTTTGTTCAATGGCACGCATATTCTTTGGAACTCCAAGAAATGGGATATAGTAAAGAATGGGCTGACCACAAAGCAAAAGTAGAATACTGTGTTATTCCTGTAGATTCTTTGTATTATGATATTGAAAATGATTAAATAATGGGGAAAGTAAAAATTTGCAATAGATGTAATAAACTAACTGGAAAAGTTAGTTTTAACAAAGCGCATTGCATTTGTACTGAGTTTGAAAAGGCAGACTTTCACGGAAGGGAAATGGAACAAAAATGTATTGAATTAATCACTAAAAAAAAATTAAAATGGAAGATTTAAACTTAATCGGTATTCAAGTAAATAGCATGACAGAAGCTATTGAAAAATTAGGATGTACACACGATTCTTTAATAAATAAAACTGGTTCCACTTTAATAAATGGACTTGCATTTAATATTTTTACTTTCACATCAGAAAATAGCAAGGATTGGTATTACTCAATTACTGCCACTAATTTAAATTCAAATCAATATGAAGATATCATTCAATAAAGGGTTTTATACTATTAATTTCGGGCATTATGAAACACACTTTTTGTGCGCTTCTCATTTAATCGCTTATTTAGGTAAAATTGATTTAATAATTCAGAAAAACTAAAACGTCATGCAAAATTTAAATATATTATTTCAAAAAGCAAATTATTTGCATTCTAATTATATCGGAAACGAGGGAGAGTTAGATTTTCCAGATAAACAATACGGCTATTTATGCGATGAAATAGAAGACGTAGAAATAGGATTTTATAAAGATGATTCTATCGATTCTGATTATGCGGAAAGATTAAAAGAAGAAAATTTCTCAATTACCGAGCAGGAAGCCTGTGAGATTCTTTCTCATAGGATAGATAAAATTGAAGATTATTACAAACAAATTGGTCAAGCTTTAGTTTATAATATGACTATTGAAAATTCTATTTACACTATAGAATCAGCAAAGAAATATTTAAAAGATAAGGGTTATTTTGTTGACAATCTTTGGACTATACAAGATGTTAAAGAAAAATACAATTGTACTGATGAACAAGCGCATAATGTACTCTTAGATTCACTAACTAACGAAGCTACTATGGAACAAATTCAATTTTCTATAAACGAATTTGCACGACTAGAAAATCTAAATGAAATATAATAATGCCATGAAACAAGTAAAACCAAAAAAGTCAATAGAGAAAAGAGAATCTATTTTCAGCGAGGAAAAAAGACTAAGAATTGAAGCAATTGAGATTTCAAAAACTAGAAATACATTAAACGAACCTATTAAATACTTACTTAAAAATTAAACCCATGAAAACACTATCTAAAATTTACGATACTATTAGTTTCTTCCTATTTGGTGGAAAATCTATTGGTATGAAAAGTAATAACTTTGGAGTCTAAAACCATGAAAGAAGAAAAAAAACCAAACTATGAAGACGAAGCAGAGTATAAATACCCTCTAGTCATATTTTTATTAATTATCATAGGCTTACTAATTAAACATGCAATATCATGAAAAAACTGTTATTATATTTTGTTAGATTAGTAAACAATTTTATGAATGACAAATTAACCGCTGACCAAGAAGCAGAAAGCATTTTAAATTTCATGCTATGGAAGTCGAATGTAGCTCACACTTTATCAGTAAACGAAGCCTTACAAAGGCAAATAAAAACTAAAATGCTGACCACTAGAGAGGAATATACATCTATAATTCAAAAAATAGATGAAGCATATCCGTCTAATATTAACCATTTGCCGAATGCAAAAGCTGAAATGTAGCGATTGTTAGTGGCATACCACGTAAAACTTTAAAATTATGGATAAATTAATTAAACTTTCAGATTTTGTAATAGAACAAGAAAGACAAAGATTAAATTTAAGGCTTGAAAAAAAAGAAATTTCGGACAAGCAAGATTTAAAAACAATTTGCAAATATGCTAATTTTCTTAAAATGCCACTTGGTAAATGGATGTTTAGCCAAATAGACGAAGAAGATGGGGAAAGTCTATTTAAAACTTTGGCTGACACAAGTTCAATTGAACATCATATTTTACAAGGTCGATTAATTGAATATTTGGTTGTTTTTAAACCTACTTTAACTCAAAAAGCAAAAAATTTAATAGGTATTTAGGGCGGTTGCCACTAACGGAAAAGCTTGTAGCTGTATGCCACTACAAAATATGAATAAAAGCAGGGGGTTCTGCATATAGCTACAAGCGTATGTTAGGGATATACCACGAACTATAAATCTATAATTTATGAAAACAATAGAAAATGTTACAATTTACAAATGTGATTTTTGTAAAAAGGAATTGAAGCGAAAACACGCAATGGCAAATCACGAAGAAAAATGCAATTGCAATCCATTAAATTTTAGAGCGTGTACTAATGGATGTGTGTTTTTAGAAAGAGAAGATATTGATGTTGATTTTGAAATTGGCTATGATTATGAAAATGGGGAAACTCAATATTCAACAAAAAAAGTTAGTGCTTTTAAATGCACAAAATTTGATAAAATAATGTATCCATTTTCAATTGAAAAATCAAGTGCTTTAGAAAAACATCCTGAAACTTTTGAATACCAAGAACCAATGCCGAAAGAATGTGAAGGCTTTAGCAACGAAGATAAATTTTGGAATTTTTAACCACTATGTTGGGC
>k87-86973_pt1 | contig 9996 bp, 5 predicted proteins | sample MGYA00084030_6733316 | MGnify analysis MGYA00084030 | reverse complement strand
TTCAGGGTGCGCAGCAGGTGCGTCATGTCGTCGCCGTTGACCACGACCTCCGTGACGATGATGCCGATCGGGCGCGCACCCAGAACCTCGACCGCCTCGGCGAGCGATGTGGCACGGTGCACCGGCACACTGGCATCGATCAGCGTGCGCACTGCGTTGAAGGCATCCGGTTCCTGGTCGATGACCAGGATCTCCGTTGCATCGCCGACCCCGGGTGTTGCCGAGCCGGTGTCGCGCAGCGACTGCGAGACCGTGATCGCGTCGCGGACGGTGCGCTGGATGCCGTCGGCAGTCCACGGCTTGGCGAGGTAACGCCAGATCTCGCCGTCGTTGAGCGCGCCGACAGCGGCATCGACGTCGGAATAACCCGTCAGCAGGACGCGAACCGTATCCGGCGATACTTCGCGCATGCGGGCCAGCAGTTTGGTACCGGGCATGTCGGGCATGCGCTGGTCGCTGACCACCACATGAATGGTCTGTTCCGTTGCCCAGGCGATCGCCTGCTGCGGGTCCGGGGTGACGAGCACCCGGCACAAGGGTCGGAACTGGATGTTGAGCGTCCTGAGAATACGTTCGTCGTCATCGACGAAGAGCACCGTTGGTTGCTTGCTTGGCAGTTTTTCCTGATGCATGGCGACTCCCTGACGTCAGGCAATTGCGTTGAGTGGATTTGTTGCGCCGCCGGCGACCGGCAGGATCACGGTGAAACGCGTGCCCTTGCCGGGCTCGGATGCGACCTGGATGGTGCCGCCGTGCTCATGGACGATGCGGTAACAGATGGCAAGGCCGAGCCCGGTACCCTGGCCCACCGGCTTGGTGGTGAAGAAGGGATCGAAAATGCGGCTCAGGTGCTCGGGTGCAATGCCCTTGCCGTTGTCCTGTACAACGATGTGGATGGCCTTGTCGTGCACGCGGGTGCGAACCAGGATTTTTCCTCGGCCGTCGATTGCCTGAACAGCGTTGGTTACGAGGTTCAGCAGTACTTGGTTTATCTGCGACGGTACGCAGGTGACCGGTGGCAGATTCCCGATATCGCGAACGACCTCCGCGCGATCCTTGATGACGTTACGGGCAATCAGCAGCGCGTTGCTCACACACTCATTGATATCGATCTTTTCCGACATCGTCCGGTCAAGGCGCGAGAAATCCTGGAGGCCGGATACCAGCTCGCCGATCTGGGTGCAGCCGAACAGCGTGTCATCGACCAGTTGGTCGAGGTCATTGAGGATCATGGACAGGTTGTCGGTATCGACGACCTGGCGGGCAGCAAGGACCGCGGCGGCGATGCGGTCCGGATCGCTTGCCGGATCCTCCAGTGCGGCGAGCAGTTGCAGGTTGGCGAGCGAGAGTGTTCGCACCGTGCCGGAAAACTGCTGTACCAGCTCGACATTGTTCCGCACGTAGCCCAGCGGCGTATTGATCTCGTGCGCGACGCCGGCAACCATCTGGCCCAGCGACGCCATTTTTTCCGACTGCACCATCTGGGCCTGCGATTCCTTCAGTTCGCGGAGCATCCCGGCAAGATCCGCATTGCGACGGGAAATGTGTCGCTCCATGGCCTTCAGCAGGTCAACCACCACGCCGACGCCATGAAACTCGCCATCGCGCGTGACGATGAAATCTTCCCGGATCGGAAACCCGATGCGTTCGGTGATATGTCGCGAGGCATGCTCCACGGAGGTGCTTTCGTCAACAAGAATAGGCTGCGTGCTCATGACTTCGTGGACCTGCTTGCGGCTATGCAGGTCCCGGCCAAATCGCGACATGTAAATTTGCTGGAGTGTGTGCCTTGTGAGTATGCCTACGGGCAATACGCCATCGACAACCGGCAGGGACAGGAAGGGGGCGCAGGCTGGGGCAAGGAACAGGCCCGCTGCATCGGCAATACTTGCCGAGGGCGACAGGACGGGAGACTCCCGGGACAATTCACCAATCGATGACATGCGCGGCTCCTGCGAGCCGTCCGGAGCATCATGCCACGTAGCTTATTTCCTGCAGTCGAACGGACGGCACGGCGATACTGCGCCGTCGTTCATGACCGTTTGATGATCGCAGGGTGAACCGCCCCTGGTTACGGCGCCGGTTCCTGAAGGTAAGGGCGAAGAATCGTGTCGCCGCGCACCTCGGCGCGGATCACATGCAGGAAGGTGTAGGCTCCGAGCAGCTTGCGGGCGAGGAAAATAAATTCCTTGGGCGGCACGTCGAAATGTACCGACAACGTTGCTTTGGACGCCTTGGCGATCACCCGGTCGGGCAGATCGCTTTTGCCCCAAAGGTATTCCTTGCGTTCGTTCAGCACATAGGCTGGCATCGGGTGAACGTCCGGATCGGCGAGCACTTCCACGGCCATGAAGCACAGCTCCACAAATTGATCGAGCGTTTTTGCCGGCACGTTCCGGGTCAGGAAATTCAGCCCGTGCATGGCCGTGATCAGGCGGTCGGAATCGCGGAAATAAGCGGCGCGGATCATTTCCCGGCCCGGGCCCAGTACCAGCTCGTCAAAATCGATAAAGGCACCGAAATCAAGCAACACGATGCGATCCGGTGCGCCGGGCTGATCGGCAATCCGGATCAGATAATTGCCGAAATTCGGATCGGTCTGCATTTTGTTCCAGACAAAAATTTCCTTGCAGCAGATATCCATGATGGCTTTGCCGATCGCATTGCGGCGTGCTTGCGGCAAGCCCAGTACTGCAGGGCTGGAAATGCCGATGCCGTGCTCGAATGAAGTGCACAGGACGGTGCCGGTGGAATATTCGGGAAACACATCCGGCACCCGGTAGCGGGGGTCATCCTTGAGGATCTCGCCGAAATGCCGCGTGGTGTCGAGTTCAAGGTGATAGTTCACCTCGCGCTTGAGCATCGACCGCACTTCATCCAGCCATAAATTGAAATCTTCGGTGATCGGGACGAGACGGGTGAGTCTGAGCAGTTGCACCAGGGCCTGCATGTCGCTGTCGATCGCATCGGCGACACCCGGGTACTGGATTTTCAACGCCAGTTCGAGTCCGTCTGATTTGCGCCGTGCTTTGTGCACCTGGCCGAGCGAAGCAGCACCGAGCGGCTCCGGATCGATATCGAGTTCGTCCATGCGCGCGCCGAGCTGCGCGTGCAGGTGCCGCGACATCGCCGACCATTCCAGCGCGGTGGTTTCCGATTCCAGGGTGTGCAGGGCAACAGTCACCTCTGCAGGCAGAAAATGCTCGCCCAGCAGGGCCATCATCTGGCCAACTTTGACGACGCTGCCCTTGAGCTTGCCGAGTTCGTGAACGAGGTATTGCGCCTGCTCGGAGAGGATTTCCTTCTGCCGCAGTTGGCGGTCTTCGCCGGAGTTGAGCAGGTTGCCGGCGGATTGCAGTGCGAAGCGGGCGCCGGCCAGGAAGCCGACTTTGGCGAGCGTGTAGCGACGCTCCAGGGCACCGGTCTTGATGCGGCTAACCTTTTTGGACATACGGAGCTCCGGGTCTGGATGGCGCGCCGATTGTAATCGAACGACACTGGACGTTGTCGGCCGCTGTGCGATTGCCGACAGGCGCCGATAATCGCTGTGGACATCTTACGAGGGAATCATCATGCAGAAGCAGACGTGGGTGTTGCTGCGGGGCCTGGTCCGCGAACAGCGGCATTGGGAGGCGTTTCCGCAGGTACTGGCGGCGCGGTTGCCGGATGCGCGGATCGTCATGGTCGATCTGCCCGGCAACGGCGTGCATTGCCGGGAGCGCAGCCCGCTACGCGTTCGCGACATGGTGGACGGCCTGCGCGCGGACCTCGCGGCACGCGATATTCCGGGGCCCTTCTCGGTGCTGGCGCTGTCGCTGGGCGCGATGATTGCCCTGGAGTGGATGAGCCATTATCCGGCCGAGGTTGAACGGGCGGTGCTCGTGAACACCAGCCTCAGTGCGCTGAACCCGTTCTGGCAGCGGCTACGCCCGCAAAACTACGGCCGCATTGTGCGCGACGTGGTGTTTCACCACGACCCTGAAGCACGTGAGCGCCTGATCCTCGATATCACCGTCAATCGGGTCAGCGACCGCGAGGTTTATGTGCGGCGCTGGGTCAAATATGCCGAGGAACAGCCGGTCAGCTTGCGCAATGCCATAGCGCAACTGGTTGCGGCCGGCACCTACCGGCGGCCGGCACGCTCGCCGCGCTGCCCGGTGCTGGTGCTGAACGGGCAGGGCGACCGGCTGGTTGATCCGCGCTGCAGTGAACGCGTTGCCGCCGTCTTCGGCCTGCCACTGGAGCGCCACCCGACCGCCGGACACGATGTCGCGCTTGATGCGCCGGATTGGCTGGCAGAACGAACCGCAGCGTTTGCGGCGCGCACGGGCTAACAGCTAGCTGGCCGTTTTTGGCAGCCCTGTTTTTTGTGCCGCGGCCTGGCGTTGGCGCCACAACTGGATCTGATCGGCCATCACGCTGCCGGCCTCGATGAGCATGGCCTTGTCGACCGGGCTTTCGGCATTGTCGCCAGCGGCAGCGAGATCCTCGTTGATCTTTTCGAATTCCGCGAAATCCTTGAGCGGCGCCTCACCGCGTGCGGTGCGACGTTTGTTCTCGATATTCAGCGATTGCTGGCGCAATTGATCGCGCTCGCGCCGCCGCGTGTCTTCGTTCAGCGACAACTGTTTCTGGGCGCGCGACTGCGCCAGCATGGCCAGCTGGTCGCGGACATATTGAAAGTCCGGGCTCGCGCTGGCGCGCTGCTCGCTGCGCTTGCGCAGTTCCGGCAGCATTGATGAGAAATCGCCGATGCGGGTATAGCGCGCGGGCCGGATCGTGTCCCAGGGCATGGCGTTGGGCAGCGCGCTCTCGCCGATTTCCTCGTGATCAATCAGGCCGGGGAAAGCAATATCCGGCATCACGCCCTGCAACTGCGTACTTTCGCCGCTGATGCGATAGAACTTGGCTTGGGTGATCTTGAGCTGACCCTGGTTGAGCGGGCGCAAGGTCTGCACCGTGCCCTTGCCGAAGGTTTGCTCGCCGATGATCAGACCGCGGCCGTAGTCCTGAATGGCAGCCGCGAAAATTTCCGACGCCGACGCAGAAAGCCGATTGACCATTACGGCAAGCGGGCCGTCGTAGTGCACGTCAGGATCGAAATCGCCATCCGGCTCGACCTTGCCGTTGGCCCAGCGCACCTGCACCACCGGGCCGGTGCGAATGAACAGCCCAACCAGCGACTGCACTTCTTCCAGCGAGCCGCCGCCATTGTTGCGCAGATCAAGAACAATGCCGTCGATTTTTTCGCTGCGCAATTCGTCGATCAGTCGGGCGACGTCGCGGGTGGTGCTGCGGTAGTCCGGGTCGCCACGGTGCGCGGCTTCGAAATCGATGTAGAACGTCGGCAGGGTAATCACGCCGACCCGGAACTTCTGTCCCTGCGAGGTAACGTCGATGATTTTTTTCCGGGCCGCCTGTTCCTCGAGTTTCACGGCATCGCGGATGAGTGTGACGATACGGGTTTCCGAACTGTCCTTGGCGGCAGCAGGGATGATTTCGAGGCGAACCTGCGAGCCCTTGGCACCGCGAATCAATTCGACGACCTCATCGAGCCGCCAGCCGACGATATCCACCAGTTCACCGGTACCCTGGGCGACGCTGACAATCCGGTCGGAAGGCTTCACGAGACCTGATCGTTCTGCCGGCCCGCCCGTTACCAGTTTGACGATCTTGGTGTACTCGTCCTCGGTTTGCAGCACCGCGCCGATACCCTCAAGCTGCAGGCTCATGTTGATGTTGAAATTCTGGCTGGTCTGCGGCGAGAGGTACTCGGTGTGCGGATCGTACAGCGCGGTGAGCGCATTTATGTAGGTCGAGAAGGCGTCTTCGGCACGCACCTGCAGCGTGCGGTTGAGCTGGTTGCGGTAGCGCTTGCCAAGCAGTTTCCGGACTTCAGCGTCCGGCTTGCCGGACAACCGCATGTCGAGGATTGCGGTTTTGAGGCGACGGCGCCACAGGTCGTTCATTTCTGCTGTGGTTCCCGGCCAGCGCGCCTCCTTGCGATCAAGCTCGATCGACTCATCTTTGCCGAAGTCGAAGCGGTCAATGCCCTTGTCGAGTTCAGCGATGAGGTACTGCAGGCGCTCGACGCTGCGGAGCTGGTAACGATTGAAGATCTGGAAAGCAGGATCGAGATCGCCAACGCGCAACGCGCGATCGAAGCGTGGCCGCAGTTTTTCAAGTTCGGCGATATCGGCGGTGTAGAAGTACATGCGCTGGTCATCCAGCGACTTCAGGTACTGATCGAACAGCCGGCTGGACAGCTTGCTGTCGACCGGTTGCTGGCGGTAATGCGACTGCAGTTGCCGCACCACGTTGACGCCGGCCTTGACCTCTTCCCGATCGGCGGACAGGGCAACGGGTTTCGCGGCCAGTGCCGCTGCGGTGTCTTCGATAAGGAGGCTGGATGCGCCCGCTTCAGCGCTGCCGATTGTTACGCAGGCAAGAGTGAACAGCGCAGCAATTAGCCCCTGCAGGCGGTGGGCGCGCAGGGTAGAGCAGGCGATCAGGGTAGTGAGGGGGGTCATGGGGGAATCGTTGGGTTACACGCGCGGCGGGAAAATGGTGGGGAAAGATACTCTTGCATGGTAGATAGCAGCGAGACTGCTAGCAACCGTGGTTTCCGGGATATTAGGCGGTCGCGTCTGGATCCCTGTCTGCGCCTGTGCACGGCCCGGTGACCGACGAGTGGGCGATGGCCATAATGGCTGTGTCGATGCCATCTGTTCTGTTGCCGCTTGTCTCTGGCCCGCCCACCTTTGTCACCGGATACCGCCGTGCTGTATCGCGTCTGGTTTGCACTGTTTCTGATCGGCTTCGTTGCGGCCTGCTGGCAACTGCTTGCGCACGGTAATGCCGCCGTGTTCGATGCGATTGTCGCGGCGTGCTTCACGATGGCCGCACTGTCGGTGGAAATCGCCATCGGGCTGGTTGGCGCGCTGGCGCTTTGGCTTGGGCTGTTTCGCGTGGCCGAGCAGGCGGGCCTCGTGGCGGCGATCGCCCGGGTTCTCGGCCCGGTTTTTCGGGTGCTGATGCCGGGAGTGGCTGCCGGCCACCCGGCGATTGGCGCGGTCACGATGAATCTCTCGGCAAACATGCTCGGCCTCGATAACGCCGCCACGCCGCTGGGCCTGAAGGCCATGCACGAACTGCAGTCGCTGAACCCGACGCCCGAGCGGGCGACCGATGCGCAGATTCTCTTTTTGGTGCTGAATACTTCCAGTGTCACGCTGCTGCCGGTGTCGATTTTTGTCTACCGTGCCCAGCAGGGCGCCAGCGACCCGGCGCTGGTGTTCCTGCCGATCCTGCTGGCGACCAGCGCCTCGACGCTTACCGGGCTCGTTGTCGTGGCGGCTCTGCAGCGCCTGCCGCTCTGGCGCCTGCTGCGCCTGTGGCCGGTGCTGCTCGGGGTGGCGGCACTCGGTGCCCTGCTGGCGACGCTCATGGTGTTGCCGCGCGAAGTGATTGCCAGCGTTTCGGCGAGTGTCGGCAATATGACGCTGTTCGGAATCATCATGCTGTTCCTCGGTGCGGGTTTGTGGCGCGGCCACGATATCTACGCAACCTTCATTGCGGGTGCCGAAGAAGGTTTTCGCACCGCTGTCGGCATCATTCCGTACCTGGTTGCGATGCTGGTTGCCGTTGGCGTGCTGCGGGCCAGCGGTGCACTTGATGCCGTGCTGGAACTGTTGCGGCACGGCGTCGCTGCGGGCGGGTTTGATGCGCGCTGGGTCGATGCAATGCCCACTGCGCTGGTCAAACCGTTCAGTGGCAGTGGCGCGCGGGCGATGATGATCGAGACCATGAAGACCCAGGGTGTCGATTCGTTTCCGGCGCTGTTGTCGGCGGTGATCCAGGGCAGTACCGAAACGACCTTCTATGTGCTGGCGGTGTATTTCGGCAGCGTCGGGATCCGCTACGCTCGCTATGCATTGTGGTGTGGCCTGCTCGCCGATGCCGCCGGCGTGGCTGCAGCCATTGCCGTCTGTTATATGTTCTTCGGCTGAATGGCGCCCCTGAACCGTCTTGCCTGCCCGGGACGGACGGATGGTGCGGCTGTCCGGCCCCTGTTACATTTGAGGCGCTGTTTTCACGGTGCGCCCGTAACCCGGTTCTGCTGGTTTGCTGCCGGCAATATTCCGACAAAATGAACGGTCCACGATGGATGATCTGCGCGCCCACCGCCGCCTGAACGTCGATTTCGACGCCGTTGTGACCACCGCGGGGCTGCGCGACGTGCCCTGCAAGGTGCGCGACTTTTGCCTCGGCGGCGCGTTGCTGTCCTTTGACGACCCGCTACGTCCGACCCCACCGGGCCTGTCGTTGCTTGAGCGCGGCATGGCGGTCCGGTTACGGGTGATGACCCGTTCTTCAGGCCGCGAGGAGACCTACACTCTCGCTGCCACCGTGGCGCGCCGCGACGCGCAGACGCTTGGCGTCGCTTTCGCCAATCCTGATCCGACTGCATTGATGGCACTGCAGAGTCTCGCCAACACCAACAGCACGCAACAGCGGCGCGCTGGCCGCTCTGATCTGCGCCGGGCCCGTTTCGATGAGGTGACGGTGCGCAAAGTGATTGGCGCTTTGCGCGATCAGGTCCGGGAATGCCTGGCCGACCTGCCGGCAGTGCTGATCTCGGAGGCCCAGAAACCGATCACCGAGCTTGCCGGGAAAGCCTCCACTGATGAGGAATACAATCGCTTCAGCGATAGCATTGCCACGCTGCGACGCTACGCCAGCAACGTCCAGAGCGGTTTCCTCAAGCAGGCGCTCAAGCCACTCGAAGAGCTCGGCAACTGGCAGCCCGGCGCCTTGCTGCCCGGGGGCAACAAATCCTCCTCGAAGCTGTCGCTGATCGACAAGCATGCATTCGAAGATTGGCTGGCCGTAAAAGTAATGGTTTCCCGTGCCGAGGCTGACTGCAAGGAATCCTTGTTCGAATTGCAGATTCGCCTGAATGAAATGTTCGGCCTGCAACTGGGTGCCCAGAGTAACCCCGTCGGCCCGGCGATTTTCTACCACGCGCTCGGTGAGCCGATTCAGAAACTTAAATTGCCCAAGCCGGTGGAGCACCTGCTGCTCAAGTTGCTCGAGAACAACATGAGCGAGCGACTCGGCCGGATGTATCCGCTGCTCAACGAAATACTGATCAAGCACGGCGTGCTGCCTGAGCTCGAAGTGGGCAAGTACGCCAAGATCGAGCCCTATGGCTCGCCGCGCCCCGCGAAGGCGGCAGAGCCTGCCGCGCCTGCGGCAATCGTCGCCACGGCAGCTGTGACCACTGCTGCCGCCGCAGTCACTGTGCCACCTGCGGCTGTGTTGCCTGCTACTGCGGCGCAACCTGCGGCGCCGGTTGCCAGCGCGCAGGCGACGGCAACCGGCGGCGATCGCGCTGCGCTTGCGATCCGGCAATTTGAGTTGCAACAGAAAATCGCCCGCCAGTCCTATGCCACCGTGCAGCGGCTGCTGGCTGCGCGGCAAGCCACAGCGTCAGCAATGCCTGCCGGGATGCCCGACGCTACCGGTACGGGCGTGTCGGTACCCCGGTGGGAAGAGGCCGTCGTTACCGGCGCGCTGGATAATCTCCAGCGGCAACCGGAATCTGCCGCGTCGGCGCCACTCAAGAGTCGGTTGCAGCAGGCGCTGGACCCGGCCGGCAGCGCCGGAAAATCGTTGCCGACGAATCAGAGCGTAGCTGCCGATACGATCGACGCACTGTTCGGCGAAATGCTCATCACGCCGCTGCTGCGTGATGACACCAAGGCACTGATTCGCCAGCTCGATGTGCCGTTCCTCAAGCTGCTGCTGACCGACAACGAGTTCTTCGGCAACGAGCAGCACCCGGCGCGGCAGGTGTTGAACAGGCTGGCGGCGCTGGGTGCGCGTGGGGCCATGACCACGCCGCAGCAACAGCAGAAAATGGCGGAGGTGGTCAGCACGCTGACCACCGGTTTCGGGCAGGATGTCACGGTGTTCAGTGAGGCGCTGCAGGTT
>k87-1005172_pt1 | contig 10011 bp, 5 predicted proteins | sample MGYA00084030_6733316 | MGnify analysis MGYA00084030 | reverse complement strand
GCTTGAAGCAAGACATTCGATTTCCCAACTCAGCGCTACTTCATTACTTGGGTGCAGCCTCGGCCTTCATTTTGGCGATATCTGCAGCCATTTCATCCTGGGCTTTGCCAGCCTGGAATTTCTGCCACAGCGCTTTTTCGTTGTTCATGCTGGTTCTGACAGCAGACTCAGTCAGTTTCTGGGTAGCGGCCTCATCCATGCCGATCAGCACATACATCGCACCATCCGGACCTTGCGCGCTTCTGAAGATTTTTGTGCCCACCAGAGACTGGTCGGTAATTTGCTTGGTTGTGGCAGTGTAAACCTGATCAACGGTTTCCTTGTCGCCTGCACCTGTGGTTTCAGCATACTGTTTGATTGAGTTCTGTACATGCACCTTCATTTGCTGTGCAAGTTTCACGCGGGCTGAAGTTGCGGCCTGCTGCTTCATGAAGTCAATGCCGGCAGCAGATTTTGGGAAGCTGCCTGTCGCAGCAACCGCAACACCGTCAACCGGACCATCACATACCCACAAAGGTGCGGCTTTATCCGAGTTAGGGAAAACGCATTCCGCAACAACTTCTTTTTTCGCGGGTGCTGCACAAGCCGCAAGGCCCAGGGCCACTGCAGAAATGATTAGTAAATTTAGCTTTTTAGACATTTAAACCCCCAGATAACAATTAAAAATATATAAATGACAGGACAACCGGACTACTTTATTTGATAAAGCTTGAAAACATTAACGGCTGCTCAAGAATACTCGATTTTCTGCATTTAGCCAATTATTTATAAGCCGCAAAAACGGACTAGAAACACCTGCTAATTCAGCCTGTCGCTGAGGCAATGATTTTGCCGCAAAAATGCTCAAAAAGCCTGCTCAGGCAGGTGAAATAGCACTTTTCTATTCCGCCAGCGCCAGCCTCGCCATTTCGACCACACCCTCTTTTGTGGTATGGCCGCCCACAAAGCGCGCGCGGTGACAAAATACACAGCCTTTGATGCCGGTGACTTTGTCCAGCTCTACGCCATCAAGCCCTGCCCACGCGGCAGGCAGAGATTTACGGTTGCTGAAACTGCCCGATTTATCCGGCACGCAGCTCAGGTGCCATTTTGCTTGCGCATCGGGATAGATGACATACAGCAACTGGTCGTATTTTGACGAGTCCAGCACGGTTTCTTTCCACGGCACACCGTGTTCCAGTGCCAGCACGCGCCCTCCTTCGATTATCGTGCTCTGTTCAACAACGGCTTTGGCCTTTTCAAAGCCGCTGGCTTCGCGAATGGCGTTTTCGAGGATCAGTTTGGCAACGCTGACTGCCTGTTCAAACGCGGCATTGATGGTTTCAGCGGAGGTGAGGTCTTGCCAGCCCTGGTTGAAGCTGCCCAGCACCGCAGAGATGGACATCAGCTTGACCGGCACCACTTCCTTGCAGATCGTCACGCCGCAGTCGACCGCATCCACGCCCTGCACCAGCGCGATATCGACCCTGTTTGCCGCTGCGGCCGAGCCGCACAGCTGCTCGCCCAGTTCGCGCCACACCAGGCCGAAGGAGCTGTAGGGGATGCCGTTGGGGCGCGCTTCGTTGTATTCCAGCTGATGATGGTCGAAGCGGCAGGTGGCGGGATTTAAAATACGGCCCACGTCGAACAGGATATCTGCCGCATTGAGCTGATCCGTGTCGCGCGAACGCAATATTGTTACCGATGGTTTGACCAGGCGCAAGGTTGCTGCAGCCAGCACATCGTCTGCATGAAATGTGCCGGAATGGGTAGCTGCAACGACGTTGGGGCGCTGCAGGATGGTATAGAGTTGCGACATAATTGAAGTTTCTGATTGACTGAATGCCCGTATCGTACCTGATGGCGCAACTTTTGAGAAATCATGGCAACGGAATCATTGTTATACTTTCGCCCGCTTCGCCATAGATTAAAATAGAGTCATCCCGGCAGAACTCCGCAATCACAAAGAATTTATTTTGAATAAAATACTCATCACCATACAGGGCCGAACCCTGATCCTTTATTACCAGGTCAAACAGGGCGTGGTGCGCAGCAATGCGGCACAGAAAAACTATATTGAGGTTTTGCCCTCCGAAGAGCTGGCAAGATTTGACCTGAAAGGACTGACCCCGGACATGTTCTGCGTGAATATTGCCGATATGGTGAATAATCGCGGCTTGTTTTCAGGACAGGTTGAAAATGAAAAGCAGCTACCCGTTGCACGCTGGGCACTGAATAGAGATGAGTATCTGCAGCTGACCAGCGCACCGCGCCAGAATTTGACGCATGGCCAGGTTGTCAATCTGCTCGCGTCCATGCCGGGCTATCAACAGGAATCCGATAAGCAGTATATCGATTTCGAGGAAAGTGTCGTGCCACGCCAGAATGGCGAGCTCAGCACTTTCAGCGGCTATCGTTTAACCATAGTGACCGAAGAAATAGAAGGCTGTATTTCTTCCTATGCCTATTACAACCTCGACACTTTAGCGCCGCAAGGATGGCAAGGCACCCCGCCGCCACATGCGGATTACGAGGCCATACAACGCGCACTGGCAAAGAAATTGCAGGCTATCGCGGACGCTGGCGTAATATTATCGCAGGTTACTGACGAAACCGATTACGCGCTGGCAGGTTGATATTTATGCGACGAAAAAATTGGATATTGAAAAGACAAAGGCACTCATGCAAAGCATGCGCAGGGATATAGATGAAAGTCTGCTGCTGGAAATTAATTATATGGATGAAATCAGGCGCAGTATTTCGGGCAAGCACAGATTTGTAATCAGTAATATAAAGTCAGGCAGCTAATTCACCTTTGCACGCCGGTTTATTTCTGCCGAGTCATCATGCTGTTAGTATTGACACTTTTTCTGTTGGGCAGAATCACATCCCCCGGTTGCTGCCCCGGCGTGCATGGTGAGATCCATTTTGCTTCCAGGCTGACTTTTGTCCGGCTTTTTCCCCTGATCTGCGGGGTGTAGCTGGTTTTAATGTCACCCTTGTAAACTGTATCAAAGGAACCCAGAAATACCGCATCGGTCGTCACGGTCGTTGCGCCGAATTGACAGATTGAATGCAGGGACACCTTCTTGCCCAGGTATTTTATGTCCATCACGCGACAGGACGACTTTGCCTTTGCTTCCAGCTGCTGCAGCAGACTGTCGGTATCCTGATCGATACATTGCAGAATGGCGCCCATGTTTTTGGCGCCGTCTATCTGCATTTTAATTTCCCACAATCCCGATTTGCGCTTGGGTATTTCGCCAGTCGGTAAAGCTGCTGCCTGGGCACTGGCCACGCAGGCTATGATTAATAAAATATTAAATAAAATCAAATACTTATAAATATAGCGCTGCATAAATTCTCCTTCAGGGAGTCGGCGTGAATTCACATCTGGCAGCAGCCCGGTTGTAGCCACACGGTTGTGCATGATAAGCCTCGCAAACAATTTTGTACGGCTTAGTTGCTATTTAGCGTAAGTGCCCTGCGCTAAATTTTGCCAACAAGGTTGATAAACACACCATGATGGGTATAGCTCAGATCAGTCAGGTCATCGGAAAAATTGGTAAAGTTATAACCCACACCCAGCTTGAAATAACTGTCCAGGTGGCGATAAATACCCACCAGCATACCGCTGCGGCTATCCTGCGCATCGGGCAATGACAGCAGACGGCCTTCGAACAGCATGTCCCATTTATGCACAAAGTGCCAATCGAGACGGGCTATATAGAGGTGGGCACGGCTGTTGAAAAATTCCGGATTGATGCGGTCCTGGCTGACTTGCCCAAGCTTGTGTGCATATTTTCCGCCTATGGTCCAGCTGCGGGTCAGGTCATAGAGCGCATCCACCGAGAAGATATGGCTCTTCTGGATAAAGGCTGCCGCCGAATTGGCAACCGTGATCTGGCCGGCTGAAGGCATATTGTAAAAATAGGTATATTTCAGCAGCGTATTCAGGCGGTCATTTTCTACCGGACGATAGCCATAGCCAAACACGGCTTCCGTATAGGTTCCGTCATAAAACTCGCCCAGCGAACTCTTGCTCTGCGAATAATTCAGCTTGCTGATAAAGCGCCAGTCGGGCGTGATCTGGTATTTCAGGCTGTTTTTGGTGAGCCAGTTTGTGCGCTCTGAGTAGCTCAGATCGAGCGGTGATTGCGTCTGGTCGAGGCGGTACTCGATTGCACTGGCAATTTTCACCGCCTCGAAGCCATAACCCATCGACGCGCCGAAGGCCGAGCGCTCCATACGCGCACCGCTGAGATTGTCGCGCAGGGAGCCATTATCGATGTGCGCGCCAAAATTCCAGCGATCGTCCGGCGCATACTCAACCCCGGTGGAATGAGTCAAGCCGGTAGGCACATCGCCATGCGCGTATTTTTCTTCCACATAGACGCTGGTGGTGTCGGAATAATGGCTTTTAACACCCGACGTCATGCTTCCCTTGCGTGCCTTCACACCATTGTCGGAACGCTCATTTTCAAGCGCGTAATTCAGATAAGCGGTGGTCTTGTCCGAATACAGATACTCGGTGCCCAGCTTCACCGCCGCGCCAAAATCACCATTGGATACCTCGCCATTGACCCTGAAACGCTCGCTTACCTGATATGCGCCACCTGACCCTACCCTGCCATTGGTTTCACGGTTACCGGTATTTTTTACGGTGTCCTGCACATAGCCATAGGCGCTCCATTTGCCCTTGGAGTCATAGCCAGCCCTCGCAACCACATCGGTGCGATCGCCCTGCACCTGGGTAAGCGGCACCACGGGCGAATGATCAGTCCTGTTGTCATTGCGCACGCCGGAACTTAACACCCAGTTTTCATCCAGCTTATAGTCGAGGTTAGCTTCAACTGCGGCGGTTTCAAGTGCCAGGTCTTGCGATTTTTTATCCGCCTTGACCCTGACATCAATTTTTTCAGTCAGTGAAGTTCTGGCCGTACCGCCAAACTGCTCAACATTGGTGGGCGTTGTCAGCCCGGGCGCGGAGTAACCCGCTTCAACAAACTGGCGGTAAAACGTCGCATTGCCATTCGCTTCTTCATAAATTTCCTTGAAGCCTATGCTGGTGTCTATGCGGTTGGCGCCATACAGCCCGCCGCTGGGCGCAACAAGGGTGGCAGTGGTGCTGGTGGAAGCAAAGTTAAAGCCGCCGTCATTGGAGCCAAATGCCGTCGAAGTCTCCCCCGCGCTGTTTGATTTTTCAACCTTCAGCCAGGTTTCCGCACTTTTCCTGAAGGTGATATCCGCTGCATTCAGGCTGCTTTCATTACCCGCCTCCGAGCTTTTGTTGCTGGTCACCCCGAGTTTGACATGGTCGCCCAGCCAATAGTGGGTGCGGCCGCCGGTTGACAGGTTGCTGACCTCTTCAAAACCGGTGGAGTATTCATAACGCACGACCAGGTAAGCCTCGTTGCCGCCGCCCAGATCGCTCACGATCAGCAGGTCGTCGCTGGCCACTGCGGAAAGCGGCGCGGACAGCAGCACGCGCCCCTGCAGATAATCAATCGAGTAGTCCAGTACCGGGGTCAGGTTTTTAACAGCGACAACCATGCCCGAGGCTTTGTCGCGAATCTCGATACGCGCGCGCTCGGAGCCGGACATGATGTCCTGGTGGCGCAAATAATAGAGCGAGCCGCCGGTGCCGCGATATTCATCACGCCCGGCAACTGTTCCCGGCTGTGCGGCGAAGCCATCCAGCACAAAACGCTTCTCGCCGAAGCTGGTCACTTCAGAGGGCTGGAAATGCAGATTCGCGCCATACAAGGTGCGGTCCACATGCGCGAGGCTGTTGTCCATATAACCAACCTTGAAATTTCCCCACAGACCGTAATGCTCGTCCTTTTTAAGTTTTACATAGAATTTGCCCAGCGTCGGCGCGCCCTCTTCCGTCGTGCTGTCGTCACCATAAGTCGGGTAGTAGTAATCCGGATCTATACGGCGAAACAGCGCATCCGGCGACTTCTGCATAAAGTTGCTGAAGAGGCTGCCAACCGGGCCTTCCAGCGTATCGGCACTGGCCGTCAGCTGCCAGTTATTGCCAAATTTACCGCTGGTATAAAACGCAAGGCGTCCATCCAGTGCGTAGCTATTGTCATAATGGCCGCTGTCACTGGTCAGCAGCTGCGCAGGACCGTTTACAAAGGATTTGGAGGCGGTCACATCGGCGATACCCACATAGAACCAGTCGCTTTTTTCCAGCTCCAGATCGCGCAGATACAGCTCGCCATTGCCGGATTTGTCCAGCACCGCGACTTCGACCGAATGCAGGCCTGGCGGCAGGATTTCTTCCACCACAAACTCACCGCTTGCCGCAACAGGTACGGAACGACCGGCAACCGATACCATGCGCTCTGCGGGTATGCCCGAGCCGTATACTTTAACGGTACCGCCGTTCAAATTGATATTTTCAACCGCCAGACGGTTTTCGCCATAACCCGCCAGCAACTCCCTGTTGCGGTCAAGCTGCTGCACTTCAGACGGCACGCTGTCCAGCACCCACAAGGTTTGCGGCGATGTCTCGTTAAAATTATTATCCTTGTCGTACACGCGCAGCACATATTTCAGGTCGCGCCCCGGCGCGGAGAATTCCTGAAAATAGGCCTGCCACTGTGCGGTTCCATCGCTGTCCATCACGATGGTTGCAAGCGGTTTGTCGCGCACGGATTGCTCAGGATTAAAGATGCGAATCTCGGATCGCACGATGAAATGCGGAAAGTTCGAGTAGGACTTGAAGCGAACCTGATCTTCAATATAGTCGGTGGACGGATCGTCCTGATAGCGGATGGAATTCGGCCAGGCGGTGACATTCAGCCGCGGCTTGAGATTCAGGTTGTCAAATTTAAACTGGATATCCGCCTTCTCCAGCTCCAGATCCACGCAGCGCGCCACATCGGCAACGCTCTTGCCGGGATCATCCAGCGGCTTGCCGTCCACCGTAATGCGCATCAGGTTAAGCGCATAGGGATTGGCTATCGTCACTTCTCTGGTGAGGCGGGTAATATCGAGCCCTTCCTGATTTTCCAGCGCGGCCAGCTCGTCATACACAACCTGCACCTCAACCCGTGATTCATCCGCTTCAATGAAACCCGCATTGACGACATCGTCAGACTGCACATAGCCACGGCCTTCATGCTCGACCTGTTCCGCTGTCAGCCCCAGGGTTGCCTTGATATTTTCCATCACGGTGCGCGCACGCGCGGTGGAGAGGCCGATATCATCGCCGTATGCCAGCGCGGTGCGACGATCCAGGCGCTCGTTATTGGTATAGCCGATAAAACGCAGCCTGACTTTTGATTTATCCCTGATTTCTTCCATGATGCTGCGCAAGCGCTGTGCATAGCCATCCTCAATCACCGGCTTGCTGCTGACATAGGGTATCGCCCTGATCGGGCCGGAGGGCGGGTTATAAATACGCGTCACGATTTCAGCGCCCGCATCTTCGGGGCACAGCTGCGGCTCGCCGGACAGCTCCTGCATCGCATCGTCATACCAGAACTCAACTTCAACACGGCGATTGGCTACCCTGCCCGCCTCGGTATCATTCGGCGCAAGCGGGCTTGCCGCACCCTTGCCATCACTGTCAAGCGCATTGGCGGGCAGCTTCAATGCATCCTGCACCGCCTGTGCAACACGTCGGGCACGTGCTTTCGACAACCCCAGATGCGTTCCATAGATGCGTTCGTCGCGGCCCAACAGCGGCTTGTTATCCGTGTAGGCAATAAATTTGATCGACACTGCCTGCTTGTTTTCCAGGTTTTTCATGACCTGCAACAGCTTCTGCTGGAAATCTGCCGGGATGCCAGGAGAGTCTTCATCGTAAGGCAAAGGGGGAATCAGGTTCTTGATGCGTGCACGCCTGCCGACACCGGCCTTGTAACTGATCTTGCACATCTGCTCGACGCGGCAGACTTTGACGCGCTTGACCTTTTCGGAAATAACAATCTGCTTTTCCACCAGCTGTTCATCGATTTCGTCGTACCAGACCTCCACCTCCATGCGCCGGTTTAACTTTCTTCCCGCCGGCGTGGCATTGCTGGCAACCGGCTTGTTCTCGCCTACTCCTTCATACGAAATCGCTTCGGGCGGCAGATCGAGTGCCTTCTGGAAAAACTCTGCAGCCACACCCGCACGCTCGCGTCCCAGCCCGGCGTTATCGCCATATTTCGCTTTGGCCGCACCGCGCAGCTGCACATTATCGGTATAGCCAACCAGGTGCAGACGGACATTCCTTCTGCCTGCCATGCTGGCCAGTATGCTGCGCACCTTCGCAATATATTCGTCCGGTATGGCGGCCTCGCCCGAACCGAACAGGATGGGTGGAACCACGTTTTGCAGCTTGATCGTTTTAACCTTTTTCTCAAGCACCCTCTGTGTTTCGATACGCTCACCCAGCAACTCTTTAAATCCGCTGACATCCTTCGCCAAGGGAACAGTGTCGATATCCGTGGCCAATTGTTTTTCCACCGCTTCACCCAGCGAGGGCGTTTCACGAGTTTCCACCTCGTCCGATTTCTGCACATCAGCAGGCGTAGCCGTTTGTGCCAGCACTGCTGCTGACATCAGGCACAACACAACGATGCAAGAAATAGATTTAAACATTTTACTTTTACCTGGTTCCAGGGTAGTACGAAACAACTGCTATACCGCTTTTATTTTTATTAAATTTATTCAATATAATCAAATACTTATAAGTAAACCGTTATAACTGAAAAACGGGGCAATTCATACTGATCCAGCCGCTAATTACGCGCTATTCCGGTGGCGAGCCGGTTCTCCAGAAGACCTCGGTTTCAATGACCAGGTCGTAACTGCCCTTTTGTTTTTTCCACATTTGCGCAATCTCACGCTTGACGATTTTGAGACGTTCATTCACCAGGCTTTCGGATTCTGCCTCTGCCACATAAGACAGTCGCAGCACGGATGCAGCCTTCTTCAATTCGCCCAGCAGAAGTTGAGTGCGCTGTTTCCACTGCACGCGCATTTCGGTCGAACCCGGCTCAAACACGCCATCAGACATATCCAGTTTCACCACTTTGTGTATCGCTGCGCCGAAATTGAATTTCAGCATCTTGCCTCGCGTCGCGCGCTGCACACGCGGATTCTCGGTGGTGATGCGGTAGCCGCTCGGCAAAGTCCTGTCGTCCAGCTTGAGGATGAAGTTGGAGCCGCGGTCGGGATCGGGCACCACGGCACAGGTGATATGGAAACGTCCGAATTTATCTGCGGTGACGATCAGGCCGCGCGCGGTAACAACACGCACGCCCGGCAGTCCCTTCTCTCCCTCGTCCTGATAGCCATTCAGGTTCGCGTCATCAAACACTTTGCCGATCACATCGGAACAATCCAGCGTTGGATCGGGTATCACCCGCACCGTGGCGGATGCCTGGGGAGACGCATCGCCACCGGTAGTGTTGCTGACCACCTGGGCGCGGTTGATGTATTTGCCTTCTTTCACACCCGAGCCCACGATCAGCATCAGCTGAATCACGCGCTTGGTATTGCTTGCCAGTTCCAGATTGCCCCAGGTCAGGGTACGGGGGGTGCTAACCGGCTCCACGGGCTGTCCGTCCAGACGACCGGAACCCGCCACATATTTGAATCCGGGCGGGAAGGTATCGATGATGCTCAAATTCGTCAGCGTCACGGCCAGGCTGTTGTTCACGGTAATCGTGTAGGGAATCAGCTGGCCACGGGTGACATTCTGCAGCGAGGCTATTTTGGTGATGGTGACCGCATTATCCAGACGAGGATCGAGCGCGATGTGATTATTGAAGATCTGGCTGTTGCCCGGTATGACCGTATTATTCAATGTCACACGCAGATAATAATTTGTACCCGCGGTATTTGCGGGTACGGCCACACCGGGCGCAAATTCTGAAGTCTGCGTTTCACAATAGGCAGCCGTAGCCGGTATGGCATCGGCCGCGCAAGCCGGTACCGAATACGCAGCGGTAGCGGCATCGGTGAGCGGCGTAATGATGACCGACTGGCCGGGCATGAATGCTACCGGCGAGGTCACGCGTATCAGAT
>k87-288913_pt1 | contig 10014 bp, 7 predicted proteins | sample MGYA00084030_6733316 | MGnify analysis MGYA00084030 | reverse complement strand
GAAGTAAAGATGTAAACGCGATAGCGGAGCGAGGGTTCTCGCTCCGCTATATGTGTTTTAAAAGGTTAATAGGCCAGTAGCTCAATTGGTAGAGTATCGGTCTCCAAAACCGAGGGTTGGGGGTTCGAAACCCTCCTGGCCTGCCATTAAAGTAGTACGTTAAGAGAAAAAGGGGTTGGATTGCGCATGGTAAATATAATCAAAATAGGCGTGGCATTCCTCCTGGTGGTTGCGGGCATAGCAGGTTATTACTATCTGCAAGGCAGCACAATCGCATTTGCCGAAGTGCTGCGTGTTCTTTCGGTTCTGCTCGGATTGGTGCTGGCTGCGGTGGTATTGTGGACTTCTGAGCCAGGCAAGCGTTTTTTTGGATTTGGCAAAGAATCTGTGGCGGAAGCCAAACGCGTTGTTTGGCCAACCAGAAAAGAAACTTTGCAGACTACTGGTGTGGTGGTCTTGTTTGCAGTGGTTATGGCCTTATTTCTATGGGCGGTAGATGCAACTCTTTTGTTTGCAATTAACAAGTTGATGGGACGGGGTTAATGATGTCTAAGCGTTGGTATGTTGTACATACGTACTCTCAATTTGAAAAAAGTGTGCAGCGTGCCTTGCTGGAGCGTATTGCTCGCGCCGGTATGGAAAATTTGTTTGGCCAGATTCTGGTGCCAGTTGAGGAAGTGGTAGAGCTCAAGGCGGGTCAGAAAAAACTCAGTGAGCGTAAGTTTTACCCTGGCTATGTGCTGGTCGAAATGGAAATGACTGATGAGACCTGGCATATGGTCAAGAGTATACCCAAGGTTTCAGGTTTTATTGGTGGAACGGCGATGAAGCCGACACCAATCAGCCAAAAGGAAGTTGATAACATCATGCAGCAAATGCAGGCTGGTGTTGAGAAGCCGCGTCCCAAGGTATTGTTTGAGGTGGGTGAGTCGGTTCGTGTTAAAGAGGGCCCCTTTACCGACTTCAACGGAACTGTGGAAACGGTCAATTACGACAAGAGCAAAATACGTGTGGCGGTGACCATTTTCGGCCGTTCGACACCGGTAGAATTAGATTTTGGACAAGTGGAAAAAGTCTGATTTCAACAGTCTGAAGTATCAAGCAAGAATCCGGAGCAATCCGGTTTTACCAACGGGGAGCGTATCGAAACAAAACGATATGCGTTTAACCCACTAACAGGAGTATCAAAATGGCAAAGAAAATTGTCGGCTATATCAAGCTGCAAGTTCCTGCTGGGAAAGCAAACCCCAGTCCTCCAATTGGCCCGGCTCTGGGTCAGCGCGGCCTTAATATCATGGAGTTCTGCAAGGCGTTTAACGCGCAGACACAGGGTATCGAGCCTGGTCTGCCAATTCCGGTGGTGATCACCGCTTTTGCAGACAAGAGTTTTACTTTTGTTATGAAGAGTCCTCCTGCGACGATTCTGATCAAGAAAGCCGCTGGCGTACAAAAAGGTAGCCCAACGCCGCATACCGCCAAGGTCGGCAAGCTGACACGCAAACAAGCGGAAGATATTGCAAAAACAAAACAAGCTGATCTGACTGCTGCCGATATGGACGCAGCGGTGCGCACCATAGCTGGCAGTGCACGCAGCATGGGCATTACTGTGGAAGGTGAATAAAAATGGCACATATCTCCAAGCGTTATAAGGCACTCGCTGCCAAGGTTGATCGTACCAAGCTGTATGCGCTGGATGAAGCGTTGAAGCTGGTGAAGGAAACTGCAAAAGCCAAGTTTGATGAATCTATCGACGTAGCCGTGAATCTGGGAATTGACGCACGTAAATCGGATCAGCTGGTGCGTGGTTCTGTTGTATTGCCCAAGGGTACTGGTAAGACTGTGCGTGTCGCAGTATTTGCCCAGGGTCCCAAGGCTGAAGAAGCCAAGGCGGCAGGTGCAGATATCGTTGGATTCGAAGATCTGGCCGAGAGCATCAAAGCGGGCAAGATGGATTTTGACGTTGTGATTGCTTCACCCGATGCAATGCGTATCGTTGGCCAACTGGGTCAGATTCTGGGTCCGCGCGGCTTGATGCCTAACCCCAAGGTAGGTACGGTTTCTGCTGATGTGGCAGGTGCTGTACGCAATGCCAAGGCTGGTCAGGTTCAGTACCGCACGGACAAGAACGGCATTGTGCAATGCACAATCGGCCGCGCTTCGTTTGAACCATCAGCTTTGCGCGAAAACATGCTGGCGCTGATTGATGCTCTGGTTAAAGCCAAGCCGGCTGCTACTAAAGGTATTTACCTGAAGAAAGTGGCGATTTCCAGCACCATGGGCGTTGGTATCCGCGTTGAGCAGGCGAGTTTGACCGCTTAAAGTAATTGATTGAATGCGACAGGGGCGTAAATGCCCTGTCGATAAAAGACTTTGGACTGCTGGCAAGAGTGGCAGATTATCAAAGACCGTAGGTAGCAGAGGCGTAGTTGGCCGATGTTTTAATTGACAGCTTGTTTCGTCAACCCACGTAGATGGTGTGCCCGCAAGTATGCTTTTGAACGAAGCATGTTCAATTTAAATTTGTGGACGCGGTTATTAATTGTGAAATGCATATAGGCAACGTGAAACGGTGCCTATATTGTATTTCAGTTGAAAATGGAGGAAGACTTTGGGTCTTAATCTGCAAGAAAAACAGGCAGTAGTTGCTGAAGTAAGTGCTCAGGTAGCACAGGCGCAGACTATCGTCTTGGCAGAATACCGTGGTATCGCGGTGAGTGACATTACCAAGCTGCGTGCCAATGCACGCAAATCTGGTGTGTACATGCATGTATTGAAAAATACATTGGCTCGCCGTGCGGTAATGGACACTCCTTTTGCAGCGTTGGCGGACAAGATGGTTGGTCCGTTGATTTACAGCATCAGCCCTGATGCTGTTTCCGCTGCAAAAGTGGTGCACGATTTTGCCAAATCCAATGCGAAGTTGGTGATTACTGCTGGCTGCATGTCAGGCACGGTGATGACTGCGGATGACGTTAAAGTTCTGGCAGCTACACCAAGCCGCGATGAGTTGATTGCAATGTTGATGGGCACAATGCTCGCAACAACAAGCACATTTGTTCGTGGCCTGGCTGCAGTTCGCGATAAAAAGGAAGCCGAAGCGGCTTCTGCTTAAAGCAACTGCTCAACTGCATACTTTTGAATTAAATATTTTAGGAGATTTACATGGCTGTTAATAAAGCTGAAATTCTTGACGCAATTGCGCAAATGTCTGTTTTGGATCTGTCCGCTCTGATCAAAGAGATGGAAGAGAAGTTTGGTGTTTCTGCTGCAGCTGTTGCTGTAGCCGGACCTGCTGGTGGTGCTGCAGCCGGTGCTGCTGCAGCTGCCGAGCAAACTGAATTCACAGTAATGCTGATGTCTGCTGGCGACAGCAAAGTTGGCGTGATCAAGACTGTTCGTGCAATTACCGGTCTGGGCTTGAAAGAAGCTAAAGACTTGGTAGATGGCGCACCTAAAGCTGTTAAGGAAGGTGTTTCAAAAGCTGATGCCGAGGGTATTGTTAAGCAATTGGTTGAAGCCGGCGCTACTGCAGAAATGAAGTAATAGAAACTTGCGCACAAGGGCTGGCGGTTTTCCGTCAGCCTTTTGCCATTTCTTGTTTGTGTCAAATGTCAGGTGTTAATTTTTAGAAGTTAATGGATAAGGTGCGTGAAAAGCGCTTTTTATCCTTTGTCTTTTTCCTTCGGTCGTGGAGATATCAATGAGTTATTCTTTTACTGAAAAAAAACGTATCCGAAAAAGTTTTGCCAAACGGATCGCCGCATTGCCGGTGCCTTACCTGTTGTCTACTCAACTGGAGTCGTACAGCGAGTTTCTGCAAGCTGAGGTTGATCCTGCGCACCGCAAAAACCAGGGTTTGCAAGCTGCTTTCAATTCGATCTTTCCGATTGAAAGCCACAACAAGTTTGCGCGACTCGATTACGTCAGCTATGTGCTGGGTATGCCGCCATTTGATGTCAAGGAATGCAAGCAGCGCGGCTTGACGTATGCGTCGCCATTGCGCGCGCGCGTACGCCTGACCCTGCTGGACAAAGAGGCTTCCAAACCGACAGTCAAAGAAGTTAAAGAGCAGGAAGTGTATATGGGCGAAATCCCGCTGATGACACATACCGGCTCCTTTGTGATTAACGGTACCGAGCGCGTAATCGTGTCCCAGCTGCATCGTTCACCCGGCGTGTTTTTTGAGCATGATCGCGGCAAAACTCACTCGTCAGGCAAGCTGCTGTTCTCGGCACGCGTGATTCCTTACCGTGGCTCATGGCTGGATTTCGAATTTGATGCCAAAGACTATGTATATTTCCGTATCGACCGTCGCCGCAAGTTGCCGGTGACGATCCTGCTGAAATCCATCGGCTTTACCAACGAGCAAATTCTGGCTGCTTTCTTTGAGTTCGATACCTTCCATATGGGCAAGAAGGGAATTCAGTTCGAAGTGGTGCCTGAGCGCTTGCGCGGTGAAATTGCACGTTTTGATATATTGAACAAGGCCGGTAAAGTAATCGTTGCGATGGATAAGCGCATTACCGCACGCCATGTACGTGAAATGAACGAGGACGGCATCAACAAGCTGGCAGTTGGCGAGGACTTCCTGCTGGGTCGTGCGCTGGCTGAGAATATTGTGGATAAAGACAGCGGCGAGATTATTGCCAATGCCAATGATGAGATCACTGAAGCTGTTCTTGCAAAACTGCATGAAGCGGGTGTGACCAAGTTCCATACGCTGTATACCAACGATCTGGACCAGGGTGCATTTATATCGCAGACACTGCGCCTGGATGAAACAACCGATTTGTGGACAGCACGTGTTGCGATCTATCGCATGATGCGTCCTGGCGAGCCACCTACTGAAGATGCGGTTGAAGGCTTGTTTAACGGTCTGTTCTTCTCTGAGGAGCGCTATGACCTGTCAGCCGTGGGCCGGATGAAGTTTAACCGCCGCGTGGGTCGGGATGAGCTGACAGGTGCGGTGACGCTGTCCAATGAGGACATCATTGCTGTCATCAAGATTCTGGTTGAACTGCGCAATGGCCGTGGCGAAATCGATGATATCGATCACCTAGGTAATCGCCGTATCCGTGCAGTGGGCGAGCTGGCAGAAAACCAGTTCCGTACCGGTCTGGCAAGGGTTGAACGCGCAGTCAAGGAGCGTCTGGGTCAGGCTGAAACAGATAATCTGATGCCGCATGATCTGATCAATGCCAAGCCAATCTCTGCTGCGGTAAAAGAATTTTTTGGTTCCAGTCAGTTGTCGCAGTTTATGGATCAAACCAACCCATTGTCTGAAGTAACGCACAAGCGTCGTATTTCAGCACTGGGCCCCGGTGGTCTGACACGTGAACGTGCGGGCTTTGAAGTGCGTGACGTGCATCCTACGCACTATGGCCGCGTCTGCCCGATCGAGACACCTGAAGGCCCGAACATTGGTCTTATCAATTCTCTGTCGCTGTATGCGCGTACCAATACCTACGGCTTCATTGAAACGCCCTATCGTCGTGTAGCTAAAGGCCGCGCGACGATGGATGTGGATTATCTGTCGGCTATTGAAGAGGGTAAGTTCACGATCGCTCAGGCGAATGCCGAACTGGATAGCAAGGGTAAGTTTACCAATGACATCGTGTCCTCACGTCAGCACAACGAGTTTGTACTGGCTACTCCGGACAAGATTGAGTACATGGACGTGTCTACTTCTCAGGTTGTGTCGGTAGCTGCTTCTCTGATTCCCTTCCTTGAGCATGACGATGCGAACCGCGCGTTGATGGGTGCAAACATGCAGCGTCAGGCAGTTCCCTGCTTGCGCGCAGAAAAAGCACTGGTGGGAACCGGTATTGAACGCACCGTAGCGATTGACTCTGGTACTGCTGTGCAGGCCTGGCGTGGTGGCCGCGTGGATTATGTGGATTCCGGCCGTATTGTTGTGCGTGTGAATGATGATGAAACAACGCACGGTGAAGTCGGCGTAGATATTTACAATCTGACCAAGTACACGCGCTCAAACCAGAACACCAACATCAACCAGCGTCCGCTGGTCAAGATGGGTGATGTGATTGAGCGTGGTGACGTGATTGCCGACGGTGCTTCTACCGATATGGGAGAGCTCGCACTCGGCCAGAATATGCTGGTCGCTTTCATGCCATGGAATGGCTATAACTACGAAGACTCGATTCTGATCTCGGAGCGTGTTGTGTCTGATGATCGTTTTACCTCGATTCATATCGAAGAGTTAACCGTTGTGGCTCGCGATACCAAGCTGGGTTCGGAAGAGATTACGCGCGATATTCCCAATTTGTCCGAGGGCCAGATGGCTCGTCTTGATGAATGCGGTATCGTGCACATCGGTGCGGAAGTTGTAGTGGGTGACGTTCTGGTTGGCAAGGTTACGCCCAAGGGCGAAACACAGCTGACTCCGGAAGAAAAGCTGCTGCGCGCTATTTTTGGCGAGAAAGCATCCGACGTAAAAGACACCAGTCTGCGCGTGCAGGCCGGGATTTCGGGTACGGTTATCGACGTGCAGGTGTTTACCCGCGAAGGTTTGCAGCGCGATGCACGTGCACAGCAAATCGTGGACGACGAGTTGGGCCGTTACAAGAAAGATCTTGCAGATCAGATGCGTATCGTTGAAGTCGACGTGTTTACCCGTCTGGAAAAAATGCTGATAGGTAAAGTCGCGAACGGCGGCCCCAAAAAGCTTGCGAAGGGCACAAAGCTGACCAAGGATTATCTGTCCAGTCTTGAGCATCATCACTGGTTTGATATTCGCCTGAGCGACGATGAGGTTGCGGCTCAACTGGAGCAGGTTAAGGATGGCCTGGCGCAGAAACGTCTGGAGTTTGATGCTGCGTTTGATCTGAAGAAGCGCAAATTGACCCAGGGCGATGAGCTGCAAGCCGGTGTGCAAAAAATGGTCAAGGTGTATGTGGCTGTTAAACGCCGCTTGCAGCCTGGAGACAAGATGGCGGGGCGTCACGGTAACAAGGGTGTGGTGTCGCGCATCGTGCCGGTAGAAGACATGCCATGCATGGCCAACGGTACTCCTATCGATGTTGTGCTGAATCCGCTGGGCGTGCCTTCGCGTATGAATATTGGACAGGTGCTTGAAGTGCATCTGGGCTGGGCCGCAAAAGGGCTGGGGCAGAAGATCAACAAGATGCTGGAAGCGGAAGCCAAGGTTGCCGATATACGCAAATTCCTGGCCAAGATTTACAAGGATGACCAGGCTGCCGAGATCGCAGCATTCAGCGATGAAGAAGTCGTGGAATTGTGCCGCAATCTGAAGGCGGGTGTACCGTTCTCTACTCCGGTATTCGACGGCGCGAGCGAAGACGAAATCAAGACCATGCTGGAGCTTGCCGATCTGCCACGTTCTGGCCAGATGAAGCTGCAAGATGGTCGTACAGGTGAAGAATTTGATCGCCCGGTTACTGTCGGTTACATGCATGTGCTGAAGCTGCACCACCTTGTCGATGACAAGATGCATGCGCGTTCTACCGGTCCATACAGTCTGGTTACCCAGCAGCCGTTGGGTGGTAAGGCGCAATTCGGTGGTCAGCGCTTCGGTGAGATGGAAGTCTGGGCCTTGGAAGCTTATGGTGCGGCGTACACATTGCAGGAAATGCTCACCGTCAAGTCTGACGACGTGACCGGGCGTACCAAGGTTTATGAGAGCATCGTCAAGGGTGACCATAAGATTGAAGCCGGTATGCCGGAATCGTTCAACGTGTTAACCAAGGAAATCCGATCCTTGTGTATTGATATAGATTTGTTACGTAACTAATTGTTTTTATTGAATAATTTTTTAAGTTGCGCACAAGGTTAACAAGGAGTTGCAAATGAAAGCATTGCTAGATTTATTTAAGCAGGTTACCCAAAAGGAAGAGTTTGATTCGATCAAGATCGGTCTCGCTTCTCCGGAAAAAATTCGCTCATGGTCTTACGGCGAAGTTAAAAAGCCTGAAACCATTAATTACCGTACGTTCAAGCCTGAGCGTGACGGCCTGTTCTGCGCCAAGATTTTCGGACCGATCAAAGACTATGAGTGCTTGTGCGGCAAGTACAAGCGCCTCAAGCATCGCGGTGTAATTTGCGAGAAGTGCGGCGTTGAAGTAACCCTGTCCAAAGTGCGTCGTGAACGCATGGGTCACATTGAACTGGCATCCCCAGTCGCGCACATCTGGTTTCTGAAGAGCTTGCCATCCCGTCTGGGCATGGTGCTGGACATGACTCTGCGCGATATCGAACGCGTGTTGTATTTTGAAGCATATGTTGTAACCGAGCCGGGCATGACGCCGTTGAATCGTGGCCAGCTGTTGTCCGAAGATGACTATCTCGCCAAGCTGGAAGAATATGGCGATGAGTTCTCTGCTGTGATGGGTGCTGAGGGTGTGCGCGCCTTGCTGCGAGCACTGGATGTACCTGCCGAAGTCGCAACGATCCGTAGCGAACTGGAAGCAACCAGCTCAGAAACAAAAATCAAAAAATATGCAAAACGCCTGAAAATTCTGGAAGCATTTGTGCAGTCCGGTATCAAGCCTGAATGGATGGTGCTGGAAGTGTTGCCAGTATTGCCACCCGAATTGCGTCCATTGGTTCCTTTGTACGGTGGCCGTTTTGCGACTTCTGACCTGAACGATCTTTACCGCCGCGTGATTAACCGTAACAACCGTTTGAAGCGTTTGCTCGAGTTGAAGGCACCGGAAATTATCGTGCGCAACGAAAAACGTATGCTGCAAGAGTCTGTTGACTCGTTGCTGGATAACGGCCGTCGCGGCAAGGCCATGACTGGCGCCAACAAGCGCCCACTCAAGTCGCTGGCTGACATGATTAAAGGCAAGGGCGGTCGTTTCCGTCAGAACTTGCTGGGTAAGCGCGTTGATTATTCTGGCCGTTCAGTAATCGTGGTGGGTCCTCAGCTTAAACTGCATCAGTGTGGTTTGCCGAAGAAGATGGCACTCGAATTGTTCAAGCCCTTCATTTTCGAGCGTCTGGAAAAGATGGGTCTGGCAACAACCATTAAAGCAGGTAAACGCATGGTAGAGGCTGAAGAGCCTATCGTGTGGGATATTCTGGAAGAAGTGATACGTGAACATCCGGTGATGCTGAACCGTGCGCCTACATTGCACCGTCTGGGTATCCAGGCGTTCGAGCCGATGCTGATTGAAGGCAAGGCAATTCAGTTGCATCCGCTGGTATGTACCGCATTTAACGCCGACTTTGACGGTGACCAGATGGCGGTGCACGTACCTCTGTCGCTGGAAGCGCAGATGGAGTGCCGCACGCTGATGCTGGCCTCCAATAACGTACTGTCGCCGGCAAACGGCGAGCCGATTATTGTTCCGTCGCAGGATATCGTATTGGGTCTGTATTACATGACACGCGACAAAGCCGGTGCACAGGGTGAAGGTTCTATGTTCGCCGACGTTTCAGAAGCGCTGCGTGCGTACCAGGCCAGACAGGTTGATTTGCAGGCCAAAGTCATGGTGCGTATCAATGAAGCGACTATGGATGAGAACGGCGTACGTCAGGAAAAACGCACGCGTTATGAAACCACAATAGGCCGCGCGATTCTGTCTGAAATTCTGCCGGTTGGCTTGCCATTCAGCGTAGTGAACAAGGCGCTGAAGAAGAAAGAGATCTCACGCCTGATTAATACCAGTTTCCGTCGCTGCGGTTTGCGTGACACGGTCATCATGGCTGACAAGCTGATGAGCACCGGCTTCACCTACGCGACTCGTGCAGGTATTTCGATCTGCGTTGACGATATGCTGGTGCCAAAGCAAAAGAATGAATTGATAGCAGCGGCAGAAAAAGAAGTGCATGAAATTGACACGCAGTACACCTCCGGCCTGGTTACCCAGGGCGAGCGCTATAACAAGGTAGTGGATATCTGGGGTCGTACCGGTGACGTTGTGGCCAAGGCCATGATGGATCAGTTGGGTAGCGAGCCTGTGATTGATTTTGCAACTGGTCAGGTGCGCACCGACAAGAAGGGCAAAGTTGAGATGCAGGAGTCGTTTAACT
>k87-171547_pt1 | contig 10027 bp, 9 predicted proteins | sample MGYA00084030_6733316 | MGnify analysis MGYA00084030 | reverse complement strand
TTTTGTTGGTGATCACACCGTCCATGGGTGCGACTACCCGGGTACGCGCAAGATCCAGCTTTGCCTTGTCGAGTTTCGCCATCGCCGCGAGGTAGAACGGATGTTTCTCCTTGGGCAAATTCACGTCGAAATTGAGCGCCACGGCGGCGCGACGGTAATGCTGCTCAAGTGCAGCAACACCGGCAAGTGCAGCATCGCGACGATGGCGCATGTCGTCCAGTTGCGCTTCGGAAACCACCAGTTTTTTACGCAGATTTTCCAGCCGCTGGAGCTCTTTTTCGTAGTACGCGGCTTCTGCTTCGGCTTTGTGCTTTTCTTCGAGAATGCCGCGCATTTCCGGGCGTAGTGCTTCGATGCGTGCCCATTGAACGTAGGATTCGGCATCTGCCACACGCAGGGCGATTTCATAATCGCTGTCGTCGATGGCGAACAACAAATCGCCTTTTTTCACCCGGGTGTTGGTTTCCACGGGCAATTCGACAACCTTGCCGGAAATCTGCGGTGCAATATCGACAGTCAATGCTTTCACGTAGGCATTATCAGTGCTGATTTTGCTGCCGCCAGCGAGGTAAAACGTTGCACCGACAGCGAGCAGTACCGCCGGCACACCCAACATCAACACGCGACGACGACGGGTATTGGCAACGCTGTTGGTCTCGGTGTTGAGATGAGCGTCTGTGTTGGCAGTGATATTGTTCATGGCAGTCATTGAGGCAGTCCAGGATTAGCGTGGCGTGGTGAAGTTGTCGCGAATGCGCTTGAGCGCAACGAGCAGGACTTCCTGGTCCTTCAGTGAAATGCCGGCAAGGGCGACGTCGCGCGCGTCGCGACCTACCGCCCGCAATGTTTCAAGACGGGCGCTGGCGGTTGCGGTCAGATGCAGACGCCAGGCACGGCGGTCGTCGGGATCGGCGCGGCGCTCGATGAGGCCTTCGTTTTCCATGCGGTCGATGAGGCGGGCGACGGCAATCGGGGTTACTTCCAGCAGGTCGGCGAGCTGCGATTGCCGCAGCCCCGGCTGACGGGCCAGATAGGTAAGTGCCGACCACTGGGCGCGTGTAACGCCGTGTTGTCTGGCGCGGCGCTCAAAATCACGCCGCAACAGGCGCGCTGCGTCGTGGAGGTTGAAGCCAAAGCTCTGGTCGGGATCGAAGTCGCGCACGACGTACGGGCCATTCAGTAAGCAGGCACATAGTAAACATGCTTACTAATAGATTGGCCATGAGGAAAGAGCGACGGTGAGTTGTGCCAAAGCGACATGCGGCCAACTGCCGGCACGTCTCAATGCCGCTACCTCTTGATCGTCCGCACCCCGCCATCCTCCCCCACCAGCAGCACGTCGGCCGGCCGCCGCGCGAACAGGCCGCTGGCGACGACGCCAACAATATTGTTGATGCGCTCTTCCAAAGGGGCCGGCACAGAGAGGTCCAGCCCGGTCACATCGAGGATATGGTTACCGTTGTCGGTGACGATGCCAAGCCGATACGCTGGCCGGCCGCCGAGCTTCACCAGTTCACGCGCCACGTAGCTGCGGGCCATCGGGATCACTTCCACCGGCAGCGGGAAGCCGCCGAGGCGATCGACCAGCTTGGTTGCGTCAGCGATGCAGATAACGCGCTGCGCGACTGCGGCGATGATCTTTTCACGGGTCAGGGCCGCGCCGCCGCCCTTGATCATCTCCAGACGGTGGTTCACTTCGTCGGCGCCGTCCACGTAGATCGGTATCTCGTCGACCTCGTTCAGATCGAGCACCGGAATGCCGAGCGCCTCAAGTTTCCTTGTCGAGGCGAGTGAACTCGACACGGCACCCTTGAGGCGACCCGCCAGCGGCGCCAGCGCATCAATGAAGAAATTGACGGTCGAGCCGGTACCAACGCCGAGGATGGCATAAGGATCCACGTACCTGGTTGCTGCCAGAGCGGCAGCTTTCTTGCGGGCATCCTGGGGATTCATGTGCGCAGCTCCGGCGGGCATTGATCGGGGCGCATTATAAGCGCCCCTTGGGAAACCCCGGCCGGTGTTCGGCTACCATGGCTGCTTTCCGGCGCCTCTCCCTGCGGACACCCATGACCGAAGCCAACATGCTCCAGGATTACGCCCGCCGCATTCTCACCGCCCGCGTCTACGACGTGGCGATCGAGTCGCCGCTGGAGGTTGCATCGCAACTGTCGCGTCGGTTGGAGAACCGCGTGCTGCTCAAGCGTGAAGACCTGCAGCCGGTTTTTTCGTTCAAGTTGCGCGGTGCCTATAACAAGATCGTGCATCTGTCGGCAGCTGATCGCGCGCGTGGCGTCATCGCCGCTTCTGCCGGCAATCACGCGCAGGGCGTGGCGCTTGCGGCGCAGACGCTGGGCATCAAGGCGGTGATTGTCATGCCGCAGACCACGCCGGAGATCAAAGTGGCGTCGGTGCGGCAGCGCGGCGCGAAGGTCGTGCTGCATGGCGATACTTTCGATGAGGCATATATCCATGCGCGCGCACTCGAAAAGGAAAAGGGTTATGCGTTCGTGCACCCGTACGACGATCCGACGGTGATTGCCGGTCAGGGCACCATCGCGATGGAAATCCTGCGCCAGCATCCCGACCCGATCGACGCAGTGTTCGTCCCGGTTGGTGGCGGCGGCCTCATTGCCGGCATGGCCGCGTACATAAAATATTTGCGGCCAGACATCCGCGTCATCGGCGTCGAACCGGAAGACGCTGCTTGCCTGAAGGCGGCGCTCGCGGCGAAGAAGCGTGTGGTGCTGCCGGAAGTCGGCCTGTTTGCCGACGGCGTTGCCGTGGCGCAGATCGGCGAGGAAACATTCCGCATCGCACGCAAGACAGTCGATGAAGTAATCACCGCCTCAACCGACGAAATCTGCGCTGCAATCAAAGATTTCTTCGAGGACACACGGTCGATCGCCGAACCGGCTGGCGCGCTTGCCATCGCCGGCATGAAGAACTGGATCGCGCGCGAGAAGTGCACGGGCAAGACGTTCGTCGCGATCGCGAGCGGCGCGAATATGAACTTCGACCGGCTGCGCCACATTTCCGAGCGTACCGAGCTGGGTGAGAAGCGCGAGGCGATCCTGGCGGTGACGATCCCGGAGCGGCCGGGCGCGTTCAAGGCGTTCTGCCGGGCGCTTGGTAAACGCAACATCACCGAGTTCAACTACCGTTTCAGCGGCGCCGAGCGCGCCGATGTATTCGTTGGCCTGCAGCTTGCCCGTCCGGCCGATCGCGAGGCGCTGGTCGAGGTGCTGCGCGGCAAGGATTACCCGGTCATCGACATGACCGACAACGAGATGGCAAAACTGCACGTGCGCTACATGGTTGGTGGTCACCCGCCATCGGTAGGCAAGCAGGAACTGATTTTTCGTTTCGAGTTTCCGGAGCGCCCGGGTGCGTTGATGAAGTTCCTCGATCGCCTCGGCCAGCACTGGAATATCTCGTTGTTCCATTACCGCAACCATGGCGCCGCCTACGGGCGCGTACTCGCCGGGTTCCAGGTCAATCCAGGCGAGCGACGCGCGGTGGAAAACTCGCTGCGTGAGCTGGGCTATCCGTTCACCGACGAAACGGACAACCCGGCGTTCGCGTTGTTCCTTCAGTAACCAGTTTACTTGCGCTCGATAGCGGCCCGAGGCAGCCGCTGGTATCGCCCGACTACCAGCCAAACCCGAGGTTCAGGTAGGCGCCGAGAGTGTTGTCGCTGACGACGGCGGTCAGGTCAACAGGACCCAAACCCAGGCCGGCAGTCATCACATCGGCCACATCGCCGCCGGCCAGATTGGCGCGGTAGCCCGCGCGCAGCTGCAGAAACTTCAGATCGTATTCAGCACCGAAGGCCAGGAACTGTGTGGCGTCGGTACCGGTTGTACCGGTGTTTTCGGTCAGATCAAGATCAACTGCCAGAGTTGTGCGCTTGGTCATGCGCGCAACGCCGGCACGCAGTTGCATATCCACATCGATTTTACGACCGGCGATGGTTTTGTAATTTCCGCCGATCAGATTTTTGGCCACGGCTCCGAACTGCCACGGTGCGTCGGCGGAAGTCTTGTAGACCGCGCCGATGTCCAGATCGAAACCGGAATCGGTGGCTTCGAAATCCTCGATGTCTGCATCTTCAAATGACTCGGTGTTGGCCGTGTATTCGTAGGTGATGACATCGACGGATTTTGGCGTCACGCCGGCGCTGAGCAGGCCGCCGTTGGCCAACGTGTATTGCCGTGACAAGGCCACGCCCACCTCGACAATGGCAACACCCACGGCAGTGGCCGACGAGGCGGAGTTGAAGTCGCTGAAGTCGACGACGGTTTGGCTGGCGGTATTGAACAGTGGTTGCGGTACGCCGTTGGTATCGACGACGCTACTGTTATTAAGCTCGGCCGAGTCGACGATGCCGTCCTCGAGGATAGTCCCCAGCAGATTCAGGCGGTCGGTATCGTAACGGTCAACGGTTGTGGAAATCGACAACTGACCATTGAGGCTGGCGAAAACCCCGACACCGATTTTTTTGCCCGCGATCCCGATAGCCAGACCGGCAGCAGGAATGACATTGGCGCTGTCGCCGTCGATTTGCGTGAACTGGCCGGACAGCGTGGTTGTTTCTTCGCCGATGCGGGCCAGATCCGCGTTGGATGTGTTGACGAAAATATTGCTGGTGTCGATTGTTGCAATCAGGCGATCAAGTTCATCCAGCGTGGTCTGCAAATTATCGAGCTGGTCGACCATTTCGTCCTCGTCCGCCACCTGCGCACCCAAGCCCAGCGCGACCTGAAAGCGATCCCCTTCAACCTGAGCCGACAGCATGGCCGGATTGAACAGCGCCGCACTCGCCGTCTTGGCTGACGCAACCCCGGTGCCGCCCATGCCGGCAGCGCGCGGGTCGAACGGGGCGAAGGGAGCGGCGGATGCGGTGCTGAACAAGACGCCGCTGGCGAGGGCGAGAGCAAGTCGATGGAAGGACATGGACATGGGGTGTTCCTGCGCAGGGTGTGGGAAAAGGTGAGCCAGGCTGGGATGCCTTTGGGCGGCAAGTATCCCATAGCGAGCGTGGGGTACCGCACATAAGGAACGCCAAACAATTCACAGATCTTGAGGCGTCAATGAGTAAGCTGCCCTAACTTTTTGATCTTGTAGCTATTTTACACTTGATTCGGGAGATGGATCACGGAATGATACGCGCCGCTTGGCCAAAGATTGGTCAACCGATCCCCTGCTGGTAAACGACGATGAAAAAGAAGTCTCCCGATATCCTCTGGGTGTTCGCTGCGATCTTTATGGCAGGCGTGCTGTTCAGCGCTGTCAGTGAAGGCGGTAGCGACGATGTGGCTGTCCGCGCGGCCAACGGCGTCGCCGTCCTCAGCCGCTGAGACATGGCTTGGCCAGGCGTTTTCTGGCCAAGGCGCCCGCCGCCTGTCTAGTCGGTGAAAACCCGCGCCAGCGGAACATCCCAACTGTTTACAGGCAACGCTGCCACCTGTTGCAGCCGATGAGCCAGCCCGCACAACGTCGGGCGGCGCGGCCAACGTAGCGCTTGCACAACCGCAAAACTCCGGTCATAGAAGCCGCCGCCCATCCCGAGGCGGTTCCCGGCTGCATCGAAGGCCACCAGTGGCACCAGCACCAGGTCGAGCTGCCAGGGCGCGACCCTGTGTCGCAGCGACGACGGCTCGAGAATCCCAAACCGGTTCGGAAGCAAGTGGTCACTCTCGCGGTAGCGCGTAAAAATCATGCGATCCCGGTGCAGAGGGTGCAGCACTGGCAGGAATACCTGCTTGCCGCGGCGCCAGGCCGCCCGGCAGATTGGGGCAGGATCGATTTCGCCGTCGGCGGCGATATAGAGGGCAATACGCCTCGCGGCGCGAAATGAGCAGCTGGCAAGAACGCAGTGGCAAAGTCGTTGTGCGGCGGCGCGCTGCTGCGCCGGCCGCAACCGGTGACGGCTGGCGCGCATGCGTTTGCGCAGAGTGCGGGGATCGACGGAAGGCATAGGCGGGAAGAGTAGTTCTCCGGCGTGCCGCTGCGGGTATGGCCCTTGAACCCAGGGTTCAAGGTTGGTGGCGTCAGGATGCCTCAGGCTTTCCGTCGAGCGGACATGCACACTGGCATCACAACACGCCTCCGTCGCGATATACGCATCGGCTCGAGGGACGTGACCCGGCTGGCAAACACGCCAGAGAACCGGGGCTGAGTATACCGAAGCGCACCGCAGCCCATGTGGCAAAACACGACGGAAAATGCGAATGGCGGCAAGTCGCGCGCCGTGGGCGCGACCACTTGGGCGCAGATCCTGCGTCGATCAAGGATTAAGCCGATTGCGCTCATTGAGCTGTTCGATGGCAAGCAGTTCTTCATCAGCCTGTGCCAATAAACGATCGATGCGGGGTGTGGATTCGGCATCCCGGGTGACGACCGTGCGCGCCTGCAGCAGTTCATAGCCGAGGTTCAGTGCTGCCATCACAGCGATGCGCTCCAGGCCGATCATGCCGCCATTTTTGAGGATCTTCATGCGCTCATCGAGGAGCTTGGCAGCGCGCAGCAGGCCATCCTTCTCGTCCGGCGGGCAGCTGAGTTTGTATTCCTTGCCCAGGATGTTGACGGTAACGGTGTCCATCGCGTCGATGGTCATGTCATTCCTGCTCGAGTTCTTTGAGGCGCGTTATAATTGCCTCGACCTTGGCGCGTGCGAGGTCATTTTTTCTGAGCAGTTCAGCCCGCTCTTCGCGCAGCGACGATTCCCGTGTCAGCGACGCCTGATAACGCTCGCGCACACGCCGGGACGCGCGTACGAGCGCCTCGACTTTTTCTTCCAGCTGGCGGAGTTTTTCGTTGCTCATGGCAGGTGAGCCGGGGGGCCCGAACAGGTGCTCGAAAGGGGTGGATTGACCAGACCTACTATAGTGATCGGCCCGGCTAAGGGTCAACGAAACCGGCAGGTTACGGATGAAACGAAGAATACTCCTGAAGTTCGGTCGTATCGCATTGCTCCATGGAACCCCTGATGACTGACCTCCTTCCGCCGCACGATGACATCAGCTTGGCCCTTGAAGACATTGGGGCCGCCCTGGGGGCTGCCGAGGTCCATGGCCTGTTGGCCGGGCTCGCCTGCTCCGGTTCGGCTCTGGCCGAGGCGAAGCTGCGGGCGCTGCTCAACGTCGAGCTGGATATCGAGCTGGACGAAGCAACCTGGCGCGACCTGCGGGCGATCGCGCAGACCGCCCGCCGCCAATTGGCCGACGATAACCTCGGATTTGAGCTGCTGCTGCCGGAAGACGACCTGCCGCTTGCCGATCGCGTTCAGGCCATGGCGCAATGGTGTGTCGGCTTTCTGGCAGGCTTCGGCAATGGCACCGGGGGCCGCCCGGAGCAGGAATTGCCCGAGGACGTGCGGATGCTGCTCGGCACCATGGCCGAGTTCACCCGGGCGGAGATTGGCGAAGATGATGTGGGCGCCGGCGAGGAGGCCGCTGAAAGGGATTTCGTGGAGATCGTTGAATACCTGCGCATCGCCGCGCTGTCGATCTTCCTGGAAATGGCGAAACCACGGGACGGCGGCCCGGCCCCTGATACCCTCGTGCATTGACAGACCGATACCCGGGTTTGGGCACTGATGCCCGAGCATTCGCAGGAGCAGCAGTGTGAGCATCACCGCGCAGGAATATGCCCGTCGTCGCCGCGAATTGATGGCCCAGATGGCGCCGAACAGTATCGCCATTCTGCCGGCTGCGCCGGAGCGCATTCGTAATCGCGACATCGAATACCCCTATCGACAGGACAGCGACTTCCATTACCTCACCGGCTTTCCGGAGCCTGCAGCGGTAATCGCGCTGGTGCCTGGCCGCCCGCACGGGGAGTTCGTGATGTTCGTTCGCGAGCGCGACCGCACGGCGGAAATCTGGAACGGGTATCGTGCCGGCCCGGAAGGCGCGTGCAGTCAGTACGGGGCTGACGACGCATTTCCGATCAGCGACATCGATGAAATTCTGCCGGGCCTGATCGAAGGCCGCGATCGCCTTTATTACGACATGGGGCGTGAGCCCGAATTTGACCGCACAGTAATGAGCTGGGTGAACAGCATCAAAGCGAAGGTGCGCACCGGCGCGCATCCGCCGGGTGAGTTCGTTGCGCTCAACCATCTGCTGCATGACATGCGCCTGTTCAAAAGCGCAGCCGAAATGAAGTTAATGCGACGCTCGGCCCAGATCGGTGCGGATGCGCATCGGCGGGCAATGGAAAAATGTGTGCCGGGGATGTACGAGTACCAGCTCGAGGCCGAGTTCCAGCACGAATTCATTCGCCACGGCGCGCGTTACCCGGCCTATTCGCCGATCATCGGCGGCGGTCGCAATGCTTGCATTCTGCATTACCGCGAAAACGACGCGCTGCTGAAAAATGGCGATTTGCTGCTGATTGATGCCGGCTGCGAATACCAGCACTATGCCTCCGATATCACCCGCACTTTTCCGGTCAGCGGTCGCTTTACCAAAGAACAGCAGGCGTTGTACGAGCTGGTGCTTGCTGCGCAGCTTGCGGCAATCGCCGAGGTGAAGCCCGGCAATCACTGGAACGTGCCGCACGAAGCGGTGATCGACGTGTTGACGCAGGGGCTTGTCGATCTCGGTCTGCTCAATGGCGCGGTCAAGGAGTTGAAGGAAACGGAAGCCTATCGTCGCTTTTTCATGCACCGCACCGGCCACTGGATCGGCATGGACGTACACGATGTCGGCGATTACAAGGTTGACAACGAGTGGCGCGTACAGGAAGTCGGTATGGTGATGACTGTCGAGCCGGGCCTTTACATCAGCCCGGATGAGGAAACGGTTGACGAGAAGTGGCGTGCGATTGGCATTCGCATCGAGGATGACGTTGCCGTCATCAAGGGTGGTCGGGATGTGCTGACCGAATCGGCGCCGAAGACGGTAACCGATATCTTGGCGGCAATGGCCGAGGGCGCGAAAACGCGCGTGATTGGCGGCAGTCGCAAGAAGAAGGCCGGATAACCCATGGCTCGCATTGTGATCGTCGGCGGCGGCATGGGCGGCGCCTCGCTGGCGCTGCTGCTCGCGCAACGCACGGCGTACGACATTGTGCTCATCGAGCAGGCAGCGCTCGCCGCCGATGCGCTGCCCGATACGCCCAGTTACGACGCGCGTTCCACCGCGCTGGCGCTGGGCAGTGCGGAAATTCTTGCTGCCGTCGGTGCGTGGACGACACTGGCGCCGTTGGCGGCGCCAATCCGCCATATCAATGTGTCGCACCAAGGCCACTTTGGCGCGGCGCGGCTCGACGCGCAGGATGAGGGCGTCGCCGCACTCGGGTTCGTCGCCGAGAATCGTCATCTGGGCTTTGCGCTGTTGAAGGCGCTGCGCGCGACGCGGGTTGACGTGCGCGCGCCCATGCGTGTCGAGACGCTTGTGCGCGCCGGAGATGGCTGGGCGCTCACGCTTGTCGATGGTTCGGTGCTCGCCGCTGATCTGCTTGTTGTGGCTGACGGTGTGCAGTCGGCGATGCGCGCCGTGCTCGGCGTCGGTGTGCAGGAACACGATTACGGCGCAACGGCGATCGTCTGCAACGTCACGCCGCGCGAACCGCACGGCGATGTCGCATTCGAGCGTTTTACTGCGGACGGTGCCGTCGCCATCCTGCCGCTCACCGGCAATCGTTGCGCTATCGTCTGGTCGCTGCCGAACGCACGCGCGCAAGCGCTGCTTGCCACGCCGGAGCCGGAATTTCTTGCGGTGTTGTCGGAGGCGGCAGGCAACCGCCTCGGCGGCTTTGTGAAAGTCGGTGCGCGCAGTGGTTATCCGTTGGTGAAGATTGTTGCCACCGAGCAGGCGGTGCCCGGTGCCGTGTTGCTCGGCAATGCGGCACACCTGCTGCACCCGGTTGCTGGCCAGGGCTTCAACCTGACGCTGCGCGATGCGGCCGTGCTTACGGCAACGGTTGCCGATGCAGAGGCCGCAGGCGAGCCGGTGAATGAGCTTGCGGTGCTGCTGCGTTACGTCGCGAAGCGTGCGCGCGATCAGCAACTCACGGCCGG
>k87-431363_pt1 | contig 10069 bp, 11 predicted proteins | sample MGYA00084030_6733316 | MGnify analysis MGYA00084030 | reverse complement strand
GGATGCCGATGTCGTAGGCGTTCATTTCGAAGAACAGGCGCGTCATCTGCTCGAGGGGCGGCGGTCCCCAGCCGTCCACGCGCGTGCGCAGCCCGCTCGCCCAGGCGAGCAGCAGCAGGTTGCCGTAATCCGCGTTGTGGTCCGAGTGGTGGTGCGTGATGAAGACATGGCGCAGCCGGTCGAGCGACAGGCCAGCGAGCACGAGCTGGCGCGCAACGCCGTCGCCGCAATCGACGACGTAGAGCGAATCGCCGGCCACGATGACCTGGGCGGTGGCGTTGTTCTGTTTCTTGGGACGCGGCCCGCCGCCGGTGCCGAGCAGGATCAGCCGCGTGCGCTGGTCGGCGGCCCGCGCGGCATGCGGCAGCAATGCCGCCGTCGCGCAGGCGGCGGCGCAGGCGAGGAATGCGCGGCGGCCGCTGTCCGGCGCGCGAGGACCGCCGGCGGTGGATACACCCCGCCTCAATGCCGGTGTTCCTGCGCCGCCGGGGAAACGAACCCCGGGAAACGGGTGGCCGCGAACGACGCATGGCAGCGGGTGCAGGTCTCGAGCAGGTGCGCGTAATGAAAGCCGGCGAGTTCCGCGTCCCGCGTTGCCGCCGCCTGTGCGAGCTTTTCCGCCCTGGCATGAAACTCCGCGTCCAGTTCCTTGAACCGCTCGGGCAAGGACCGCCCGAGCTCCTCCGCCTGCTCAGCGCTCAGCGACTTCTCCATGATGTAGCTGGCGCGGATGCTGGCCGCGGCATCATGGACCGCATCCCAGTTGCCGGTCGCGAGCGACACCGGGATGACCTGCACGCCGCCGGCGATCTCGCGCATCTCGGCACGCAGCAGTTCGAGCAACGCGGGCGAGAGATGGACCTCCCCGGGTCCCGTGATCTGATGCTGCGCACCGGGTGCCGCAGCAACGGCGGTCAGAGCCACGAGCGCCGCCAGCAGCGATGCAGATCGCGGCTTCATGCGGGCGGCTGCCACAGTTCGACCTTGTTGCCTTCCGGGTCCATGACCCAGCCGAACTTGCCGTACTCGGAATCGTCGGTCCTGTCGAGCACGTTGCAGCCCTCTTCGCGCAGGGCCTCCAGCAGAGCCGCCAGGTCATGCACGCGGTAATTGATCATGAAGGACGCCTGGCTGGGCGCGTAGTAATCGGTGGTCGCCTCGGCGATGTTCCAGATCGTCGTGCCCTTCACCGGGTTACCGGCGTCGTCGGCCCAGCTGAAGGCGGCGCCGCCCCACGGCAGGACGTCGATGCCGAGGTGCTTCTGGTACCAGGCCCGCAATGCGACCGGGTCCCTGGCCTTGAAGAAGATGCCGCCGATGCCGGTCACGCGTTTCATGGGAGGTTCACCTTGCGCCGGGGTCGGGTTGCATGAGGCCGAGGATATTGCCGTCCGGGTCCTTCACGTAAGCCAGCCAGCCGACGTTCGGGATCGGCATCTTGGGCAACGCTGCTGTGCCGCCGAGCTGCAGCGCTTTCGTGAAGCAATCGTCCACCGACGAGACCTCGACGGTGCAAACGAAGGCGTTGACGCTCTGTCCATCGGCGGGCGGCGGGCCACGGCGCGGCAGCAGGCCGCCGTTGATCCCGGGCTGGGCCGCATCGCCGGTGTCCACCAGCCAGTAGGGCGCGCCGCCCCAGCGCGAGATCTTCCATCCGAAAAGCTCGACATAGAAGCGCGCGAGGGCCTCCGGGTCGCTGCCCTGGATCTCGAAATGCACGACGCGGGGCATGGTGCCTCCGATGTCAGACCGCCTGCCGTGGCGGCAACGGCCGCCAGTATCCGGTGACCAGCGCCGTCCCGACAAGGATCACGACCATGCCGGCGATCTGCAGCCACGACAGCTGCTCGCCGAGCACAATCCAGCCGAGCAATGCCGCCACCGCGGGGTTCACGTAGCCATAGGAGCCGGTCACGACCGGCGTGGTGTTGACGGCCAGCCAGGAATAGGCGGAGTAGGCGAGGCAGGAACTCATCACGGTCAGCCAGGCGAAGGCGGCGAAGCCGCGGGCCGTCCAGCGGAAGTCGAAGGACTCGCCGGCGACGGCGGCGCCGATCAGGAGCCCGATGCCGCCCGTGAGCATCATCAGCGCCGTGAACATCAGCGGCGGATTGCGCGAGTCGGCATGGCGGTAATAGATGGTGCCGAGCGACCACGACAGGCAGGCGACCAGGATCAGGAGCTGCCAGCCGAGCGCGCCGAAATTCCACCCCCGCGAGGGCGAGAGCACGAACATGACGCCCACCAGGCCGATCGCGAGCCCCACGCGCATGGTGCGCGTGAGCGGGCTGCCGCGCGCGCCCATCGAGCCGAGCCAGGCGATCCACAGCGATGGTGTCGCGTTCAGCAGCGCCGACATGTTCGACTGCACGTGCTGCATGGCGATCACGTTGCAGGCGTTCGAGAAGGCGACCGCGAGCCAGCCCATGATCAGCACGTGGCGCAGTTCGACGCGATTGATGACCGGGGCGCCCGAGTGCCACCAGGCGAATGCCAGCAGCAGCAGGCCGGCGGTGGCGAAGCGCAGCCCGGCGGCCACGAGCGGCGGCTCGTCGGTGACCATCACCTTGGTGGCGAGGTAGCTCGAACCCCAGAGCAGGTAGACGATCGCGAGGGCGACCGCGACGCGGAACCGGTGCGAGTCAGCTTCGGGCATTCACCCCGGATATTAGGTGCGCGCCTGTTTCGTCGCCACCCTGTGCAGCCACCAGCCCATGAAGGCGAGCGCCGCGGCGCCCGCCCACTTGCCGGGCTGCAGCGCCTCGGCGACCGCGAGCGCGTTGGCGTCCTCGGTGATCACGATCGGGATCGCGATCAGCACGCCGATGATGGCTTCGCCGGCGATCAGGCCCGCGGAGAACAGCAGGCCCATCTGCTTGAGCTTCTCGGTGTCCCCGCCGGGGTTGCGGCGGCGATGCCAGCGGGTCGCGAGTTCCGCGATCAGGCCGCCGGTGAAGATCGGCGTGGACAGCTCGAGCGGCAGGTAGATGCCCACCGCGACCGCGAGCACCGGCGCGCGCCAGCTCTTGCCGCTGCGCCGCAGGTACTCGTCGAGCGTGATGACGATCGCGCCGACCACGGCGCCGGTCGCGACCATGTTCCAGGGCAGGCCGCCGCCGAATATGCCGCTGGCCACGGAAGCCATCAGCGTCGCCTGCGGTGCGGCGAGCGCGTTCACGCCCTCGCGCGCGGGCGTGCCGATGCCGTAGGCCTCGAGGAGGAGGTTGAGCACCGGCGCCATGACGGCGGCGGAAGCGAGCGCGCCGACACCCAGCATCACCTGCTGGCGCCAGGGCGTGGCGCCCACCAGCTGGCCGGCCTTCAGGTCCTGCAGGTTGTCGCCGGCGATCGCGGCGGCGTTGCAGATCACCGCGCCGATCATGATCGCCGCGACCGGGCCCACCGTCGAGCCGCGGCCCATGATCGCAAGCAGAATGAGCGCGGCGAACAGGATGGTCGAGATCGTGATGCCGGAGACGGGGTTGTTGGAGGAGCCGACCAGGCCCGACATGTAGCCGCTGACCGAGGAGAACACGAAGCCGGCGACCACCATGATCACCGCCATGGTGAAGGCGATGCCGAGGCTGTCCACGACCGCGTAGTAGAGCGCGAACAGAGGCAGCACGAACAGCACGATGCCGGAGAGGATCGCCGCCATCGGCAGGTCGCGCTCCGTGTGCGGCAGGTTGGCGGCGTCGCCGCCCTTGAGCGTCAGGCCGGTGCGCACGCCGGAGAGCAGCGACTTGCGCAGCGACCACAGCGACCACAGGCCGCCGATCAGCATGGCGCCGACGCCGATGTAGCGGATCTGCCGGCTCCAGATCGTGTACGCGGCGTCCTCCGCCGACAGCCCGGAAACGAGCGCGGCCAGTTCCGGGTTCCCGTCGATCAGGAAGGTGTTGTAGAAGGGGATGAACACCCACCACGACAACGCGCCGCCCGAGAGCATCAGGCAGCCGATGTTGAAGCCGACGATGAAGCCGACGCCGAGCAGGGCCGGCGACAGGTTGATGCCGAAAAAACCGATGCCGCGATCGCCGAAATAACGCGCGGCGGTGAACGCCTCCGGCGAGAGCTTGAGCCCGGACAGCGCGAGCTTGAACAGCGCAGCCGCGCCGGCGGCGCTCGCCAGCGCCTTGAGGCCGCGCCCGGGGTCCTGGCCGACCTTCAGCACTTCCGCGGTCGCGACGCCCTCGGGAAACTGCAGCTTCTGGTCGATGATCAGCGTGCGCCGCAGCGGCACCGAGAACAGCACGCCCAGCAGGCCGCCGAGGCCCGCGATCGCGAATACCCAGCCGTACTCGAACTGGGTCCAATGCCCCATCAGCACCAGCGCCGGGATCGTGAAGATGGTGCCGGCCGCGATCGCCGAGCCCGCGGAGGCGCCGGTGGCGACGATGTTGTTCTCGAGGATGCTCGAGCGGCCCAGCAGGCGCAGCACGCCCATCGAGATGACGGCGGCGGGGATCGCGGTCGCGACCGTCAGGCCCGCGAACAGCCCGAGGTAAGCGTTCGCCGCGGCGAGCAGCACCGTCAGGATCACCGACAGCAGGATCGCGCGGACGGTCAGCTGCCGCGCAGCTTCGGGTGAGTTCATCGGGATGCCCCTTCGCTTACCAGCCGCACTGGCGGTGGCGGTTCTGTTCTTCGAGCCAGCCCATTAGCGGCTGGAAGTACTCCACGATGGCGCTCGCGTCCATCTGGCGCGTGCCGGTCAGTTTCTCCAGCGCATCCTGCCATGGCCGGCTGGTGCCGAGGGCCATCATCTCGCGGTAGCGGCGGCCGGCCTCTTCGCTGCCGTAGATCGAGCACTCGTGCAGCGGGCCCTTGAAGTCCGCCGCCTCGCACAGCGCCCGGTGGAACTGGAACTGCAGCACGAACGACAGGAAATAGCGGGTGTAAGGCGTGTTGGCGGGGATGTGGTACTTCGCGCCCGGATCGAAATCGTCCTCGCTGCGCGCGGCGGGCGCCTCGACGCCCTGGTACTTGCGCCGCAGCTCCCACCAGGCCTGATTGTACCGGTCCGGCGGTATGCGGCCGGAGAACACGCCCCAGCGCCACTGGTCCACGAGCTTTCCGAAGGGCAGGAACGCGATCTTCTCGCTCGCGACCTTCATCTGCCGGTTGATCAGCGCCTCGCGGCTCGACTTCGTGCCCTGCTTCAGCAGGCCGATGTTGGCGAGATAGGCCTCGGTCATCGAGAGATTGATCGTGTCGCCGATCGCCTCGTGGAAGCCGTCGTGCGCGCCGGTCTGGTACAGGTATGGCTGGTCGACGTAACTCAGGTAGTAATAGATGTGCCCGAGCTCGTGGTAGATGGTGTAGAGGTCCTGCTCGGTCGTCTGGATGCACTGCTTGATGCGCACGTCGCCCTTCGTGTCCATGTTCCAGGCGCTGGCATAGCAGTCGACCTCACGGTCGCGCGGCCGCGTCAGCAGCGAGCGCTCCCAGAAGCCCGCCGGCAGCTTCGGGAACCCGAGCGAGACGTAGAACGACTCGGCGGACTCCGTCATCTTCCTCGCGTCATAGCGCTGCTTCTGGAGCTCCGCCGTGACGTCGAGGTCCGACACGCCGGCATACGGCTCCAGCAGGTCGTAGATGTTGTTCCACTGCTGGGCCCACATGTTGCCGAACAGGTGCGCGGGCACGGGCTTGCCGTCGGGCACCAACGCCTTGCCGTAACGTTCCTGGAGCTTGCCGCGCGCGTAGCAGTGCAGGCCGTCGTAAAGCGGCTTGACCTGGTTCCAGAGCCGGTCGGTCTCCGCCTCGAACTCGGCCGGGCTCATGTCGTAGCCGGAGCGCCAGAGATCGCCGATGTCGGCGAAACCGAGCCCGCGTGCGCCCTCGTTGGCGAGCTCGACGAAGCGCCGGTAATCCTTGCGGATCGGCTTCGAGATCGCGTGCCAGCCCTGCCACGTGTCCAGCAATTCGCCCGGGTTGCGGCTCTCCGCCAGTTTCTGCGCGAGCTGCTCGTAGTTGAGGCAGCTGTCCGGGCCGGCCGGGCAGTACTTGCCGGAACTGTAGGTGGAAACCATGCGCGCCTCGATCTGCGCCTGTTCCGTGCGCTTCGCAGGATCCGCGGGTGCCGGCGCGGCCAGGCTGAACTTGAGTTGCCGGATGGTGCGCGCGGCATGCTCCGGGACCGCCCGTCCTTCGAATGTCGCTGCTTCCGCGATCAGACGCGCGACATCGGCCTGCACCCGCTCGTCGGACTTTGCGGCCAGCGCCTGCGTATCCGGCGTGATGTAGGTGAGCTGCGTCCAGGTGGCCATGGCGTTCTCGTGGCCGGATTTCTGCAGCTCGGCGTTGACGCGCACCACGAACTCGTCGGCGGTCTCCTTCGGCCGCGGAGCCGCGCAGGCGACCAGCGCAGCGGCGAGCGCGAGCGCGCCCGCCGTGCGCGCCCTGCGGGAGGTCACTTGCCTTCCGCGCCGTGCATCCACTGCACGATGCGGCCGGAGATGGCCCAGAGCAGCAGGCTGAACGTGATCAGCACCAGGGCAAGTCCGCCGAAGATGCCGAGCAGCCCGGCGTGCTCGGGACGCACGCCGAAGTCGGCGGCGATCTGGACCATCCACGGGTACTCGCCCATGGTCTCGGTGAAGGCGCCGATGTAGCCGGCGAGCGTGTTGGCGACGAAGTTGATCATGAACCACACGCCCATCATCAGCGAGCCGAGCCGCAGTGGCGCGAGCTTGGTGACCATCGACAGGCCGACCGGGCTGATGCAGAGCTCACCGGTGGTGTGGAACAGGTAGCCGAGCACCAGCCAGACCATCCCGGACTTCATGTCCGCGGTACGCTGCATTTCGAACACCGCGATCACGAGGAAGATGAAGCCGAGCGCGACCTGCGCCAGGCCGAGGTACATCTTCACGGGCGTCGCGGGGTTCCTGCCGCGCTCGCCGAGCTTGCTCCAGAGCATCGAGAACGGCAGGCCGAGCAGCACGATGAACAGCGGATTGAGCGACTGGAACCAGCCGGTCGGCACCGTGAACGCGCCGACGCTGCGGTCGGTGTACTTGTCGGCGAACAGGTTCAGCAGGCCGCCGGCCTGCTCGAAGGTCGCCCAGAAGATCACGACGAAGGTGAAGATCACGAAGATCACGCGCAGCCGGTCGCGCTCGACCGCCGTCAGCGGGTGCTTGGTGCCGCCCGCCATCTTGAGCGAGCGCTTGGCCGCGGGCTCGACGCCGACGTTGCCGATGTAGCGGGTCGAGAACGCGAGCTGGATGATGACCGACAGCGTCATGCCGATGCCGGCCGCGAGGAAGCCGACGCGCCAGCCGTAGGCCGGGTCCTCGCCGAGCGTCGAGCAGACCAGCGGCGCGAGGAAGGCGCCGGTGTTGATGCCCATGTAGAAGATCGTGAACGCGCCGTCACGGCGCGCGTCGCCTTGCGGGTACAGGTCGCCGACCATCGTGGAAATGTTCGGCTTGAAGAAACCGTTGCCGATGATCAGTCCGAGTAGCCCGAGGTAAAAGGTGATCGGCGTGTCGGGGAAGGCGATGCCGAGCGCGGGGATCGAGAAGGCGGCGGCCGTGCCGAGCGTTTCGAGCGGCGCGGCCAGCGAGAACTGGCCGAGCGCCATGACGATGCCGCCGATGATCACGGCCTTGCGCTGGCCGAGGTAGTTGTCGGCGAGCCAGCCGCCGAACAGCGGCGTGAAGTAGGTGAGGCCCGTGTACCAGGCGTAGAGCTTGAGCGCCTGCGGCTCGGCCCAGCCAAGGCCCGGGTTGACGGCGTGCGTCGCGGCCACCGCATACAGCACGAGCAGGGCGCGCATGCCGTAGTAGCTGAAGCGCTCCCACATCTCGGTGACGAACAGCAGGAACAGGCCCTTGGGGTGCCCGAGCAGCGTTCCCGGCGGGATGTGCACGTCGTGATTCATGCGGTGGTTTCTCCGAGAGTCCGGCGAGTGTCCGCTATTTTGCGGTGCAGCATCAAGCCGACTCGGCTTGTTCCTGCTCGGGTTTGTCGCGCACCAGTACGCGGGACATCAGCACGCCGCCCTCGTACAGGAGGTACATCGGCAGCGCCATCATGGTCTGCGAAACGGGATCGGGCGGCGTGAGGAAGGCCGCGACGATGAAGATTCCGAGGATGACGTAACCGCGATTCGCCGTGAGCGCCTTGCGCTTCACCAGCCCGGTACGCACCAGCAGCACGGTCGCGACCGGGATCTCGAACGCGATGCCGAAGGCGAAGAACATCAGCACCGCGAAGTCCATGTACTGCGTCATGTCGGTCATCATCTGCACGCCCGTGGGCGTGGTGCCGACGAAAAATGCGAACGCGACCGGGAACACGATGAAGTAGGCGAAGGCCGCGCCCCCGTAGAACAGGATTACGCTCGAGACGAACAGCGGCAGGGCGAAGCGGCGCTCGTGCCGGTAGAGCCCCGGCGCCACGAACGCCCAGATCTGGTAGAGGATCACGGGCATCGCCAGGAAGATCGCGGCGAGCAGCGCGAGCTTGAACGGAGTCATGAAGGGCGCCATCACCGAGGTCGCGATCAGGCTGGCGCCCTGCGGCAACTGTGCGAGCAGCGGCTGCGAGAGCCAGGCGAAGATGTCGTTCGCGAAGTACAGGCAGGGCAGCGCGATGACGAGCGTCGCAATCAGCGATTTCAGCAGGCGGTCGCGCAGCTCGAACAGGTGCGAGAGCAGCGAACTTTCCGGCAGCGGCTCGTCCTGTGATCCGGGCGCACTCATGACACAGGCGGCGGGTTCCGGTCGGTTGATTCAGCGGGAGCCGGCTGTGCGGGTGCTGCCGGCGTCGCGGGCGTCGGCGTTGACGGCGTCCCCGGCGCACGGCGCGGTGCGGCGGGGTCGAAGTCGTCCTTCGGGATGATGGTCACTTCCTCGTCGAGCTGCTGGCGCAGCTGCCGCGCCATGGCGCGCGCGCGACCGGCCCAGCGCCCGAGCTGGCCCGCGAGTTTCGGCAGCTTCTCGGGTCCCAGCACCAACAGCGCGATGCCGAGGATCAGGATGATCTCGGTGAAGCCGACCTCGAACATCGGCCGTTACGCTTGCTTCGTCGTGTCCGCGCTGTCGCGCTTGGCGCTGAAATCGGCGTCCGGGCGCTCGTCCTGTGCCAGCTTCTTGCCGGACTCGTCGGCGTCGCCCTCGCTCATGGACTTCTTGAAGCCGCGCACCGCGGCGCCCAGGTCCGAGCCGATGTTGCGCAGCTTCTTCGCCCCGAAGATCAGGAGCGCGATCGCAAGGATGATCAGCAGTTCGCGAAAACCAATGCCCATGTCGATGACTCCGGCCCGCGCACCTGCGCTGGCCTACGATGATACGCCAATCCCGGCGCCGCCTTCGTCCCGGCCGGGGAGGCGCAGCCAGAATGTGACGGGGCCGTCGTTCACGAGAGAAACCCGCATGTGGGCGCCAAATCGGCCGGCCTGCGTGGCAGGAAATCGCGCCCCGGCGCGGCGCAGGAGATGGCCGAACAGGCGTTCCCCGTCGGCCGGCGGCGCGGCACGGCTGAAGCCCGGGCGCAGGCCTTTCGCAGTGTCCGCGGCCAGCGTGAACTGCGGCACCAGCAGCAGTGAGCCGGCCGTGTCGGCCAGCGACAGGTTCATGCGCCCTTCGGCATCGGCGAAAACGCGGTAGTTCAGCAGCCGGTCGAGCAGGCGCTCGGCGCTCGACTCGTCGTCGCCGCGCTCGACGGCGACCAGCACCATGAGCCCGGGCCCGATGCGCGCGACCTCGGCGCCATCGATGCTGACGGCGGCCTCGGTGACGCGCTGCAGCAGGCCGATCATGCGGGGCCGTCACTCATCGCGCCGCGAGCGCTCCAGGTGGAAATGATGCAGCAGCCGGTGCAGGACCGGCGCGAGCAACAGCGCCGCCATGACGATGAACACGAGCCCGGCGTACAGCGCGAACAGGCCCGCGAACAGCTTGCCGGACTCCGTCTGCGGTTCGTGGATCGGGCCCATGCCGCCCAGCAGCATCGCCGTCTCGAGGAAGGCGTCGGTCCTCGACAGCCGCTCGAAGCAGATGTAGCCCGCCATGCCGAGGGCGATCGAGAAGGCGATCAGTCCGGCGACGACCGCGGC
>k87-458444_pt1 | contig 10099 bp, 7 predicted proteins | sample MGYA00084030_6733316 | MGnify analysis MGYA00084030 | reverse complement strand
CGGCCCGGCCACCGCACACTCGCCGGAGCCGCGCAGCACCAGCGTCACCACGTCCTGCAGCGGGAACACATCCAGCATGTAGTCCAGGCCGGGACCGCAGGCCGGAACCTGATCGGCCGGCATGTGCTGCAGCCAGACGTGGCGGCCGGCGACACCGAGACCGAACAGCGTGCACAGCAAACCCAGCACTGCGTAAGCGCGCTGCCCGAACCGGTACGGGTTGTGGACGATGGCGGCGAGCAGCACCGCCATCGCGCCGAACACCGCCACGCGCTGCATGATGCACAACGGGCAGGGCTCCAGCCCCACGCGGTATTGCAGGTACAGCGCAAAAGTCATCGCGAACAAACACGCCGCGAGGCCGAGAAGGTTGGTGAGGCGGTAGCCGGGCAGCATGCAGTTCCCCGATGGTTTTTGTGGGAGGGGCTATTGCCCCGACTGCCCCAGTGGCCGCAATCGGGGCAATAGCCCCTCCCACAGGAGCGTGATCAGAGTGGCGCAGCGGCCGGTGCGGCTTCTGCAGCCGGCGCGGGCGCCGCTTCTTCCGCCGGCGGCATTTCCACCGGCGGCGGCGCGCGGAAGCTGATCAGTTCGACTTCAAACACCAGCGCCTGGTTCGGGCCGATCACATCGCCTTCGCCGGCGCCCGGCTCGCCATAGGCGAGGTTCGGCGGCAGATAGAATTTGTACTTCGCGCCCTTGTTCATCAGCCGTACGCCTTCCTGCCAGCCGGCGATCACGCGGTCGAGCGGGAATTCCACCGGCTCGCCACCGACGGTGCTGTCGAACTCGGTGCCGTTGGGCAAGGTGCCGCGGTAATGCGCGGTGACCAGGTCAGTCGGCTGCGGTGACTTGCCCTTGCCCTTGGCGAGCACTTCGTACTGCAGGCCGGACTTCGTTTTCTTCACGCCCTTGCGCTTGCCGTTTTCGGCGAGGAAGGCGGTGGCCGCCATCAGGTTATCGGCCAGCAACTTCTCGCGCGCGGCCTGCATCTGCGCAACGCGCTGCTCCTGGAACAACTGGAACGCCGCCTGCATCTCATCCGGCGACAACTTCCCCGGCTGATGGGCGAACGCCGCGTCGAAACCTTCGTGAAAAGCGCTGGTATCCAGATCGGTGATGTCGTTGCCCATGCGCTGGCCCAGCGAGAAACCCAGCGTGTAGCCGATGCGCCAGGCGTCGTCGCCGACCGGAGCGGGGGCTGCCGGGACTGCGGCATCCGCGGCGGGGGCCGCTGCGGCCGGCGCTGCGGGATTTTCGGCGGCCAGCGCCGGGGCGGTAGCCAGCAGGCCGAGCAGCAGCCATCCATGCTTGTTCATCGGGGGAGTCCTCGGGAGTGGTGGTTATCTATCCGCCGTATCCGCCGTATCCGCCGTAGGTCCGACTTCAGTCGGACGATGGTAATTGTCCGACTGAAGTCGGACCTACGGGCGGGTCTACGGGCGGGTCTGGGGGGGTTCAAAGGGTGAACGGAGAATATCGTGTTTCAGCGATAGAACGTTGCGACGTAATCGACAAAGGACTGATTGTCATCGGCCTCGATCAGGGTCTGCTGTGCCAGCGACTCGGCGGCCAACTGGCCGAAGAACTCGCGCCGCTCCGCCGACAGCGGCTGGCCGCTGAAATGATCGCGTGCAGCCAGCGAACGGGCCATCGTAAATCCGAAGAACGAGATTTCGCGATCGCGCAGTTCGGTCAGAACGCGGGCGCTGGGCGTGAGTTCCGGGTCCTGCAGCTTACGGCGCTGGGCAGCCAGCGAGCGGCTGTAGCCCTGCGCCGAGGGGCGCGCCTCGTCGAGCAGGCAGGCCACCGGTTGCATGGCGTCGCACAGCGCCAGGCCGGCGGCGCGCAATGAGGTCGTCGCGGCGCCGCTAGCGATGCGCGCATCCGGGCCGCGGCCCTGGTTCACCGCCGTCTGCAAATTGGCCTTGTTCTGCACCAGATCCGCCGCGCCCTGCGGCGGGCTGTCCTGCAGCAGACAGAAGGTAGCGAACAGTTCCATGAAGTAGGACGTCTCGTGATCGATGCCTACCGGCAGGAACGGGTTGAGGTCCAGACTGCGCATCTCGATGTATTCAACGCCGCGACCGCGCAGCGCGTTCACCAGCCGCTCGCCGGGCAGCGGCACGCACTTCGGGCGGATCGAGCCGTAGAACTCCGCTTCCGTCTGCAGCAGGTTGGCGTTCAGTTGTTGCCAGTCGCCATGGGCACCCGCGCTGAACTGCGCGAATTCCGGGCTCGGCGTGCGTACTGCGGCGTCGAGCGAATCGACGTAGGCGTCCAGCGAGTTGTAACTTACCGCGAGATTTTTCTGGGCACTGTTCGAATAGCCGAGATCGCTCAGCCGCAGGCTGGTGGCATACGGGCGGTACAGCGTGTGGTTGTCGGTTTCTTCCAGATCGTGCACCCGGCCGCGCATGAAACTGGCACACATCGCCGGCGAGGCGCCGGTGAGGTAGGCCACCAGCCAGACGTATTTCTGGTAGTTGCGGATCAGCGAAAAATATTCGCGGGAAGTGAACTCCTGCAGGTCGGTGTCGCAGGCGTCCTCGGCGTTGCGATACGCCCACCAGAAGTTTTCGGGAAAAGAAAAGTTGTAGTGGATGCCGGCAATCGCCTGCATGTGGCGGCCGTAGCGATGCCACAGGCCATGCCGGTACACCGTCTTGAAGCGGCCGAGGTTCGAGCTGCCGTACTGCGCGATCGGGATCGACAGCTCGCCGCCGAGCACGCAGGGCATGGAATTGGTCCACAGCAACTCATCGCCGAGTTTCTCGTAGACGAAGTGGTGGGTGTCGGTGAGGAACAGCAGGCAGTCGGTGATGTGCTCGTAGGCGGGCGTGATGAACTCGAGCAGCGCCTCGGAGTAATCGGTGGTGACGTGCGGGTTGGTGAGCGCCGCGCCCAGCGCCGCCGGGTGCGGCGTCTGCGCAATGCGACCTTCCGGCGTGACCCGCAGGCTTTCCTTCTCGATGCCGCGACGGATGCCGCGCAGCGTGTGCACTTTCTGCTGCGCGCGCAGCCGGGCGATGCGACGGGTGAGGCGGGAGGTGTCTGGGGCGGGCATGGCGGTTTCCGGGCCTTTGGGCCGCCGAACTATAACCGCGCAGGCCGCCTTGAATAACGGGGAGGCCTCTGGTTGCGCGGCCGGCTCCGGCCGCGCAACCAGAGAAGGCTCAGCCGCCGTGCGCAGCCGCCTTCATCGCCCCGGCCAGCGTGCTGTATGCCGCCACCCAGGCATCCTTCACCTCGGGCGTGAAGGCATCGCCCAATCCCGCGCCCAAGGTCCACAGCAGCGCGCCACCCACCGTGTCGTAGTCCTTGTCCTTGACGCCATAGCCGACGTGGCGGCGGCCGAGATCCTGCACCGCCGGCACGATCTCCTCGAGCTTGTCCAGCCGGGTGACGACCGTGTTGATCATCATCATCAACTTGCGGCCCTGCTCCTTGATGTCGCCCTTGAACAGCGGCTTGAGCGAGGCATCGGTTTCGAACAACTTGTTGTAAAACAACTCGGCAGCCGTTTCCTTGATCGGGACGACTTTCTGCCAGGAGCCTTGTACCAGTGCAATTTGTTGCGGGGTCATGTCAGTTCTCCAGTTTGATCTTGCCGGCGATTGCCGCCATGTAATCGACTGCCGCGCGTACTTCGTCGTCGGAGAGTGCGTCGTTGCCGCCACGCGGCGGCATCTGCGTGCCCATCGGGCCGAAGAAGCCCTCCAGCGCGTGCGTGTAGAGCGTGTTGCGGTCCTGCGCCAGGCGAGGCGCCCAGGCTTCCGCGTCGGAAACCATCGGCGCATCGGCCAGGCCTGTCGCGTGGCAGGCCCGGCAGGTGCCCAACCAGACGATCCGGCCGGCCTGCAGTCGCGGATCGTCGAAGGTCGGGAACAACTCGTCTCCCGCTGACGCCGATATCGGCGCCAGCAGCACGCAGCACAGCCAGGCCGAAGCCTTCATCAGTTATCCACCGGGATACGGATGATGACGCCGCCCATCACATCGCCAATCTTGAAATTGGTGCGCGGGCTGTCCTTGTGGTCGTTGTGGCAGGTGACGCAGGCCGGAGCCACCGCCGGGTCGGCATAAACTGCCGTGAAGTAGGTTTTGCCGCCGAGTTTTTCTTCCTTGTAGAAATTCTTTCCCGGGTTTTCGGCCACGAACTTGAGGCCGTCTTTCTCGGCATCGGTCTTCGGCGCGTTCTGCTTGTTGATCGGCCACAGGGACAACAACGAATAGCTGAAGCCCTTGTTTTTCTTGGCCACTTCCTCGGCGCCAAAGCGGAACATCTGCGCCGGCAGCACCAGCGCCTTGTCGTCCTTCCAGTGCTCGCTGGCCTTGATGATTTTTTCCTCGTTCTGCAGCCGGTTGACGATCAGCTTGGTGTAAACCGCGCGGTCCGCCGCCATCACGGCGTGCAGGCTGTCCGCCATGACCTGTGGCGTGATACCGCCGTCGGCCAGGGCGCTGGCCCCGGTCAGGGCGCCTGCCAGGGTCACAGCCACTACTATCGATTTGCGCTTCATGTTGCCTCCGGTTTCGGGTAGATGCTCGTTGCTGGTACGCGTCTTGCCTCAATCCCCGTCGCCCGCAGCACGTGCGCTGCGGGTGGCGGCATCCTTGGCCACGGCCATGTCGATCGATTCAACATGCCGGACCGGTTTCCCCTTGAAATTACTGCCGATGAGTTCGCGATCGGCCAATGCGTCAATAGCAAAACCGAGGCCGTGGCAGGACTGGCACACCGGCCGCAACATCTTGCTGTTCGGGCGCAGCGTATCGTTCTGGTTGTGCTGCACGACCATGCGCGAACCTTCGTCGGTCGGCATGCGTTGGCGTGGCATGTGGCAGGAAGCGCAGGACACGCCGCTACCCGGCGGCAAGGTGCCGGCAAGTTCCTGTTGCCACAGCGCGTAATGCGGCGAATGCCGGTAGGCCCGGGTGTGCGCGTCGTCATGACAACCTTCGCACGCCTCGACCGCAGCCCGGCGCGTGTCCACGCTGTGCGCGTCATGGCAACTGGCGCAGGTGAGTTCGCGGCCATGCGCGTCGGCGCGCATCGGTGCGCGCGCCAGTTCCGGGCGCATCGACGACAGTCCCTGCGCCAACCGCGCGCCGTGCTTTCCGGCGAGAAAGCCCTGCACTTCCGGGCCGTGACAGGTTTTGCATGCGCTCTCGGCCGGTTGCGCAATCCACGCGCCGCCGGCAGGCGCATGGCAGGCGCTGCAATTGACTCCGCCGGCGGCATGACGACTGGCCAGCCAATGCCGGGCGATTTCCGGTGTCGTCTGGTCCGCCGGCGCATCGGCCTCGCCGGCGAGCAGCGCCCGGAACGGATAGGTATCCAGCGGATACGCCATCATTTCGTACTTCGTTTCGTGAAAATCGCGCAGCGGCAGTTCGCGCTTTTCCGTCAACGGCAATGCCTCCGCGTGCCGCAACAGGAAGTCCTCGTACAGCGCGCGGTTGTCGTGGAAGTTGTGGCAACCGGAGCTGGTACAGGTATCAAAGGCCATGCCCGCGTGATCCACCGGCATTTCCTCGGGACCGCTGTGGCAGTGGAAGCAGAAATCACGCGGCTGGGTAACGCCCATCGGATGGGTGAATTCCGGCCGGTGTTCGACGTGGCAGGTTACGCACTGGCTGGCGTCGAGCCGCTCCAGGCGATCCATGTTCCGTGGATCCTCGAATTTGCTGGCGGGGTGCGAATCGTCGGCTTCTGCCAGTTCGGCGCCGTGACAACCGACGCACGCCTGCTGCAACGATTCGCGACCACCGAACGGATCGGTATGGCAGCTCTCGCAGGCCAGTTCGATCTGGTAATGCCCGTGACTGGTATCGCCCGGCAGCATCGCCAGGCGCGCCGGCGCCAATAACGACGAATCCTTCGATCCGTCGTACCAGATACCTGCCCCCGGGATGCCTATCGTCACCACGCTCAGTACTCCCCAGACGATCCAGATGCGCTTGTTGTTGTCGGTGCCCGGCATGCGCCTTCTTCAGTAGAAATAGGTTTTGAAAATGTGCATGCACAACAGCGCCGGCACCGGCCACAGCGGCCAGGTGTGGGCGGCAAATCCACGCGCTCGCCAACGCCGCGCAACACGAGGCGTCATTCGCTGCTCCAGCGCGGCCAGCGTCCCGGTCGCAGCGCCGGTCAACAGCGCCAGGCCGAATGCGGCCAGCAACCAGGCATCAAGGTGGTGGCCGCTGCGCCCGCCGGTGTGCACCCAGAGCGCCAGCAGGGCCAGCAGGCCCAGCACCACGTGCGCCAGTCGCCAGCCGGCGAAATCGGTGCGCAGCAGCCGTGCGAGCAGGCCGGTACCGGCCGCCGTCATACGTTTGCGCAGGGAAATGAGCAGGCCCGCCATTGCCAGCACCACGACGCTGTAGCCGGAAACCTGCTTGTAGAAGTTGTCGCGCCACAACGGGTCCCAGCCGGCGCCGCCCTGCACACTGGTGACGTAAGGCAGCCCCGGCAGCAGGTGGAGCGCCAGCGCGAGCAGCAACGCCAGCAGGGCGGCCACCAATAACGGCCGCTGCGCGCGCGGCGCCGCGACGACTGGCGGCTGCCCGAGCAACTCGACCAGCAGCGGTCGGCAGGAGCCGCACACCGTGGAGGCCCTGGTGCAGGCGGCCAGCGCGTCGACGCTGTTGCAGCCGCTTGTCATCGCCGTGGTCAACGCGCCGCGTGTCACTCCGTTGCATTGGCAGACCACGGCCTCGGCCGGCCAGGAGGCCACCGCGATTTCCGCCTCGGGCCACAACAAGCCCTCGCGCCGGAATGCCAGCTTCTGCAACAGGGAAATTTTCCGGCGCAGCAATACGGCTTCCTGCAGACGCCCCGCTTCCGGACAAGGCCCCACCGCCATCGCCCCGACCAGGATGCCGTCCTCCAGCACCAGTGCGCGCTCGATCGTGCCGTCGTCGCTGCGATAACGCAGGGTCGCCGCCCGCTCCAGCCGGTCGCGCTCGGTGACGCGGCCGATGCTGAATACCGGCAGGTCGAGCACTTTCAATCGGCTGACATCCAGCGAACCGGTGTAAGCCGCCCGGTCATCGGCGCCGGCCACTTCGTGCGCCGCCACCGCGGCCTGCTCGAATCCCGGCGCGACCAGCCCGTAAGTGCGCTCGCGATGCTCGGCGCACTCGCCAATCGCGAGGATGTCCGGATTGCTGCTGCGCATGCGGTCGTCGACGCGGATGCCACGACCGATCGCGACCCCGGCGAGCACCGCCAGCTCGGTGACCGCGCGAATCCCGGCGGCCACCACCACGGTGTCGCAGGCCAACCGGATACCGCTGCGCAGGCTCGCTGCCGTCACCCGGCCTTCGCCGTGGAAGCGACTGACCGGGTCACCCAGCACGACGTTGATGCCGAGTTTCTCCACGTGCTGCAGCAAGCGCCGCGACACCCTGTCGTCCAGTTGATTCATCAGCAGGCGCGGATTGTGATCGACCAGCGTCACCCGCGTGCCCATGCGATGCAGCGCCCGCGCCGCCTCCAGGCCCAGCAGGCCCCCGCCCAGCACCAGCGTGTCGCGGCTGCGCGCCTGCCGCGCCTGCAAGCGGTGCACGTCCGACAGTGAGCGCAACCCGAACACGTTCTGCTGGCCGATGCCGGGGATGTCGGGAATGCGCGCGCGTGATCCGGTGGCCAGCACCAGCCGCGAATACGGCTGGACGCGCCCGGTGGCATCGATCACTTCGCGCCGATCGGCGTGGATATCGATCACGCTGCAATGCGGCCGTAATTCCACGAACTCCGGCGCCAGCGCCGGATCATTGGCCAGGGCACCGGCATCGATGTCGCCAGCGAGGAAGGCTGTCAGTTTCACCCGGTTGTAGGGCGCCCAGTGCTCGCTGTTGTACAGCACGACCCGTTGCGATGGATCGCGACGATGCAACTCCTGCACGAAACGCACGCCCACCGGTCCGCTGCCGACCACCACGATCGGTGCATCCCGACTTGCCCACGTCGCCGCCAACCCCACCGCCACGGCCACCCCCAACAAAAAAGGCGTCCACCGACCTTCCGCAAATGCGGAAGGGCAATGGACGCCTTTGTCCGGTTTTGTTGCATGCAGCCCTGACGGCTGCGCTTGCTGGAATTCCGGGAACCGACCCACGATGGCCAGCCCCCCGATGCTCAAAGCAAGGGTTGTGCCACGGCAGCGGAGACTCCGGTTCGCCCGCTAAAACAAGTGGTTAACAAACGGAAGGCTGGCATTCGCGCACAGATGCGGTGCGCGGGTCGTTGCCGGCACAGGGGGCCGCCCCACCGGGGGACGAGAGGACGCGCCGATCAGGGGCAGCGCGTGGCCCCGCGAGAAGATTGCGGCGGTACGCGCGTCATCACTTGTTGCGGTCGAGCCCCGCCTTGCTCAGCGCCGCCGCGAAGGCGTTCTTGCCGCCGGCTTGCTGGCCGTCGCCGAAGGTGCGTTGCTGCTGCGCGGGATCGGTACGACCGCCACCGTTGCGATTGTTGTTGCCGGGGCGGTGTCCGGCTGAAGCCGGACCTGCGGGGGCGGAGCCCTCGGCTTTCGCGCCCGGCTGGTCGTCCATGCGCATGGTGAGGGCGATGCGCTTGCGGGCGAGATCGACTTCCATGACTTTCACTTTCACGATGTCGCCCGCCTTCACCACTTCATGCGGGTCCTTCACGAACTTGCTGGCCAGCGCCGACACGTGCACCAGGCCGTCCTGGTGCACGCCGATGTCGACGAACGCGCCGAACGCGGCGACGTTGGTGACCGTGCCTTCCAGCACCATGCCGGGTTTCAGGTCGCGCATGTCCTGCACGTCCTCGCGCAGTTCGGCGGCCTTGAATTCGCCGCGCGGGTCGCGGCCCGGCTTGTCGAGTTCCTTGAGGATGTCGGTGATGGTCGGCACGCCGAATTTTTCACTGACGAATTCCTGCGGCTTGACGCTGCGCAGGAACTGGCCATCGCCCAGCAGCGTTTTCAGGTCGCGGCCGCTCTTCGCGGCGATCGCTTCCACCAGCGGATAGGCTTCCGGGTGCACGGCGGAAGCATCCAGCGGATTGTCGCTGTTGGTCACGCGCAGGAAGCCGGCCGCCTGCTCGAAGGTGCGCTCGCCGAGGCGCGGCACATCCTTGAGTTTTTCGCGGCTGGTGAACGGGCCGTGCTTGGCGCGGAAGGCGACGATATTGCCGGCAATGGTGCCGTTCAGGCCGGCGATGCGCGCCAGCAGCGGCGCCGACGCCATGTTCACATCGACACCGATCGCGTTCACGCAATCCTCGACCACGCCGTCCAGCGAACGTGCGAGCTTCAGCTGGTTGACGTCGTGCTGGTACTGGCCGACGCCGATCGATTTCGGTTCGATCTTCACCAGCTCCGCCAGCGGATCCTGCAGCCGGCGGGCGATCGACACCGCGCCACGGTAGGACACGTCGAGATCCGGGAATTCCTTTGCCGCGAGTTCGGAGGCGGAATACACGGAAGCGCCCGCCTCGCTGACCACGATTTTCTGCGCCTTGATCGCCGGGTGCTTCTTCAGCACTTCGCCGGCCAGCTTGTCGGTTTCGCGCGAGGCGGTGCCGTTGCCGATGGCGATCAGTTGCACATCGAACTTCTGACACAGCGCCGCCAGCACCGCCACGGAGTTATCCCAGTCGTTGCGCGGCTCGTGCGGGAACACCACGAGATGCGCCAACAATTCACCGGTGCTGCCGACCACCACCACCTTCACGCCGGTGCGGATGCCCGGGTCCAGGCCCATGGTGGCGCGCATGCCGGCCGGCGGCGCCATCAGCAGCGCCTTCAGGTTGCGGGCGAACACGTTGATCGCTTCTTCGTCCGATTTCTCGCGCAGCTCGCCGATCAGCTCGCTCTCGAAATGCATCAACAGCTTGACGCGCCAGGTCCAGCGCACCACTTCCTGCAGGAAATCGTCGGCGGCACGCGCCCGGTGCGACCAGCCGATATGCGCGGCGATCATGTCCTCGCAGGGATGCACGCGACTGCGGTCCTCCTCGTCGCCGACCGCCAGCGCCACCGCGAGGAAACCCTCGTTGCGGCCACGCAGCATCGCCAGCACCCGGTGCGAAGGCGCAGTCGCCAGTTTTTCGCTGTGCGCG
>k87-161648_pt1 | contig 10106 bp, 8 predicted proteins | sample MGYA00084030_6733316 | MGnify analysis MGYA00084030 | reverse complement strand
GATGTCACGGTGTTCAGTGAGGCGCTGCAGGTTCTTGAGCAAATGCTCGAGCAGCAACGCAAGGTCTACCAGCACAACCTGCAGCGCGTGCGCCAGGCGAGCGAAGGGCAGCATCGGGTGGCCGCAGCCCAGCGCAAGGTGCGGCAGGAAATCGAGGCGCGGATCGGTGGCCGGCGCGTACCGCGCGCACTGTTGACGCTGCTGGATTCCGGCTGGCGCGAATCGCTGGTCAGCACGCTGTTGCGGCACGGCCCGGCCAGCGCCGCGTGGCACGAACAGATCGGTGTCATCGACCAGATGGTGCGTGGCATTGAGGATCCCGCTGCGCTCAACATGAAGGCGTTGCTCGCCCTGATCAAGAAGGGTTTGGTCGCGCAGGCCACCGGGCAAATCAACCGCGATGCTGTGGTCGGCGACTTGCGGGAAATGTTCACTGCATTGTCGGGCGGCCGGCCCGAGGCGGTGCCGGCGGTCGATGTGCCGGTCGGCGCGGTCGATTCCGAAGCACAGATCACCATGGTCGACGTCGAAGGGCTCGGTCGCTGGCTCAAACGTGCGCGGGAAATTGCCGTTGGCGACTGGATTGAGTTCGCTGCGGAAGACGGCGAGGAAGTACAGCGGGCGCGGCTTGCCTGGCGCGACGAGGACAGCACCCAGTTCGTGTTTGTGAATCTGCAGGGCATGAAGTTGCTCGACCTTGATGTCGACAGTATTGCGCGGTCCTTGCGGGAAGAAAAAATCCGCCGCATTGATGATCCCGACATTCCGCTGGTTGATCGCGGCCTGGAAGCCATGGTGCAGAAGGTCTACGGGCAGCTCGCGCATCGCGCCACGCATGATGAACTCACCGGCCTGTTCAACCGCCGGGAATTCGAGAAGCGTTTGCTCGTGCTGGTATCGCAACTGAAGTCCGGCGATACCCCGTGGACGCTTTGTTGGCTCGACCTTGATCAGTTCAAGGTCATCAACAGCACCTGCGGTTTCGAGGCCGGCAACGCGCTGATTGTGCAGGTGGCCGAAGCCATCACGGCCCACGGCGGGACAGACGCGCGCATCGCGCGCCTGGGTGGTGATGAGTTCGCGATTCTCGCGCCGAGCGAAAGCGAGGCGCCGGGCAAGCGGGTAATCGACCGGATTTTGCTTGCCATCGATGCATTGCGCTTCGCGTGGGAAGGTAAGACCTTTCCCATTGCAGCCAGTGCCGGCGTGGTGTTTATCGAAGCGGGCGTCACCACGGGTGCAGACCTGATGAAGGCTGCCGAGGCCGCCTGCTATGCCGCCAAGGAAGGTGGGCGCAATCGTGTCCACGTGTTTCGTGCCGGCGACGCGCAGCTCACCCGCCGCGACGACGTTATCAAATGGGTGTCACGCCTGAACCAGGCCATCGAGAATGATCGTCTGCAATTGCGCTGCCAGCGTATCGAACCGGTCATGCCGAATTCCGGCCTGCTGCCGCACTATGAGATCCTGATTGCGATCGAAGACGAGAATGGTGAATTCATCCCGCCAAGCTCCTTTATGCAGGCAGCCGAGAGTTACAACCGCATGCACGCGGTCGATCACTGGGTCATCCACAATACATTGCAGTGGATGCACAACAATCCACAGCGCATGGCGAAGATCAGCGGGCTCTCGATCAATCTCTCCGGGCAATCCATGAACGACGAGAAATTGACCCGCTACATCCTGCAGCAAGTGCTTGATAGCGATGTCGCGCGCGAAAAAGTAACCTTCGAGGTCACCGAAACCGCAGCCATTGCCAACCTGGCAGATGCCGCTGATTTTATTCGCGAGATGCAGGCGATTGGCTGCAAGTTCTCGCTCGATGATTTTGGCTCCGGATTGTCGTCCTACAGTTACCTGAAAAATCTGCCGGTTGATTTTGTCAAGATCGACGGCGCGTTCGTCCGTGACATGCACCGCAATGCCGCCGATTACATGATGGTGCGCTCGATCAACGAAATGGCTCATTTCATGGGCAAGCAGACCATCGCCGAATACGTCGAAAATGACGAAATTCTCGCCAAGCTGCGCGAGATCGGGGTCGATTTCGCCCAGGGCTACGGTATCGAGCGCCCGAAACCGCTTGATTCACTGTAGGCCGGCAGGCGCGTTTTTTCCTGCTGCTGCTGGTCGGGTTGGGCACGTCTCCATGCTATCTTTCCTCCACCCGTGTTTCTGTTGCTGCGAGTTGAACCCATGCCCATCCGGCCCCTGACGCCGCGCGAGGCGACGCGTACCTGTCGCTCTGCAAGTTTTCCGTTCAAGACCACCGACAATCTCAAGCCACTGACCGCGTTTCTGGGTCAGGAGCGGGCCCAGACCGCCATCCGCTACGCGCTGGCCATGGAGCAGCGCGGCTACAACGTTTACGCCGTCGGCACCGACGGCCTGGGCAAGCGCACGCTGGTGCTGCGTTTCCTGGAAGAACATGCCCGCGCGCTGTCGGCAGTAGACGACTGGTGCTACGTAAATAACTTCGATAACGCCCGTGAGCCGCGCATCCTGCGTTTGCCGGCAGGCACCGGCTGCAAGCTCAAGCGCGATATGGAAAAGCTGCTCACCGAGCTGGGCGAGGCGATTCCGCAAGCATTCGACAACGACAAGTACTATCAGCGTGTCGAGGTCCTCAAGGCCGCGCTGATGAAGCAGCAGCAGCAGATCCTCTCGGCGGTTGCCAAGGAGGCCGAGAGTCGCAGCCTGAAAATGGTGCTGAATACGCCGGGTGGTTACAGTTTCGTGCCGGTCAATGGCGAGGAAATTCTTGATCCGGAGGGCTTCAAGAAGCTGCCACCGGCCAAACAGAACAAGTACAAGCGTGACCTCGACGAAATGGATGGGCGATTGCGCGCGGCGCTGCGCGAAATCAATCAGCGCGACCAGGTCCACCGCCGCAAGGGGCGGCAGTTAAATGAGGAAACGGCGGAGCTGGTTGTTACCCACCTGGTCGATGAACTGATCGGGCAGTATGAGCATCTGGAATTGGTGGCCACACACCTGCGGCGCGTCAAACAGGATCTGATCGAGAATTTCAGCATCTTTTTGCCCAATGGCGAAGAACAGCCGGAAGCCTCCGCTTCCGTCATCGGCAACAATACGCCGCCACGCTACCAGATCAACGTGATGGTCTCGCACGAGGCGGCGCACGGCGCGCCGGTCGTGGTTGATGACCTGCCGGCGCACAACAACCTCGTCGGGCGCATCGAGCAGGTGACCTACATGGGCACCGTTGCCACCGATTTCACCCTGATCCGGCCCGGCTCGCTGCACAAGGCCAACGGCGGCTACCTGGTGGTTGAAGTTGCCAAGCTGCTGGAACAACCATTTGTGTGGGAAAGCCTGAAGCGCACGTTGCGCTCCGGGTTGATCCAGGTGGACGCGCTGGAACGCATGCTGACTTTCACCGGCACCATTTCGCTGGAACCCGAACCGATTCCGGCTAATGTCAAGGTGGTGCTGCTCGGCGATCACCATATGCTGTATCTGTTGCGTGAACTCGATCCGGATTTCGACGAGCTGTTCCGGGTCGTTGCCGATTTCGAGGACGACATGGAGCGCACCGGCCCGAACGAATTGCTCTACGCCCGCTTCATCGCCGGCATGGTGCAGCAGCAGGGTCTGTTGCCGCTGGAGAAATCGGCCGTGAGCCGCACCATCGAATTGGCGGCGCGCTGGGCCGGTGACCAGAACAAGTTATCGCTGCACGCCGCTTCACTGCAGGAGACCCTTCGTGAGGCGACGTTCTGTGCCCGCGAAGCGAAGCGTAAGAAAGTTACCGCCGACGACATCCGGCAGGCACGCGCGCGCCAGCAACATCGCGTCGGGCGCGTTCGCGACCAGTATCTGGAAACGTTGCACAAGAATTTATTGATGATCGACGTGAAGGGTAGGGAAGTTGGCCAGATCAATGCCCTGACCGTGCTGATGCTGCCGGGTTTCGAGTTCGGCATGCCGTCACGCATCACCGCCACCACCCGGTATGGTGATGGCGAAGTGATCGATATCGAGCGTAGCGTACAGCTGGGTGGCAAGATCCACTCGAAAGGCGTGATGATCATGTCGGCGTTCATCAGTACCTTGTTCGCGCAGGAGCGGCCGATTCCGCTGTCTGCGCAAATGGTGTTCGAGCAGTCCTACTACGGAGTCGAGGGCGACAGCGCCTCCCTCGCCGAATTGTGTGCCTTGTTGTCGTCGCTCTCCGGTATTCCGATCAGCCAGTCATTCGCAATGACCGGCTCGGTGAACCAGTTCGGCGCGGTACAGGCCATCGGCGGCGTCAACGAGAAGGTCGAGGGCTTTTTCGACGCCTGTCGCATGCTCGATACGCATGTGGGCAAGGCGGTGATCGTACCGAAGTCCAACGTCCAGAATTTGATGCTGCGTGATGATGTGCTGGAGGCGGTAGAGAAGGGTGAGTTCAGGGTCTACGGTGCCGAGCATGTCGACGAGGCCGCCGAATTGTTGATGGATGTGCCGGCCGGCAAGGCGCTGAAGAAGGGTGGTTTTACCCCCGGCTCGATCTACGCACGCGTGCTTGAACGCATCGAAAAACTGCGCCAACTGCACCTGGAGGAAGCGCGCAAGCGGGCACAGTTCGGCGTGCCGCCGGTCAAGCCTGCCAGCGCTCCGGTGACAGCCCGGCGATCGTCCCGTCCTCGACCAGCTTGATCAGGTGCGCCTGCAGCGACAGGCGCGCGGCGAGGTGCATGAAGGTCGGCACATCGTCGTAGACCCGTGGCAGCAATTCATCGAGTGAAGCCGTGCGCAAATCGCGCAGGGCGCGTAGCGTTTTTGCTTCGCGCGCCAGGCGGTGGCGCGTGGTGGCGGCAATGATGTGGGCCGGATCCGGCATCACCTCGCCATGACCCGGCGCAATGGCGGCCAGCGGCAAGGTTTCCAGTCGCGCCAGCGAGTTCAGGTAAGCGCGCATTGAGCCTTCTGGCGGCACGATCACCACCGTCGAGCCCTGGATCAGGTGATCGCCGGTAAACAACAGGTTCTCGCCTTCGAGCAGATAGCACAGATGGTTTGACACGTGACCAGGCGTTGCCACCACCCGCAGCCGCACGCCGCCGGCCTCGATGACACTGTCATCGGGCGGCGTGAGATCCGGACGGAAGCTCAAATCGTTGTAGCCGTCGTTTGGCGCGGCGTTGCCGATAAGTCGTGCCCCGGTGCGCGCGGCAAGCGGCGCCGCGCCGGGTGAATGATCCTCATGGGTGTGGGTGCAGACAATGTCGCGGATCGTCCCGCCGAGCGTATCGGCCGCTGCCAGCAGGGCGGCGAGGTGGGTTTCGTCGGCCGGGCCCGGATCGAGCAGGACGATGTCGTTGCCGCGAGCAATCAGATAGCTGTTGGTGCCCGGCCCGGTAAACACCGAGGGATTCGGTGCAAGCACGCGCACCACGGTAGCCGAGAGGCGCACCGGTTTGCCGACGATCAGTTCGCTCATACAGGCTCCGTCATGTCAGGCCTCGTCGTATCCGGCATCGCCGGGTAGCAGCAGGCGCATGCCGTGCGCGCTGTTCACCATTTTCGGTTGCATCGCCGGCACCGGGCGCGGTTGTTGTGTGTGTGCGAGCAGGGCATCGACGGTGGCGAATACGGCCAGTGCCTGCAGGTTGCGGATGGTCGGAAAGATCAGGCGGATATCACCGCGATCGTTCGCTGCCAGTGCTGCCTGCGGGGACAGCCAGTCGGCCGCGACCGCTTCGCGGCCGTCGATGCTCACCGTTTGCGCCGCCGGCATGCGGGCGACGAAAAAGCGCGTGTCGTAACGGCGGGGTATGCCGACCGGCGTGATCCAGTGACTGAAGTAACCCAGTGCATCGGTGGCCAGTGACAGCGCCTCGTCGGCAACGAGATCGGCGAAGCTGCGTTCGCGCGCGAGTATCGATCGTTGCCATGCTGCGTACTGGTTCGTTGCCGTCGCCTGGCCGAGCAGGACGCCGATTTCTTCAAGGCTTTCACGTACCGCCGCGATAAACGACGGCAGGGCCTCGTCATGTTGCAGCAAGACGCGGGCGCTGTCGGCATCACGTTGCGAGGCTTTGATGAGGCGCGGATCGCTGTCGGCGCTATCAACCAGTCCGCCGGGAAACACATGCAGGCCGGGAAAATCGCCGGCATCCCCGCGTTTGAGCATCAGCACTTCAAGGCCCTGCGCGCCATCGCGAGCAAGGATGAGGCTGGCCGCTGCGCGCAGCGGGCGTGGTTGCCCGGAAGGGGAGACATTCATCGTGAAATCCTGTGCTGCTTGCGGGGCCGTCGTGGCGGTGGGGTGATGTGATCTTCAGCGCGTAACCGGCCGGTGTGTTCGTGGCACCCCTGCCTGCGCCTGCCACTGCAGGCTGCCATGTACTGCCATGGCCGGTGGGCTGAATACCAGCACGAACGCCCGCGATGCGCCGGGCGGCACTGACACCGACAACGTCCGGGTGATATTGAACAGGGTGTGACAGGATGTCGGCTTTGTTGCGTCGGCGCAGTCGGCAACCTGCAGGGTTATCGGCACGACCGACACGGCAAGCTCAGGGCTGACATTGTTCACCAGGCCCCGCAGCCGATAGCTGCCGGCAACCGGTTCGAGCTTCAGCTCCGAGAGTGATATCACGCTGGCGTCGCCGGTGAGGGTGTAGCCGTAGGCAACCCACCAGACATAGCCCATGGCGAGTACCAGCAAGGCCAGGCTCATGGCCAGCGCCGTGCGGAACAGCTCCCGACGTTCGCGCCAGATCACGACCAGCGTACCGCCGACGATCAGGGCGAGCAGGATGGCGACAAGGAACGGAATCATTGGCAGCTCACCGCCGGCAGGGCAGGATAATGTACTTTGGGCAATTTATTTATCATGTTGATTTGTATGTAATTCATTGCGATTTTCTGAGTATGCACGCCGTTACCGGAGGCCAGAATGAACGCTCCATTGCCTGATCCGTCATACAGTCCCGCCGTCGAATCTGCCGTGCTGCGGCGCCTGCTGGCTCATCTGGCCACCCGCACAGATGTGCAGAATATCGAGCTGATGACCCTGGCCGGTTTTTGCCGCAACTGCCTGGCGAAATGGTACGCCGAAGAAGCCGGCAAACTCGGCCAGACTCTGTCGGTCGATGACGCCAAAATACGGGTTTACGGCATGCCCTATAACGAGTGGAAAGCGAAATTCCAGCGGGAAATGCCCTGAGGCACGCTGCTGGCAGCAGCATGCGGGCATAGCCCGACGTATCAGGGCGTCGATGCCGGCTGTACTGCCTCGGTAGCGGGAATCTCGGCGGCAGCGTGGGCTGCATCGAGAATCTTGCGCAGCCTGAGCAGCTCATCCTTCACTTCGACCGGCACGTATTCGCCGCTTGAACCGCTGTAGGCGAACTGGACATAGCGTTCGTACTCGTCGTAGCAAAGCTCCGCCGTATCGTGCGTCGGGTACCGCACAATGCACTCCCTGAGGTACAGATCCGCCAGCGAATAGTAAAAGTTGTAGTCAAGCACCCGGTCGCTGATCGCGAGCCAGTACAGCAGATCCGGCATGCGCGGATCTTCCGGGTGAGTCTGCACATATTCATGCAGCAGCCCGCGCATCCACAGATAGGAAATCTTGTCTTTTTCTGCGGTCACAAGTGGTGTGCCGACATGCGGCAGAATGTAGTTTTTCGCATAGGCCGCCAAATCGGTGATTGACGGTTCGAAGGCCTTGATTTTCGCCTTGCGAATACCCTCGAAGCCCTTGATCCAGGCGAGCATGTCCTTGCGAACCTGTCGGGACATCGAGCCGCCGCTGCTGTCCAGGCGCTTCTTCAGCGCCTTGATCGCCCGATCGGGATCACGGTAAACCTGCGCGTAAATGGTGAGCTCGCCCTCCAGGGCGTCCAGAATCGGGCCGTTGTAGGTTAAGCGGGGCTGGCTGTCGAGGAAGGTGTCGTAAAGCTTCAGTGCGCTGGCGTAGTCACGGGTGATGTAGGCGAAGCGGGCGCTTTGCAGCGGATCGGTGGTGGCGGGCGCCAGCTTGCCGAAACTGAGCACCTGGGCCTTGCCATCCTGGGTGTGGCAGCCTGTGCAGGCCGAAGCGATGCCATGCACGAGATTGCGCAATGTGTCGGTTGTGCAGGTGCCGGCATCAACTGCGTCCCGCGTCCGTTCGATCTGCTCGATCATGGTCTGCCAGCTGATCCGGAAGGCCGGGCCGCGCTCGCCCACATGCGGCGCCATACTGTGAAAGCGTTCGTCGAGCTCGGTGAGCTGGCGAATGGCGGCGTCCGGATTGGCCAGTACTTTCTCGTTGAGCAGATTGGCCATCAGGCCACCGATTTCGGTCATCGTCGCGTTCAATTGCAATGGCGGCGGCGATGGTTCCCCAGGCGCGTTCTGTGCAACGGCAAACGGGATGGCGCCAAGGCAGGCAAGACCCAGCAGCAGTGAACGCAGCGACATCATTATGATTTCTCCAGAAAGCAGCGCGGATCGGCACATCCTAGCTGAACGGTCCGCTCGCCAACAGGGGCGATGGGGTGCAGGCGGACGATGCCGTCGCGGGGCAGCGCGGCGGCGGCACATGCGTGCTGCAAGGTTCCCTAACGACGATTGAGCCAGCGCTCGATGGCGTTGCCGGCTGCGGCCAGTAGTTTCTCGAAGAGGTGGATGACTGGCCGCCGTTTTGCCCAGACATCGGCAGCAATTTCACGCGTCTGGCCGATGTCGGCGATGAACATCAACTCGACATCTCGCGCAAAATGACTGTCCTGGACTTCCTGGTTTGCTTCAAGGTTCCAGCGCAGGTTCCAGCGATCAAAATTACAGGAACCTATCGATACCCAGTCGTCGACCATCAGCGTCTTGCTGTGAATGAAGCGCGGTTGGTACTCGAAGATGCGGATACCGTGCCGGAGCATCTGCGCATAGTAATGGTGGCTGATCAGCCGCAGCAGGGGGTGATCGGTCAGCGCGCCGGGCAGTACCAGCCGCACATCAACGCCGCGTTGCGCCGCACGGGTCAGTGCCCGCCGCAGGGACAGCGCGGGCAGGAAGTAGGGCGTGGCCAGCCAGACTCTTTCCCGGGCCTTGCCAATCTGCAGGAGTGCATGGCGCTTCACGTCCTGAATGGTCACGCCGTGACTGATCGCCACTCGCCCGCGCTGGTTGCAGTCGGCCGGCAACGCAGCATGGCGGGTCGGAATGCGAAAGGATTTGTTGCCGGCGCGCACCCAGGCATTGGCAAAAAGCTGCGCCCAGTCCTGCACGACGGCACCACGAATTTCGATCATGGTCTCCCGCCAGTAGTCCTCGGGACTGATGTCCGGCGAGAACGCATCGGTAATGCCGGCGCCGCCGACAAAAGCCACCTGATCGTCCACGACCAGCAGCTTGCGATGATCGCGGACCAGATTATGCAACCGGTCGCCAAGGAGCCGCAGCGGATTGAAGACGTGCAACTCGATGCCGGCAGTGCGCAGGCGCTCGCGATCCGCCGCGTCGAGCGCCCGCGAACCGAAGGCGTCAATCATGACCCGGGTGGCAACCTGGCGTTGGGCGGCGGCGATCAGCGCCGCGATGAAATGATCGGCGACCCGGCCACTCTCGAAGAGATAAAGCTCAAGCAACACCGAATGCTGCGCGCCGGCGATGGCGTCGAGCATGGCCGGGAAGAACTGATTGCCGTCGGGCAGCAGCCGGAAATGGTTGTGTTTGTGCCAGTGGAAAACAGGGAGTTCTGTCCGACGCATGGTGCGACAGCCAGGCCGTCAGGCGGAGCGTATTTTCGCGGCGTTGCAGTGGGCGGGAGAATTGGCCATTTCGATCAGTGCCTGGCGTTTCAGCATTTCGATCTCTTTGCCATCAACGGCGAGCACGCCGCTTTGCTGCAGCCGGGTAAAGATACGACTTACCGTTTCGACAGCAAGGCCCAGGAAGTTGCCGATATCGTTGCGCGACATCGGCAACCGGAAGCGATTTGGCGACAGGCCGCGGCGCGTGTAGCGTGCCGACAGGTTAAGCAGGAAGGAACCGACGCGTTCCTCAGCCGGTTTTTTGGTCAGTAATAGCATCAGTTGCTGATCGGCTTGGATTTCACGGCTCATCAACTGAAAGAAATGGCGCTGCAGCGTCGGGATACG
>k87-589556_pt1 | contig 10108 bp, 7 predicted proteins | sample MGYA00084030_6733316 | MGnify analysis MGYA00084030 | reverse complement strand
GTTGTATGAAGCCTGCTTGACCTCAACCCCATCCTTGTTGATGACCTTCTCAGATCCCAGCTTCTCCATCATGGCTTTGGCAACCTGGTCATTGGTGCGCGACCAAATGTCGATAACTTTGTTGTAGCGTTCGCCGTTGGTTACCAGACCTGAAGAATATTGCTGCTCAATTTCTTTAACTTCAGCTTCCGCCTGCTTGAGGATGTCGGCCTTGCTTTCGGGCACGACCATGTCATCAGCGGCAATCGAGATTCCCGCCTTGGTGGCGTAACGGAAGCCCGTATACATCAACTGGTCAGCAAAAATAACCGTCTCTTTCAACCCGACACGGCGATAACAATCATTCAGCACGCCGCCGATAACCTTCTTGGTCATCTCACGATTGATCGCCTCAAATGGCATGCCTTCCGGAAGAATATCTGAAAGCAAAGCTCGGCCTACGGTTGTATCGATTATACGAGTCCGCAGTTGTTTCTCGCCCGACTCCAGCATGATCGCATCGGAAATACGCACCTTGACGCGCGCCTGCAAATCAACGGCGCCGTTGCCATAAGCGCGGTGAACTTCGTCCACGTCGCTGAAAACCATGGCTTCGCCCTTGGCATTGATCCGCTCACGGGTGAGCCAATAAAGCCCCAGAACCACGTCTTGGGTAGGAACGATAATGGGTTCGCCGGAAGCGGGCGACAAGACGTTGTTCGTTGACATCATCAAGGCTCTGGCTTCCAGCTGTGCTTCCAGAGACAAGGGGACGTGGACAGCCATCTGATCGCCGTCAAAATCGGCGTTGAACGCAGCGCAGACCAGAGGGTGCAGCTGTATCGCTTTACCTTCGATCAACACCGGCTCAAAAGCCTGGATACCCAAACGGTGCAAGGTCGGAGCGCGATTCAATAAGACCGGGTGTTCGCGAATAACATTTTCGAGAATATCCCAAACAGCGGGATCTTCACGTTCCACCAATTTTTTTGCCGCCTTGATGGTGGTCGCCAAGCCTTGGTGTTGCAGCTTAGAGAATATGAACGGCTTGAATAACTCCAGCGCCATACGCTTGGGTAATCCACACTGGTGCAAGCGCAGAGTCGGTCCGACCACAATAACCGAACGACCCGAGTAGTCGACACGCTTACCCAACAAGTTTTGCCGGAAACGGCCCTGCTTACCCTTGATCATATCGGCCAAAGATTTCAGCGGCCGCTTGTTGCTGCCGGTAATAGCGCGACCACGGCGACCATTATCGAGTAAGGCATCAACGGATTCTTGCAGCATGCGCTTTTCGTTACGCACAATAATGTCGGGAGCATTAAGCTCCAGCAATCTTTTTAGGCGATTATTGCGATTGATCACGCGCCGATACAGATCGTTGAGATCCGACGTTGCGAAACGCCCGCCATCCAACGGCACCAACGGACGCAAATCCGGCGGCAACACGGGCAGAACTTTCAACACCATCCACTCGGGGCGATTCCCCGAAGCAAGGAAAGCCTCGATAAGCTTCACGCGCTTAGTCAAGCGCTTAGACTTGGTTTCTGAAGAGGTTGCGACGATCTCATCATGCAGATGAGCCGCTTCTTTCTGCAGGCTCAACGTACGTAGCATCTCATCTATGGCTTCTGCGCCCATGCGAGCGTCGAACTCATCACCATACTCTTCGATAGCGTCAAGATAGGCTTCTTCGGATAGAGTCTGACCTCGCTCCAGCGGGGTCATGCCTGGATCAATGACGATATAAGCTTCGAAATACAGCACCCGCTCGATTTCCCGCAGCGTCATGTCAAGCATAAGACCAATACGCGAAGGCAGCGACTTCAAGAACCAGATATGAGCCACTGGACTGGCCAACTCGATGTGACCCATGCGTTCACGACGAACTTTGGTCTGAGTAACCTCTACGCCGCATTTTTCGCAGACCACGCCACGATGCTTGAGTCGCTTGTACTTACCACACAAGCACTCGTAATCCTTGACGGGTCCGAAAATTTTGGCGCAGAACAAACCGTCTCGTTCCGGCTTAAATGTCCGGTAGTTGATGGTTTCTGGTTTTTTGACTTCGCCGTAGGACCAGGTACGGATCCTCTCCGGTGACGCCAGCCCGATCCGGATACTGTCGAAATCCTCGACATAATCCTGCTGCTTTAACAAATTCAGTAAGTCTTTCATCGTCGTCTCACCTGCAACCGTGCGCGTTATCTAGGCTCTTGAACTTTTTAGATCGAACAGTTCCGCAGCTCAATCCTGCTCCAGCTCGATATTGATCCCCAGAGAACGTATTTCTTTGACCAACACGTTGAATGATTCCGGCATACCGGCATCCATGCGATGATCTCCGTCCACGATGTTCTTGTACATCTTGGTGCGACCGGCCACGTCGTCTGACTTGACCGTGAGCATCTCCTGCAGCGTGTATGCCGCCCCATAAGCCTCCAGCGCCCACACTTCCATTTCTCCGAAGCGTTGGCCACCGAACTGGGCTTTACCGCCCAAAGGCTGCTGAGTTACCAGACTGTAGGGGCCTGTTGAACGGGCATGAACCTTGTCATCGACCAAATGGTTAAGCTTGAGCATGTACATATAACCCACCGTGACTGGCCTTTCAAACTGGTCACCCGTTCGCCCATCATACAAAGGCAACTGACCACTGACAGGCAGATCCGCCAGCTCAAGCATGGCTTTGATTTCCTGCTCTCCGGCACCATCGAACACCGGTGTCGCCATGGGCACACCACCACGAAGATTCTTGGCCAGCTCCAAAATCTCAACATCGCTCAGAGAATCCAGATCTACCTTGTTACAAATCTCATCGCCTGAGTTGTAGATACGATCCAGGAATTCTCTAATCTCTGACGTCTGACGCTGAGCATCCAGCATCTTGGCAATTTTCTCTCCCAAGCCCTTGGCAGCAAAGCCCAAGTGTGCCTCTAAAATCTGACCGATATTCATACGTGACGGCACGCCCAGCGGGTTGAGCACGATATCCATGGGCGTTCCATCAGCCTGGTAGGGCATATCCTCTACCGGAACGATCTGGGAAATCACACCTTTGTTACCGTGACGGCCAGCCATTTTGTCGCCCGGTTGAATACGCCGTTTAACAGCCAAATACACTTTGACCATCTTGAGGACGCCCGGCGCTAAATCATCGCCGGCTGTGATCTTGCGCTTCTTTTCCTCAAAACGACGCTCTAATTCCTCGTGTATCGTCTTAAGATGAGCGGCCATCCGCTCTAGCTGAGCGTTTGCATCCTCATCTCGCAGGCGGATATCGAACCACTTATCCCGATCCAGGCCGGCCAGATACTCTTTGGTAACTTTCGAATTACCCTTCATACCCTTAGGACCACCGTCAGCAGCCTTGCCAACCAGAACGGCTTCAATGCGGCGATACGCATCATTTTCCATGATACGACGCTGGTCATTGATGTCTTTTCTGACTTTATCCAGCTCCATCTTTTCGATGGACAGGGCACGACCGTCTTTTTCCACCCCATCACGGGTATAGACCTGAACGTCGATAACGTGGCCATCCATGCCCGGCGGAACACGCAAGGAAGTATCTTTAACATCCGAAGCTTTTTCGCCAAAAATGGCGCGCAGCAGTTTTTCTTCTGGCGTCAGTTGAGTCTCGCCCTTGGGGGTGACCTTGCCAACCAGAATATCGCCCGACTTCACTTCGGCGCCGATATAAGCAATACCTGCCTCATCAAGCTTGGCCAAAGCGGTTTCCCCCACATTGGGAATATCAGCGGTGATTTCTTCAGACCCCAGCTTGGTGTCACGAGCAACACAAGTGAGCTCTTCAATATGGATGGTGGTAAACCGATCCTCTTGTGCTAAACGCTCCGAAATCAAAATGGAATCTTCGAAGTTGTAACCGTTCCAGGGCATAAAGGCGACAAGGCAGTTTTGCCCTAACGCAAGCTCGCCCAAATCCGTTGACGGTCCATCTGCCAGCACATCCCCTCGGGCAATCAAATCGCCAGCTTTTACCAGCGGACGCTGGTTAATACAGGTGTTCTGATTTGAGCGGGTGTACTTGGTCAGATTGTAAATATCTACGCCCGCCTGCCCAACGCCGGCCTCAAGATCATTGACGCGAATAACGATTCTTGAAGCATCCACCAAATCCACTATGCCACCGCGACGCGCAACTACCGTCACGCCGGAATCGATAGCAACCGCACGCTCCATACCCGTACCGACCAATGGTTTATCGGCACGCAGGGTGGGAACGGCCTGACGCTGCATGTTCGATCCCATCAAGGCGCGGTTAGCATCGTCGTGCTCAAGGAAGGGGATGAGCGAAGCCGCCACAGAAACAATCTGTCTTGGCGACACGTCCATGTAATCCACTTTGCCCGGAGGCATCATGGAGAACTCACCCTGGTGGCGACAGGAAATCAAATCATCGACCAGCTTCTTGCCGTCATCAAGGCGCGCATTGGCCTGGGCGATAACGTATCTGCCTTCTTCAATCGCCGATAAATAATCCACTTCGTTGCTGACTACTGCATCAACGACTTTGCGGTAAGGCGTTTCCAGAAATCCATAATTGTTTGTTCTGGCATACACCGCAAGCGAGTTAATCAAACCGATGTTTGGACCTTCAGGCGTTTCGATAGGGCAGACACGCCCGTAATGAGTCGCGTGAACGTCACGCACTTCGAAGCCGGCACGCTCTCGAGTCAATCCACCCGGCCCAAGCGCGGAAACACGACGTTTGTGAGTGATCTCAGATAATGGATTGTTTTGATCCATAAATTGCGACAACTGCGAAGACCCGAAGAACTCCTTGATCGCCGCCGCCACCGGCTTGGCATTGATCATTTCCTGAGGCATCAAACCTTCGCTCTCTGCAACCGACAAACGCTCTTTGACCGCGCGCTCAACACGCACCAGGCCGATGCGGAAGACGTTCTCGGTCATTTCGCCGACGCTACGTATCCGTCGATTACCAAGATGGTCAATATCATCAACCTGGCCATTGCCATTACGAATTTCGCAAAGTGTTTTTAATACGTCGATAAAATCCGATGTCTCGCCCAACGCCGCGACCAGCTTACCGGAGGCATCGTCGTTGCGCCGACCCAGATAAACGCTGTCATAGAGCACGCCAGGACCCTTGGAATTATCCCGACCCAGACGCCGATTAAATTTCATCCGTCCAACGCCAGAAAGATCATAACGATCAGCGGAGAAAAACAGGTTATGGAATAACGATTGGGCAGCCTCTTTAGTCGGCGGCTCACCGGGACGCATGATGCGATAGATTTCCACCAATGCTTCCAGCTGTGAAGTCGATGGATCAATGCGCAACGTATTCGAAACATAGGGTCCACGATCAAGATCGTTGACAAAAATCGTGCGAATTTCCGCAATGCAGGCACGACGGATCTCTCGAACATGAATTTCGGTCAATACATCGTTCGCGCGCGCTAGCAGCTCGCCGGTCGCTGGATCAATAACGTCATGCGCAACAATTTTGTCGAGAAGATACTCGTCGGGAACTTCAAGCTCAGTGACGCCCGCTTTTTCCAGCTCGCGAACATGGCGAGCGGTGATGCGCCGTCCTTCGGGTACCAGCACGGTCTCACCCACCCTGATATCAAAAGTTGTCACATCACCGCGCAGACGCTCTGGAACCAACTCCAAAGTTACCTTTTCGCCGCTGAAGCGGAAAACGTTATGATCGAAAAATGTCTTAAGAATCCGCTCGGATTCGTAACCTAACGCTCGCAACAAAATGGTAGCCGGCAGCTTGCGACGACGATCAATACGGACAAAGAGATTGTCCTTCTGATCAAACTCAAAATCCAACCAGGACCCACGGTAAGGGATAATTCTGGCGGAAAAGAGCAGCTTCCCGGACGAATGTGTTTTGCCACGATCATGATCGAAAAATACGCCAGGCGAACGATGAAGCTGGGAAACAATGACCCGCTCAGTACCGTTGACCACAAACGTACCGTTTTCGGTCATCAGTGGCAGCTCGCCCATGTACACTTCCTGCTCGCGCACATCTTTGATGGCGCGGCCAGCCGGCCCGGCTTCCTTGTCGTAAATCACTAACCGCACGCGCACTCTCAGAGGAGCCGCGTAGGTCATACCCCGCAACTGACATTCCTTGACGTCGAATAACGGCTCGCCAAGACGATAGTCGACGTATTCAAGGATGGCGTACCCTGAATAACTTGCGATAGGAAAAACGCTCTTTAGCGCGCCGTGAAGACCTCTGTCCTCACGGCGACCAAGCGGCAGATCAAGTTGCAAAAATTCTCGGTATGAATCCAGCTGCATTGAGAGGAGGTAAGGAATTTCCAATACCTCCGGCAGCTTGGCGAAATCCTTACGGAAACGCTTCTTCTCCGTGAAAGAATAATGCATTAGGCATTCCTCTACGGTTATCGACAAGGATAGCAAAGAGCTACCATCTATAAATTTTCAGCCAGTAGTAAAAGGCTGGAAGCAAACTGCTGCCAGCCTTTCTATTCCTGTACTGCTAAACAGGCATTGACAAAGATTTACTTAATCTCAACAGAAGCGCCAGCTTCTTCCAATTGCTTCTTAATGTCATTGGCCTCTGCCTTGGGAATGCCTTCCTTAACCATAGAAGGAGCGCCCTCAACCAGATCTTTGGCTTCTTTCAAACCCAAGCCAGTGATCGTTCGAATCACCTTAATCACGTTGACTTTATTGGCGCCGAATCCAGTCATCAAGACGCTAAATTCAGTTTGCTCTTCAGCGGCAGCAGCCGCCGGGCCAGCCATCATTGGCATGGCGGCGACAGCGGCGGCAGCAGATACGCCAAATTTCTCTTCCATAGCGGAAATTAAATCAACCACTTCCATCACCGTCATGCCGGCGATAGCGTTAAGAACATCATCCTTAGAAATAGCCATTACACAAACCTCAAAAAATTCAAAATAAGTAGTTTTAGGCAGTTAACTTGGTATTACACCAAGTTAGGCTGCTTGTTTCTGATCACGAACAGCTGCCACGGTACGCACCAACTTGGCATGTGGTTCTGCCATAGTACGAACCAATTTCTCGATGGGTGCTTTCATCACTCCCATGAGTATTGACAATGCTTGTTCACGCGTCGGCAGATTAGACAGACGGTCGATATCGCCCGCCGGAATTAATTTTCCGCCTATCGCTACGATCTTGACCTGCAATCGGTCATGGGTCTTACCAAAGTCTTTAAGCACGCGGGCAACAGCGCCGGGCTCCTGCATGGCAAAGGCCAAAACTAACGGACCTTTCAATTGCTCTGACATACACTCGAAGGCAGTCCCTTCAAGCGCACGACGTGCAAGTGTGTTTTTTACCACGCGGAGATAGACACCCGCTTTGCGAGCGCTGCCACGGAGATCATTCATATCCGTAGCAGACAACCCACGATACTCCGCCGCAATGGCGGATTGTGCTTCTTTGGCAATCCCATTCACTTCTGCAACTAAGGCAACTTTGCCTTCCAGCTTAAGTGGCATGGATTTACCTCCTGGCTAAATGACGGATTTCGCCATAAGCATGGCCCGTGAATATCCGCGAAGATACTCACCCCTGGACGATGCCCTGCGCCAGTATTCTGACCGGGTTCATCGTCTGCGCAGGCCGGCAACGGCCATTAAGCCGGGCGAACCCGGCACCTGCGGTCTTTGACGCGCCAAGATTTAATCTTGGCGTAATCAATCGATATCAACGCTCCATCAAGCGACTTTGGTTACCAGCGATGCTTGGTCGACAAGCACGCCCGGCCCCATGGTCGATGAAAGCGTAATTTTGCGCAAATACTGGCCCTTTGCAGTACTCGGCTTTACTTTCTGCAAATCAGCCAGCAATGCCTGCAAGTTTTCACGTAACTGATTCACTTCAAAGCCGACTCTGCCAATACTGCAATGAATAATTCCAGCCTTGTCGATTCGATAGCGCACCTGTCCACCCTTGGCGTTTTTCACGGCATTTGCCACATCCGGGGTAACCGTACCAACCTTGGGGTTGGGCATCAATCCGCGAGGCCCCAGCACGGCGCCCAACTGGCCCACTATACGCATCGCATCGGGAGCTGCAATCACAACATCAAAATTGAGATTACCGGACTTAATAGACTCAGCCAGATCTTCAAAGCCAACAATGTCTGCGCCGGCTGCTTTTGCAGCCTCGGCATTAGCACCCTGCGCAAACACAGCCACTCTTACTGTTTTACCTACACCGTGCGGCAACACCGTGGAACCGCGCACCATCTGATCAGATTTGCGCGCGTCTACGCCGAGAATGACCGCGACATCAACAGATTCCGGAAATTTTGCCATTGAGCATTCCTTGACCAAGCCCAAAGCTTCATCAATAGAATATTGCTTGCCCAGCTGAACTTTTTCAGCAAACATTTTCTGACGTTTGGTTAGTTTGGCCATGGCTTATACTCCCTCAACTTCCATACCCATGCTGCGAGCAGAGCCAGCAATTGTTCGAATGGCTGCCTCCAGGCCTCCCGCCGTAAGATCGGGTTCTTTGGCCTTGGCGATCTCTTCAATCTGCGCCCGCGTCACTTTGCCCTGGGTAGTTTTACCCGGCGTCGAGCTGCCCTTGGCTATACCAGCAGCTTTCTTGAGCAACACACTTGCGGGCGGGGTTTTAACAACGAAAGTAAAGCTGCGATCACTGTATACCGTGATAACCACGGGAACCGGCATCCCCTGCTCCATACTCTGCGTATAGGCATTGAATGCTTTACAGAACTCCATGATGTTAACGCCGCGCTGACCTAGCGCCGGACCAACGGGCGGACTCGGATTAGCCTTGCCGGTAGGAATCTGCAACTTGATATAAGCGTCAATTTTCTTTGCCATTTTATGGCTCTCCCTTGGGTGCAAGCGCCTTTCGGCTCCCCAAAATAATTAAAAAAACAAATTCAGGCTTTTTCAACCTGGCTAAAATCCAAATCAACTGGCGTGGATCGGCCAAATATACTGACCGCCACCCGCAGACGATTCTTCTCGTAGTTAACTTCTTCAACTACCCCATTGAAGTCATTAAACGGACCGTCGGTTACACGCACCAACTCACCCGGCTCGAATAAGACTTTTGGCCTGGGCTTCTCTGTGCCTTCCTTAACTCTGCGAAGAATAGCATCCGCTTCTTTTTCGCTGATGGGCGTCGGGCGATCCTTGGCGCCACCAATAAACCCAAGAACCTTCGGCACGTCCTTAACTAAATGCCAGGTTTCTTCAGCCATATCCATTTGCACTAAAACATAGCCCGGAAAGAACTTTCGCTCACTACGACGACGCTGTCCTTCCTTCATTTCCACAACCTCTTCGGTTGGGACAAGGATTTCGCCAAATTTTTCTTCCAACCCGGCGCGCCGAATTCGATCTTCGAGCGAGCGCCGAACTTGATGCTCAAAACCTGAGTAGGCCTGAACCACATACCATCGCATGGTCATGGTATTTTTACCCCCCAATACCAACGAAGCGCTCTAGGCCCCAACTCAAAATAAAGTCGGTAATCCAGAGGAATATTCCTACTACAATCAGCATGGCTGCAATAGCCAATGTTGTTTGAGTGCTTTCTTGCCGGGTCGGCCAAACCACTTTCTGGAATTCGACCCGAGAATCGGTTAGCAAATCCCACGCTGCATGCCCAAAAGCCGTTTGCCCAGCAACAGCGACCGACCCCGCAACGCCAACAACCATCATCAGCACGCGATAAAGCAACAGCAAATCAGAAAAAAAATAAAAGGCAGCCATCGCAGCGGCTAAAATCGCGGCGACCGCCCCCCACTTCAATATGTCGTGCCGATATTCGGCTTGTTCAGGCTTCGCGTTCATTCGCCGAGGTATTCTTATTTAATGGCAGGCCAGGAGGGACTCGAACCCCCAACCTGCGGTTTTGGAGACCGCTGCTCTGCCAATTGAGCTACTGGCCTACGGCAACTAAAACCATTTGACGGAGCTAAACAAAGCGCCCCGTCAACACGATCACTACTTACACAATGATTTTTGTGACGACGCCGGCGCCCACTGTGCGTCCGCCTTCACGGATCGCAAAGCGCACACCTTCTTCCATCGCAATCGGAGCTATCAGCTTCACCGTTACCCGAATGTTATCC
>k87-69625_pt1 | contig 10132 bp, 10 predicted proteins | sample MGYA00084030_6733316 | MGnify analysis MGYA00084030 | reverse complement strand
TCCTGAATATTGGAGCCATTGCATGCGGCGTTATTGTAGCCAACATCGCCATGGCAGATGGTCATGCAGATAGGCACAAGCATGATCGTGACGATGCACGTTTTGAATTTGCGCTATGGGGAGACCTGCCCTATGCCAAAAATGGCGACGATCACAAGATTGAAAATTTGATTAACAGCATGAATTCGGCACATCTTGAATTTACCGTGTTTGATGGTGATACAAAAGATGGCAGCTCCATTTGCATGGATGAGCTGATAAGTGCAAAGGCGATAGAGCGCTTCAACCAGCTCAAGGCACCGACTGTCTATATTCCCGGCGACAATGAGTGGACAGATTGCCACCGCGTGAACAATGGCGGCTATAACGCGCTGGAAAGGCTCGATTATATTCGCCGCACAATGTTCGGCAAGATAGAAAGTTTCGGCCAGCACAAGATGAAACTGGCGCATCAGGGTAACGTTGCAGCCGCATATAGCGAAAACACCAGATGGATACACAAGGGCGTCGTTTTTGTTGGCCTGAACATCCCTGGCAGCAACAATAATAAAGTTAACGAGGGTGCTTGCGTGAGTTCCAAGAGCGTCCGCACCCAGGCTGATTGCGATGCAGACAATGCCGAGTATGCAGATCGCAACGCGCATAACCTCGCATGGCTTGTTGAGTCATTCGAAATTGCGAAACAAAAGAAGGCTGCCGGGCTGATGGTGATTATGCAAGCCGACCCCGGTTTTGATTTGCCGGAGACTGAAACGGCAGATGAACGCCTGTCACCGGATTACAACGGATACACGTCATTTCTGAATGCTCTGGCCTCTGAAACTCGGGCATTTAACGGGCAAGTTGTGCTGGTACATGGCGATACGCACTTCTATAAAATCGACAAACCGCTATTTAATCAGGCCAACATGCTGAAAAACTTCACCCGTGTTGAAACATTTGGCAGCCCAAATGTGCATTGGGTTAAGGTGTCAGTAGATCGTAACAGTGCCAATGTGTTCCACTTTGACCCGGTAATCGTATCCGGCAATTAAGCAGCAACAAAAACGCCCGGCAGTCACCGAGTTACGCGGTGACTGCCGGGCGTTTTATTTTGCAAGCTGAAATAAACCGGTTACATCTGCTCTAAGGCTTAGCTAAATCAATTGGGTCTTAGCTAAATCGATTGGGCTCCTTGCCTTCCTGAATAAACCATACCAGCAGAATGATCCAGCCGATTACCGGTATAAACCAAAGCAGCTGCCACCAGCCGCTTCTGTCTGTGTCATGCAGTCTGCGCGCGCCTACAGCGAGGCTGGGCAGGATGGTGGCCAAAGAAAAAAGTCCGGATACCATCTCGCTCAGCAATCCTGTCGCCAGTGATACCAGGAAAGTGAACAGTGTCCACCACCAGAATTCTGACCGCACTGCGCGACCGGTGAAATCTGCATACTTGGAAAAACAAACCTTAATTGATTCGCCGAATGTCATATATTGCCCCTTGTAATTGCTGTTTTTAAGTTTACTGTTCAGAGTTGGATGCTGTGATTTTGAGCATATTGCGCGACAGCCCGTTTATTAACCTGCTACTGCTTGTTATATTTTCAGTTTCACCATTTTATGCGCTCGGCATCGTGCACCGATTGTATGGCCCGCATAATATATATCTAAACACACCCAATATACAATGACCGAGCTGTAATACGCGCAAGAAGCGGCATTACCGTCGCGTGGCATGATGATAAATGGAATTCGGCTTCCGTATTGGCGGAGTCTGATGCGGGATGCCAGAAAATTCTGAAAGTAAGAAGCATGCAGGTATGCTGCCTTGTTGGCGTGTGATATCCTGATGATAATAAATGTTATTTTTAGATTGCGTGAGTATTTATGCTTGTGATTAAAATTGCCATTACTGAATCTACTGAATGAATCTAACGTCAAGCAACGCGCCGCCAGCCAGCATTGAAATCGAACAGCACAGCAATGTTGTGCGCTGCGGTGGTGCCTGGGTTTTGAGTGGTATATTTAACCTTGAACGCCGTCTGGCCGCCATGAACTGGCCTGCACAGAGAGGGTTGCAGTTTGATGTTGCCGCCATTGTTGTCATGGATACAGCCGGTGCCTGGTTATTGCACCGAACTATTAAGCGTGTTGAAGAAAACGGCTGTTCGGTCAGGCTGATTGGCCTGCGTGCCGAGCAAGAAGTGTTGCTTAATGTAATTGGACAGGTTGAGTTTGGTCCCGATCAGACAGCCAGTATCCCCAGGCTGAATTGGCTGGAAAGGCTGGGCCAGGTAACCTGGCCCCACATTGTGCAACTGGTTGGGATGCTCGCATTTTTTGGCGAAAGCGTGATGGTGATGCTTAGGTCTGTCGCGCGACCCGCACGTATACGCTGGCGCCCGATTTTATACAATCTGCAGCATGCCGGTTTCGACGCCTTGCCTATTGTGGGCTTGCTGGCATTTCTGATGGGTGTTGTGATTTCATTTCAGGGTGCGGGGCAGTTGCAGCGCTATGGCGCCAATATTTTCATTGCCGATCTGGTGGGGCTTTCCATCCTGCGCGAACTGGCACCGCTGATGACGGCGATTATTGTGGCGGGCCGTTCCGGCTCCGCCTTTGCAGCACAGATAGGCAGTATGAAAATGACCGAGGAAATCGATGCCTTGCGTACCATAGGCATTGTGCCTATGGAACTGCTGGTGCTGCCCAAAATGCTGGCATTGATGATAGCCCTGCCCTTGCTGACCATATTTGCAGATATCATGGGCGTGCTGGGCGGTATGGTGATGGCCAAGTCGCAACTGGGTGTGAGCTATGCTGATTTTATGGATCGGTTTGACGATGCCGTCAAACTTTCTGCGCTGCTGGTGGGCATAGGCAAAGCGCCCGTATTCGCAGCCATTATTGCGATTGTCGGCTGCTTCCAGGGATTTCAGGTGGGAAACAAGTCAGACAGTGTGGGCGTGCACACGACGGTCAGCGTGGTTCAGGGCATCTTTCTGATTATCGTTGCCGACGCATTATTTTCCGTGATATTCAGCGTACTGAAAATTTAACATGGCTGAAATTTCACTCGAACCCATCATTGAAATTTCAAATTTATGCACCTGCTTCGGCAGCGCGGTCGTGCATGATGGCGTCAATCTGCAAGTGCGGCGCGGCGAAATATTCGGTCTGGCCGGATCGAGCGGATGCGGCAAGTCGACAATGCTGCGCGAAATAATCCTGTTGCATCGCCCGCAATCGGGTTCGATACGCGTGTTTGGCAAAGATGTGCTTGAGCTGGATGATGAAGCGGCACTGGTTTTAAGGAAAAGCTGGGGTGTGATGTTTGAGCGCGGTGCACTGTTCAGCTCGCTGACCGTGGCTGAAAACGTGGCTTTGCCGATGCGAGAACATACGCAGATGAGTGAGTCACTTATCAACGAACTGGTCGCGCTTAAAATTTCACTGGCCGGGTTGCCAGCGAGTGCGGGCGCCAAATATCCCGGTGAATTAAGCGGCGGTATGCGCAAGCGTGCCGCGTTGGCGCGGGCACTGGCGCTGGATCCGGAATTGCTGTTTCTGGATGAACCGACCGCCGGGCTGGATCCGCACAGCGCGAACGGATTTGACGAACTGGTGCTGCAATTGAAACAGTCGCTCGGCCTGACCATCATGATGGTGACGCACGATCTGGATTTGCTGTGGCGGGTAGCCGACAGGGTTGCGGTACTGGGTGAGGGAAAAGTATTGGGGGTAGGCACCATGACAGAGCTGTCAGAATCAACGCACCCGGTTATTCGCGAATATTTCCACGGACCGCGCGGCCGCGCCGCGTGGCAACAGTCACAGGAACAATCATGGAAACAAAAGTAAATTATGCGGTGGTGGGTCTGTTTGCGCTGCTGCTTTCGGCAGCGATGATCGCCGGCGTGCTGTGGCTGAGTGCGGGCAAGCAATACCGTTCCGAGTTTGACACTTATGCGGCTTACATGAATGAATCTGTTTCGGGCCTTAATCTGAATGCGCCGGTGAAATATCGCGGCGTAGAGGTCGGCCAGGTGAGGCTGATCACACTGGATAAATCCAATCCCGAGCAGGTGCGGCTTGAGTTTGCGATTGAACGCGGCATACCGATCAAGCACGACACCATTGCGGTGCTGAAATCCCAGGGTCTGACCGGTATTGCCTATATCGAACTTAGTGGTGGCAGCAGCGCTTCCCCCTTGCTGGAACCGAAAAAATTCGCGCCCTATCCCGTGATTAAAACCGGCCCATCCCTGATGGGACGCCTGGATACCGCATTGTCCAGCCTGTTGACCAACCTGAATAAAACGACAGAAAACCTGAATGCATTACTGGATGATGAAAACAGAAAAGTGTTGAAGCATATGCTGGCAGATGTAGCGACCCTGACCAGAACGCTCGCCGCGCACAGGGCTGATCTGGATAAATCACTGGCCAATACAACGCTGACAATGGAGAACGCTGCGCAAATCAGCGCACAGCTGCCGCAGCTGATGGAAAAGGTCGGCAGAACGACGGAGGCGATAGAGAAAATGGCCAAAGATACATCGCGCGCCAGCGCCAGCGTGCGCAAGACGCTGGATGATGTGGGGCCGGATGCAAAACGCTTTGCAAACGACGGCTTGCCGGAACTGGAAAGAATGCTGGTAGCCATGCGCGAGATGATGGTCTCGCTGCAGCGGCTGACCGAGCAGGTCGAGCACAATCCAGGCGTGTTGCTGCGCGGAAAAGAAGCCCGTCAACGTGGACCCGGGGAGTAAGACATGAAGAATGTGCTGCAGATAAAAACTCACAACGGCATAGCCGTGTTGTTGTCACTGTCCATCGTGTTGCTGGCGGGCGGCTGCTCTCCGCTGCAGCCGCTTAAATCAGCCGGCATGCGCAGCTATGCGCTGGAGGCGCAGTTTGCGCCCGCTGCCACGGCAAGCGGAGAACTGACCCTGCTGGTGAATACGCCTGGTGCCCGCTCCGGCTATGATTCAACGCGCATGATATATCTGCAGAAGGCGCATGAAATTGACTACTACACCGAAAATCAGTGGGTGGACAATCCGGCGCGCATGCTGGCGCCGTTGCTGGTGCAGGCGCTTGAGAGCACGGCGAAATATCGCGCTGTTGTAACCACACGCAGCGCGGTGACCGCCGATTTGCGCCTGGATACTGAAATTGTTCGCCTGCAGCAGGAATTTTTTTCCCGCCCCAGTCAGGTGCATCTGACCCTGCGGGTGCAGTTAACCGATATGCGCAGCAAGTCTGTACTCGCCGCGCGCGAGTTTGATGTGACTGAAACGGCGACTAGCGATGACCCCTATGGCGGGGTGCTGGCAGCCAACCGCGCAGTCAAGACGGCGCTGCAGCAGATCGCCGATTTTTGCGTTCAGGAAGGCAAAGCCGCGGAGCAACGTGGCGGGAAGAAATAGCCCCCTGTGTCAGACTAGTTGTCGCCTGATGCAAAATGCAGGATGAGCGGTAATTCGTAATACTGAACAGCTCAATTCAAACCGCAGTGCTCACAACAATCGACATGGTTAAGCGCATTCCCATGCTTATTCATGTGTGGCACGTATCGTCATCAGGCCCTTGTGCAGCCTGACATCCATGCGCCCAAGGAAGGACATGCCCAGCAGTATTTCATCACCGAGGCTGGGCGTGATGGTCGCGGCAACATCATGCGCTACTATGCCGCCCAGCTTGATGCTTTTTAACCTGACCATATAGGAGACGGTGTCGCCGTTGGCGGTGCGGGTTCTGACTGCATTGATGCTGCGCAGACCGAGCCTGTCAGCCAATGCCTGGGAGATGGCAACATCGGTCGCCCCGGTATCCACCATCACAGGAGTCCTGACCCCATTAATGTAAGCCTCTGCGCGATAGTGGCCGCTCAGGTCGCGCTGCAACACCACCTCGCCGGATTGCGACAGGCTGTCGGCGGTGTTGGGATTGACCCTGGTGTTCATGAAATAGAACAGCACACCCGCGACAGCCAGCCAGACCGTTGTGATCAGCGCGGTCTTGAAAGCGGAGGAAGTGAAGAAAGTCATAATGCTATTGCGCGAGAAAAGGTGAGTTGAGCGCGAGCTTTTGGATATAGGACGCGAATTCGGGATCTTCCCCGCGCAGCAAAGCCGGCAGGGAGGCGCGGAAGTCGCTGCGGTTGCACCACTCTCCCATATAGTCTTCCCACGAGCGCCAGCGCCTTAACTGCTTCTCGTTCATGCTGGCTTCATACAGCAGCAGATAGGCGCGCTCGAATAAGGAAGTCAGCATGCTGAAAATAATAAACATGCGCTCGCGTTGTTCTGCCGACAGGGCGGCTGTTTCTTCCGTGGCGAACAGGCGCAGGTCGGGATTTTCCAGCGCAATTTTGAGGAACTCCTGATAGTTGTCGGAGAGCAGTTGATAGACTTCCTCCTCCTCGTTATCGCGCTCTTTGCGCTGCTCGAAGATGAAAACAGCAATCGCCAGCGGCAGACCCACCACCGTCACCACGTAACTCGACAACTCCCAGATTTCTAGCGTGGACATTTTTTCCTGCCAGATTTAGATCAGCCCCATCGCCACTAGCGCGATAAAGGCGGCAAACAGTACGAAGTGACTGACGCCTTCGATCGCGTTGGTCTCGCCATCATGCAGGTTGTTCATCACGGTGAGAAAGGTCAGCAGTAGCATGCCTGCCTGCACGGGGGTGAGCGCCATCACGATGCGGTCGCCGTTGAACAGCGCGATTGCCTCGATTACCGGAAGCGTGAGCAGCACCGTGGCGAGCGATGCGCCCAGCGCGATGTTGACGGTGGTCTGCATGCGGTCTTTTTGCGCCGCGCGCAGCGCGGTGAGAATTTCCGGGCTGGCCGAGATCAGTGCAACCAGCACCGCGGGAATGGCTTTGGGCAGGCTGCTGCCTTTCAGTCCTGCATCGAGCAGCACGGACAGCACTTCAGACAGCAGGCCGACCAGGATGATTGCGCCCAGCATGATGGCTACATGCAGCGCGTTTGGGCTGTGCGCCTTGTCATGCGCTTCCTCCGCGGTGTCATCGCTGTATTCGAAAAATTTGCGGTGCTCTACCGTTTGCAATCGCAAAAACGCCAGATACATGATGGCCATGGTGCCTATCGAGAATACCGAGTAAATTTCCCATTTTGCATCGGGTATAAAATCCGGTATGAACATGCCGACGCCAATCGCAACCAGCAGCATCGCGATATAGGAGTTGGCCGAATCCAGATTGTATTTGGAGCTGCCGTGCTTCAGTCCGCCGATGATGGCCGCGAGGCCGAGAATGCCGTTGATGTCGAACATGATGGCGGCGAACACGGTATCGCGCGCCAGTGTGGGATTGGGGTCGCCCTGCAGCAGCACCACCAGTATCACCACCTCAACAGCGACGGCCGCGCTGGTGAGTATCAGTGTGCCATAGGGCTCGCCGAATCGCAGCGCCAGCACTTCGGCATGATGGCTGATGCGGAAGGCGACGCCGATAATTGCCGCCAGTATCACCAGCAGGCCGCCCCACAGCAGCGCGCCGCCCTGCACAACGGCTGCATGTTCAAGCGCAATGCCGAGGCCCAGTATGATGAATGCCAATGCAATCGGGTATTCTGCTTTGAAATATTTCATGGGAAGCTTTCCGTTAGTGTTGCAGCGATTTTAACATAACTACTTGATTATATTGAATAAATTGTATTCAGGCTGTGGCTGTGATGGCATACTCAATCAGGCTGGCCGGGTTGTCCGAATAGGGCTGGCCCAGGCTGATCGTGCCTTTGCCGCGCAGGGTGGTGCCCTCGTGGTGCAGACGCGACACCGCGCCATCGCTGTTGCGGATATAAGTGCCATTGCTGCTGTGGTCTGTGAGCATGAAGTTGCCGAATCTGAATTCCACTTCCGCATGCTGGCGCGAGGCAAAGTCGCTTTTAAAAATAATCTGGCACGCATCGTCGCGCCCCAATATCAATTTTTTATTCTGTTCGCTGATGCTGTAGGACTGTTCAAGGTAACGGAGCACGAGCTCATTGCCTTCGGCTTGCGGCTTGCGGTAAGCCGACATGCCGATACGCGTGCTGCCCATGTCTTCCAGTTCCCACATCACCTGGTGTATGTCGAGCTGCTCCTGCTTGCCCTTGATATCGGCACGCAGAATTTTGCGCACCTTGTCATGCAAAGATAACGGCAGCACATCAACCGCAGCGGTAGTGGTCATGATCTGGTTGGCACGCGTAATTTCGGCCACGCGCGCGGCAACATTCACAGCATCGCCGTAGATATCGCCGTCCTCGCAGATCACCTCGCCATAGTGGAAACCTATGCGGATAAACATTTGATGTTCACTGCTCTGGTTGTCGGTTTTAACCGCCATTTGCATTTCACAGGCTGCATTGAGCGCGTACTCGGCCGAGGGGAAGGTGCACAAAATTTCATCACCTATGGTTTTGATCAGCGTGCCATGGTGAGTGGCAAGCGCGCCATTCAGGATGGACAAACACCTTGCGATTAACTGGCGCGCAAGCTGATCGCCGAGCTTTTCATAAAGCGCAGTGCTGCCGCTGATATCGGCGAACAGGATGGCCAGTTTTTTGGTTTGCGCGGGCATATGGCTTATCCGTTAACCCCGAACATCATGCGCTTCGCAACGAATTTTTTTGCACCGGGCAGGCAATCCAGCAGGCTGAGCGACGCGGCACGCGCGGCGGAAAGCAAGGGCAAGTCGTTGGAAAACAGCCTGACCAGGCTGTCGGTAAAACGTATGCCGGCATTGCGGTCCAGCGCCCTGGATTGCGTGTAATTTGCCAGCATGGCTTCGGTGCCGATTGCCGCAGGGCTGCTGCGCAATATTTCCTGCGCCAGTTCCCACGCATCGCGCAGCCCCATATTGAAACCCTGTCCCGCAACCGGATGCAGGGTTTGCGCGGCATTGCCGATCAGCACAATATGCGCCAGCGCGGTGGCGGGCGCGCGCTTCAGGCGCAGCGGGAAAGTGCTGCGCGCGCCGGCCGTGAGAAAGGTGCCGACGCGATCGCCGAAATGCTGCTGCAGTTGCGCAAGCAGCGTGGCATCGTCCCATTGCAGCATGCGTTCAACTTCCGCATGCGGCACCGTCCACACCAGCTCATAGCCCTGCTGATAGGGCAGCAAGGCGAGCGGCCCCTGCGGTGTGAAACGTTCAAACGCGGTATCGGGTTTGGCTTGCGTGCAGCTGACGTGCGCGATCATGGCGCTCTGGCCGTAGTCGCGCACCTCGGCCGGGTGGCTGCTCTCCAGCAATTTGCCGCCGTCCGCCACTACCACCAGGCGCGCGTTTAACTGCTGCTGGCTTCCCCCTTGCTGGAATTCAATGCAAGCACCCTCGCCGCTGCTGTGGAGCCTGGTGACCGCTGCGCCAGGCAGATAATCCAGCTTGCCGGACTCCAGCATGTTTTGCAGCGATGTTTGCAGTGTTGCATAGGGCAGCACATAGCCAAGATCCGGAACATCCATCTCGGAAGCGCTTAATTGCGTGCGGCCAAAGGAATTTTTCTGCGAGATGTGGATGGTTTTGATCGTGGAAATTTGCGCAAGATTCTGCCATACACCCAGCCGGCTCAATAATAAACGGCTGCCGTAGGAGAGTGCCAGCGCACGCGGGTCGTTGCTCGCCTGCTGTGCTTTGCGCGCTTCAAGCACAGATATTTTCAGGCCGCTATCGCGCAGCGCGAGCGCCAGCGCAGCCCCGACCGGGCCGCCGCCTATGATTGCGATATCGCAGCGTTCAGCCATGGTCGCTCATTAGCTGTTCGATGGCCGCAACGGTCTTGGGCACTTCATGGGTCAACACTTCGCAGCCCTGCGCGGTGATGACCACATCGTCCTCGATACGGATGCCGATATTCCACAAGGCTTCAGGCACATTGTCGGCTGGGCGTATATACAGGCCGGGCTCTACCGTGAGCGCCATGCCGGGCAGCAGGTCGCGCCAGTTGCCCTCCAGCTTGTAGTTGCCCACGTCATGCACGTCCATGCCCAGCCAGTGGCCGGTGCGGTGCATGTAGAACTGACGGTGCTTTCCTTCTTCGATCAGGGTCTTGGGCTTGCCCTTGAGCAGGCCCAGCTCAACCATGCCCTCGGTGAGGATGCGGGTGGCCAGCTCGTGCGGTTCACCCAC
>k87-898881_pt1 | contig 10161 bp, 7 predicted proteins | sample MGYA00084030_6733316 | MGnify analysis MGYA00084030 | reverse complement strand
GTTCCGAACTGGCTCAGTCGAGCGACTCAACAGCCAGCAAGATGGTTTCGGTGACGGCGTCGGGCTGGGAGATTTGCGGCACGTGTGAGGCGCTGACCTCAGTCACTTGCGCACCGGCGCGCTCAGCCATGAAGCGTTGCGTCACCGGCGGGATGGCGCGGTCCTCGCTAGCGACCAGGTACCACGAGGGGATGGACATCCAAGCTGGGGTGCCGGAGGGTGCCACGAAGGCCTCCTCGGTGAACGGTCGCTGCGTGGCGAACATGAGATCGGTGGTCTTTCGGGGAAGGTCCTGCGCAAACGCCGTTCTAACACCTTCTCTTGTGAGGTACAGGTCGATCCCCACACCACCATCGGGGAGCGGGTAGGGACGGCCGATGAGCGTGTCCGGGCCGATCTGACTGCCGGGGTTCATGGTAACGAGCTGGAACAGTGACTCGCCTTCATCGGGAGCGAAGGCCGCGATGTAGACTAGGGCTTTCACATTCCCGTGTCCGACGGCTCCGTTAGTGATCACTGCGCCGCCATAGGAATGACCGACGAGGACGATCGGCCCCTCGATCGTGTCGAGCACGCTGGAGAGGTAAGCGGAGTCGGTAGCCAGATCGCGAAGCGGGTTCGCCAGAGCAATGACGTCGAAGCCGCTCCTCTGCAGTTTCGCGACGACAGCATTCCAACCCGTCGAGTTATCCCAACCGCCGTGGACCAGGACAATGGTGGGGTTGCTTGAATCATTCTTGTCCGAGGCATAAGCGCCTACACTTCCAACCGACGTGATTACAAAGGTGAACACGAGGGCAAAGAACACAGCTGTTTTCACCATAGACAGAACTTTACTTTTGTTCGCTTTATTAAGTTTCATAACTTATCTCCTTTATTTTTAAATTGATTTTGCAAACGGTAATCTGTTGATTGTGACGGCTAGATGTTATTTCCTTATATAGACTCCTTTCTTTGAAACTCAGCTTTAGTTAGTAGATCGGCTATCTCGTGATGAACGGTTGAATCAACATAACCAGACCAGTTTGAAAATATTACTTACTTTCATTTCATTCGTCTTGAGCAATTCCACTCCATATTGAGTTGGAAAGTAAACCGGTTTCGAGCACGTAAAGCACAGCCTCTATCCTGGATGAAACACCCAACTTTGCAAAAATGCGGTAAAGGTGGTTATCCACTGTTCGCTTGCTGAGATAAAGGTCTTCAGCGATGCTTGAATTACGCTTACCTTGGACCAAAAGCGATAGCACAGCTCTCTCTTGAGCAGTGAGATTAGAATCAGGATTCATTATGTACCTCCGGTTTCTCGACAGAGTTCCAAAACAGTAAAGATCGTTCCTTGGAATTGCAAATGTAGATGTAGTTCATCGTGCAAAACAGATCGCGTAAGACGTTCAAGATATCTAAGGTTATAATTATCTGAGTAGTGAAATTCAATGTCCATCAGGTGACATTTCGTTTCTCATCATTTCACATTTTCCATTTCACAGGTTGTAAATGTCATATAGAAAGGCAATTTCGTGACTAGTCGTTATCGAGATAGAGACTATGTCTTTGGAGAAGCTATGTTGGCCCTACGAGCCAAGATCGGGGTGACACAGGCTCGGTTGGCCAGCATACTAGGCGTCTCACGTCGCTCGGTGGTTGGTTGGGAGTCCGGCAATAGCTATCCCAAAACCGAACAACTGAAAAACCTTATTACATTCGCAATCAAGCAACATGCCTTTCCAGTTGGGAATGAGGCAACGAAGATTCGTGAGTTCTGGCAGATTGCCCATCAGAAAGTATTGCTTGACGAAGACTGGTTAACGGAGTTGATCTCTAATATAGATACACTTCAGCTTGAGGAAACCGGTGAAAGTAAGGCTCCCACTTCGCAGCCAACGTCTGGCTCTGCGCATGAGGTACCACAGGTGGATTGGGGCGACGCGCTAGCTGTACCCGCTTTTTACGGACGTGAGTGGGAACTTAACTTGCTCATCGGGTGGATTCTTGAAGAGCGTTGCCGTGTGGTGAGCATCGTAGGACTGGGCGGTATTGGCAAATCAACGTTGTCTGTCAACGTGATGCGCGAGGTCGCGAGCAACTTTGAAGTGGTCATTTGGCGTTCCTTACGCGATGCACCTCCTTGTGAAGTTCTGTTCGAGGATCTCCTGCATGCTCTAGTCCCGCGAGCACAGGAAGAATTAAAGGCAAACGGAGAGAGACAACAAAAAATCCTACTGAATGCATTACGTAGGAACCGTGTGTTGTTAGTTTTGGACAATCTCGAGACAATTCTGGAAGAGGGTGTCTTGGATGGACACATTCTTGCGGGATATGAAGCTTTCAGGCAATTTCTGCGCCAGCTTGCCGAAACAGAGCATCAGAGCTGTGTACTGCTCACGAGTCGAGAGAAACTGATCGATCTTGTCCCAGCAGAGGGCAGTGGGACACCTGTTCGTACACTGCGCCTTGCTCGTTTAAATGCAGATGCCTGCAAAAAACTGCTAACGGAGAGGCAGGTAAGAGGCAGCGTAGAGAACCAAATACACTTAATCGATGCTTACGCAGGCAACCCGTTGGCCTTAAAAATAGTTACCCAGACTATTGCTGATCTCTTCGGTGGCGAGATCGCTGCATTTCTTGATCAAGGGGATATCATTTTCGGTGATGTTCGTGCACTGCTGGATGAGCAGTTTGCCCGACTCTCCCCACTAGAGCAGAACGTATTAGTGTGGCTGGCAATTATGCGTGAGCCATCTAGCCTAGATGAATTGCTGACGGCCATAGTGACACCTGTGTCTAGGGTCGATTTGCTGGAAGCGATTCTGTCCCTACACCGGCGTTCCCTAATTGAACAGGGACAGCTCAAGGGAAGCTTCACCCTACAATCAGTAGTATTGGAATATGGGACATCCCGCCTCATCGCAGCGCTGCGTGCTGAGATTGAGACAAGAAAATTAGTACGTTTGCTTGAACACGGGCTTGTTTTGGCACACGCCCGCGAATATATCCGGCAGACCCAGGAACGGCTTGTTGCTGCTCCCATTCTTACCCTCCTGCAAAACACTTACTTGGACCAGACCGAGGTGGAGCAACACCTGCTCGCGCTACTTGCTCAATTCAGGTCTCAGCCTGGTAATTTACAGGGTTACGGACCCGGCAACCTCGTGACTCTCCTACGTCTGTTACGTGGCGATTTACGGGGTCTTGACCTGTCGCAGTTGACGCTGCGTGGAGTGTATTTGCAATGTGTTCAGATGCAGGATGCCAATTTACAAGATGCAAGCATCCACGATGGTGTCTTTTCGGAAAGCTTCGAGACGTTGTCATCACTTAGCGTGAGCGGGACCGGTGAATACTGGGCAACGGGCAGTTGGGGTGGTGAAATCCGTATCTACAAGGCGGGCGGTCATGTTCTATATCGCCTTTGGCAAACTGCGGCAGTGACACGAATTGCGCTCAGTTCCGATGGCCGGTTACTGGCCGGTGGATCTGCAAACGGTGAAATTAGCATATGGGAGGTTACCAGCGGCGCGCTCATATGGTCGTCGGGACCTGGCATCAGCTTGGGTCATTCCACCCAATTGGTATTCTCTCCAAATGGGCGTATCCTCGCTACAGCCAGCAACACCGGACTCAGGCTTTGGAATGTAGGGGAAGGCAGACTGCTTGCCACCCTTCCTCACTCGCAGCCTGTAGGGTCCATTGCTTGGAGGAGTGACGGGGCTATCCTCGCCAGTGGTGACGCAGCGGGCATAATCCGATATTGGGCAATTCACCCTCATGCATCCACCAATTTGTTAATGACGGTCCAGGGACACGAGAAAGTAGTCACTGGAGTAGCATTTTCGCCTATGGGTGATCGTCTGGTCAGCGGTAGTTGGGATGGCACAGTCAAGGTGTGGAATACTACCAATGGAAACCATCAAGAGACATTGGCGAAACATCAAGATTGGGTGGAGCGTGTGACCTGGAGTGGGGACGGGCTAGTCATTGCCTACAGCGTACGCAATGATGCAAGCTGGCTGTGGGATGTTGAAGGACATAGGCATCGTGCTGCCCTGCGCGGACATACCACCTTTGTTAGGGGGCTCCTCTTCACGCCAGATAATCGTCATCTGGTCAGCGCAAGTGAAGACGGCACCATGCGGGTATGGGATGCAGCGACCGGCACTTGTATCTACATTATGTATGGCTACGCTGCAAGGGTACATGATATGAGCTGGAGTCCAGACGGATCACATCTGGTCAGCGTTGAGGCAAATCCCGATCTCACCGTATATCCCCTGAATAATGCGATGCCCATCAATACACTACGCGGGCACACCGATCTGCCGTATGGCGTCAGATGGAGTCCGGATGGACGTTTTATCGCTAGCAACAGCGTTGATAACGCGATTCGCTTGTGGGAAGGTAAGACCGGAAAATCGCTCGAAAGTTTGACCTATCCAGATGACCCTGACAACAACTTTAGTGGCTTGGCATGGAGTCCTGACGGGAGTTGTTTGGCCACTGGCACCGCGAAGCACGGCATTCAACTCTTTAACTTGACAACGCGTTCTGCCCGCCCGCTGGAAAACCGCCAGACGCTTATCAGTGGTTATGCTATGCGTTGGAGTCCTGATGGTACGATGTTGGCGGCATCCTGTGAAGATGACACGATTGGTGTGTGGAATACTGATTCAGGTGAGCCGCTGCTTCGGATACGGGGAGAGCGATGGTGCCTCGCCTGGAGTTCCGACAGTACGCGCCTAGCACTATTCGAGAGCCGAAGTGAGAATAGCGAACTCTTTCTCTGGAATATCAAGCGTAGGGAACGAACACCGCTCACCCTACATCCTGGTGCAGTTATGGAAATCGCGTGGATGGATGATGACAAGCTATTAATTTCGGCCGGTAGCGATGGTCAATTGAGATGGTGGGAAGTGGATACTGGCAATTGCGTTCTACAATTACACGCGCATCCGGACAAAATTAACACGATGAAGCTCAGTCCCGATGAAACGATGCTGGCAAGCAGCGGTGAGGATGGAGGCATCAAGATTCATGATGCCCGCAGCGGAGAATTGTTGAAGATTATGCGGCGTGATCGACCTTACGAGCGTCTCAATATCACAGGCGTGAAGGGGCTGACTGACGCACAGAAGGCGACGCTGCGCGCACTAGGTGCAATGGAAGCAAGTGGCGGCTAATTTTTAGCGCATACAGATACATAGAATGTCTGCATCGGGGGAAATTATATGAATCTTGATAAAGAGTTGTCCAATCCCAGTCAAACACGAATTCAAATAATCTATTGTGATAAGCAGAAATAAATATCGATTCTCGCGCACGAAACCAGGCTCTTATTTGCCGAAAGAACAATTCAATAGCACAGATTTGTTTTGTCCAAATAGAGTAGATTTGCTCAAGACAGACAAGTCGGTCTAGGGTATTCTAGAAGCACCGGCCTATAAGAAGCGTGGAATGATCGAAGTCTCAAGGGATTTCGAACTCACATGCCAGACAGTCACAATCAAAACTTAACAGCAAAAGGAGAAAATCATGACTAACACAAATACTACAACAATAAAGAATGTCGTACTCGTTCACGGCGGCTTTGTCGATGGCTCTGGTTGGGAAGGCGTTTACCAGATGCTGAAGAAGGATGGCTATAAAGTCAGTATCGTTCAGCACCCAACCTTATCCCTGGCTGACGATGTCGCTGCTACCAAACGTATTATTGCAATGCAAGATGGTCCTGTGATCTTGGTCGGCCATTCTTACGGTGGGGTGGTTATTACCGAAGCTGGCAACGATTCCAAGGTAGAACGGTTGGTCTATATCGCCGCTTTTGCGCCTGACGAGGGCGAGTCTGTGGAAGCGCTCATTAAAGATCCACCTCCCGGAGCACCGGTACCACCGATTCTGCCTCCGCAAGATGGCTTCCTCTTCCTCGACAACGAAAAGTTTCACACCTCTTTCGCCGCAGATGTGGACCCAAAGTTGGCCAGCTTCATGGCTGCCTCGCAGGTTCCGTGGGGACTCGGGGCATTGAGCGGTGCCATCACTGAACCTGCATGGAGAAACAAACCCAGCTGGTACTTGATCGCTACGGAGGACAAGATGATTCCGCCTGCTGCCCAGCAGTTTATGTCCAAGCGCGCAGGATCAACCATAGCCGAGTCCAGAGGCAGTCACGCGATTTACGTGTCTCAGCCTAAAACGGTCGCTTCACTAATCGAAAGAGCTGCAGAAGGCGTGGAAATGGCCTTGGGATAACAACTGGGAACTCTGCCTAAATGATGCCATGCCATTACCCCCATCCGAATGGCTAACTCTCATGTCAACCTCTCAGAGTCCTTCCAAACTGCTCCCGAAGTCTACACCTCACATGATTTCGGGAGCAGAGGACCAGATTCTAGACTTGTTGATCATCTCCCGTCTTGGTGCATGAACAGGCATTCCATAGGTTATCTGGAAGAATTGGAACCATCGAAATTAAGTTCCATGCTGCTATAATCAAAAACTAACTGAGCCCCAAGTAGTTACGCGGCGCTGTTTCGAATTCCGTCGAGACCGCGATTCCTACTCAAGTTGTTATCAAAATAATGCCTGCGTGGCATATATCATGTATACGGGTATAAGTTTAGACCTCGCCTCGAAGTTGCATAAATTATCTTGAATATCCCACCGCCCTGTCAGATTCCTGGCAGGGCGGTTTTGTTTTATACAAGACAGGTTGTATAATGCATCCATCTCTATGACCAGAAGGCAATATGCATACAATTCCACACCTTACAAAATCGGATATCCGAAATTGGACGGATGATGTTTATTTCCAACGCGGACAAAAATACTACGAACAGGGAGCCATCTACGAACAGCGGATTCAGGGGATGACCATCAAATCAAAATGCGCTGGGTCGCAAGCCCCCTTTTATCGCGAAGAAGTCTTACTTGACAGCAAGGGAATTAAATCCGCGGCATGTTCCTGTCCCGTAGGTGATGGCGGACACTGCAAACACACTATCGCGTTACTGCTCACCTGGGTTAATGACCCCGATTCATTTCAGGAGACTGAAGCGCTTGATGTAATTCTTGATAAACGTTCCAAATCCGAATTGATTACCCTCATTAAGCAAATGATCGAACAAGAACCAGACTTGGAGTCTTTGCTTGATTTGCCAGTCATTGGAGAAGAAAGTAAATCAATTAATGTCAAAGCGATGCAACAACAAGTGCAACGGGCATTTCGAGAGGTGGATTATGAATGGGGATATACGGAGGAAATCAAACGGGATTTGAATCCGCTCCTGAAACTCGCGGCAGGCTATTTGTCACGCGGCGACTCGGAAAATTCGGCTTTGATCTATATCACAATCATCGAAGCCATCTTGGATAATGAAAACGCGGCTATGGGCGATGAGGAGGGCAGGTTATTGGGCGTTTCATATGATTGTGCCGAAGCTCTCGGAAATTGTTTACCATCAATCAATGACAAGAAAAAAAGACTTGAGATTCTGCAAGTCCTTTTCAGTGTATATCGATGGGATACTATCAAATTGGGCGGCGTTGGCGCGGCGGATTGCGTACCAGAAATCTTGACATCGCAAACTACTCCCGAAGAACGAGTGGAAATCACGAAATGGACACGCAAAATTCTTCCGGCAGGAAACAGTTGGAGCGATGGCTATCATCGCGAAACTCTTGGCAGACTTCTGCTGGATCTCGAATCAGATATTCTAGATGACGAGTCCTATTTGAAACTTTGCCGAGAAACAGGACGTTTAAATGATCTAATTGAACGCCTGCTCAAACTCAAAAGAATCAAAGAAGCAGAAGATGTCGCCAGAGCTGCAGAAGATTATCCTCTGTTCAAGACACTTGAGATTTTTGAAACTCATGGGCAAGCCTTGCTCGCCGAAAAACTTGTAACCGAAAGATTAAACACTATCAAAGATGACCGCCTGATAGATTGGCTTGCAAACAGGCTCAAAGAACATGGGGATTTAGCAGGTTCATTGGAATTGGAAAAAAGACTATTCTGGAAATATCCCAACCTCGAGAAATATAAAAAACTTCGCAAACTGGCAAAGCAACTTAATGGTTGGGAAAATTTACGAAGTCATATCATCCGTGAACTTGAAAGCAAAAGAGATTTTGATTTCCTTGTCAGTCTTTATCTCCTTGAAAAGGAAGTGGGAAACGCACTTGCAACGCTAGAAAAATTACCAGAACGCTGGGGAGGCCAGTCCCTGCATATTGAAGTGGCTCAAGCGGCAAAGAAACAATATCCACAGGAATCCATTCGGCTGTTTACAAAAGAAGCAGAGCGCTTTATTAATTACCGTGACCGAGGCAACTATTCGCAAGCCGCGCTTTGCCTGCGTGAAATACGCGACATCTATCGCCAGTTGAATGAAATACAATCATGGGACAAACTCATTGCAGAAATACGCGAACGTTTTCGCAAGCTTCCTGCGCTTCAAGATGAATTGAACCAACTCAAACTATGATAATGCCGCGCAACATCCCGTCGCCATCCACGCTAGAGAAGCTTTGATCTGAATGAACCGCGATCTGATTCCAGTGAAATTCTCGTCGGCACTTAATGGGATGATGATTTCGATGAAGAAATAAAGCAGTGAAGATGTGCAGGCGGAGAGAAAAGCATCTACACAACAACTGCAATCATCCCCGCGCGGCATATATCATGTATACGGGTATAAATTCAGACCGGCAGTCTCAGCCTAATTCCTTTTGAAAATCCTTCGCCCTGTCAGAAATTCTGACAGGGCGATTTTGTTTTTGGAATGAATAATTAACACCCGGCAATCTTTACCAGACTTTCACAGGTCGAGGCTACCACCTCTGCTCCGCACTCATTTCGGCTTCACAGCCTTCCACGTGGGACCAGCACAAGCGATCCGATCCATCCTCACATACGCTCGCCAGCATGCCCACTGGCGCGGACTGAACGTCCATGGGCATTTGATCGAGCGGGGTCATGACCAGGGGCATTTCGCTTGCTGAGGTCGAACCGGCGGAAATTGCCAACCCAACCAGGACTATGACCATCAAAAGGAAAATGAATTTGTTTGCTTTTGAAAACATATTGAGCCTCCGTGTTCGGATGGCTCAATAGTAGTCTGACAATTAAGTTAATCCAGCACAGTACGGCGGATGAGGACAAGCACCAAATGGCTTATGCTGAGCATCACCTGGAATCTATGTGGAAGGATCGCGCCACGACCTCTGCTTCATAATGATGCCGCCCATCATTCCCAGCACCAGCAACTGTAGCGATCAGCATTTCTGGAGAGACCTTGCCGCTGTCAAAATACACTTCTGCCAATCCTGTCTCCAGATTGATCTCGGCCTGATGAACGCCCTCCAGAGAGACAAGTCCATTTCTTACACGTGCGGCACAATTCGGGCAACCCAACCCGGAAACGGCCAGCAGGGTTGTGTCTGCATTTTTTAGGACACTATCCAGGACAGTTTTTTGAATGGGTTCGACATGACAATTTTGATCCATGAGATTTCTCCTCGAAAAAGATATGCTTACATGCGCATTGCCATCGGCAGAGTAAAAAGGACAACGTTCATAACGGTCAGGATGACCATCAAGGCGGCAAAGGGTACGAATGTTCCCCAGACCCTTTCGCCGGAATGATTCGACTTGGAGATGCGATAGGCGGTGTAGAGCGAGCCAATGAAGCCCAGGGCGATCAAGCCAAATTGCAGGAGTTGAATGGCTTCCATGCTGAGAATCGCTGGCGAAGCAGCATGCACTTCCGTTCCAAAGAGGCCCAGAGCAGTATAGAAGATCGACTTGCCTTCCGCCAGCAGGTGGAACAGGTTGTGGGCAATATGACCGGCCATGTCCAGCGCGATGATGGCATAGCCGAAGCGGGTGAAGTTTTCGATCAGACTGGATTTGTTGAATTTACCTGCGATCCAGGAGGTCAGACCAAGCAGGAGGACCGGGATGATGATCGAGATGGCAAAGGTGATACTGAAGGTTATCGCATAATTGGTTGTGCCTGTCACCTGTTCAAGCCACTTAAGCATGCCTTCCCAAATCTCCAGCATGGTCACGTTTTGGACGAACACAATGCCCATGATGACAGCAGAGAGGAACGCCTCTTCCATCTTCGGCTTGCGGATGAACCACAACTCCCGGGTCGGCGG
>k87-264979_pt1 | contig 10177 bp, 6 predicted proteins | sample MGYA00084030_6733316 | MGnify analysis MGYA00084030 | reverse complement strand
GCATGGCATGGCAGCCGCGGCCGCCCGCTGAGGGCAGCCGGATCGAGATGCGTGCCGACCGCGCCCGCTGAGCGGGTGGACATGAAAGGCATTCTCAATACGCTGTTGTTGCCGGGGCCGGGCTAGAATCGTCGATAGTTCCCGTGTCGGGCTCTTTTTTCGGAATTACCTATGGCCGTCTCCACCGCAGAGAATGCGCGCCTGCTGCGCATCGTCAGCACCGCGTCCGTCATCGCCGCCGTTATCCTGATCGGCGTGAAGGGTGTCGCCTGGTTCATGACCGATTCGGTGGCGTTGCTCGCCTCGCTGATCGATTCCACCATGGATTCGGCGGCATCGTTGATCAACCTGTTTGCCATCCGTTATGCACTGGCGCCTGCCGACGCGGAACACCGGTTTGGCCATGGCAAGGCCGAGGCACTCGCCGGTCTTGGCCAGTCGGCGTTCATCGCCGGTTCAGCGGCATTTCTGATGTTGCATGCGGTTGATCGCATCATCCACCCGATGCCGGTCAGTGATACCGACGTTGGCATCGCGGTGATGATTTTTTCCATCGTGCTGACGGCGTTGCTGGTGGTCCTGCAGCGGCTGGTGATCCGCCAGACCGACTCGACAGCGATCAAGGCCGATTCGCTGCATTACGTGGGCGATTTGCTGGTGAATGTCAGCATTATTGTTGCCCTGCTGGCGGCGACAGCGGGTTACAGCAGGGTGGATGCCTGGTTCGGTATTGGTATCGCGTTCTACATCCTCTGGAATGCCTGGCAAATCTCCCAGGACGCGTTCCGCCACCTGCTTGATCGCGAAGTGAGCGATGAGGTGCGTGCCGAGATCCTGCGCCTGATCGCCTCGCGCAAGGGTGTGACCGGTGTCCATGATCTGCGCACGCGGCGCTCCGGGCAGCAGATGTTCGTGCAGCTGCATATTGAGCTCGATCGGGAAATGCCGTTGTGGCAGGCGCATGAGATCGCCGAGGATGTCGAGCTGACGATCATCAACCGTTACCCGAATTGCGATGTGATAGTCCACGAAGACCCGCTGCCGGCAGCCGTTCCGGTCACGCGCTGATGGATTTTTCGCTGCTGGCATCGCTGGATGCTTGGGGGTTACTGGCGGGCCTCGGCCTGTTCCTGCTCGGCATGGGGCAGCTGGAGCGTGCTGTCCACGCGGTTGCCGGGCATACCTTCAGCGCCATGCTGCGGCGGGCCACCGGGCACCCGGTGCGCTCCATCCTGCTGGGCGTCGTCGCTACCGGCGTATTGCAAAGCAGTTCGATTCTCGGGCTGATGGTGCTGGCTTTTGTCGGCGCGGGCATTTTGCCGATGCGCAATGCAATCGGCGTCATTCTCGGTTCGAATGTCGGCAGCACATTCACCGGTTGGTTGGTGGCGGCACTCGGTTTCAAGCTGAACCTTGAGGCCATGGCGCTGCCGTTGGTCGCACTTGGCGCCTTCGGCGTGGTATTCACGGCAGCCGAAACCCGTCGCAATGCCTGGAGCGCTCTGGTGCTGGCGCTGGGGCTGTTGCTGCTCGGGATGCAGCACATGGTGGTGGCGGCCGACAGCTTTGCCAGTGGTTTCGACCCCGCGTTGTTGGCGGGCAGCAATCCTTTCGTATTCTTTTTGGTAGGTCTGGTGATTACCGTGATCGTGCGCACCAGCGCTGCCACGATCATGATCGCGTTGTCGGCGATGAATGCCGGCATTCTCAATCTGGGGCAGGCGGCGGCGATTGCCATCGGCGCCGACCTCGGCACCACCAGCACCATGGCCATTGCCGCAGTGAAGGGGGTTGCCGCCAAGAAACAGGTTGCACTCTTCCATGTGCTGTTCAATACCGTCACCGATCTGTTGGCATTTTTCCTGCTGCTGCCGAACATCGAGCTGATTATCCGGTGGTATGGCATTGACGATCCGCTGCTGGCGCTGCCGGCGTTTCACAGTACGTTCAATATCATTGGCGTTCTGCTTTTCTACCCGTTCGTGAACCGGATCGGGGATTTTCTTGAGTTGCGTTTTCGTGGCGACGAAACAGCCGTGGCAACCTATCTGGTACAGGTGCCGCATACGCAGAAGGAAGCGGCTTTCACTGCGCTTGAGAACGAGATGCGCGACCTGTATCGCCGGGTGATGCTGCTGAATCTGCATGCGTTGAAGCTGGAAATGCCGACACTGGTTCTGGCTGGCGGCTCGCGCCGGCTCGACAAACTGTTCCCGGCGCATCGAACCTATAGCGAGGAGTACGAAACAGTGAAGCGCCTGGAGGGCGAGATACTGGCGTATGTACGCCTGCTGCAGGCACAGGCACTCAATGCAACGCAGTCAGCACGTCTTGCGGTCTTGCTGATCGCCGCGCGCGAGGCAGTGCAGGCCGCCAAGGGTGTGAAGGATGTGCGCGAGGAGCTGGTCGAGTTCCGGCACTCCGCCAATGCCTGGCTGAGTGCCTATGTTGCCGAGTACAACGCAGCGCTGCAGGGGTTCTACGCAGCGCTTGCCGACATGCTGTTGAAGCCCCATCACGAGGGGATGGTCAGTGATGTGCTGGGGCGGCTGAATCTTGAGGAAGCAAAACTGCACGAGGTCATGAAGCGGCGGATGTACGCCGAGGATCTGCGCAGCGGCTTGCGTGCTCTTGAGCTATCGACAGTGCTGAACGTGTTGCACGAGGTGCATGGCTCGACGCGCGCGTTGTTGCGTGGCAGTCGCGGCATGTTGCTCAACGAATTCGATTGACGGCGTGCGTGCCCACAGCCGGCCCGATCACTCGTTGCCGGGAATGCGTACCACCGGCGGATCCCGCCAGGGCTGGTTGGCGGCGTAGGATTGCAGGTGGTCGATGAACACCCCGAAACGTGGGTCGGCGATATTGCCGACGGCAGTAATTGCTCGTCTTTGCAGCGCGATTGCTTCGGCAAAATTGCCGGTCTCTGCCTGTGCGGCGGCCAGGGTGTCGAGCATTTGTGCGCTCTGATCCATCACCGGTTGCAGGATTGCCAGTGCGCGTTCGCCATCGCGCAGTGTCGCGTCCGGGCAGGTGGCGAGCAGCCACGCAAGGTTATTGATGGCCGGCAGATATTGGCGTGCTGCGGCTTTTTCCAGCAGATCCCGCGCTTTCGCAAGATCGCGGGGCATGCCGACGCCGCGATAATGGAAGGAGGCGAGCGTGTCCTGTGCCGGCGCATAATCCTGGGCTGCCGACGCCTCCAGCCAGTGGATGGCCTGCGGGATGTCGCGGGGCGTTCCGGCGCCAGCCAACAGTTTCTCGGCGAGCAGCAGTTGCGCTGCAGCATCGCCGGCATCAGCACGTATTTTGGTCGCTGCAAAATCCTCTTCTGGCGACAGGTTCTCGCTTTGACCGGTGGCGTTTGCACTGCGGATCGCCTTGAGATGTTGTTCCAGTGCGGGCAGCTTGCTGCTGACCGCAGCCAGCGCCTGCTCGGCAAGCTCACGGTTGAGCACATCGGTATGGCCGACGATGCGCTCGCTCATCGGGCTTTCCAGTGTTCGCCGGATACCGTGCAATTCTTCCGGCTTGTACAGGGTCAGATAGTCATTGATGACCTTTTCGCGCACTTCAGGCCAGCGTATCTGATCACGCCAGAAACTGTCGATGGCACTGTAGTACGGCTTCAACTCCGGGTTACGCTCGATCTGACGCTGGGCAAACTCGCGCATCACGAGGTTGAAACGGTCCTCGGCATGACTCAATTGCAGTACCGTCATGGCGTCGTTGCGCGGCTGATCCACACCGGTGGTCGCGCAGCCACTGGCCAGCAGGACGGCGAAGAGCGTGGCATGAACGGTGCGCGGCCAGCCGGAGTGCTTGAACATGAGCATGATCCAGTCCAGGGTTGATTATCGGTTGCGTTGCAATTATCAGGGCTATGCGCTGCTCGGCAGCACGATCATCAGGCAGCACGACTATCGGATTGACACCATGGGAGCCTAGCACAAGGGTGCGTACCGGCGTCGGGCCGGGTATTGTTGGCAGTTGCCTGCTGCGGTTCGATAGTGGTACGCGGGCATTTTTTCAGGGCTTTTTTGGGGACGTGCATGCTTGTGACGGATCGCCTGCTGCTGATACTCCTGCTGCTCATCACGACCGCATTGGTGCGTGCGGAAAGTAATACCCCGCAGTTCGTGGCCAGCGCCATGGCTGATGCTGCTGCTGATGATCATGCCGTTGCTGACATCGTCCGTGTCAGTGGTGATGTTACCGGGCTCAATGGTCGCCTGGCCTGGTGGCCTGGGGCGCCGAATGATGCCGGTCTGGCGGTTGTCCGGAGCGCCAGCGCCCGTTTTGTCCCGGCACCGCCGGGGCCTGCATTCGGCGTGCCGCGTGTGCCGCTCTGGTTTCGTGTCGCGTTGGAGAACGCCAGTCCGTCGGCGCGCGACTTCATGCTGGAGGCGGCATTTCCGAAGATCGATATTCTCGATGTTCATATCGTTCATGGCGACGGGCAGGTTGATAGTTGGCTGACCGGTGAGGTGCGCCCCTTTGCCAGTCGGCCGGTACCGTCGCCGCGATTTTTGTTTCCCGTCAAGCTTGGCGCGGGTGAGCGTGTGACCTTGTTTCTGCGAGTCGAGTCAGCTGCAGTAGTGAATCTGCCGCTGACACTTTACGACGAGCGTGCCTATCTGGCACATGCCAGCCGGGTGTACGGCTGGCTCGGCGCTTTTTACGGGCTGGTGTTCAGCCTGCTTGCCTATAGCGCTTTTTTGTTCCGTGCAACGCGCGATCACGCTTTTCTGTACTACGCCGTTGTCGGGGCGCTTGCAGTGGGTTATTTCGCGTCGGTGGATGGCTATGTCGCGGTTGTGTTTTCAGGCAGCCCCTGGATAGTCCAGCACTTGCTGTATCTCTGCGCGGCGTTGTCGGTCACCTTCATGCTGTTGTTTGCGCGTGGCTTCCTGAATCTGGCGGCCTTGGCGCCGCGACTCGACCGCGCACTGCTGGTGATTGCAGCACTGGCGACGCTGGCCACGCTGCTGGTGCCTTTCCTGCCGCTGGTCTATTCATTGGGCGCAATCATTGCCCTGAGCCTGGTGATGGCGGTGATGATGGCGATTGCGGGTGTTGCCAGCCTGCGCGCCGGGTTCCGGCCGGCGCGCTGGTTCGTAATCGCCATTAGCGTGCACCTGCTGATGCTGACGTTGGTATCGGTTGGTGCCGTGAGCTCGCTGCCGGGCCTGTTCGAGCTGGCCGATATTGGTCATCGCCTCGACATCGTCTTCAGTCTGGTGTGCTTCACCCTGGCGCTCGGTGAGCGCATCAGGCATACCGAAGAGGAGCGCAGGCATGCCGAGGAGCGGGTCATCGAGGTGGCTGCCGACATCCGTGCGCGCAACGAGTTTCTCTCGCGTATGAGCCATGAATTACGCACACCGATGACCGGTGTGCTGGGTATGGCCGAGCTGCTTGAACAGACTCCCCTGATTCCGCAACAGCGCCGTTACCTGTCGACCTTGCGTTATTCGGGTGAGATGCTGCTGAATCTGATCAATGACGTACTCGATCATGCTCGCATTGAGGCGGGCCGGCTGCAGCTGCGCCGCGAGGCTTTCGATCTGCTCAAGCTGATCGATGACTGTCGCATGTTGTTCGAACAGCAGCCACGCGATAATGACGTAACCTTGCACATTGATGTGGGTACCGGTGTATCGCGCATTGCTGTTGGCGATGCGCAACGTATTCGCCAGGTGCTGGTCAACCTGATGGCCCATGCGTTCAAGCGCACGGTGAGGGGATCTGTTGCGTTGCGCTTGTCTGCCCTCGCGACGCCCGGCTGGGTGCGCTTCGAGGTTCAGGCTGCCGGCGCAGCAGCCGGTGGTTCTGCCGATGCGGCGCAAATCTTTGCGAATGTCGCGCTGCAATCGTCGGTTGCTGTTGAGGCACAGAAAAAGTGGCAGGGTAATCCGCTCGCTGTGTCACACGGCGACACAGGCCTCGGGCTTGGTATATGTCGCCAATTGTGTGAATTGATGGGCGGACGCATGGGTGCCCAGCGTACGGCAGATGGGGATCTCTTCTGGTTCGAACTGCCATTGTATGCAGCAGCCTGAGGATGGTACGCATGGTCCGGCATGTTGTTTCCGCTTCCATCCTGCAGAACCTGATCGAACTGGCGTTGCGCAGCCGGCTCAATCTTGAGGAGTTGTTCGGCGAGGCCGGCATCGACCCGGATGTCATCGGTCGACCGGACGCACTGGTCGGCATCGATCAGATCGACCGGCTGTTCACCATTGCCTTCCAGCGTACCGATGATCCCTGGTTCGGCCTGCACGCCGGCCTGAACAATCAATACTCGTCGCTCGATCTGCTGGGCCGGTTGATGGCGACCAGCAGCACGCTCGGCGACGCGGTGCGCGAGTTGTTGCGCTTCAAGAATCTGCTCGCACCTTATCTGCAGTTTTCTCTCGATCTTGACGGCGAAACGGCTGTGCTTGCCAGTTTTCCCGATGGCAGTGTCCGGTTTGCCGAAGCGCGCCACCACAACGACCTGCTTGTGGCGACCATCGTCTCAATTGGCACATCGCTTGTTGGTGGTGACCTCGATGTGCGCGCGCTGGCATTGCGTCATCCCCAGCCGCCGGATTGTAGCGAGTACCGGCGGGCGTTCGGCAATGTCCCGATGCGTTTCGGTGCTGCCCGCAACGAGGTGCACTTTGGCGCCGCCGTACTGGAGCGTCGGCTGAGCACAGCGTATCCGCAGTACCATCAGCGGGTCGCGCAGCAGGCGGAGCAGCAACTGTCGCGCCTGGCGCGCGGTCACAGCGTGACGGAGCAGGTGATGACGCAACTGGAACAGCGTCTCAGCGAGCAGCCGGTCGGCGTCGACGATATCGCGCGGCTGTTCAACATGACGGCGCGCACGTTACAGCGGCGCCTGCGGGACGAAGAGACGACCTTCGGCGAGCTGCGTGACCAGGTACGCCATCGGGTGGCGTGCCGTCTGCTGGCCCGGCCGGATGTCAGCATGGACGCCCTGGCCCAGCAGTTGGGCTTTTCCGACACGGCGAACTTTTATCATGCCTTCCGCCGCTGGGAGGGCCAGACACCCGGCGCCTACCGCCGCTCGCTTGCGGGGCCCGGGCACTGATCGGCGCTGCGTTCTCTGGCAGGCAGTCGGTACCGCCTCTATACTGACGCTGGCCTTTTGGTGCCAGTCTTTCTTCGCAGCCCGCCTTCCGGCGGATTATCGGGATGGTCACTCTTCGCATGGAAATTCCGGGGTACAAAATAGTCCGCGAAATCGGTCGCGGCGGCATGGCCACGGTTTATCTCGCCGAGCAGGAAAAGTTCGAGCGTCAAATTGCCCTCAAGGTCATGGCGGCATCGCTGAGCAGTGATCCGAGCTTCAAGGAGCGCTTCATCCGCGAAGCCAAGCTGGTGGCGCGGCTGTCCCATCCGCATATTGTCGCGGTGTACGACGTTGGCGAACATGACGGCCACGTCTACATGGCGATGGAATATCACACCGGTGGTGATCTCAAGGCGAAGCTGAAATCCGGCATAACGCCGCTGGACGTGGTGAAAATTACTTGCGAAATGGCGCGCGCGCTCGAATTTGCGCACTCCAAAGGCGTGATCCATCGCGACATCAAACCCGACAATATTCTGTTCCGCAACGACGGCAGCGCGGTGCTTACCGACTTCGGTATCGCCAAGCAGGGTGATGCGCAGACCCAGTTTACCCAGATGGGTATGGTTGCCGGCACGCCCAAGTACATGAGTCCTGAACAGGCGCGGGGACTGCCGCTCGAGGCCGAGAGTGATCTCTACAGCCTTGGTATTGTTTTCTATGAAATGCTTGTTGGTGATGTGCCGTTCAAGGCCGAGGATTCGATTGCGCTCGCCATCAAGCACATCAAGGATCCGTTGCCGCCGCTGCCGCCGACACTGCGCAGGTTCACCCCGTTTCTCGATCGTCTGTGCGCCAAGGAAGCAGCAAAACGGTATCACCGTGGTGGTGAAGTCGCGCGGGCACTGGAAGAGCTTGTCGCCAGCGGCGCGCTGCGCAGCATGAAAGCGATACCGGTCGCGCCGGAAGCTACGCAGATGCGGCCTGCCGTCACGGCGCAGGAGATCGCCGGTGGCGCGGGCAAGCGTGCCGGCATCGTCGTGGCGGTGCTGGCGGTGCTGCTGGCTGCTGGCGGCGGCGGCGCTTGGTATTTTCTGTGGGGGCCGGGCGCGCCGGTGGTCGAGGTCGTCGTCACGCCACCCTCGCTGCTGGCACCGCTACCGGTTCCGGAACCTGTGCCGGCAGTTGTGAGTGTGCCGGAACCGGTGCCAGAACCCGAACCGGTGCTCGAACCGGTGCCAGAACCCGAACCGGTGCTCGAACCGGTGCCTGAACCCGAACCGGTACCGGTCGCGGTGCCGACGCCAGCACCGAAGCCGGCCATTGATGTGGCAGCCCTGCTGGCCAAGGGCAATACAGCGCTGGCCGAAGATCGCCTGGATGCGCCCGCCGGGAACAATGCCTGGGATTACTACCGGCTGGCGCTCACGGCCGAGCCGAAAAACAAAAAGGCTGCCAGTGGCCTGAAGCGCATCGCCGATCGTTTTGTGCAATTGGTCGATGAATCGCTGGCCAGCAGCGACGTGACCCAAGCCAGGCAATACCTGAAGTCTGCCGAGCGCGTGGCGCCAGGTTACCCGCCCGTGGCCGAGGCGGCGACGCGCATTCTCAATTACGAAGCGAATGCCGCTGTGGCGCCGGCGGCGCCGGCTCCTGTCGTCGAGGAGCCGGCGGTAGTGGAAGTGGTGCCGGGAGTCGATCCGAATGCCGTGCGCAACCGATTGCGGGCGAGCGGTCTGGCCAGCCGCGGCGTGACGTTATACAAGCAGGGCGACTATGCCGGTGCGCGCGCCCACTTTGAACAGGCCCTGGCGCTTGATCCGGACAACAAAGCGGCACAGACCGGCATGGAGCAGATCAGGCAGTCAGGAATGTAGTTCAGCGCGCGTAACCGGCCGCTGATGCCTGTCTCTTGAGTTCCGCGCGATAAGGTTCGGCGTCGATGCCTTTGCGCTGGGCGATCAGCACGGAGATACCGTAATTCTGCGCAGCTTCGACAGGATTGTTGTTGGCAGCGGCCTTCTTGCCAGCGTCGGCATGACGCTTTTCCAGATCGCCCAGTTGCTTGCTCAGCCGCTTGCCCACCTCTTCAGCAGCCTCGGCGGCCAGCTGGTTGAGGATCTCGATATCGGCAGGCAGCTTCGGGGCTTTGGCTTCCAGCTGGAATGCGCCCAGTGCCACGCCTTCGTTGCCGGTATCGGTCAGTTCGCGTTTGAGCGGCAGTGAGTCGGTGTAGATAACCTTGCCGGTTGCGGTTTCAATGACGCGGAACGCTACCGAGAAATAACCGACCTTGCGCAACTCGACGACGTTGTAGGAAATGTCTTCCTTCTTGTCCTCGGTTAATTGGGCCACGGGCTGCGCGATGGAGCGGCGCTGGCGCTCCGGGAGCTTCAGCCATTCGTCATACTGCGGATTGCGCACCAGGGCGCCGGCTTCGGTGACTGCGCGTGTGGTTTTGCGTGTCGTGGTTTCGCTGGACTCAACGCGCGCCTCGTCGATGCTGCCGGTGATTGTGTAGTCGCCGCCGGTGTTACGCACCGGATCGAAAGCGATGATGCGCACGTCGTTGGGAATCGACCGGAACAGCATGTCGGTGATGCGGGTGGCGATGGCGCCGGAGTAGTCGGCGCCGGCAGGGACGCTGGCGAAGGGTGCTATCGACGTATTGCGTATCGCCGCCTTGCCGATTTCCGTTTCCGCCGTACTAAGATCGCGGGCGAGGTTGACGCGCGCCGGATCGAATTCCTGCGTCAGCAACAGATGGCCGAGCGCGAGGCCCCACAGGCCTTGCGCCTTCGCCGCGTCGTGGCCCCGGTAAACACGATCGACAAACATCTTTTCTTCCGGAATGGGGTTGACGTGCCCATCGAGCTTGCGGTGCACGTCGCGGGCTTGCGCGAACCAGCGGTAGGCATCCGATATGCGATTGGCGGACACGGCATCGGCGGCCAAGGCGACAAAATACTCGGCCATCTGATTGGCGGTGGGTTCAATCCGTGCTTTGACTTCGGCGAAGTAGGGCGATTTCGCCAGCGTATCGAAATAGCGATAGGCCTCGTCCGGCCGATCGTCGGCCAACGCTTCGTTGAAGCG
>k87-545175_pt1 | contig 10188 bp, 20 predicted proteins | sample MGYA00084030_6733316 | MGnify analysis MGYA00084030 | reverse complement strand
TGGATCAGCGCGACACACCACGGCGGAAACAACCGCTTGTCCGTCGATCAGGAGACTGGGGTTGCGCGCGTTCGGGGGGCAGCAGACGGTGTTTGTCTGCTGACACCAGCGGGCAACACCCTCTCGGCATCAGCACTCACTGCAGTTCTAGTTTAACTTCCTTCATTTGACTTTCGACGGTGCTTATTCTGCCGGACTGATCGGAGAGAGCAACCTTGAGAGACTGGACATTCAGGACCAGGTACGCGGCCAACGAAAGGTTGACTGTCAGGAGGGTTGCCAGCAGGGAATTGGTGAGCTTGATATTGATTGCCAGGCCGGAATGATCCAGACAGGGGGGGCGAGGTTCAGGAACTACTTTGGAGTGATCGGATGCCATACAGAGCCCTCATCAAGTGACCGTCATTGATTTCTGGGATATATGTCCAGGCCAACAATTCCCGATATGAGCCCGTCTGCTGACTAGATGCAGACAGGCGGTATTCTTGCGTTGCTGCATCCCGGTAAACCACATCGATACTGCCATCATCAAACCAGCCTATAACATCAACGGTACGTTGATCACCGCCGCGCTGGCGCGGCGGTCGGTCGGCACGAAACCAACGAAACAGATGGAATTCGGCGATACCGCTCTTCTGATTATTATTTCTCGCCATCGTCAGTACAAGTCCAACTCAGGTTCATTCTTCAGGATCTCTTCAACTTCCGCGGCCAGGTACTGTGTAGCAATCTCCAGGCAGTACGTGGTAGATCCGTCACGTTGCCTGAAAAGCGGTCGCCTTTCGGTCGACTTTTTCCGGTACCACAAATAAAACAGTTCTTCATCAAGATCGTCAGGCCACTGCGGTATAAAATCAACCGTCATGCCGGCAGAGCCGTCACTACTCGAAAGCGAAGCCCCTCCCGAGAATGTCCGCGACGCTCTCCGTGCCGGTGTAGCCCGGCGCTTCTTTGATTTCTGCTTTACTCTTGACATGGAGACTCTCGATCAACTTCTTTATTTTTCCGGGAATGACCGCACAGAGTGACTTGGCGGCAGACTCGAAATACTTAACCAGCGGATCACACTTCCAGTACAGGCTCGGACGTGGCACGAAAGCACCATTCGCGGCCTTTTTGTGGCGCTTGATACTCCTGATGAAACCGCGCTTACGCAGAATCTTCAGATTGTAAGACAGCACAGACCGCTGAATTTTCACACCGTACCACTCAGCCAGACAGCGGAGCATCCACGCTTGATCTATTATAGCAAAATCCATACGTTTTTTGCTAAAATAACCATGCAAAAGCCTCGCAATACTCTGCGCCGTTCCGTTCAATCTATTGTCCGCCATCCTTACCCCCCGGTGAAAGTCCTCTAGACCGCAATAAATGTTAATTAGACTTTTTCTTTGTTTTTATCAAGAGGAAAAAAGAGCAACCGTCACCGTCGGCACGCCGCTTGCGGATGCAGCTGCGCTCTCATCTGTTCTCTACTTGCGCTTTTAAAGCCTTGTGGAGCGTAGCGGAACCAGATTCACCAACGGTCTCGGAGGGCGTCTTGATCGGAGCGGAAAGCCTCCCAAACGGCGCGAAAAAAAGAGAGGAGCAAACAGAAACGACATGAGACGCCCGTAGAGCATTGATGAAGCGAGCGCGAAGCGAAGCGAAGCCCTTGCGAGCGTGTCCCCCCTGTGAGGTTTATCCACAGGGACACTCATTGTCTTTCTAAGATTACTCTATGTAGTGACTATCTATGTCCAACTAGTTGGACACGGGAACCAGTGCGGCGGGGCGGGGTTATCCACAGGTAAAACCATTGATTTTATGTGTTGTAAATTCAATCAAAAGAGCTTAGAATATGGGTGTGTCTAATTCAAACGTAAGGAGGCCCGAAAATGGAGGAACTTTTGACAAAGGTGATCGCTCTGACAACCAGCATGCCGCCCGAGAGCTTCACGGAAAAGGAGATGATAGAATGGTATCGCTGCTACCGGCAGCAGGTCGAGACTGTCCTTGTCGAAGTGACACGCACCGCGTGCCACTATTCCAGCCGTATTGATGCAATCCTAGACCAGGCAGCGGCAAGAATTGCAGCAGCAAACAGAAAGGGGTGAACTATGGATCTGGTAGAATTCTGTGAAGACGTGCGTCGTATTCAGATACTGCTCGATAATCCGCGCGGCGGTGATCTGGACACAGCCAGCCAACTGCTGAAGCTCCTTAAGCTCGAAGTCTGCAAGGAAGGGGTGAAGTTATGAGAGTCAGACTGGTGAAGGAAATCACAAAGGAGCTGCCATACAACACGACTGGCACACTCGAACCGAAAGATGCTCGTAAGTGGCCTGCATCCGGCATGTATCTTGTGCACTGGGACGGCGGCTGCAGCATCTGTATGTACAAAAGCGAACTAGAGGAGGTCACAGAATGAGGATCAAATTTAAACTTACACTAGCAGCTTATCCTGTGAAAGTCGAAACAAGGAAGGTGCTTGACCGCAAGAATAATGGAGATTACATAGTCAAAGCCTACGGTTATGATGATTTTGTTGTTCAACAGCATGAAGTAATTGAGGTGCTAAAATGAGCCGAGGCGGATCAAGGACCGGAGCAGGCAGAAAGAGACTTGCCATGCGTCGAGAGCACCGGGTAACGGTCGGAGTTACCGAGGATGAAATGACGATCTTGGAGAAATACCACATTCTGAGTGGGCGAGAGCCCGCGCAGGTTCTGCGCGGCTTGCTTGAAGACTGGTTCAAGCATGCCGTTTATCTTAGAGGCTAGAGAACGGCTGGCGCTTGACCTGCCGGGCGGTTTTTGCCCGGTCTGGTCCGGGCGCTGGTTATGCGGGTTTTTAAGTCACAAGCAATTTCAAGAGGTTAGCAATGACCGCAAAATGTAAATGTAAATCGTGTGGGAGCGTGTTTGTTGCTGATTTTACATCTGTCATGCTGGTTCACTGTCCGCGTTGTTTCAGCAACCAAACAGAAATGAAATCAAGGAGAGATCTATGAGCAACCCAAAAGTATGCAATCCTGTGGGCAAATATGAAAACTGCTTCAACGCTTACTGCGATGTCGAGGACAAAATTATTGACTGTGCGGCGTACGACATTTTCAAGGCCGGCTATGACGCTGGATTCCGGCAGTTTAGCGCCAGGATACGGTGCATTGACACCAATGTAGATGGTCTCGAAGAAGCGAGGCTCATGTTTGTCGATGAGGGTGTTTTCCTGGGAACGGTTGGGCTGCAATACCGCAATTTACGGGCGGCGAACATCAGGCAGTTATATGTCAAGGAGGATTGCCGGGGCCGCGGAATCGGTAGCCATCTGGTTGATTACTGCTGCGGAGTTGCAAAAGTGGCTGGTTGCGAAACCCTTGGGCTAGTGGTTAATAAGGCCAATGATGGAGCGCGGGAGTTCTACAAGAAACTGGGATTCATCTTCGCCTACCAGTATGACAATGGTGATGATCTCATGACGAAGGTTTTAGGATCATAACAACAAGGGGCAGCGGCTTGACCGCTGCCCCGCTGGTTCTCGCAACCTGATCAGTCCAACCTTGAACGCTGCATGCGCCCTCTCTGCCACTTTCCCGCCTTGCCTTTCTTCGAAGCGCCTTTGACTGCAGCCGGATCCGGCGCGACTGCTGTCGTTGAAGTACTCCTTAAAACCGGATCACTGCCGTTCGTCGTGTAGTAGATCGTTGCCGGTCCGTTCGCTTTCAATGGCGGCGCCGCCTTTCCGATCTGTGCCGACATCATGACAATCAAGATGATTCCCATCCTCAACAGCTTCATGGTTTGTCCCCTCCCTGGTCGACAGCTCCGCACCATTCGAAGTGCATCCCGTCCGGCCTGTGCTGAAACCATCCTCCCCAAAACCAGCCATGCTTAGCGAATATCGGTACGAGCTCGGCAACCGAACCGACTACATCAGCCGGTAACGGCTCTTTGCCGAGTCCGTTGTAGCTCTGATTGATATCGATGGCAGCGCCCCACGCATGGGCAGAGAGTGCTGTCGTTGATCCCCTGACCATCCGTGGACAGTAACAGCCGCCCCATTCAAGGATTTTATCTAACAGGCCTGCTTCCCTGATTTCCGTGAATGCCGCTTGGAGCGACTCGGCGGCGCGCTTATGCATCAGGAACCGGCATGACAGGCCGATACCTTCAACGCCTGCCAGTTCCTTGATGATGACCGGCACAAGGTTCTTTGTGCGCCAGTCATCCGTTATTACAATCTCGCAGTTCTCCAAGGTTGCCCTGGCTGCTCTCCAGGCGAACTTTCCTAAAAGGTCGTTTCGTCGTTGCGTGTTCATGGCCATCAGACCGTAGTCGTTTCCGGGTAGCATAATTTCCTCCATTCGTTAGAGTCGAAAAAAAAGGCCGCGCCGTCAATAAACGGAGCGGCCATTTTCCCTTCAGGGTGCCTGTCAACCTTCAGGATTTGTCTGCATTTTGGCAAGGCCGCGCGCGATTGCGTACGCGGCGGCCATCGCCGGACCGGCCCAGCCCGGGAGCGTGAGCCCAGACTGACCGATCAACTGCAGTGCTGACAAGATGGCGCCGGGTATCGCCACCAGCCAGAACTCAGTTGTTTTGTATCCTGGGCGATTTCCCATGATTAAGCGGTTGTCGCCTGGACGTACTCGCCGGTTTCGCCAGCAACGAGGTTGGCGCCGTCTACCACTTTCACGCGGAAGTAGTAGGTAGTGAGAGCCAACAGGCCTGGAACTTCAACGTCACGTGCGTTGCCGTTCACCGGATCGCCAGCTTCAACCATCGTGGCGGTGTAGACGCCCGGCTTCGTGCCGTACTCTACCATCACCTTTTTGTCGACTCCGGCAGCAAGGCTCACCGTAATCGAGTTGTTGTTGGAAGCAACGGCAGTCGTTGCGACCGGCAGCCAGGTCTTACCGACCTTGAGCACGTTGCAGATGATTTTCATCAGGTAGTTATACCCCGACATTGCCAGACCGGAAGCGCTCCTGTTGAAAGCCGCCTTGTTGGTCGCGTTCAAAGCCTTGAAGGCGTCGGAAGCGGCGGTGAAGCTGTTTCTGACGGCCTGCTGTGCTTCGGTGTTAGGGTTCGCCGGTACTACGTATTGGCGAACAACGGGGACGCCCTTCCACTTCGAAAAGGTGATCGCCTTCCCGAGGGTACCGCTGGCGTCCATGGACATGAGTGGACCGCTTACTTTTGCCATCTGTGAATCCTCCTTAAAAAGTTAATTGCCACCTTTGCAAAGTGTATGCCCGATTAAACGTCAAGAAAATGACGCTTGTCAAGTAATTTATTTGCTATTCCTTAAAGTACTGGTTTAACACTGGCCGCATCGCCGTATTGAAGGTGATCCCCCAGGCTGTCTCATTATCGAAAAGATTGTATAAGGCGAGGTCGACGGCAGCGTAATCATAAACCGTGCCATCCTGAAACCATAGGATCATGACGGCTGTTTCATCATCATAGGAGGCGTAAGCCAGGCAGGAACCGCCAAGGGCTCTTTCATGGAAAGCCATGGCGGCGGGTCAATGGAGGATCAGACAGCCATCGGCGGTTGTTTCCTGCACCAAGCGCCCCTGACTGTTGTAGATCTTGAATGATGTTGTCGAGTTGATGTAGACAGAGCGCCCGAAGTCGCGCAGTTGCTGGCCGGTAGCGTTCCGACTGCCTGAGTATTGATCCTGGACAACGAACTTCGTTGACGGCCTGATGCGCGGCGCTGTCTTCAGCTGGTAGTAAGGTACGTCAGCAGCAAAGGCAGCTCCGGCAAGGATAGTCAGAAGGAAAAGAATCCGTTTCATAGCGTGAGCCTCCGGCCCTGGTCGTCAACAAGATAGTTGCCTGCATCATCTACGAGATATTCAGGTGTTGCGCCATACTTCATAAACCACTTCATGAAGAGATTGACCCCGGCCATACTGCGCCTTTTAGCCTTTCCTTCCCAACCCGCTTTTGATTCTTCGTCAACATCCTTCCAAGCAGCCATCCCGGCGGCGAATCTGGCACGGCATGCCAGCTGTGCCGGTGTTTTCTGGTCAGGCGAGACAGTATAAGGATAGACGTCCTGACGGTGCATGTTCGTCTGCCATCTAAAGACGGTGCGCTTGTCTATCCGTCCATGAATCCTGAAGGCGTATCTAGGTATTGCCATCAAAAGCTCCTGTCAAAAAGATACCGGTGTTTTTTATCGGTCGCGCTGATCCGCGCGGCGAGTTGTCCAGGAATGATGAAATCATGGCCGCGTCATAATACCTCAAACCTTGCCGGTACTGGCTGATTTTGTTGTAGCCGCCAGCCAGAGCGCCGCCAATCGAGAGCCAGTTTTTAAGGGCCGGAGCGCTGTTGAGGCCGCGCAGTACTCCGCCGCCGCAGCCGACTTTAGAGAAGATCACGACCAGGCGTGCGGAGCCGGAGGCGACGGCGCCGCCTTCGCTTATCCAGTCGGTAGCCTGAGCCTGCTGTCCGGCAGCGCCGGAGAGTGGCAGGCGAGAGAGTGGTTGACTGCTCAGTCTCATAAAATCTTTACGGCACTGCTGGCGGTTCGAAGTTCGTCAGGTTCGTTCCCGAGTCGCCAATAATCAGGAAAGATGGGTTCAGGTAGAAGATCGAGCGCCATTGTCTGTTTGATCCGAGCGGCCATTGCCGGTACGTGATGCCGTCACTGGTAGAAAGAGCGGTACTGCTGCCTTGAGCGCAAATCATATATTCCGAGCCGGTCCAACAGGCGTTGTAATTTCCCTGCGAGACCGGCAGGGCTCGCAGAGTCCAGTTAATGCCGTCCGGTGAGGTGGCGGCGTAAGTCGAGCTGTAGCCGAGTGCCAGCCACCAAGTGCCGTTCCACGGCATAATCCGCCAGTTGGTATTTGCCGGCATGGCTCTGAGCGTCCAGGCGATACCATCCGGTGATGTCTGAATGTTGGCGTAGCCGTTGCCTGGTGCCAGAAACAGGCCGTTGCCGTACTCCAGATTGAAGTTGTTCTGATTGGCGGCGGTTGCTCGCTGAGTCCAGTTGATTCCGTCCGGAGAGGTGGCCGCCACGTTCGAAGCGGTTGCCATCATGACAAAGGTGTTATTGCCGAAGGCGATCGTAATCCAGGCGGCAACGATACCATGAACACGCTGAGTCCAGTTTATCCCGTCCGGAGATGTCAGGACGTAATTGACGTTATAACAGCAGGCGACAAAGAGACCGTTGCCCCAGACTACCTTATAGACAGGCGCTGCTACAGGTAGTACGCGGGCAGTCCAGACGTAGCCGTCAGGCGACGTTGCATAGTTGGCATTGTTGTTCTGGAGAGCGACAAATATCTGTCCATTCCAGCAGGTATTTTGAGGGCTCAGATTCGGCACGCTGGTTCTTGATAACCAGATGAAGCGGAGCAGATCACCGAAGTAAGGGGCGAGAGTGCCCCGGCTGTCAAGTAGTGGTGTCTTGTTGGCAATGGCGGCGCTCAACACCAGGAAGCACTTTTTATCACCCACCTGGAAGTCAACTTTTTGACTTCCATTTGAACTTGCTTCAACGCTCGCCCGTGTAAGGGTTGAAGGTGCAGTAAAAATTCCTTCCCCGACCTCCCAAGCGCCAGCGCCATCATCCAGACAGTATTTGCATGGGCCGGTGTTGAGCCCTAAGAGGGCGAAGGCCTGGGCAAAGGTTCTGTTTCCCAGGGTTGCGCCTTCAAGCACTACATCTGCCAGCCCCGTAACCGCTGTTGTCTCTTCTGTCCTGTCAGTGAAAACCGGTCTCATGATCTGCCCCTTTACTCTGGTGTGCCCTTCGATAACTGAAAGGCGAGGGTAAGGCCTAGGCGGTCCCCGTCGTTGACCGGCTCATAGGCGTTCGGTTTCTTCTCGGCAATGATGACGCACCCTGCCGAGTCCGTGACGTAATAGCCCTTGACGGATGCAGCGCCATCGAGAGGGCCGGTGAACTCAAAAACGTAGTACGGATAGGACACCTGGGAAATGCCGTTGACTATCTCGAGGATAAACTGATTGAGCTGCAGGGCGAGTGCCTGATAGCCGCCGCCGCTCGCCTCGGTATATTCGGCGGCGGTATCGCCGTCGGCAGGTAGATGGTCATTGATGTAGAGGCGAAGCTGCAGCGCGTGTTGTGCGCCTTCGAACTCACCTCTCCAAAAAGCTTTGAGGATTGCGAGTGCGCCGTTGTCGGTCAAAAGGAGTGCCATGCTTGAAACCTCCATACTTTATTTGCCAGACCTTCAAGCAACGCTTGAAGAGTCAGGTGCTTTAATCCTTACGGATTGCGACCGCCGCGAGAGCGGATATGATGACCAGGTAATCAGAGCCGTTCCACGAAAAGACCTCTTCAGAGGCAACGGCGGCGTTAGCTGCCGAGTAGAGTCCGTCGAGCTCTCCAAAGAGAGCATTGTTCTTGATGCCGATCACCAGCGGTCCCATCATCATCATTCCATCGACCGGGTTCGGTAACTGCTGCCCGCCGAAATTGCAGTTCATGGCTGTCAAGGCCACAGCCGCATTTTTCCCGCCCACATGCGTCAGGCAGATCCGGCCCCCTTCGGTGTCGAGGTTCGCCGCATGTCTGATTCCGTCTGCCTGGGCGTTCGTGGCGCTGCCGATAACGACCTGCGCCCCTGCATGGCTCGGCTTGTATCTCAAAGGCAGGCCGGCGTAGAGCACGTCATAGAAGTTTGGCGCGACGCGATTGCAGCGAGTGGCGAGGGTGATCCGGTCAGGTGAAACAGAGAGCCACCAGACGGTAGCGACGGCAGTCGCTTTCAGGCAGTACTTGACGGTAGTAGCGTCTATCAGCGTCCCGGTACCGGCGTTCCAGCCTGTACCGACTGAGACGGCCAGATAGTTAACCTGGCTGTCATCAAGCTGCAGGTAGATGGCGTCAGTCAGGCTGCTGCCTGGAGAGAAGAAACATTTTCTGTTTCCGCCCGGATCGCCCTGCAGTGTCCAGCCATTCAAGAGCAGCTTGGGCGCGATAGCGTCCAGCAGGTAACCGGCGCCGATGGCGCATTGATCGGTGTAGAACATCTGTCAAATCTCCTGTTCACTGTTGACTGACAAGCCGCCGGCCGCGACGCGGCTGCGGTTGATCAGGGTAGCAATGCCGCGATGGTATGGCGAGGCGTAGATCTGCAATCCTTCTGCAATGTAGCGGCTGGCGTTGCGCATGAAGAGCTCTTTTCCCTTCACCGTCGCTTTCATGACGGTGCCGTCATTCGCCTCTTTCGTACTGAAAGGAGCGTTTTCCCATTCCTGTTTGTAGTGCTCCGGCAGGTCGCGCCACAATGCTTGAATGTATGAAAAGCGATCGCGCTGCGCCTGCTGCTTTTCGGAAGGCGTCCCAGAGGGGACGGCGAGCCGGCGCGCGAATCGCTGTTGACCGTTTCCCGAGAAGACAAGAGCGCCTTTGGCGAACTTGCCTTTGACATCGAGCGAGAAGAGCGGGCCTGTTACCTTCGCCACTTAATACCTCCAGAAAACTGAACCGTTAGCATTGACGGTCCCTTTTTGCCAGGCGCCATTATGAAAACGGTACATCACATGCAGCCCGGGTGTTCTCGGTTTGTTGGCTCGATTCGCGTTCTTGGTGCGAGCGACGCCGCTGAATGGTTGACTGAAGCCCTGATCCGGACCGCCGCCGGTGCGCATCAGTATTTGTCTGATTCGTTCCCGGTGTTCTATTGAGACAGATTGATTAACGACGCGCACCGCTCTTACTCCATAGCTGATTGAACAGCAGTTTAAGTTGACTGCAGGTAGAGAGGTCGAAAGAGATCATGCCTAACTCAAGATTTCTTTCAGTACCGCTCTTAGTGAAATTATGACTGCCCAGGTAGAGGGCAGAGAAGTCAAAGAGAATGAATTTAGCATGCACCCTGCAGCCTATGTTTGAGCCTCTAACCTCAACACCCTTCAATGCAACCTTGTTCATCTGTACTTGATTGTGCGCTCTGACGTAATCGGAACCGAAGCCGTTATCCACCAAGATCCTGACGTTGATGTTTCTTTCACCAGCAGTTTTAATTGATTTCCAGAGAAGGGCGAATTCTCCTGACTCATCTTCTGGAGCTGCTGTAAAGGAGTATGTGCAGATATCCAGAGAATGCCTGCATGAATCTATGAATTGCCTACTTTTGAATGAGAAGTCGTCTGAAATGAGCATGGTTGATTATATTACTTTTTTTTTACGTAGTTGCAAGTTTTTGGT
>k87-202550_pt1 | contig 10249 bp, 8 predicted proteins | sample MGYA00084030_6733316 | MGnify analysis MGYA00084030 | reverse complement strand
GCAGACGCGCTGACGATGAACCGCCATATCGAGGCCGGCATCCGCAAGGCGCCCGGCCAGTACATGTGGTTCCATCGGCGCTTCAAATCGCGGCCAAAGGGCGAGCAATCGGTTTACTGAGCGGCTCATCTGCGTATCATTGCCGGCCATGGCAACCCGGCCGCCACTCCAACAAGTTGAGCCACTGCGTGACCCACACACAGGCTGATGTGCGCCGGATTCCGGCGTACCTGGGTGCAGGCCTCATCCTCGCCCTGCTTTTCCTGCCGCTTGCTTCCTCGGCGATAGCGCTGATTGCCGGCGGCGCCGGCCTGTACCTTGTGCGGCGCGGCGGCGCGATCCTGAAACTGCCGGGCCTGGGCAACACGCTGCTGCTGATGGTGCTGGTGTTTGTTGCCGGCATCGCATTTTCGATGGATGTTTGGCGCTCCGTGCAGGGCGTCGGCAAGGTGCTTCCTGCCCTGTTTTTCCTTTACGTTTGGCTGCTGGCGACGCGCGCTGGCTGGTTGGCGCATGGCCAGGCTGTTCGCCAGGCTGCGCTGGTGGGTGTGTTGGTGGCGGTCACGCTGTTCGTCGCCAGCGAAATCATTCATGGCGGGTTTATCCGGCGCGATGGCGGCCTGATATCAATCACCATCAGAAACCCGCTGGCCGTATCGTTGCTGCTGACCCTGGCCGCGATGCTCGCCTGCTGGACGGCAGGGCGCGGGCTGCACTGGCTGCTGCTGGCGATCCTCACGCTCGGCGCGATTTTCACCAATGACGCGCGTGGCGCGACAGTTGCCGGTGTTGTCATTCTGGCGCTCGCCCTGTTGTTGCGGATGGGGCTGCGGCCGCAGCCGATCATCGTTATCGGGCTGGCGACGGCGGCTGCCGTCGGCACCTTATTCCAGGTGGTGGGTGTGCCGGACATGCTGTCCCGGCCGGGAGACTTTCTGAGCGGGCGCGGCGTACTGTGGCATGCCGCCGTGCAGATAATCGCGGATCATCCACTGTTCGGCATTGGCATCAACACGTGGAAGTACTCTGCCTACGTGCACGCCCTGAGTGGCCATTTCATCAATCAACCCTCACCGCACAATCTGATTCTTGATTTGCTGACATCGATCGGCATCGTCGGCTGCCTGCTGCTGGGCATCGCAATCATCCGCTTCTGCCGTATCGTTGCCGGCTATCGGTTGCCTATCAGCGCGGAAGCGTTCTGGCTGGGCGTATTCCTGCTGACGGCCTACACAATCAATGCCACGGTGGATTTCAGGGTATTCAGCGTCCAGAGCTTTGCCGTGTGGGGTGCAGCGCTGGTGCTGGCGGCAAGCAAGCCGGCGAACCTGGCACCCACGCACCCACGTCCACCCTGCCGGCCGCCATCATGATCAGAAAAAAGCAGAAAAAAGCGCCGCAATACTTCGCAGGCGCGCGTACAGAAGTCGCAGCGTTTCTGCCCGCCCGCTGCCAGCGGGTATTGGAGATTGGCTGCGGTGCCGGCGGATTCCGCGACAACATCCGTACGCCCTGCGAATACTGGGGCATTGAGCCGGCCGCCGTGCCGGCCGCCCGGGCTGCGCAACGCATGGACAGAGTGCTCGAAGGCACCTTCGACGCCGTGCGCGCGCAACTGCCGGAAAATTATTTCGACCTGGTTATCTGCAACGACGTGATCGAACACCTGCCTGATCACGATGCCTTTCTGCAGCAGATCAAAACATATATGGCTCCCGACAGCTGCCTCGTTGGTTCAGTACCCAACGTACGCTGCTACCAGCATTTGTACGAAGTATTGTTTGAACGTGATTGGCGCTACCGTGCCGAAGGCATTCTCGATCGCACCCATCTGCGTTTCTTTACCCAGAAGAGTCTCAAGCGCACCTTTGCCGAAAATGGTTACCGCATCGAGGCCTTCGCCGGCATCAACAATCTGGCCCCGGCACGTTTCACCTCGCCGAAAAAAATCCGCCGCTGGCTGACCGTGACGCTGCTGGCACTGCTCACCCTCGGCCTGTTCAACGATATCCGCTATCTGCAGTTCGGGTTCCGGGTACGCTCCTAAAGCCGCGTTACCGGATTTCAGCGCCAGCGCCAAAGATACCCGCCCAGACTGAGCTTGAAGATGCGCCGCTGTACCTGGGCCGCTTTTTGGCCGGGAAACAGTTGCCGACGGTATTGTTGCAGGGTCCGCCACAGCACAGGCGAGAACCAGCGGGCCTCCAAACCCTCGGCACCGTCCGTCAATGCCGCGACGGCCGCGTCGAACCCGGCATCGCGGCCGGTGAGCGCCGCCAGCGCCGCCAGCGTCTGCTGCAGTCGCGCAATATGTTGCAAGGCTGCAGAGCGCCGCTCCTGCTGGTGACGTTGCTGCCGACGCAGGGCCGCGTTGTTGTGTACGTTGCCCTCATGCAGGCGGTGCCGGCATAGCGCCGCCGGCACAAAAGCAATGCCGTTGCCCAGCGCGGCGTTCAGCGCCAGCCACTGATCGTAATACATGCCCTCAGGTGGCGGCGGCAGTTGCCGGACAAGAGCGCGCGTCACCAGCGCATTGTGGCCGGATACCCAGTTGCCGAAGACATAGCGCAGCGGATCGTGGCCCGGATGCGGCATTGCGCCATGCATCGCCAACTCGCTGGCGTGGATCTCACGATCGCCGGCATCAATCACGATGGCATCGCTACAACAAAGATCAGCGGTACCGCGTGCCGCCATCAATGTGGCGATCTTGTCCGGCAGCCACAGGTCGTCCTGATCGGATAACAACACCACATCGCCGCGACTTTGCTGCAGCAATTTGAAGAAATTAACGTTGACGCCGAAGTTGCTCGGGTTATGCAGCACCCGCACCCAGGGGTGGCTGGCAGCAAACCTCTCCAGCAGGCCGCGCGTATCGTCGGTGGAACCGTCGTCGGCGATGAGCAACTCGTCCGGCCGCCACGTCTGGGCGGCAATACTGTCGAGTTGGGCAGCCAGATGAATGGCACCGTTGTAGGTGGCCATCACTACGCTGACGGTATCGTTGTGCTCGTTCACCCTGACTACTCTCTTGCTGTGGATGCCAGCGGGTAACGGGATCGCAAATAAACTCAACTGTCGTTGAGTATCTGTTGCAGGCGGTGACGGTAATCGTGTTCGGCTAGCGTGCGCTCCCGGCCTCTTTGCGCCAGCTGCGCGTGCAAGGTCATTGCATCGGGAACGTCCGGCAAGTGCACGATATCCTCCGGCGTTTTCCAGGCGAGCACTTCCTCGCCCGCGTGAAAGCAGCGCGCCAAATCCGCCACATCATCCGTCACCAGACACGCGCCGGCCGCCGTTGCCTCGAAGCAGCGCATGTTTAGCCCGGACATGATGTTGTCGGAATTGATGACGTTGAGTATGTAGCGATGTCGCCCGTAGAGTTCGACAAGTTGCGCCTGCGTAATGTTGTACGGATGAACCTGGTGCCAAGGTGACGCAAGCCGGTGCCAACCCTTGCCGACCAGGCGCATTGGCAGTGTCAGTTGCTCGATGATCTGCTGCCGGTTCTCCGACCAGGCGCCGACAAACAACAATTCCGGTGCGCGCGCATGCCAAGGCAACCGGGTCACATACATGTCGGTGTTGACCGCCAGCGGCAACCACTGCGCCTCACGGATACCGATTGTCTGTGCGAGGCTGGCCAGCCCGCTGTCAGTGAACCAGAAGCGCTGGACGGCGCTGTTGTCCACCAGTCGCTCGTCGAAGCGGTCGCCTACCCATTGATGTACGGGGATGCGCACCACCGACAACAGATCGTTGAACGCCGGAGAAAGATAGAAGCGATCGACGATGAGACAGATGTCGGGACGGAATCGACGCAAGGTATCCGCCAGGCGCGCCGTCATCTCGGTGTGCGGGTCCTGCCCGATCAGCAAGTGCCAGCGATTAACCAGACGGTCCCCGAGAGTTTTCTGGTTGACGGCGAAGCCGAGTGTTTCCACACCGGGAATCTTCGCGGCGGCGGCGAGCACATGCTCATACCACTGGAGTATGCCGCCGCGCTTGCCGATGACCAGCAGCCGCTTCACGACGCCCTCTGCTCACGCGCATACAGCGCCGGCGTAAAGGCAAGCACCAGATAACCGGATGCCAGCAGCGTGCACTGGAAGAACAGACCAAAAGCACGGAAGTCCACCAATCCGTTCACCAGAATCACCGCAAGAAAACCAGCACCCACCAGACGCAGGTAAGCGGAATGGTGCACAAATGATTGCCGCAGAGCACGCGCCAACAGCGCCAAGCCGCCAAGGTACAGCACCGTGCCTGTCACGCCGAATGAGTACAAAATTTCAAGCGCCCAGTTGTGTGGCGATGCCGGATGCTGTTGCGCAACCGGCAACAGCGCATTCACTGCTTCTGAATACTTGAAGGTGCCCGGGCCATAGCCAGCCCAGGGCCGCTGCCGGATCAGCTCTCCGGTGGTCTGCCACAACAGCAGACGATTGCTGCGCTCGTCATCGTGCATCCAAAGACCCGGTGACCAGTCGGCCGCCGGTATAACAACCATCAACAATACTGTGAGCGCGGCCAGCATGATGACAAGTGCAATCAGGCGGTATGCCGGGAAACGCAATGCCAACATCACCGCCGCCGCCGCGCAGGCCGCGATCAGGGCCTCAATCGTCGCGTTTGCCACCAGCAGCAGCGTAGCCATCAGCAGCAGCGCCATCGCCAGGCGTCCATGGCGCACCGTGAGGTCATTGCGCAACAACACCGCGAATACCGAGACCCAGGTCAGCGCCAGCGAACAGGACCAGAGGTTGCGGGTTTTGAACGGCGCGATGCCATGCATGCGCACCAGAAACGGACCTTCCTGCCACTGCCAGTACAGCCAGACTGACAAGGCGCCCAGCAGCAGCAGTACGGCCGCTGCAAGAAACGCCGGCTGCAGTCGCCCGTCACCGAACGCGGCATAACGCCGCACGCCCCAGACAAACGTCAGTGCCAGGACAACGCTGAGAAAAGCCCGAAACGTATAATCAAAGTCAACCGTAAAAATCATCCCGACAATGAACGCGGCCAGAATCAGCAGTGCACCCGTGCGCAACTCCCGGGGCCATGGACCGGCCGTGCCTGCCTGCCGCGCACGCACGTATTGCCACAATGCGACGGCAGCGCTCGCCCCTTTGACCACCGGGAAAAGCAGCACCAGCAACGCCAGCAGCACGCCAACGCGGTCGCGAAACAGGTCGGACAAACGCACATGCAGCGGATTGCCGCTCAAGGGCCAGCCTCCTTGTCAGTCAGGGCGCCCGCCTGCGCCATCAGAATGGTACGCACATTCGCGGCGTCGCCAACCGCCATTGCCTTGCGAAGTTGCTCGATTTTTTCCGAAAGTGCGTCGCCACCAAGGCGGGGCTCATCGGCCTTCATGATCTTCGGGTGCCTGGTTCCCTCGGCATTGCCCGAAGCAATCAATAATTCCTCATGGAGCTTTTCGCCAGGACGCAGCCCGGTGAGTACAATGTCGATGTCACCGCGCGGGTTTTCATCGTCACGCACCGAATGCCCGGTAAGGCGGATCATGTTCTTGGCCAGATCCGTAATCTTGACCGGCTCGCCCATATCAAGCAGAAAAATTTCTCCGCCTGTCGCCATGCTTCCGGCCTGAATCACCAGTTGCACTGCTTCATGAATCGACATGAAGTAACGCGTCACCCCGGCATGCGTCACCGTTACCGGGCCGCCTTGCGCAATCTGCTCCTTGAACAGGGGAATCACCGAACCGCTTGAGCCAAGCACGTTGCCAAAACGGACAGCGCAGAAACATTGGCCCGTTTTCTTCGCACTCGCCTTGGCGGCAAAATCCTGGATGACCAGTTCCGCCCACCGCTTGGTGGCACCCATGACATTGGTTGGGCGCACGGCCTTGTCCGTGGATATCAATACGAAAGAACCAACACCGGCATCGAAAGCCGCCTGGGCAAGCACACAGGTTCCCAAAATATTATTGCGCACACCTTCCAGCACATTGCTCTCCACCAGCGGTACATGCTTGTGGGCGGCGGCGTGATAGATTGTTTGCACGCCGTGATCAACAAGCAATCCGTTGACGAGATCACGGTTCGTAACCGAACCAAGACACGAAATTATTTCGCAACCGGCAATTGCCCTCAATGCCCTGTCAATCTGGTAAAGCGCATGCTCGCTCGCCTCCAGTAGCACCATCCGGCTCGGAGCAAGCGCGGCAATCTGCCGGCAGAGTTCAGAACCGATCGAACCACCAGCACCGCTCACCATGACGCATTTACCGGTTATGCAATAACCCAGCAGCGCCGGATCGGCCGCGACCGAATCCCGTCCAAGCAGATCGCCGATATCGACTTCCCGCACCATATTGACCAGTTGCGGGCCGTTCGAGATATCGGCCCAGGTCGGCAGAATGCGAACCTTTACCTGGTATTGCTCGAGAAAAGTCACAACTTCCCGTCGACGCGCAGTGGATGCGGCGGACAGCGTGACAATCACATCGTGAATGTCGAAATGCTCAATCAGCATCTGCAGCTGTTCTGGCGAATAAACGCGCAGGCCGTCGATGTCCTTGCCCTGCAGCGTGATCTCGTCGTCGAGGAAGCCTGCCGGGAACAGCTCGCGGCCGCGGCGCAGCGATGCGGCGAGTTGGCGTCCGGCCTCACCCGCGCCGTAAATCAGCACCTGGCGCCCGGAAAAGCGGCGGCGTATCGGCAGCCACAACAGCCAACGGGCGGTAAAGCGCGAACCGGCAACCAGTACCAATGCCAGCAAGCCATACAACACCGACACCGTGCGCGGCACCCCGTCGATACCGGTCATCTGTGTCATGAACGCAAGCGCAGTCCACAACAGCGCGGCGATCACCACACCCTTCACCACCGCCCACAACGCCTGCTCGCCAAGATAGCGAATTACCGAGCGATACAGGCCCATCTTGATGAATACCGGAATGGCAAGCACCGGTGCTGCAAGCATCAGCAATGCCTGCGGTTGGTTCGGTGCGAACCACCCGCCGAAACGCAGGCAATATGCCAGCCAGACCGCGCTAACCAGCAGCACGACGTCTGCCGCCATCATCAGCGCCTGCTTGATCGGGCGCTCGAATTGAATAATTCGCTGGGCAAAATACTCGGCATTCAGCATGGCCGGCAGGCCTCGCGTTTAGTGTTTCTCGACAACAACATCATACTCCCGGCCATCATTGTGAACGTCCTCACAGCCCTTCCCGCCAGCATCAATCGTGATGATCCGGTTCGAAGAACATCCAGCGCACCTGCGGAAACTGCCGCCTGAAGGCCGATTCGACGTTATTGATATCTGCGACCAGTTGCGGCGCCGAATGCGCCTCCTCCATGCGCGCCTTCACCGACACCATCAGATCGCCGCCAAGCTGGAGCGTGATCATTCGATAAACCTCGGCCACCTCGGTACGCGCAACAAGAAATTCGCGCATTGCCCCCTGCACTTGCGGGTCCGCGCTTTCGCCGATCAGCAGACTTTTCACCTCGATCGACACCGTGACTGCCACGATGATGAGTACCGCACCGATGGCGATGGTGCCCAGCGCGTCATAAACCGGATTGCCGGTGTAGATGGTCAGCAGCACCGCACCCAGCGCGAGCACGAGACCGGCGAGCGCAGCAATGTCTTCACCAACCACCACAATCAGTTCACTCTGCCGCGACTCGCGGAACCAACGCCAGAGCGTGCGCTGGCCCTTGACCTTGTTCACCTCAATCACCGCACCGGTGAGCGAACCCCATTCGAGCAGAATCGATACTGCCAGCACCGCCACTGCAACCCAGGGTGAACTGGGCATTTCGGGCTGCTGGAGCTTGTGCACACCCTCATAAATTGAAAACATGCCGCCCATGCTGAACAACAAAATGGCGACGAGGAAACTCCAGAAATACACCGCCTTGCCATAACCCAGCGGATGCGATTCGGTTGGCGCACGCTGCGCGTGCTTCATGCCTACCAGCAGCAGTACCTGATTGATGCAGTCGGCAGCAGAATGAATGCACTCGGCCAGCATGGCGCTGGAGTTCGTGTACCAGGCCGCTGCACCCTTGGCGATGGCGATGCCGCCGTTGGCAGCGAGCGCATAGAGGATGGCGCGTGTCGAACCGTCGGAGTGCGACATGGCTGTCATTCCGAATACTGTTATTCGAGGTAGGTGTACCCGTCGAGACCTTCACGCACCTCAAGCAGGTACGCCGCGCGCTCCCGTGGCGACAGTGCGGCGGCCTCAAGACGATAAGCGAAGCGCCCCAATAATTCATCGGCGTTGAAGTTCACATAGCGCATAACGCTGCGCACGGTGTCTCCCTGGATGGCGTTACGGATTTCGACATTGCCCTCGGCATCGATCTCGACATCGACCGCATCGGTGTCGCCGAACAGGTTGTGCAGGTCGCCAAGAATTTCCTGGTAGGCGCCAACGAGAAAGATACCAACATGGAAGGGCTTGGCCGGATCATACGGCGGCATCGGCAGCGTCGTCTCGATACCTTCGCCATCGACATAGTTGTCGATACGCCCGTCAGAATCACAGGTAATGTCCTGAATCACGGCGCGCGCCGTCGGCGGCTCCATCAAACGCTCCAGCGGCAATACCGGGAAAATCTGATCAATCCCCCATACGTCCGGTGCCGACTGGAACAACGAAAAGTTCAGAAACAACTTGTCGGCGAGTTTTTCATTCAACTGATCGAACAGTTCGCGCTGCTTGCGACGATGCGGATCAAGCTTGGCGCGGATGCGCTGGCAGCAGGTGTGGTACGCGCGCTCCGCCCAGGCGCGCTCGGCGAGTGACAAATCCTGGTGCAGGAACTGCGACAGCACATCTGAATAGACGTTGATCATGTCGGGGTAAATCTCAAGCATGTTGACTGCTTCACGCGGCGCCACAAGCCGCTCGTGAATTTGCCAAAGATACGTCAATGTCGGTGAGGCCCCCTCCGGGGGCGGCGGCAGATCGCCGGCCACTACGCGTTCGATATCAATCACGTTGGTAACAAGCACCGCATGGTGCGCAGTGAGCGCGCGACCTGACTCGCTGATGATGTCCGGGTGCGGAATGCCATCGGCATCGGCCAGCTCCTTAAGCGCATGCACGATCTCCCAAGCGTAGTCGGCAAGGCCGTAGTTCATCGAAAAATAACTGCGCGATCGGGTGCCCTCATAATCCACCGACAGGCCACCGCCCACATCGACGCAGCGTATCGGCGCGCCCAGCTTGCGCAATTCCACATAGAAACGCGCAGCCTCGCGCATGCCGCTTTTGATGTCCTGGATATTGGCGATCTGTGAGCCCAGGTGAAAGTGCAGCAGGTAGAGGCTGTCGAGATAACCGGCCGCGCGACAACGATCCACCACCTCGATAATCTGCGACGGCGACAAGCCGAACTTGGATTTCTCGCCACCGGAATCCTGCCAGTTGCCCTTACCGGTGCTCATCAGTCGCGCGCGGATGCCGATGCGCGGAATCACCTTCATTTTCGCGCTTTCCTCAAGAATGAGGTCGAGCTCGGATAATTTCTCGACGACGATGGTCACCTGGTAGCCGATCTTCTCGCCGAGCAATGCAAAGCGGATGTATTCGCGATCCTTGTAGCCGTTGCAGATGATGGTGTCGCCGGGGTGGCGCGTGAGCGCGAGCACCGCGAGCAACTCCGGCTTGGAGCCGGCCTCAAGACCAACCGGGCGACCGGCGCCGGGATTGCCGACCGAGACGATTTCCTCCACCACCCGCCGCTGCTGGTTCACCTTGATCGGAAAAACCGGCGTGTAACTGCCCTTGTAGTCGAGTTCGGCGATCACGCCGGCGAAGGCGTCGCTGAGTTTGCGCACGCGATGGCGCAGGATGCCGGAGAAACGAACCAGCGTCGGCAGGCGCAGGCCCTCGGCCTGGATCGCCTCGATCACCTCGTGCAGTGACACCGCCCGGGCGTCGCCGACGCCATCCGGGTGAACGATCACGTCACCGTCGGAGTCGATGTCGAAATAACCGTCGCCCCAGTGCCGGATGTTGTAGGTGGCAAGGGCGTCATCGAGGGTCCAGTCGGCCATGGTCGTTCCGTGTGGGTGGTCGGAAAAGCGGCCGGTATTATGGGGCCAAGACGGGGCAAGTTGCCTCCCCTGCGGGCACCTCCCAGTCGACAATCGCGGGGGACAGGCCGCACCAGGCGGAATAATGAATCCCCGGTAATACCCGGATGTTTGCGGTAGGGACGGCGGTTACCCACCGCCCCCCGCGCAGATCCGTACGTGC
>k87-343260_pt1 | contig 10254 bp, 10 predicted proteins | sample MGYA00084030_6733316 | MGnify analysis MGYA00084030 | reverse complement strand
TCCGATCGAAGATAATGTTGCCCTGGCTAAGGCATTCGATCAATTGAATCGTTATGAATGGGTGGTATTTACATCGGTGAATGCAGTTGAGGTTGTTTTCAACAAATTCCCGCTTTTTGGAAATGGCACACGTGTCAGGTTCGCTGCGATCGGACCGAAAACAGCCGAGGCGCTGCTGGTATGTGGAATTACGCCTGAGTTTGTCCCTGAAGAATATGTTGCCGAGGCGATTCTACCTGGGCTGGGTGATTTGAAGAAAAAATGGGTTTTGCTGCCTCGTGCAGAAATCGCCGGTAAGGAACTGCCCGAAGCAATCTTCCACGCGGGCGGTGTACCGCATCAGATCACCGTGTATAAAACATTACCAACTCAACCTGACCGTGATGGTCTTGCCGCGCTGAAATCAGGTGTGAATGTGATCACCTTCACCAGCGCTTCATCGGTTGCAAACTTTGTCGCCATGCTTCGACAAAACAGACTCGATCCATTGAACCTTCCAAACAATCCTTTATTCGTCTGCATTGGTCCCATCACCGAAAAAGCCGCAAAAGAGGAAGGGCTGGTCAAACTTGTTGTTGCGAAAGAATACACAACCGAAGGTCTTATAAAAATCATAAGCACACTGGAGGCATTATGACTTTACTGGAGTTTGTAAATCCCCAATCGTTAATCGAAAATCGTAAACCGAAAATCGTGAATCGTCCGCGCAGGTTGCGTGCCAATCCCGCCATACGAGGGATGGTGCGCGAGACCGAACTTAACGCGCGCGATTTCATTTATCCGTTGTTCGTGCGGCATGGGACGGGACGAACTGCCATCCGTTCGATGCCTGGCGTGTATCAACTGTCAGTGGAGGAAGCGGTTCGGGAGGCTGAATCAGCCGCAAAGTCAGGGGTGAGCGCTGTCATCCTGTTTGGGATTCCCAAAGCGAAGGATCCGATCGGGCTGGAGAATTTCGCGGAAGATGGAATTGTCCAGCAGGCGATTCGGGCGATCAAGAAGGAAATCCCTGAAATTGTTATGGTTACGGATGTGTGTTTATGTGAATACACGGATCATGGGCATTGCGGAATTTTGAACACGGGCGAACATTTTCATGCAGGTTTGCCTGAGGGATATGTGCTGAATGACCCAACGCTGGACGTGCTGGCAAAGGTTGCAGTCTCGCATGCGGAATGCGGTGCGGATATGGTTGCGCCGAGTGGCATGCTGGACGGCATGGTTTCAGCTATTCGTGAAGGGCTGGATTTTGCAGGTTACGAAAATCTTCCGATCCTGTCGTATGCCGTGAAATATGCTTCGTCATTTTATGGACCATTCCGTGACGCGGCAGAAGGTGCGCCGAAATTCGGTGACCGAAAATCACATCAGATGGACCCTGCCAATGTGCGCGAGGCATTACGCGAAACTGCACTGGATGTGGAAGAAGGCGCGGACATGTTAATGGTGAAACCTGCGCTGGCATATCTCGATGTTATTCGCGTCGTGAAGGACACCTTCCCTGAATTGCCGATGGCGGCGTACAACGTCAGTGGCGAATATTCGATGATCAAAGCCGCCGCTGCGAATGGCTGGGTGGATGAAGCGAAGGTCACACTCGAAACGCTCACATCCATCAAGCGCGCAGGCGCGGATGTGATCATTACCTACCATGCCGTGGACGCGGCGAAGTGGATTAAATAAAAGTCAAAGGTCGAAGGTCGGATGACTTTGACAAGAGGAAATCGAACATGTCATTAGAAAACCTAACTCCCCGCGCCGCAGCCGAGCGGTCTTTACACAACGAACGCATGGTACATGCTGATTTCAATATGGCGCCCTTCACCATCGCCTGGGAAGTAACACGTGCCTGCGCGTATGCCTGTGTCCATTGCCGCGCAGATGCGCTGCACACGCCTGACCCGAATGAATTGAAAACAGATGAAGCGCTGCGCCTTATTGACCGCCTGACTGAGTTCGGTTCCCCGATCCTGATCTTCACGGGTGGCGATCCGATGATGCGCAAAGACCTGCATGAGTTGATCGCGTATGCCACGCAAAAAGGTCTGCGTTGTTCATTGACCCCGACTGCCACTGCATTGCCAACAACCGCGCGGCTTGAGAAAGTGCGCGCGGCTGGCATTCGCCGCATTGCGCTTTCACTGGACGCACCCAGCGCGGAGATCCACGATAATTTTCGGCAGGTTGCTGGCTCATGGCAGCGCACGATGGATATTTTGCACCGCGCTCAGGAGATCGGGATTAGTGTGCAGGTGAATACAACCATCTCAAAACATAATGTCGATATCCTCGATGAAATGGTGCCGTTCATTCAGGATGTAGGCGCAGTGCAATGGTCGCTGTTCTTCCTTGTGCCGACGGGACGTGCCCAGGTCAAAAATATGATCTCCGCTGAAGAACACGAGCGTACTTTCAACTGGCTGTATGACCTTTCCAAGACTGCTCCATTTGACATTAAATCCACAGCTGCGCCGATGTATCGCCGTGTAGCGATCGAGCGTAAACGCGCAGAACAGGGCGGTGATAACCCCGTCACTTTTCAGGGCGCTGGTTTTCAATATGCAGATGGACTCAATCGCCCGACGCGCGGCGTCAATGACGGAAACGGTTTCTTGTTTATCTCCCATGTGGGTGATATTCAACCTTCTGGCTTCCTGCCGCTCACGGCAGGCAATGTCCGCACGGATGATGTGATCGATGTGTATCGCAACTCACACCTTTTCACCGACTTGCGCACTCCCGATAAGATCAAGGGACGCTGTGGAATCTGCGAATACCGCGACGTGTGCGGTGGTCAGCGCGGACGCGCGTACGGCGTGACTGGAGATTATCTTGAATCCGACCCAGCCTGTGTCTATATTCCTCAAGGAGCGTAAATGACCACGGATACAACTGAACAATCCCTGCGCACGTTCAACCACTACTCTTTATTTTCTTTCAAGGATGCGTATTGGTTGCTATCTGCGGATGAACGTGCGAACTTCCACAAGAATTGGCTGGCTGCCTTACGTGCGTCCGCCCAAAAAGTGGACCTGTTTCAAGGCATTGAACATGACGTTGACTTGATAATCTGGTCTGCCTTAACCGTAAAGGACAATCAGGATGCCGCCGCCTTTTTTGAGAACTTCGCAAAGGCACTGGCTCCGTATCGCCACCTGATCGAACAAATGGATTCGCTGTGGGGCTTTACGCGTCCATCGCAATATTCGAAGGCTCGCTCCAAACAGGAAATTGATCCATTCTCTGATGAACGCAAGTCTTACTTGATCATTTATCCGTTCTCCAAAACGACCGAATGGTATTTGATGAGCCGTGACGCTCGTCAGGGCATGATGAACGAACACATCCGCATTGGCAAACAGTATGATGACATCAGCCAATTGCTTCTTTATTCCTTTGGTTTGCAGAATCAGGAATTTGTCGTGGTGTACGAAACCGACGACCTGACCCGCTTCTCGGACCTGGTCAACGAATTGCGCGATACCGAAGCGCGTCGTTACACCCTGCGTGACACTCCCTTGCATACCGCCATCTATCACCCTGCCGAAGAGACCCTTGCCTTATGGAAATGAATAGCCGTTTTTTACAAGCCTGTCAGCGCCAGCCCGTTGATACAACTCCCGTGTGGTTCATGCGCCAGGCGGGACGTTACATGCCCGAATACCGCGCCATCCGCGAGAAGTATTCACTGCTCGAAATTTGCTACCAGCCCGAACTCGCCGCCGAAGTGACGCTGCAACCCGTCCGCGCTTTTGGTGTGGATGCTGCGATCCTCTTCGCTGATATTTTGCTCCCCGCCATTCCACTCGGCGTCGGCTTGGAGTTTGCGAAGGGCGAAGGTCCTGTCTTGCAGAAGCCTGTCCGCACGATGGACGATGTCAGGGAGTTGAAACCTGTTGATGCAGAAACAGATCTCGGCTATGTCATGGAAGCGATCCGCATCCTGCGCAGGGAACTCACGGACACGCCGCTGATAGGTTTTTGCGGCGCGCCGTTCACGGTCGCATCCTATATCGTCGAAGGCGGCTCGTCGCGTGAATTTCTCAAAACCAAAACGATGATGTATTCCGCGCCTGACGTTTTTCATGCGTTGATGGATAAACTCGCCGATGTGTTCAGCGATTATCTGACGGCGCAAATTCGTGCGGGCGCGCAGGCGGTGCAGGTCTTTGATTCGTGGGTCGGCGCGCTCAGCCCATCGGATTACGAAACATTTGTGTTGCCATATTCGCAAAAACTACTCAAAGCCGCGCAGGCAATGAACGTGCCTGTCATCCATTTTGGGACGAACACGACGACGCTCCTGCCGTTGATGAAACGTGCGGGCGGCGATGTGATTGGACTCGACTGGCGCATCCTGCTTGACGACGGCTGGTCGCTGCTAGGAGACGATGTCGCCGTGCAAGGGAATCTTGACCCCATCACGCTCTTCGCCCCTCTCCCTGAACTCAAAGCGCGCGTGCATGATGTTCTGCGCCGCGCTGACGGCAGACCTGGTCACATCTTCAATCTCGGTCATGGCATTTGGCAGCACACGCCTGTGGACAATGTGAAGGCGGTCGTGGATATGGTGCATGAGTTTTCTGCTGAAAAGGCAAGCGCACTATGATCGGCGTCTTTGTCATGGCATATGGCGGACCGGACAATCTAGATGAAGTCGAGCCATATCTTTTGGACGTACGCGGGTATCGCCCCACTTCGCAGGAGATCATCCACGAAGTGCGCGAACGCTACCGCGAGATCGGCGGACGCTCTCCTATTCTGGAGCAAACCCAGGCGCAGGCGGATGCGCTTGAATCCGCTTTGAACGTGAATGGTAAGGAATTCAAAGCCTTCGTGGGGATGCGTCACTGGCATCCCTTCATCAAGGATGTGCTGGCAGAGATGCAGGCACAGGGAATCGAAAAAGCGGTGGGCGTGGTGATGGCTCCGCATTATTCGCGCATGAGCATCGGCGCATATTATCTACGGCTCGAAGAAGCCAACGCGCCGATTGCATTTGCCCGTATCGAAAACTGGCATTTGGATGCGGGATACATCAACGCGCTTGCGGGACGCGTGCGTGATGCACTTCAACGCTTCCCGGAAGAAATCCGCGCGGATGTGCCTGTCATCTTTACCGCGCACAGCCTGCCCGAGAAGATTCTGGAATGGAACGATCCATATCCCACACAATTGCGTGAAACCGTCTCGGCAGTGATGGAAAAACTTGGCTCCCAGCCGCATGAATTTGCATTCCAATCTGCCGCCATCTCCACTATCCCCTGGCTCGGACCCGATGCAGGAGAAGTGATCAAACGCCTTGTATCGGAAGGCAAACAACATATTTTGCTCTGCCCGATTGGATTCGTCTGCGAGCATGTTGAAATTCTGTATGACATTGACATCGTTTATCAGAATCTTGCCAGGTCACTTGGCATTCGGCTCGAACGAATCGAAATGCTCAACACCGCGCCAGAGATGATCGATGGGCTGGCGGGTTTGATCCGCGAAAAGGCAAAAGAAGCAGGTTGGTTATGAATCGAGTCATCATTGTTGGCGGCGGGATCGCAGGCCTTTCCGCCGCGTATTACGCGCAGAAGAACATCCCCGATGCGCATGTCACTCTGATCGAGTCCGCTTCGCAGTGGGGTGGCAAGATCACCACTGACCGCGTCGCCTTTGACGATGGTCAATTCATCATCGAAGGCGGACCCGATACTTTCCTTGCATCCAAACCCTGGGGCGTGGCGTTGTGTAAGGAACTCGGTCTCGGCGAGCGTTTGCATGGCACGAACCAAAACAAGAAGAACACGTACGTTCTGAACAAAGGACGTTTGCTTCCCTTGCCCGAAGGTCTTGCTATGATGATCCCCTCGGATGTACCGTCTATTTTGCGCTCGCGCCTCATCTCATGGGTTGGCAAAACGCGCATGGGACTCGACTTCCTGCTTCCAGCAAAAGCCGTCAGCGGGGACGAATCTCTTGGTTCATTTGTCAGCCGTCGGCTGGGGCGTGAGGCGTATGAGAATCTCATCGAGCCGCTTATGTCTGGTATTTACGCGGGCGATGGCGATCAACTCAGTCTCGCATCCACCTTCCCATATTTGCGTGACCTTGAAATTAAGCATGGAAGCCTCGCGCGCGGCGCAATTGTAATGCGCAAAAAGATGAACGCCAACGGACAAAAGATTCAAGGTTCGCGCTCCGCGTTTCTTACGCCCACGACGGGGCTGGCAGAAATTGTTGAAGCATTGGTTAATAATCTTAAGTCGAAAGTCGATTTGCGACTCAACACTCGCGTCGCTTCCATAACCCGTAACGTGGAACTTGAAACATGGAACGTGGAACTTGACACCGAAACACTCGAAACCGATTCGTTGATCCTCGCCACCCCCGCCTACGTCAGCGGACAATTACTCGCCTCATTCGACCCCGAACTTGGTGCTACCCTCCAAAGCATTCCCTACGCCTCGACCGCGACCGTCTCTCTCGCCTATCGTTTGAGTGATGTTCCCCGCGATCTCGACGGCTACGGCTATGTCATCCCGCGCCGCGAAGGACGCAAAGCCGTCGCCTGCACATGGACATCCACCAAGTTCCCGCACCGCGCACCGGAAGGCTATGCACTCATACGTGTCTTTGTCGGGCGCGCAGGGCAGGATATTCCGTGGGATGAGGGCGAATTGCTTGATGTGGCAAAGGAAGAATTAAGACTCACGCTTGATATCACCGCCGAGCCGCTCGTCTCACGCGTTTTCCTGTGGGATAAAGCCATGCCGCAATACAATCTGGGTCATCCCGAAATTCTCAAGCGCATTGACGCCGCGCTCGAAAAACATCCTGGCTTGGCGCTGGCTGGCAATGGCTATCGCGGAATCGGGATCCCCGATTGCATTCATTCGGGTGAACTGGCTGTGGACAAGATAGCAAATTCCATGTCGTTGCGAGCGAACGAAGTGAGCGAAGCAATCTCCCGTTAGTTGGGGATTGCTTCGTCGCGAAGAACGCTCCTCGCAATGACATAAGCTTGGAGTATTTATGAACATCACCAAATCCATTTCTCTCTTTCAAGAAGCACAGACATTATTCCCAGGCGGGGTGAATTCGCCTGTGCGCGCCTTCCGCGCTGTGGGCGGCCAACCGCTCTTCATTGAATGCGGCGAAGGTCCGTATCTCTTCGATGTGGACGGCAATCGCTATATTGACTATGTCCTTTCATGGGGACCGCTCATTACAGGACACGCACATCCAAAAGTTGTGAGAGCAATTCAAGATGCCGCGACAAAAGGCACTTCCTATGGTGCGCCGAGTCCGTTGGAAATTGAACTGGCAAAGAGCATCATGGAGTTCATGCCGAACATCGAGATGATTCGTTTCGTCAACTCAGGGACGGAAGCGACCATGTCGGCTTTACGCCTTGCCCGCGCGTACACCAAGCGCGAGAAGATCATCAAATTTGATGGCTGTTACCACGGTCACGCGGATATGCTCTTGGTGCAGGCTGGCTCAGGGGTGGCAACGTTGGGTTTACCTGATTCACCTGGTGTGCCAAGCGCGGTCGCTTCGGATACGCTGGTGGCGCAATTCAACGATTTGGAATCCGTTGAAGCGTTGTTTAAAAAATATCCTGACCAAATCGCGGGACTCATCGTTGAGCCTGTGGCTGGGAATATGGGAGTCGTCCCGCCATTACCTGGATTCCTTGAAGGCTTGCGAAAGCTGACTACCGAATATGGCGTGGTCTTGATTTTCGACGAAGTGATGACGGGGTTCCGCGTTCACAAAGGTGGGGCGCAAACTCTCTACAATATCAAGCCTGACCTCACCACGCTGGGCAAGGTCATCGGTGGAGGGCTGCCTGTCGGGGCGTATGGTGGGAAGCAGGAGATCATGCAACTTGTTGCGCCGCTTGGACCGATGTACCAGGCAGGGACGCTCTCGGGCAATCCGCTGGCGATGAGCGCGGGAATTGCGGCGCTGAGTCTGATTCGGGGAGAGGAAGTTTGGCTGAAACTGGAGCAGGCTGCGGCTAGGTTGGAAGCGGGTGTCTCGTCAGCGGCAAAACAGGTAGGGATTCCCATCCAACAGACGCGGGTCGGCACAATGTTCACCACCTTCTTTAGCGAGACCAAGCCCGTTGGCTGGAATACGGTCAAGGTGGCGGATAAGGTTCAGTTCGGGAAATTTTTCCAGAAAATGTTGGTGAACGGTGTGTATCTCGCGCCGTCACAATTCGAGGCGGGGTTCATATCCACTCTGCACTCGGATGCAATTATTGACAAAACGCTTGAAGCAGTAGCGGAGGCATTTCGAGCATGGTAACCGACGAGAAGATCTACAACGCAGCGCTGATACGTTATCGTCTGGGGATTGCATTGATTTGGCTCGGTGTGCTGACCTGGCTGCCCTTTATGGTTTTACGAATAGCCGGTGAAAAGCCATCTCTATTTTGGTATTTACCATTTCATTTACTTGGCGTGATTGGTGGGGCACGTCTGCGTGCGGTTGCCCGTAAAGAGTTGGGTCAGTCATCTCCCAAAAAGAATCACCTGCAAATGATTGGACATGGGGCAATTTTTGCGGGCATATTGGTCTGGATACCCTATTTCTATTTGAAAGCTACTGCTCAACCTGTAGAAGTAATGAATTACCTGCCATATCATTTGGTAGGTGTGCTAGGAGGTGCTGCATTATTGGTGTTTAATTTTTGGTTATCAAAAAAGCAGGATGATGATCGAGGAGATTTGAAGTAAAAATATAGTTACAGTCTTGAGTGATGGTATCAGAATGGCTTGCATCTTGTAGCGTCATTATTTTTTTACCTACAGCATGGAAGCCAATAAAAGCCCTCAAAATCACGTGTTTGCCTTTTACTATGCACAAAAAATATGTCCGATTGTGTGTATCCCTGCCCATGTGGATGGCTCAATGACCCACAAAAAGCCTGTGGGTGTGCGCCAGCTGTCGTTACCAAATACCAGAAACGGATATCTGGTCCCTTGCTCGACCGCATCGATATCCACATCGAAGTGCCACGCGTAGATTATGAAAAACTGAGAGGTGATCGTCTTGGCGAAACATCGGAGTCCATTCGCAAGCGTGTCCAGGCAGCCCGGAATATTCAACTTGCCCGATTCTCGAAGATCGGATCATTGAATATCGTTGCGAACACGGATATGCGCGTCGCGGAGATACGGCAATTTTGTAAGTTGCAAGACGAAGGTCAGAGTTTGATGCGCGCGGCGATGACGCAGCTCAATCTATCGGCGCGTGCTTATCATCGCATCTTGAAGCTCGCGCGCACAATCGCGGACCTGGCAGCGAGTGAAGACATCCAATCCGCGCATCTAGCGGAGGCGTTGCAATATCGTCCGAAAATCATGATGGGGTAAGTGCTTCTTGATGGAAAGGCGTGTGTCCGACCTCACCTGTCTCCAATGTGGAAGCAGGGATAGAAATGGTCATTCGTTATCTTCGGAATCGTCTATTACTTCAAGGTTCGGATGGGCACTGTTCCAGATGTAGATATTTTTGACATTCCTCCGCGGTGAGTGAGCGCGTGACGCGCGATTTGGCAAGCGCGATGAGTGACTTTGAACTTCAGGAGATATACGCACATCGTCCCATCCTGGCTGGATGTAGCGGGACGAGTTCCAACTGAGCTGGTAGAAGCGGTTTGGTAGAGAGAGTAAGTGGTAATTAGTAAAGCCCATATATGAAACTCTGCGAGGCTTTTTGATTTTCAGTTACGGATTCGTCTTGATCTTTCCTGCGATGATATCCGCCTTGATCTGCTCCAACTCCCCTTTGACTTTGGCGGAAATGAGCGAATCCAAGTTATGGAACGGTGCAAGACCCACTTCACCCATCTCCAGCGTCCCAACATGGATGCCGCCGGTGAATGTGCCTTCTTCAATCGCTTTGACTGCCTGTACCACACTTACATCAAAGTTCTTCATAATACTGGTCAACACAATGTCTGCAAATTCTGGTGCTGTTACTGCCCAGTCGGTGTCGACGCCGATGAAATAGGCGTTGCCGTGTGTTTTTACAGCATACGCGGCTCCATTTCCAACGCCCAGTCCGGCGGCGGGCGCGATGATGTCTGCGCCTTGATCCAATAATTGTTGTGTGATCTGTCTGCCATCAAGCGCACAACAGAAACCGCCAACGAATATGCCTTCATGTTTCTCCGGATCCCAGCCAAGCACTTCCACATTCGTCCCATTTTTCTCGTTGTAGTATCGAACACCAAGGGCGAAGCCATCCATG
>k87-751574_pt1 | contig 10447 bp, 12 predicted proteins | sample MGYA00084030_6733316 | MGnify analysis MGYA00084030 | reverse complement strand
GCCTGTATTCGCTTACCACACTGGGATTAAACTCAATCTGGATTTTCACATCCTTGGCAATAGTCGCCAACGTCGACGTCATTTCATCCACCAGCACTTTCTGGCCTTCATTCAGCGTGTCGATATATGAGTAATTGCCGTTGCCCGCATCGGCCAGTTGCTCCATCAGTTTCTCGTTGTAGTTGCCGACGCCGAAGCCCAGTGTGGAGAGTGACACCCCGCTTTTGCGCTTTTCTTCAGCCATGTTTTTCAGCGCATCAAAATTGCTCACCCCGACATTAAAGTCGCCATTTGTCGCCAGCAAAATACGGTTGATGCCGCCCTTGATATAGCCCTGTTCCGCCATGCTGTAGGCGAGCGTAATACCGGCCGCACCTGCAGTCGAACCGCTGGCCTGCAGATTATCAAGCGCTGCGATTATTTTGCCTTTTTGCGCCCCGGAAGTTGGCTCCAGCACCACCTGAGTACCGGAGGCATAAGTCACCAGTGCAACCTTATCCTGCGCACGCAACTGGTTCACCAACAATTTCAATGCAGATTTCAGCAAAGGTAATTTATCCTGCGAATACATCGAGCCGGAGACATCCACCAGAAACACCAGATTGGAAGGAGGCAAGCTGGTCTTCGCAATGTCCTGGCCCTTGATGCCGATGTGCAGCAAATGGTGGTTTGCGTTCCACGGCGCAGGTGCCATTTCGGTATGCACCGCAAAACGTGCATTGCCTTTGGGCAAGGCATAGGCATAAGGAAAATAGTTGATCATCTCTTCTACCCGCACCGCATCCGCAGGCGGCAGCCGACCCGCATTCAGCATGCGGCGCACGTTGGCATAAGCCCCGGTATCCACATCAATGCTGAAAGTGGATACCGGCGACTCGGACACCTGTTTAAGCGGATTTTCAACAATCGCAGCATACTGCTCGCGCTCCGGCAGGGCCTCCTGCATATAGAGCCTGGCAGGTGGTGATGCAACGGGGGCCGGATACATGCTATCCATCGCCCCGATACTTTTGCGCAGCATTTCAGGCGCATGGCCAGCGGCATGTTCCTGGCTCCTGTTGAGTGTCGCACCAGCAACAACAGAAGCCAACTCGTCTTTTTGCCTGAGTTGTCCATACTTTTCTTCTTTGGCAGGATTCACCGGCCTGGCCTCAATAGCAGCAGGTTGTGGTTTAGCAAGCGCAGGTTCCAGCGGAAGCTCACCAATCGCAACAGGCAGGGAACCGGATTGTGTATTGACCTGGCTTTGCTCCTGGTTGGCGCAGGCAGACAGCACCAGCAGGCAGGTAAGTAATATGTTTCTGGATATGGGATTCATCGCATCCTCGCAGTTTATTTATCAATTGATCGGACAGCCTTGCGAAATTGCAAGACATGTCAGCTATAAACGGCGGGAACAATGAAACGGGGTTAAACAGAGTGAAAATAAATTTCACGTCGCGGGAAAGCAATACTGTCAATCTCAGGGCTGAGACTCACTCAATCCGCCGATTACCCTTGGAACGAATATTTGGCGGGACAAAAAAATTCATCGGCTCCAGCCAGAACCGTTTCAACAAGGCCTTGAGCAAGGCTGCCCTCTGGCTGAAACGCACCTGACGCGAGCGCAGCGCAACAAACAGTGCGAGGGAAAAGCTGACCAAAAGATTCACTATGCCTATGCCCAGTACACCCGCGAAAGAAATCAGGGCAACCTGCCAGGTGATATTGTTTTCAAGGCTGGCCAATGACAGGGCAAAATTGGCTGCTGCAAAAGTAATGTGGCGGATATCGATGGGCAAGCCGAGCATCAAACCAAGGGTGCCGATGCTGCCCAGCAATATGCCAAAATACAAGTTACCCATCAATCCGCCAAGATTGTCCCCTATATAAGCCGCAAATCCTTGCAGCCGCTGCTTGCCCAACAACCGGCGCAACCAGCGCAACTGCGCTATACGTGCGGGAATATGCGCATAGGCAGACTTGTTATCGTAGTAGCCGGAAATCAGCCCAGCCACAAACAGGCACACCCCCGCGATAGCCGCATGAAATAACGACAGGCTGTGCAGGGGATCGATGTCATGCAACAGATTCGCTGCTTTTTCGGGGGAGACAATCTGCTGACCTTGCAAATTAAAATAGCCCAGTGCCAGCAGATAGGCCACCGGCAAGGCAACAAGAATATTGCCCAGCACCGCAACAAATTGCGTGCGTATGACCTTCACAATCAGTTCCGTCAGGCGATTAATGTCAATATCGCGGCCTTCGCAGCTGTGCAACTCGGCGGCAATACGGGAAGCTGTCATGGCCGGCTGCTTGGTGGCAACGGTAAAGTGCAGCACGTGGATCAGCATGAAACCCAGCGAATAGTTTAAACTGAAAAGAAAGGCTTCCACCAGCGGAGCTGCGCGCAAATAGGAAGCAAACAATTTAAGCATCGCCATGAAGCCAATAACAAAGCCCGCACCGGCTGCCGAACGGAACATCGCAGCATATTGCCTGTGGTTATCCGCGATGTAGTGTTCGCCGGTGCGGCTGGCATTCTCGGTCACATTGCGCGCCAGCAAATTGATATTGTCGGCGAACAATTCCCGCATCGCGTATTTGCGGTTGTGCGCCTTTACCAGTTCCAGCCCCAACCCGAGTGCGGCAACGCTGCGTTGCGAGAAATCCGCAACGCCTGTGCGGGCAAGCACCGGCAAGTCATGCTGCACCTCGACCAGCGCCAGCAATTTGCACAAACGGTCTATATTTTGACTGATCCGCACCAGCAAATAGGTGAGCGTTACACTGGTTCCGTTTTGCATCGCATTATTGCGAATCTTGCGTACGACCGTCTCGCACTGATCCAGCATGTCCATTAAGTGCCTGGTGTTGCCGACCTGTACCGGCCCACCGTCGAGGTGGCGAACAAATTCTTTCAGGTAACGTTGCACTTCAACGTTCTGCAGCAGGAATTGCGATTCAAACGTTTCCAGATCCGGCAAATTGCGGATCAATTCCGGCTCCAAGCCCATCGCGCTGATGCGATAAGACAAAATCCTGATTGCCCCCAACAGCTGCATCACGATAATTTTCCGGAATGTCGCGTCAGCCTGGCCATCTTCCGCATCGAACAGGGTATGGAACAATTCCAGCCAGTCGGCCGCAGGCACGCCGGTCATCCACACATAATCTGTATTGACGGGCAATATCCGGTCAAGGCAATCGCGAAAATAGCTGTCATCCACCGCCGGTGGCAGCATGCGGTAGAAGAATCGCTGAAGCAATTCGGAAAAAAATCCATTGCTGGGGAGAATCCCGGTATCGGTATAAATGTTGGTCTGATGGCGTGACGAAAGAACGCGCATCAAATAATGGCGCAATGCGATGGCATGACTGCGCTTGCCTTGAAGCAATTGCGTCAGGGTACGCACGTTGGTGGAGGCCTGCTCAACCTGCGAGGATTTCGCGGGACGCAATTCGCGGACAAGATTGATCAGGCCGCCAATGTCGTCGGTGTCTGGATTGGCAGCAATGCGATCAAGCAGTTCAAGCATTTGGCGTATCTCAGGTCGAGTCAGAATATTAAAGGATCAGGGCAAGCCCCTTGCTTGCCCCGATTTTAACCCAGGGACAGCAGTGAAGTATGTCATCATATTGTCATGCTGACGAGCCCGTTGATTGCCATGGGATTTAGCAAACACTTTCATTTTTTCCTTGCCGCATGTGACAATTGCGGAACGCAACGTAAATTACATTTCGATCTATGGATAATATCATCGAGGTCAGCGACCTGCATTTTTCCTATGGCCAGAACAAGGTACTGAAGGGCATCAATCTCGCTATCCCGCGCGGCAAGGTGGTCGGCATTATGGGCCCCAGCGGCTGTGGCAAGTCCACCCTGCTGCGCCACTTCGGCGGCCAGTTGCACCCCTTGCAGGGCAACGTGAAATTCATGGGGCAAGTGGTGCACGAGCTCAGCGACCAGGCGCTCTACAAGATGCGCCTGAATATGGGCATGATGTTTCAGGTCAGCGGCTTGTTCACCGACTTGTCGGTTTTCGACAATCTGGCTTTCCCGCTGCGGGAGCACTCCGATTTACCGGAAGAAATGATCCGCGATCTGGTGCTGATGAAGCTGCATGCTGTCGGCTTGCGCAATGCCAGCAAACTGAAGCCGAGCGAACTGTCGGGCGGAATGGAGCGCCGCGTGGCGCTGGCCCGTGCGATCTCCCCCGATCCCGCCCTGCTTATCTACGCCGAGCCTTTCGCCGGACTCGACCCGATTTCACTCAATACCATCGCAAACCTGATACGCACGCTGAATGACGCACTCGGCACCACCTCTATCGTGGTGACCTATGACCTGATGGCTTCCCTCAAGGTCGTCGATTACCTGTTTTTCATCCATAACGGCGTGGTGGCCGCGCAAGGATCCGTGGATGACATGCTCAACTCGCAAGATCCCTTCGTGCACCAGTTCCTGCATGCCGAGCCAGACGGCCCGATTGCCTTTCAGTACCCCAGCAAGCCTATAACGGAAGATCTGAATATCAGGCAGGATTGAGCCATTCAATCTCGATGCAACGCTCTGTTGGATCATTTGCGCAATTGCGGCCTGATAGCAGAAGTTAATGCAAAATCCTGACCTTTTTCATATATCAGGCTTGCAGCATGGTCACGTCAACGCGATTGCAAGTAGAAGCGTTAATACATTTGTCGCGAGTATCACCGCATACAAAATGGAGAAATACATGGGCAGTCTGAGCAAAGAATCGTTCGAGGAATTTCTGGAATCACTGAAACAAGCCGGTATCGAGATCGTCAAGGAAGGTGAAGTTCGTGAACGGCTGGCTGAAGTGCAGCGCTGGCGCGATGCCTTTACCACCATCGTGAGCAACGGCAGCAGGATAGGCATCCTGTTCAAAAGCCGTGATGGCAGCATTAATCAGGCAAAAATCCACAGCACCTTCGCCGAATTCCAGTTCCCCGAAAAATCCGAGGCACTGTTTGCTGCCAACCTCAAGTCAAATATCTAGTACCGGACATATCAAGTTTTATTAAAGCGAATCAAAGGACTATGATCCTTTGATTCGCTTTTTTTACATTTACTGCCCGCAAATCTCCCGTCACTAAATTGTCTCGTTAGTTGCACATGTTAATGCTATGGTTGCAACAACCAGCCGCATAACAAATACAAACGAGAGATTATCCAATGTGCTTTTCCGCCACCGTTAGCTATAGCGCCGCTGTCATATTGGCGGGCACTGGCGTATATACCTTCCGACAGGCCGGAAGACTGCATCCCTCCTACCGGGCCTGGGCACTGGTACCGCTGTTCTTTGGTTTGCAGCAGGCTTTCGAGGGGCTGGTATGGCAGGCGCTGACTGCGGGAAATCACAGTGAGGCGGTAACGTTCGGACTGGGGTTTCACTTCTTCTCACACTTTTTGTGGCTATGGTGGCTGCCACTAAGCAGCTACCTTGTCGAGCCGCGCAAAATACTGAAGCGGGTGTTTGCCGGCTGCGGCATTTTTGGCGCTATCGCAGGCGGGCTGGTCTACACGCTGATGCTGCTGCATCCCGAGTGGATGACGGTTGCGGTGCGGGAACACTCCATCATCTACGATTTTTCCGCGCCCTATCGCAGCGACATCCACATACCGATCACACCTGTGATGTTGTATGGTCTGATTATTCTGGTGCCGCTGCTTTTCTCCAGCCACAGGCTGATCAAAATTTTCGGCGGACTGGTTATCCTGTCCATGGCACTGGCGTCATGGGCGTTTAATGCTGCCTTCGTCTCGGTGTGGTGCTTCTTTGCTGCCGTACTGTCACTCTACATCGTCTACATGATTCACCATCTTGCCCCGGCGTCTGTCAGGCAAAACTAAACACTCAAATTATCTGCTTACCCATGCGGGGCTCGCGCAGCCAGCAATCGGCAAAAACAAATCCATCGCGTGTCACAACCTCACCCATTTCAATATCGAGCGGATAGGCAAACATCGGTCCGTCGAACACAAAAGTATGAAACTCGCCATTCTCTCCGCAGGGATCAATGCCGGATGGCAGGATTTCAAGTAGCGCGGGGGGCAGTTCACGCCCGGCAAACGCTGCCGGCAATACTCTCGGATCAACACAGGTCAGACATGCACGCAAACCACCCGCGAGCATCTCCTGCAGCAATGCGCGCGTCGGCCTGCCCCACAATGGAAACACCGGTTCGATGCCGCTGCCCTGCATGCGCTCCTCGCGGTAACTGCGCACATCCTGCAAATACAGATCCCCAAACGCCATACAGTGCACAGCCTCTTTGCCGGCGTATGCCATAAAGTCCGTCATCACCGCGGCATATTGCTCATTGGAACAGGGGTGGGGAATTTCGATCAGGTGCAAGGGTAAGCCTACCGCCTGTGCCTGCTGGCGCAACAATTCCACCCGCACCGCATGCATGGCCACGCGCTCAAACTCAGCATTAATGGTGGTGAAAAGCCCGCTCACCTCATACTCGGTAGATTGACGCAACACATGCAGCGCCCAGGCACTATCCTTGCCGCTGCTCCAACTAAGCCAGGTATTTTTACGCATAAAAGCGAACCGAATTTAAAATAGAAATTATTGCATGGCACAGGCAAGCTAAATATTTCGCCTGCACTCGCAAGCTTATGCCAGCAGCCAGAATTTATTCAATATATTGATTATGTTGAATAAATTATAGATCGCCATCGGCACTGCGAGGCCGGTATAGCGCATCGGGTATCCACCATTCTTCCATCACCTGCAGTGCAAAATCCCTGTTTGCAGAATCTACACTGAAGGCCACTTCCTCCAAAAACACCACAATCACAGCTTCCTGCTCCGCGCTGAGTGTAGCAAGACGAGGCGGCTCCCTGTCCGGCGGGCGCAGATTATGCAGCAGGCCTTCGATCGCCATGCCGGGGTCATCCATGTGACTAAAAGCATAAGCTATCAGTAGCGGCAGATAGTGCCGCCACGAAGCAGCGTCAAGATAGGCTAGTCCCCAGAAGGTGTAGGTCTCGAGGTAGGCATCGGTCGGCTTGTCGAGCTCAGGGTCAGGTACGGGCGCAACTTCATAGCTATCCTCTGCATAGCCGCCGCGCAGTGTCATTCGTGGCACCGCCAGCGCATCGGTCTGAAACGCCATTCTGGCTCTGCGGTTTATGTCAGAACGGATACTATCTTTTTGCATGTGCTTCATCAGGATAGTTTGCTGCCATTCTCTTCTGCCCACGCCAGAAAAATTTCAAGGATATGTTCCAGCCTGGTTTCGTCACCCGCACCATGCCATATGCCGTTTTCAGTACGGCAACTCAGCCACGATGGGCCAAGCGCAAAACGCCGGGCATCAACACCCTGTGCAATTTCGTTGAAGACACATGTTTGCAACGGCGTATCCACGAGATTAATTTTTACCCACCACCCCGGGTTATCACAAGACTGGATGCTGATGCCGGATGAGTGTTCCCATTCACCGTTGCATTGCTGCGAGTACCAGGCCTGTAGTCGTTCGAGTGTGTTCATGGCAGTTGGAATAAAATTGCTCGAAGCCAGTGATTCATTTACCGACACACTATTCAATGTACAAATTATTTACATTGAATCAGCATGGTTGTGGTTGTATCGGCTTTAATTTCAAACATGCCGGCATTCCCCACCTTGCCCAGGTCATCGTAACGATCCGCGTTGCGATCAAGTACCCTGTAACCGCTCGGGCACAGATCGGCCGCTTTCGCAGTGCACTTGCTTTTTACGGCATTACCGCACTTCACCTGGTAGGCATTCTCGCCGTTAGGCCCTCTAACCGGCTTGGAAGTGGCGCAGCCAGCAAGCACAAGCAACAATATCAAAAACAGGTTTTTCATCTATTTCCCCTTTCTTAATGATTGCACCACGTTAAAAAATGCTGATGAACGTGGTGCGCCTGTCGAACCATGCGCGCAGCGCACTTAATCAGCGCTTGCTTATTTTTATGGTGTCATCTTAACGTGATAACAATAAATATGTCACTGTGCATAGTCGATAGTCAGCCCTGAAGCAACACGATGCAGCCTGCCCTTCAATCCTGTCAAACTGCTTACCGGGGAATTGACCTTGGCGTGAATGACCAGCGCTACAGTGCAAAACAATCTGGGCGGCCATAATCATCCTGCAATTGATCCATGCATGATGCCATATAACAACAATTATATAACTATATGATTTTATTAAATAAAATAGTTATTGACTCCGTACCTGGGTACGGCGATATATTAGCGGTATCAAATATACCATCGTCAAGGAAGAGCTTAATATGTCCAAACATAAAACTGCCAGTGGCGCCCTTTTTACAAGTGGCGTGGCCGCGGTGCTTGCGTCAACCTGCTGCCTGGGACCGTTGCTGCTGGTGATGCTGGGGTTTAGCGGCGCGTGGATAGGCAAGCTGCGAGTAATGGAGGCTTACAGTCCTTACTTTCTTGCGGTGGCGCTGGTGGCGATGGTGTTTGCCTATCGTCGTATTTATCGTCCGGTGCAGGATTGCAAGCCGGGTGAAGTTTGTGCAATTCCGCAGGTGCGTGTGATTTACAAAATTATTTTCTGGGTGGTGGCCGCCTTGATTCTGGTTGCGCTTGGATATCCGTATGTTGTTCCCTATTTTTATTAATCAGGAGGTTTATATGAAGAAATTATTTGCTGCATTTACATTCGCCATGCTCGCTGCCGCACCTGCGTGGGCTGCCACTCAAACAGTTACCCTGTCCGTGCCCGAGATGAATTGCCCGGCCTGCCCGATCACGGTCAAGAAGGCGCTTTCCAGGGTTGAGGGTGTAGGCAAGATCAATGTGAGCCTGGAGAAACGCGAAGCAGTGGTTGCGTTTGATGACACGAAAACCAGCATTAGCCAGCTGATTGAGGCAACCGGGATGGCGGGCTATCCGTCAAGCCTGAAAAAGTAAAAGTTTCCGATTAATAGCATTGAAACTTAATCGGCCTAACCTGAAAAATCCGCCTGACGGATTTTTCAGGTTAGAAACAAATAATAACCAAGGAGGCGAGCCATGTCTGATTGTTGCGCAACAACTGAAAAGAAAACGCCGCATTCAAAAAAACGCTGTTGTCCGGAAAATGGACTTGAGTGCGTCGAGGTATCGGCGAAAACCATCTCGCACCACCTCAAGCAGTCCTGGAAGTGGAAAGATGAAGGGCTGCGCTACTTTTTTTGCCCTGATCCTGATTGTGATGCAGTGTATTTTAGCGAGAATGATTCCATCATTACCAAAGCACAATTGCGCACGACCGTCGGCGTAAAGGAAACCTCCAACGATGCGCCGGCCTGCTATTGCTTTGGCGTCAGCAAGGCCGATGCCATCAACGACCCCGGCATCCGCGAATATGTCATGGTACAAACCAGGCATGCGCAATGCTCATGCGAAGTGAGCAATCCGTCTGGACGGTGCTGCCTGAAAGATTTTCCGCGTACAGACAAGTAACAGCATTCCCGGGCACCAGAATCAGACTATATTCATGAAACTTTTAAATTCCACCTATTGATCCGGCACGAATTGAACGCTACAACCAGTTTAATAAAGCACCCTGCATCAGGCTACGGGGTATTGAGTAGATGACTTTTCGTAGGCCGGGTTTCAACCTACAAAAAACTACGCCGCAAGCAGCGGGGAATTGACCCGAAGAAATTCAATCTAAACATGAGGAAGCTGACGGGGAGAAATTTCATCCCGCAACAACGCATCAGCCATCACCTCATTGCCCGTGCGTATTCTTTGCACAAGAATATTGAGCATATTCAGTGCCGCATCGTTTGAGCCTTTGATCAGGCCCCAAAAAGCAGAGTAGCCTATGGCTAATAACTGGCAATCTGTTTTAGCGGTTACATAGGCAGAAACCTTGCGGTCCACCAGCACCGACATTTCACCCACGCAGTCACCCGCATTGAGAATGGCAATGGGCTCACCCAGCGTTGATGGCGTTAAATGAACACTCAATTGCCCCGAGATAATGATGAACACATACTCATTGAGAACACCCGGAGACAACAATTGTTTTCCCTGTTGCAGGTTGATCTGCATGGATTGTTTAAACATGGGTGAAAGTATGCTGTGAGGAATACCTCGAAACAATGCTGTTTTATCAAGCAACGCTAATAGTGTTTGCGTATCAATCATGGTATTCACCTTAACTTGTTAAACAATTGCAGGTCAGGAATACGAGGAATTGCTTGAGCCTGACTTTCGTCTCATAGTTTACTCAATGATATGTGTACAAAGACTTACTGAAGTGAACGAAACCTCCATTTAGCCGTTGAATAACATAGTTAATCCCTTCAAACCCCACGTCCACGAGAAGTACATCCCAGTCCTTTCCTTCGTTAAGACTAATAAATCCTATAGCGCTGTCCGTGGTGTCGGCCCAGTTATCATTGTCCAACTCCGTCCCGGTATCGACCCGTTCATCCTCGCCAGTAGTGC
>k87-941230_pt1 | contig 10452 bp, 7 predicted proteins | sample MGYA00084030_6733316 | MGnify analysis MGYA00084030 | reverse complement strand
GTTAAACTGCCCCAACTCGGTGTCCAGCCTGGTGATCGCATCGACATATTCGCCCTGAAACGCGTAGTAGAAGGCCTCGCCAAGATATAGATCCTTCGCGTCCGCACGCGGGGAATTGTCCGCGGCAATGGCAATAGAACTCAAACACAATCCGAACAGGAAAATATATCGACGCATTATGGATTGTTAATCTTTAAATCCGATACTTTTATTGTTCGAACCCGGTCCCGCGAGTATGACCTCGATCAGTTTCGGCTCAATTGTTTTGCTGAATTTATGGCTGGCATTTTGCCGGTAATCGCTATTCCCACTGCCTTTACCGATTAGCGCCACATCCAGCGTGTGTTCACCAGAGCGTATATTTCCCGTATAGAGCCGTTGTACCCCGCCACTTTGCAGTGCTTCCAGCTCTTTGAAAGTGTAAATATGATGAGTGACATCTTTTCCGTCGAGCTTGATTTTGACGGCATCAAGACGAAATTTGTCTCCCTTCACCAACGTGACAAATACTGAAACCTGGGTATTGGACGGATAGATCAACTTCTCTTCCAGCTGAGTCAGCTCTGCCGATATGGCCAGTACATCCTTCTTGATATCCTGCACCTGCTCGTCGAGCCCCTTGATCTGTTCTCTGGAAATTTCCTGCGCAATACTGCCATGCATCCAAAGCATGCACAGCACAACGACCAGCAAGTTCTTCAATACTCGATTCATGATCATTGTCCAAAATAGTAATTTAGTTTATATAACATGCGGATATTTCGATTTATAAATCAAGGATACATTGATATCCGCTTACCGAGCAATCATTAATGTGTCGATCATACCATATTAAAATCAGCTATCAGACGAGTTACCATCCCATTCCCGACTTTTAAGACCAACGTAAAAATGCAGGGACAATAAATACATACAATCGAAGCATAAAAACATTGTCAGCCTGATTGGAACGTCTAAGTACTTGAATACACAATTCCGGGCTCGTACCTCTGTGTATATTGAGGTCAGGCGCGCCACATTCAGAAACCGTGATCGGCCTGGTGAAGTGGATCAATGGCACGATAGCCATTGCCAGAACCTGACAAACGGCAAAAAGTAAGGAATAAAAGGATGAATGAAGTATTGACTTACGACGCTTGCAAGCAAGTAGAAATCAAATACGAGTACTGCGGAAGGAATATGGGGTGATCGATGGGGCTCGAACCCACGACAACTGGAATCACAATCCAGGGCTCTACCAACTGAGCTACGACCACCATTGAAAGATTAAGTGACTGGTGTGCCCGACTGGAATCGAACCAGCAACCCCCAGCTTAGAAGGCTGGTGCTCTATCCGGTTGAGCTACGGGCACAATTCCTTGGGAAACCAATACGACTTTTTATTACTAGAACCTGGTCGGGGTGGAGAGATTCGAACTCCCGACATCCTGCTCCCAAAGCAGGCGCGCTACCAGGCTACGCTACACCCCGAAGCGCGCCACTATACCTATCTCGCGACAAAAAATCAATTCTAGTCGCGGCTTTTTTTTGTAATTTGTGGCATCGCCAGCATCAGGTAATAAACCATCGACCAAAGAGTAAGGATAACCGCGATATAAATGAGTACTGTCCCCGCTTCATGCGTGGGAAAACCAAACAATGGTTCGTGATAAAGCAGGAACAGAATGGCCAGCATCTGAAAAGTAGTTTTGATTTTACCCAGCATGGACACGGCTATATTTTTGCTGCTGCCCAGTTGAGCCATCCACTCACGCAGGGCGGAGATGGCAATTTCACGGCCAATAATGATAAAGGCGACCAGTGCCCCGACGTACTCCAGGTTAACCAGCACGATAAGTGCTGCGGCCACCATCAGCTTATCGGCAACCGGATCGAGAAACGCGCCAAACGCAGACATCTGGTTGAGCGAGCGCGCCAGATAACCATCCAGCCAATCGGTTAGTGCGGCAAAGGCAAACAGCAAGGTGCTGAATAAATGTTTGTGATGCAGGCTGAGGGTCGCGTCTGGCAGGTAAAAAATACCAATAAACACCGGAATCATGAGGATTCTGGACCAGGTAAGCAGTATGGGAATATTGAGTGGCATGAGTAGCGGTAATAAAACTGTTGTAATTAATGAAGCTGTTGATAAATTTTCTCTGCCAATGCGGGGCTAATACCTTCCACCTGCTCCAGCTCGGCAACGCTCGCCTGCTGAACGCCTTTTAGGCCGCCAAAACGTGATAGCAAATTGCGCCGGCGCTTGTCACCTATCCCGCTTATTTCTTCCAGGCTGGAGGTGGTTCTGGCCTTGCCCCGCTGGGCGCGGTGCCCGGTGATGGCGAAGCGGTGTGCTTCATCCCGTACCTGTTGAATCAGATGCAACGCAGAGCTGTCAGACAGCAATTGTAACGGCTTTTCCTGCCGCGGTAATAACAATTGCTCCATGCCGGGCTTGCGTTCTGCGCCTTTGGCCACGCCCATCAGTTGTATATCCGTCAGGCCCAACTCTGTCATCACTTCAATCGCCACCCCCAACTGCCCTGCACCACCATCTATCAATATCAGATCCGGGCGTTTGCCCTCACCGGCCTGCAGCTTAAAGTAACGCCGTGACAAGGCCTGGCGCATCGCCGCGTAATCATCGCCTCCGGTAATGCCTTTGATGTTGTAACGCCGGTATTCGCTCGGGCGTATCGCCAGATTATCGTACACCACGCAGGAAGCGACTGTCGCCTCGCCCATGGTATGGCTGATGTCGAAGCACTCTATGCGCGAAAGTTGCGGCTGCGACAAAGCCGCGCGCAAGGCTTCCAGCCGCAACACTTGCCCGGCCTGCATGCCGGCCTGCTGGCGCAGCGCCAGCAGCGCGTTGTTAACGGCCATATCCAACCACTGGCGACGCTCACCCGTGACATTGTGGCGTATCTGCACCTTGTATCCGATTTGCTGGCTGAACAATTGTTCAAATGCTTCGCTGGCTACTTCGATATTGGTCAGTATCAAGGACGGCACATTGCTGTTTAAATAATGCTGCGCCAAAAATGCTTCCAGCACTTCATTCACGCTCTGACTGTCCGCATTCTGCGGAAAGAAATGTTTATCACCCAGATGGCGTCCGCCACGCACCATGGAAAGATTGACGCACAGCACCCCGTCGAGTTCGACGGCCGCAACGATATCGGCATCGGTTGCACGCCCGCTTTCCATGAACTGCTTTTGCTGCACGGTATGCAAGTTATGCAGTTGGTCGCGCAATGCCGCCGCATGCTCATAGTGTTGCGCTGCCGCAGCCTGCTCCATGTCTGTACGCAGATGCTGCTCCACCTCATCCTGCTTGCCTTGCAGCAACAGCGCCGCGTTACGCACATCGGTAGCGTAATCCTGCTCGCTGATCATGCCCACACAGGGCGCGGTGCAGCGCTGAATCTGGTGCAGCAAACAGGGGCGCGCACGGTTCCTGAATACATTGTCTTCGCAGGTGCGCAAACGGAAAATTTTTTGCAGCAGGTCGATGCTTTCCTTGGCCGCGCTGGCGTTGGGATACGGGCCGAAGTTTTGATGCTGCTTTGCGGTTGTGCCGCGATAATAGGCCAGGCGGGGGAAGGTCTCGCCAGTCAGGACAATATAGGGATAGGTTTTATCATCCCGGAATAAAATGTTGTAACGCGGCTTCAGGCTCTTGATCAGGTTATTTTCCAGCAACAAGGCTTCCGCCTCGGTGCCCGTCACCGTGACTTCGATGTTCGCAATATGCGAAACCATCAAACGGATACGCGGCGAAATATTGGTTTTCTGGAAATATGAACTGACGCGTTTCTTGAGTTGCGCTGCCTTGCCCACGTATAGCACTTGACCTGTTGCATCCAGCATACGATAGACGCCCGGCAACAAAGGCAGCGAGGCAACAAATGCTTTGGGGTCAAAATCTGCTGAACTCAAGATATTATAAGCACTTGATTATATTTAATATTTTTTATGAAGCTTTGCCTTGCAAAGACTGGTTTAGCTGAATTTTAACGTACCTCAAGCTGAAACGCGCAAAAAAAATCCCGCATGGCGGGGCTTAATTATTGCTGACAAGTTCTGTGATTACTCAGACGGAGCCTCAGGTGCCACTTCAGGCTGCGGTAACAGCGCTTTCATGCTCAGGCGCATGCGGCCTTTGTCGTCCAGCTCCAGGACTTTGACCTTAACAATCTGTCCCTCCTTGAGGAAATCTGAAACTGCATTGATACGATCTGTTGAAATTTGCGAGATATGCAGTAAACCATCCTTGCCCGGCATGATATTCACGATCGCACCGAAATCCAGCAACTTGATCACGGGGCCCTCGTATACCTTGCCAACTTCAACTTCGGCTACGATGTCTTCAATGCGTTTTTTCGCAAGCTCGCCCGCCTCACTGCTGACACAGGAAATCGTGATATTGCCATCGTTATCGATATCAATATGTGTGCCGGTTTCTTCCGACAAGGCGCGAATAACCGAGCCGCCTTTGCCGATGACATCACGCACTTTTTCCGGATTAATCTTCATTTTCAACTGGCGTGGCGCATGTGCGGAAAGTTCGGTGCGGACGGCAGGCATCGCCTGTTTCATAATGCCAAGAATGTGCATGCGGCCTTCACGCGCCTGGCTCAACGCAACTTTCATGATTTCAGTCGTGATACCGGTAATTTTGATATCCATTTGCAAAGCCGTAATTCCCTGCTCGGATCCGGCCACTTTAAAATCCATATCGCCAAGGTGATCTTCGTCGCCCAGAATATCGGTCAGTACCGCAAAGCGGTTGCCTTCCTTTATCAGCCCCATCGCAATACCCGCAACATGGGTCTTGATCTTCACACCGGCATCCATCAGTGCGAGACATCCGCCACATACAGAGGCCATCGAACTGGAGCCATTCGATTCGGTGATCTCGGACACCACGCGCATTGCATTGTTGTATTCCTGCTCGCTGGGCAATACGGCGACCAGCGCGCGCTTGGCCAGACGGCCATGGCCGATTTCACGGCGCTTGGGTGAGCCTACACGTCCCATTTCGCCAGTGGCATAGGGAGGGAAATTGTAATGCAGCATGAAGCGGTCAGAATACTCGCCCTGCAATGCATCAATTTTTTGCGTGTCGCGTGAGCTGCCCAGCGTTGCCACAACCAATGCCTGCGTTTCGCCGCGTGTAAACAGCGCCGAACCATGGGTACGCGGCAGCACGCCGGTGCGTATCGTGATTGGGCGCACCGTGCGTGTATCACGACCGTCTATACGCGGCTCTGAATTCAAAATCTGGCCACGTACAATTTTTGCTTCCAGTGCCTGAATTAATTCGTAGATATGATTTTTTTCAACGGTGCCATCTCTGCTCAATTCTTTGATGACGCGCGCGTGAATGCCCTTTAGCTGCGCTGTGCGTGCCTGTTTCTCGCGTACCGAATAAGCGGTTTTGAGATCATTCTCGGCCAGCTCTGCAACTTTTGCTGTCAGTACTGAGTCCTTGGGGGCCGGCTCCCATTCCCATGCATCCGCACCGACTGCATCGGCCATTTCATTGATCGCCTGAATGACGGCCTGCATTTGCTCATGGCCGTACATCACAGCGCCCAGCATCACCTCTTCAGAAAGCTCTTTGGCTTCGGATTCCACCATCAATACCGCTTGTGCAGTACCCGCAATTACAAGGTCCATTTGCGTCAGCTTCATTTCATCCGCAGTCGGATTCAGCACATACCCGCCATTGATGTAACCCACGCGCGCCGCACCGATAGGGCCATCGAAAGGCATGCCGGACAACATCAATGCAGCGGAAGCGCCGATCATTGATGGGATATCGGCATCGATCTGGCTATCTGATGAAAGCACAGTCGCGATAATCTGCACTTCGTTATAAAAACCCTCGGGAAATAAGGGACGCAGTGGTCTGTCGATCAGGCGTGAAGTGAGAATTTCCTTCTCACTGCCCTTGCCTTCACGGCGAAAGAAACCGCCAGGAATTTTACCTGCCGCATAGGTGCGCTCCTGATAATCAACGGTCAATGCAAAAAAATCAAGATCCGGCTGAACCTCTTTGCTACCCACAACGGTCACCAGCACCACTGTATCCCCCAGGCTGACCATGACTGCACCGTTTGCCTGGCGTGCAATTTCGCCAGTTTCAAGTGTCAGTTGATGTTTGCCGTAGCTGATAGTTTTTTTATAGTGACTCAAGGTAAACCTCTTTATTTTGCATGACATGGCGCCTCAGCGGCGATGCTGCGGTACAAATGAAACGGGCCGCATTTGCGACCCGCTGCTTGCTTCTTGTTATTTGCGCAGTTCCAGGCGCTCAATCAGCTTGCGATAAGCTGCATCGTCTTTACTCTTGAGGTAGTCAAGCAGTTTGCGACGGCGGCTTACCAGACGCAACAAGCCGCGGCGAGAGTGGTGATCCTTGACGTGTTCTTTAAAGTGGCCAGTCAGGTAATTGATACGCGCTGTCATCAAGGCTACTTGAACTTCAGGGGAGCCGGTGTCGCCTTTGGCCCGTTGATAATCAGTCACAATTTGTGACCTCTGTGCTGATGTAATAGACATGGTGTTACCTCCAATAAAAAGTGCCGCATTTTACTCTTGAATGCGGTTGTTGCTCAAGTAATACAAAGAAATAACAGGCATTTATTTTCAATTACCTGCTAATTTCCTCATCCAATCTTAATCTGGCTATACAGGCAGTCCGGACACACGCATTTCTACCGTCTTTAACGTGCCACCGCGTTGGGCTGCTCTTCTAGCCACGCTGGAAACAAGTCTGCTTGGTGCAAGCCTGCGGCCGGACAACTCCCCCAAACCAATAAATTCACCTGCTGCATATAAACGCAATTTGCCATCCGGTAGTGCAAGATCCAGTCCCAGACGCTGCCCCTGGGCAAGGCGATCGACCTGCACCTCATCCAGATCAAGCTGCGGCAAATTCAACAGCATGCAGTCCAGAGGTAACAGACAGGCATCGCGTTCTGCACTCGTCATCGACTCCAGTTGCGGCAATGTATATGTATTTTCCAGACTGAATTCGGCAATCCTGGTGCGCCTTAATCCTGTCAGGTGTGCTCCGCAACCCAAAGCACGCCCAATATCTTCTGCCAGCGTACGCACATACGTACCCTTGCTGCAACGTACGCTGATATCCATTTCATCGGCAGCAAAATGTTCCAGCACAAGCTCGTGGATCACTACTTTGCGCAGTTCGCGCTCAATTGTTTCACCCTTGCGTATGTATTCATACAGCGGCTTGCCCTGATGCTTGAGGGCGCTGTGCATGGGCGGCAATTGCTGAATTTCGCCGCGCAATGTCTGCAGTGCTTCCTGTATCTGCGCTTCGCTGACCTTCACCTCGTGGCTGGCAGTAATTTCGCCTTCTGCATCGCCTGTAGTTGTAGTCTGCCCTAATTTAATCCGCGCCCGGTAGGACTTGTCTGACTCCAGCAACCAGACAGAAAATTTTGTTGCCTCGCCAAAACAGACAGGTAACAAACCGGTTGCCAACGGATCAAGCGTGCCCGTATGTCCCGCTTTTTCTGCCTGAAACAGGCGTCGAACTTTCTGTAATGCAATATTGGAACTGAGTTCAAGCGGCTTATCAAACAACAAGACTCCGTCCAATGAACGCCATTTGCCTGCCATGCTATTTATTCTGAGTCCTTGTTGGATTGATCGCTGGCTACCGCACGGTCTATCAACTGTGACAAATGTGAGCCGCGTTCAATCGATGCATCATATGTAAAATGCAATTGCGGTGTGATACGCAACTTCATGGAGGCGGCCAGCTTGCTGCGCAAAAAACCGGCTGTGCGTTCCAGGCCTTTTTGCAAATCGCTGCTGTCACCTTCCAGTGTCGTATAGAACACTTTGGCATGCGCATAATCACGGGTAACTTCCACGCCTGTTATCGTCACCATATGCACACGGGGATCTTTAACTTCAAGTCGAATCAGTTGCGCCAATTCTCTTTGAATTTGCTCGGCGATTCTGTCCGTTCTGGCGTAGTCTTTTGGCATTGACGGCTCTTATGTCAGTGCACGAGCAACTTCAACAATTTCAAAAACTTCCAGTTGATCACCCACTTCAAGATCGTTGTACCCCTGCAAGGATAAACCGCACTCAAAGTTGGATTTCACTTCCTTGGCATCATCTTTAAAGCGCTTCAGCGAATCGAGGAAACCCGTATGTATCACAACATTATTCCGCAATACACGCACTTGCGAATTGCGCCTGATCATGCCATCCGTCACATAACAGCCTGCCACTGTACCGATTTTGGAAATATGGAAGACCTGACGCACTTCCACCATACCAATAATATTTTCCTTTTTCTCCGGCGGCAACATGCCCGAAAGCGCGGCTTTAATTTCATCAACCATCTCGTAAATGATGTTGTAGTAACGGACATCCACGCCAAATGTTTCAGCCAGTTTGCGTGCAGCTGCGTCGGCACGGGTGTTAAAGCCGATTACGATCGCTTTGGACGCAAGTGCCAGGTTAATATCGGACTCGCTGATTGCGCCTACACCACCATGGATCAGATTGACTTTCACCTCATTGGTTGAAAGCTTCTGCAACGCATGTGCAATGGCTTCCGCAGAACCCTGAACGTCTGTTTTGACGATCAGTGACAGTGTGCGAACTTCGCCTTCGGCCATCTGTTCGAACATATTTTCCAGCTTGGCTGCCTGCTGCTTGGCCAGCTTAACAGCACGGAACTTGCCTTGGCGGAACAGCGCAATCTCACGCGCTTTCTTTTCATCGGCAAGCACTACAAATTCTGAACCTGCAACCGGAACTTCAGACAAGCCCTGAATCTCAACCGGAATAGAAGGACCCGCTTCGGTAATAGCCTTGGCATTTTCATCCAGCATCGCGCGTACACGACCGAATACCGAGCCCACCAATACCGCATCGCCACGCTTCAGCGTGCCTGATTGAACCAGCATAGTTGCTACCGGGCCACGGCCTTTATCCAGACGCGCTTCAACCACAATACCTTTTGCATGTGCATCTTTCGGTGCTTTCAGTTCAAGTACCTCAGCCTGCAGCAAGATACCTTCCAGCAAGGTGTCGATGCCCTGGCCAGTTTTGGCTGAAACCTCGACAAACATCGCATCGCCCCCCCAATCTTCCGGTACCACTCCTTCGGCCACCAGTTCTTGCCTGACTTTTTCGGAATTTGCATCCGGCTTGTCAATTTTTGTCACTGCTACCACGATGGGAACGCCTGCCGCTTTGGCATGGCTGATCGCTTCTTTGGTTTGCGGCATCACGCCGTCATCTGCAGCAACCACCAGGATAACAATATCGGTTACTTTTGCACCGCGTGCACGCATCGCAGTAAATGCTTCGTGACCAGGCGTGTCCAGGAAGGTAATCATGCCACGCGGTGTTTCCACATGATAAGCACCAATATGCTGGGTAATGCCGCCCGCTTCACCGCTGGCAACACGGGTACGACGGATATAATCGAGCAGCGAGGTTTTACCGTGGTCGACGTGGCCCATCACCGTTACAACCGGAGCGCGCTGTTCCAGCACGAGATCCTTGTGCTCTGAAGCATCCGCCAAAAAGGCATCCGGATCATCCGTTTTGGCCGCTTTGGCAATATGTCCCATTTCCTCTACAAGGATCATCGCGGTATCTTGATCAAGCACCTGATTGATCGTCACCATTGACCCCATTTTCATCAGTATCTTGATGATTTCAGCCGCTTTTACCGACATTTTTTGCGCCAACTCGGCCACAGTGATGGTTTCAGGAACCATCACCTCTTGCACAATAGCTTCTGTCGGCAATGAGAAAGCATGCAGTGCAGAACTGTCTTCCTTACTATGTTTTTCATGGCGAGGAGCTCGCACTGGTCCGCCCGTACGCGTACCCACACCGGCGCGGGCATCCACAGTGCGCGAGGGAGTGCGTTTTTTATGGCCGGCCTGATCCCACGGACTGGCTTTTTCGGCTTCTTTATCAACTTTTTTTGCTACAGCAGGTCTGGCAATTTTGTCGCCGGGTTTAGGCGTGGGTCTGTGCAACGTACCTTCCGGTAAAGCTGCCTTGCCTGCGGGCGCTGCCGCTGCTTCTGCTTTGCCTTTGGCAGCCTTTTCCACTTCAGCAGCGACTGGCTTGGCCACCACAACTGGTTCAGGTGCCTGGAATGAAGCGGTTTTACGTTTGCTGCGCTCCTGTTTTGCCAGAACTTCAGCTGCCTGACGAGCGGCCAACTCCGCCTGATTGCGCGCTTCCAGTTGACGCGCAGTCAATTGTTCCTCGTCCACCGCTTTGCTTGCTTTAGTCTTTTTAGCGGCTTTTGCAGGGGCCTCTTCCTCAACTGCGGCTGGCGCTTCGACAGCGACAGGAACCTCTACGGGGACAACAACTTCTTCGGGTTCTGGTACAACTTCAGCCAGCACAACCGGCGCTTCAACAGCAGCGGGTGCAACCACGCGTTTTTTC
>k87-511475_pt1 | contig 10491 bp, 10 predicted proteins | sample MGYA00084030_6733316 | MGnify analysis MGYA00084030 | reverse complement strand
GGCGGTGGTATGGGTGATATGGCTGCCATGATGGGCGGCGGTGGTGGTATGGGTGACATGGCTGCCATGATGGGTGGCGGCGGTGGTATGGGTGACATGACTGCCATGATGGGTGGCGGTGGTGGTATGGGTGACATGGGCTCCATGATGGGTGGCGGCGGTATGACCTCAATGATGGGGGGTATGGGTGCCCGTTGATGAATTAACGCCGCTTTTTAGGGCTGGGCAGTTTAGCTAGGCGTAATCCTTTTACTTCTTATTTGCTCTGCCGTTACAAATAATTAAAAAGTGATAGGTTTTGTATTTTTGAAAAGGATTGTTGCGCTGCCTGTAATCCTAAAAGCTGCCTGTTCATTTTGCTGATAGCTGAAGCGTAATCCAAATCTTCGATTTCTGATTTCAGACGGGTAAGTTGAATTTGAGTGCCAGAGTTAATTTCTCGTTGATCATCAATTTCGGTCAATCGTGAGCCTATTCGAGCACGGGATTCGTTCAGGTGGTCAAGTATTTGATCTAGCTCGCTGAGTCCGCGACCTAGGGCACTGTGCAGTTGTGCCGTACTAGCGAGTGAGGTTGTGCCACCGGCACCAGAGGCCAACGTTTCATCGTATATGCTTTGCACTGTGGAAAAAATATCCTGACTTTGGCTGGATGAAATAGCAAAATTATCCATAGATGCTGGGGTTCCAGTAATCGTTAGAGAGATTCCAAGAAAGGATATTGCGGTACCGCTTTGATAGGCTCCAGTCGTTACGAGTCCGCCGCTACTGTCTCTTACTTCGTAGCTGTTCGCTGCGGTAAAAGTAAGCGTGTAATCGTCAGCTATCCAGGCAGCTTGATTGGTTACGGTACCGATATCGATAACGCCACTGCCCGCATTCGTGGTGGCAGGAGACGTTGCAAAGACGCCATTGCCATTGGCGATTCGTTGAAACAACTCTGATCCGGCTTCGCCGATGGCGATTTTTCGGCCGTCAGCGATTTCTGTGAGGCGCTGGCCTTGGTCACCTTGATAAATAAATCCGCTTGGCCCCGCGACAAAGGGCAGGGTAGATGTCTGATGGCCGGAAAATAAATATTCGCCATTAGCATCCTGGGTATTCGCTGCCTGAACCAATTGATCCAGTCGTTGTTTGATTTCAATGGCAATAGCTTTACGGCTAGTCGGGTCTTGGCTGTCGTTATTGGCCTGAACGGTCAGTTCGCGAATTCTTTGTAGTGCGTCGATTATCCCCGCTATTGTCGATTCGGTCAGTTCCAGCCGTCCTTGGGCAGTATCCGTATTTCTTTTAAATTGCTCAAGTCGCGCAATGGCATTACTTAAATCCATGGCTCGTGCTGCTCCGGCGGGATCGTCGGCAGGAGCAAGCATGCGTTTTCCCGTTGCAAGCTGCTGCTGGGTCTGGGACAGTTGAGACTGTTGGTTCATCATGTGATAAAGAGCTTGTTCATGAGCGGACGTGGTGGAAATACGCATGTTAATTATCTCCTTATCGCATCGATCAATGATTGAAATACGCTGTCCGCGATAGAGATGGCTTTGGCAGCGGCATGATAAGCTTGTTGGAAGCGCAATAGATTAGCGGCTTCTTCGTCCAGGTTGACGCCCGCCATATTGTCTCTGGTAGCTAGTGCTTGCCGGTTGAGAATTTCCTGCGCATCTCTAGCCATCTGACTTTGCTGCGCACGGCTGGCAACTTGCGAAGTGAGCTGGCTGTAGGATTGGGCATAGGTTGACGTGCCGCCGTCTGAAGTACCTTGGGTTGCAAGGCTGCTTAGGGCCAGGGCATTGCGGTTATCACCTACGCCGCCAGTGTTTGGGCTAATAGTGAATTGATCGCCTGTGGTTGGTGTGCCAGTGATCTGAAGTCTCCAGCCGTTAACATCGATATTGCTGCCAGTAGTATAGGTGTAACTGCCACTGCCGTTAATGCTGTAGGTGTTGGGTCCGGTAAACTGGAGGGTGACAGGCGCCAGCAGATTGGGATCGGTTGCATCCAGCACTTCGCCGCTGGAAATGCTGGCATTGCCCTGATTGCTAACGGCAGCTGCCGTACGTAGGGGTGCGGCGGCGGCAATTTGTCTGGGATCGCTGATCAGAACATCCATTCCAGAGGCTGCTGTGCGCGTTGGCTGAATAAGAAATCGATCACCGGCAGTGGCCGCTCCCGAGGGAGTAATGGTCATGCCATCAGCAATAAAGGGGCCTGCGCCCGAAACAGTATTCCCATCCGCCAAACGGGTTAATTGCCATTGGCTGCCGTCATAGCTCAGTTGGTAATCAGAGGTAGTGAGGGCAGTTGCATCATCGATAGTCACGCTAACGCTGGCAGAACCGGTATTGTAGCGACTGGCCAGGATTTGCGGTGAACCTACGGCAAAAAAATCACCACCCATGTTGCCGTATAAATCCATGCCTTCGCGGTGTTGTTCGTTGAAGGTTTGAGCCATTGTGAGGGACAGTCGGCCGAGTTGATTGCGTGCCGGGTCCAAAATTTCTTTGCGGAAGTTGATGGCGCCACCTAGTGATCCACCGCTCAGATACTCGGTTATCACGGGGCCGGAGGCACTTCCGTAGGCGATTTCAATGCGGCTGGGGTCGTAGGGGTTGGTGACCGTTGCTAGCGGCGTGGCTACACTGCCAACCACAATCGCCTGACCGTTACCGATAAAAACATTTAACGCCCCATCGTCTTGAGAGATGGTTTGAACGGTCACGTATTGAGACAGTTCGCGAATCAGTTCGTCTCGCTGATCCAGTAAGTCGGGAGGAGGCGAGCCGGGCGCTGCGGTGATTTGTGCATTGATGTCGGCAATCGCCGTTCCCAGCTGATTAATATCATTAACATTTGATTTTATTTGCCCATTGACCCGCATCTCCTGTTGGGCCAATTGACTATCGAGATCACGAAAACTCTGCGCTAGATTTTCTGCGCTGGCCAGCATGACTTGCCGATTCTCGATGGATGACGGATCCGTAGCGACGTCCTGCAAGGCGTTGAAAAATCTTGTCATCGTTGCATTTAAGTTGTTTTGATCACTGCTAAGCAAGTTATCGAGGCTGGTGGCCAGTTGGGCATAGGCGTTGATCTCTGAAAAGGCGGTGGTGCTGCCACGTAATTGTGATGTCAAGAACTCGTCGTAACTGCGCTCAATCGCTGTGACATGGACACCACTGCCTACGTACATGCCGCCGTAATAAGAGGGTGGCAACGTGCTCAAGACAGCGCGCTGACGGCTGTAGCCTTCCGTATTAGCGTTGGCGATATTATGGCTGATGGTGTTTATGGACTGCTGGTAGGAGAGTAGACCAGAAACACTGCTGGAAAGAGCGTCTGCCATGGGTTGTTCTCAGTGGTGGTGAGCGAAATAAGTTGTCTGATAGAAACAATAATTCATAACTACTAAGTAGGCGCTACAGGTATAGTTAGCGACGGCCCGGCGTTGATCTTGAGGGTGCTTATTTGTTCTCCGCGCAATATCGACTTGAATTTGCTGGCATAGTTTGGGTCGGTGGCATAACCGGCGGCTTGTAACGCATCCGCAAAGGCGGATGGATTCTTGCCCACCTTGACGGCTTCCGTATAACGTGGGTTGTTGCGCAGCAGTCGCGCATAATCATCGAATGCTTCAGCAACGGAACCGTAAGCCCTGAAGACTTCGCGGCAGCGCACAGCAATGCCATCCCGATATTCCAGGGTTGCGTTGGCGACTTTTTCGCCTTGCCAGCCTGGCGTGGCCTTAATGCCAAAAAAATTGTAGGTGGGGCGATGATCATTGCCATAGGTCATCTGATGTCTACCCCAGCCAGTTTCCAGTACGGTATGAGCGACGATAGCATGGGGATCTACACCCAATTCTTGGCCCACGCGTCGGGCTTCTGGCCAGATTATTTGTAAAAAATCTTCGGCATCTCTGGGTATCCGATCTGATGTGGGCGGAGCTTTGTGGGTGATAGCCGGAGATTTAATGGCTGCGGGGTCTGTCAGGCGGTAGGCAGGTGACTGGACGCGGCGAAATCCGCCATCATTTGCCTCAGTCATAGCGGGTTCATCACCTAACTGGCGGGTAATTATTTTACCTATCCCTAGGCTGTCGCCCTTGGTCAGCTGCGTGGCGAACTGTCCATCCAGCATGTCTTGATAGAAGCGTGATTGATCGCTGTCGCCGCCGATGTCTGGCCCCAGCTTAGTAGCTCGCATAGTTTGCAGGAGTATTTTGACAAACATTGCCTCGGCTTGACGTGCCGCCTCGGGCAGTGCCTTGCCGGGACTTTCTTTAGCTTGGCGGCGCATTTCTGCCATACCAGTAGGGTTGGTGTAAATGTCTGTAGTGTGGTTATTCATAGCTAGATTACGATTAATTCGGCTCGCAATGCCCCGGCACTTTTCAGTGCTTCCAGGATGGCTACTAAATCACCAGGAGCGATGCCGACATCATTAACTGCCCGAACGATCTCATTCAAATTGACTCCCGGCTGGAATAAGAACATGCGCCGATTTTCTTGCTCAACTTTGATGTTGCTACGTGGCGTCACGGTCGTCTGGCCCTGACTAAACGGCTCGGGTTGACTGACATCGACTTGCTCGGCAATGGTGACGGTGAGGTTGCCATGGCTAACTGCGGCAGGCATCACCCGTACGTGACTGCCAACGACTACCGTACCCGTTCGGCTGTTGACGATGACTCGGGCAGGTGCGTCACCGGGAGTAAATTCCAGTCCTTCGAGATAAGAGATAAATCCAATACGCTGGGAGGCGTCGGCAGGGGCTTTTACCTCGATGGAGATTGCGTCCAGCGGCCGGGCTGTTTCCATACCTACTTGGCGGTTGATGGTTTCGGCTAAATTTTGCGCGGTGGTGAAATCAGGGGTATGAAGATTTAGTGTCAGGTTGTCGCCGGCCTGTAGTCCATTGGGCACGGCGCGTTCTACCGTGGCTCCCCCAGGAATGCGTCCAGCGGTAGGGATGTTAATGGCGATACGAGAGCCATCCTTGCCCGAGGCTCCCAGGCCACCAACGATCAGGTTACCCTGTGCAATCGCGTAGACTCTGCCGTCGGCTCCTTTTAGTGGAGTCATCAGCAGGCTACCGCCACGCAAGCTTTTGGCGTTGCCAATTGAGGCGGCGGTGATGTCAATTTGCTGACCCGGTTTGGTAAACGGAGGCAGGTCGGCATGTACTGAGACTGCCGCGACATTTTTCAGCTGAGCCGTCACGTTAGCTGGAATCACTACGCCGAATTCCGCCAGCATATTTCGGATGCTTTGTACGGTAAAAGGGGCTTGGCTGGTTTGATCGCCCGTCCCATCCAGACCGACTACGATGCCATAGCCTACGAGCTGATTCTGTCGAACACCCCCCACCGAAGCCAGATCCTTGATCCGTTCTGCCCTTGCCGCCGGCATAACTGAACTAGAGACTAGAATAACAGCGAGCCAAGCAAGGAGGGTAAATGAGTGCCGAGGTGTTGTCATGATATAGGTTCTCAGAACGGCCATAGTGGACTGTTGAATAGGCGCGCCGCCCAACCCATGTTATTGGCGTCGGCCAGGGCGCCTCGGCCACTGTAAGTGATGCGTGAATCTGCCACCTTGGTGCTGATAACGGTGTTATCAGGTCCGATATCCGTGGGTCGTACAATACCGGTAATGCGTACCAGTTCTTGGCCTTGATTGAGGGTGATCCACTTTTCGCCTTTAATCATAAGATTGCCATTACGCGCCCGACCGACCACCTGGACTGTAATGTTGCCTTGAATTTGATTGCTCTGGGCACTTTCGCCCTGGCCACTGAAGTCTCGATCAGCGGCGGCACTGGCGGAGAGTATGGGAACGTTATTGTAGGTGACTTCCTGCCCAAAAATTCTTGGGCTGGAGATTTCGGTTTCCTGGCTTTTACTGGCTTTGGTGCTGGCAGTTTTGCTGGCATTTGTGCGTTCTGCCAGAATCACCGTGATGACATCACCGATACGGCGGGCGGTGCGGTCTTCAAACAGGGGACGTTCCGCCCCGGCTTGGTAGATGGAGCCGGTGAGATTGACCTCGCTTACCGGAGCCTCTTGCATAATCGGTTCCGGCGGGATGAATTCGCTGGGTGGCATCGCGGTACATCCAGTCAATAGCGGGCCTGTCGCAAATACGATCCGCATTTGAAAAAACGCGCCTACCATTTTTCTCCAGGAATTATCTATTAACATGATGTTTTTGTTTATTATCATCAAAGGTTATTGTTGATGTAAGACAACATTTGATCGGTGGTGGCGATGGCTTTTGAATTCATTTCATAAGCACGCTGGGTTTCGATCATATTGACCAGTTCTTCAACAGCATTAACATTCGAGCTTTCCAGCGTGCCCTGCACAAGCGTACCCAGACCGCTCAAGCCGGGCGTACCAATCTGGGGTGCGCCACTGGCCCCGGATTCCACGAACAGGTTTTCGCCGCGTGGCTGTAGGCCTGAGGGGTTGATGAAGTCGGCCATTTGCAGAGAGCCGACTTGTACCGGTGAGGATTGTCCGGCCAGTTGAGCGGATATCGTGCCGTCCGAGCCAATAGTCAGACTCAGTGCTGCATTGGGTACAGTGATACCCGGTTGTACGGTATAACCATTGGCCGTGACCATTTGACCCTGATCATTAAGTGAAAATGAGCCATCTCGGGTATAGGCTACGCTGCCATCAGGCATCGTCACTTGAAAAAAACCACGACCTTGTATGGCAACGTCCAGATTGTTGTCTGTTTGCACCAGGCTGCCTTGGGTGAATACTTTCTCTACGGAAACGACGCGAACTCCCGTGCCTTGATTTAGTCCAGAGGGATAGATGGTCTGTTGAGTGCTTTGCCCACCCACTTGCCGCAGGTTCTGATACATCAGATCTTCGAAGACGGCGCGACCTTGCTTGTAACCGGTCGTGTTGGCGTTAGCTAAATTATTAGAAATGGTTGCCATGCGTGTTTGTTGCGCATCCAACCCAGTTTTTGCTGCCCAAAGTGCGGAATCCATACTATCTCTCCCCAATAATTATTAAGTTATAAGTTAAACGCCTAATCGCATAAGCTGGGCTGAAGCGCTGTCGTTTTCTTCGGCTGATTTCATGATTTTCACTTGTAACTCAAACTGTCGTGCCAATTGAATCATGCTTACCAGGCTTTCAGCGGCATTGACGTTGCTGGATTCGAGTGCGCCTTGCAGTAAACGGATCGACCCATCCGCTTCGACAAGTTCTCCTGGAGGTAGACGGAACAAACCGTCTTCACTTTTAGCCAGTTTTCCCGATGCGGGGTTGACCATGCGAATCCGATCCACAACAGCCATGGAATTTGCGGATTGCCCCAGCGGTACGATAGAAACCGTGCCATCGCTGCCGATTTCTAACTTACTTGCCGGCGGGATCGTAATGGGGCCACTGTTGCCGAGTACTAAATGTCCGGCACCGGTTTCCAGGAATCCTTCTGCAGTAAGGCGTAAGTCACCTGCTCGTGTATAGGCTTCATCTCCAATTTTGGCTTGAACTGCGATGAAGCCAGCGCTTTGAATGGCTACATCCAAGTCCCGGCCCGTGGTGACCATAGCCCCAGCGGCCATGTTGACGCCGGGACTATCGTCCACCCCAAAAACTCTACTGTTGTGACCCTGGCCCACCAGGTAAATACTGCGGAAGGCATCAAGATCCGTCTTGAATCCAGTGGTGTTGGCATTGGCCAAGTTATGACTGACCACGCCTTGCGCCATCAAAGTTTGTTTAGCGCCCGTCATGGCGGTGTAGAGCATCCGGTCCACGGCAGTCTCCTAGCGGTTAGAGTTAACGGATATTGATGATGGTCTGAGTGATCGCATCTTCCGTTGAGATCATCTGCGCATTGGCCTGGAAGTAGCGCTGAGCGGTGATCATCTGTACCAATTGTTCAGTCAGATCAACGTTGCTGGCTTCCAGTGCGCCGGATTGAAAAAGACCCAGCCCGGAATTCCCTGCTTCGCCACGAATAGACCCGCCGGATGTGAACGTTTCCGCCCACATGGTGTCGCCAAGTTTTTGCAACCCCTGAGGATTGGAGAAAGTGGCCATGGCAATTTTACCCAGAGGCACTGATCGACCATTACTGTAGCGAGCGACCACAACCCCGGTTTTATCCGTGTCGATGCCAGTGAGCTGGCCAATTCCGAAACCATCTTGAGTCAGACGAGTTACGCCAGAAGGTCCACCGTACTGAGTTGTATTACTGAAATCGACGGTGAGCGGCATGGGATTGGCGCCATTAGTCGGCGTGAAGGTTCCAAAATTTACACTGCCTCCGGCAGGGGTTGCCAAACTGCCATCGCCGTTGAAGGTGAAGGTTTGTCCTGCACCGACGGCCACGCCATCAACGGTCATGTAACCTGTCCAGGTATTTACCACCGCCGGATCCTTAACAAAATAGAAGGTTGAGCTCATCGCCGTCCCGAGCGAATCATAAGTTGTCGTAGACGTGCTGTAGTTATAGGTGCTCGGATCATTGGCATTGAAAGCGCCGGTTGGCGGTGTGGCTGTAGCCGACAGATTGGCCGCTAACTCCAGGTTGGCGGTAGCTTGCGGCGCACCGCCGCTGCGGTCTAGGCGAAGATCAGTGAGACTACCGGTATCGAAGCCCCCAGCAGCATTGGGCGGATAAACCTGCAAGTTATAGCCTTGGTTATTCTCTACATAACCGTCTTTGTCGACGGAGAAAGAACCGGCCCGCGTGTAGGCCAACTCACCGTTATTGCTGACAACAAAAAATCCCTCTCCGTTGATAGCCATATCCAGATTGTTGGAAGTGTAATCAACATTTCCCTGGCTAAATTGTTGTGATACATCAGCTACTTGAACACCATTACCGGGCGTTGTTGATCCTATGCCGTAATAAGCAACAGCGTAGACATCGGCGAATTCTGAACGGGATTCTTTGAAGCCGGTCGTGCTGCTGTTGGCAATGTTATTCGAGGTTACAGCCAACTGATTAGAGGCGGCATTGAGGCCACTTAAAGAGGTTTGAAAAGACATGGTCGTCTCCGTATTATTTTAATTATTAAAGAATTTCTTGAACTTGAACTAAGCTGGTCGTGCCACCCTCAGCTAAATTTAGGGTCAGTTCCTCACCGTTACGGGCAAGGCTGACACTACTGACGGTTTTTTCCATAGTAATAGAGGCGGTCAGAGAACCATTCCCTGACACTATTTCTGCTGACATTTGATATTCGCCCGGCGGAAGGCGAACGCCGTTAGTGTCTGTACCGTCCCACTGAAAAGTAGCGCTACCGGCAGCTTTTGGGCCGAGCACTAGAGTTTTCACCGTCTGGCCACTGGAATCTTTAATGATCACCTGCGCCTCACCGGAGTAGGGCATTTTTACTGCACCGGTGATGCTACCTTCAGTGCCCAGATTGGCTTTGTCGGCCATGATCAGTACCTTGCGACCAACAAGGTTAGAAGCCATCAGGGCTTGATTGGAATACAGGCTGTTGGCCAGATCAGAGAAGGATTCCTGCAATTGCTGTATGCCTGTGGAGGTGCCAAACTGAGCGATTTGGGTAAGAAACTCGCCACTTTCCATGGGCTTGAACGGATCTTGATTACGCAGTTGAGTGGTCATTAGCTTTAGAAAATCACCCTGACCCATATCCTTATTACTGTCGGTCGTCACCGGTGGGCGAGTAAGGCCCAGCTTTTCCCAGTCGGCGATTGCAGATGTATTATTAACCTGAGTCATAGTAGTTGCCTTTGTCGTTTTTATTGCCCTAGACTTAGGGTTCGCAGCAGTAATTCTTTGGAAGTATTGAAGACTTCCACATTGTTCTGATAGGAGCGTGAGGCAGAGATCATATTTACCATCTCCTCAACAGAATTAACGTTGGAGCCATAGACGTAGCCGTTCTCATCCGCCAATGGGTTGTCTGGTTCATAACGTTTTGGGATCGGAGCGCGGCTCTCCATGATTCCTTGTACCGCCACCCCGACAGATTGATCATCCTGCCCGTTGACTTCCCTTAATACTGTCGAGAAATAGGGGTGCCGAGATCGATAAGCTGCTTCTGGCGAGCTGGCTTCGGTCTCCGCATTGGCCAGATTACTTGAGGTTGTGTTCAGCCGAACGGATTCAGCACTGAGTGCTGAGCCAGCAATTGAAAGTACGTCAGTTAGCGCCATGATTTAGCCCTGCCCGGTAATAGCCAGCCGCAAACTGCGGATCTGTTGATTGATGAATTCCAGAGTTGCCCGATAACGGATTGCGTTATCAGAAAAAGCCGCCTGTTCTTGAGGCATATCCACGGTGTTGCCGTCCATCGATGGCTGGGTAGGTACGCGAAATAGGGGCGTTGTCTCGTAACCATCAGAAGTTACACGAGGCAAATGTTTTTCGTTGGTAACGGTAGCCGTAATAGATCCTGTTTTTTGGCCAGTGATGGCTTGTCCGAGGATGGCGCGAAAATCCACATCACGCGCTTTATAGCCCGGCGTGTTGGCATTAGCGAT
>k87-1256043_pt1 | contig 10545 bp, 15 predicted proteins | sample MGYA00084030_6733316 | MGnify analysis MGYA00084030 | reverse complement strand
TGCTCAAGCAGCGCCAGCCCCGGCTCAATGTCCTTCACGCTGTCGGCTTTGACTGTGATGAAGACACAGTGCGCGAAGGCGTGCAAGGCGGTGTCGTAAAAGATGCTGAACCGCTTCAGCGTCTCGATGTAGCGCCTTTGCTTTACGAGCAGCTTGAGGCGCCGGGCATACTCGCTCTTCACTTCCTTGGTGGTCTCAACTAGGGTCTTGCCAAAATCTTTCTTCTCAAAAGCTTTCACGTGCGCATCTCCTTGTGTTATGATGCAGTGATTAAAGGTTCGGAATCTCGAGGGGCGCTTCGGGCTCGAGGAGTAGGTCAGGTTGGCGCGCTTTACGCTGGGCGTTGTCCAACCAGAGGTCAACACAATGCCGCTCGAGCATGATGCAAGCTGGGCAGCGCGGCACTGTTTCGTGCACTTCCTGAATAACCACCGGCAGCGGGTGGCCAAGAGGCGGGCCAAACGCCACCAGGTTGGGGTCACAATCACTGATTTGACGCAGGATTGTGCTCTCCGTCTGAATCTCCCCAAAGCCTAACAGCTTGTAATTGAGGCGACGACGTTGGAACCTGATATACTCATTGCCAGTATACCACGACGTCTCCTTGCAGGTCGAGCAGTTTTGATGCACGATGTAGCTGACACGCGCTTCGGGCCTGATGGGTTGCTCCTGACCGAGACTCGCGGCCTGCCAATCGTAGTGCAGTTGAACTTCGGGCAGCTTGGAGGCTGTCGTCTCGATGGTCGGGTTCTGGCCGTGGAATATCTGGTTCAGCTGTTTCCTGATATCCACCGAGGAGGCTTCCTTCTTCCCCTTGGCCTTCTTGCCAAACTGTGCATCCAGTTCAGCCAGGAAGTCCGAGCTTTCTTTTGATTGCTGATTCATACGCACTCCTCACGCGGTTCAAGACGTTCTCTGACGCACTGATTATAGCACTCAGTGTCCGTGTGGCACTCGCGCTGCTTATACGTTGCAGCGAACATGAGCGCCAACAGTGCTGCGGTAATCCAGAAGGAGGCTCTCATACCCGCTCCCAGATGCACAGTGGCTCATTCATCGAGCCATGCGCGACGTGATGGCTGAGGTGGTTTGCCACCTTGGTGCAGACGTAAGTGATTCCGTCGCCCCAGTGGTCAGTCCCGTCCCAGAGAGCGCCGCAAACTGACCCGTCGTCTTCTGTGGCGGGGCGGTCAACTGGCGCCAGTCGGAGGAGGTTTTCCTCACGTATTACTCGGCGTAGTTCATGGAGTTGCATTGTGTTATCTCCTGGTTGTGATGGTTACAGTGTGACTTCGACGTTGACCTTGGTGGGCCACGACTGAGTGACGCCAGGGTTGGCGTTGAGTTGCGCCAGCGCGGTCTTGTTGATGTAGACCTGCTGGATGGCCGGCAGCTTGTCCGCCGCCGCCGAGCGGTCTTCGTAGACCACTGTGCGCTTGGTTTCCTTGAGGTAATGCAGTGTGACCTTAAGCACTGGGCTTCTCCTTGAGTTGAGTGACGATTTGCTTGGACTCGATGACAGTGCGATGCAGCGTGACCGCCTCGAGGACGATGACAGTTTTACCGCGCTCGGATTGCTCCTTGACCTCGGCCTCGAAGTCTTTGAGCGTGATGCCCGTGAAGTGGTTGGCCGCGGCACTGTTACTGTCGCCGTAAACTAGCGCCAACTTGCCGAGCTTTAGCATCTCTGCAGCGTTGGGCGCCCAAATGACTTGGTTCATTTCTTGGTTCTCCCCTTGAGCTTCTCCACCATTTCCTCGGTGAAGGCATAGCGGTTAACCACGACAAAGCCCGTGGGCGCCATTCCGACTGGCTTGGCCTCAATCACTCGGTTCTCGATGAGCCACTTCTCGATGCCCTCGTTCTCCGAGTAGTTTTTGATGTAGACCTCGAACTCGCCGCAAGCATTTTGCGGCAGGTTCACTGAGCAGGTCATCATCGGCTCGCCGTCGAGCGCATAGGTTTGCAGCCCATAGCGCCCATTGGAATACTGCGGGGCCGTCAAGTTGACCGGCTCGTCGCAGTAGGCGGTGACGCATGGAGTGTTGCGGAGCAGTAAGGTTGCGCTCATCACGCCACCTCTTTGAACTTCAGTGGCGAGTCGTTGCAAACGCTGCAGCGGCCTTGAGAGCCCGCACGGCATTGCTCAGGCAACCGCGAACGGTCGGCCTGCACGCGCCAGTAGTGGTCGAGTTTCCAGCCGCGCAATTGCCTCGGCTGGTAGGTGGGCACAAAGTGCTGCACGTCCACCTTGGTGGCCTCGTCCTGGCCAGCAAAGTAGAACCTGCCTTGTTCGTCCTGCTTGATGCCTGCGTAGAGTTTCATCTGTTATCTCCAGTTGTTAGCCCTCTTTACTGACCACCCGACAGGTGAGGGCACGGTGTCGGTAATATGCCATTATCGCCCACGTGCCATTCAGTTGTCAAGAGAACTATTGGCGCCAATAAGCACAAAGAAAAAGCCCTGCGATACGCTGCAGGGCTTTTTGATTACAGCTTGTTGCCGCGTGCTGATTATCCCAGGTTGACGCTGATGCTCGCGCCGCCCGCAGCCCGTGCCGTTTCGAGGGCCTTCTGCGCCTTCTCCAGCCGGATGGCTTGGATGGCGTGCTTGACCTCGGCGTTGCCCCTCCAGGTCTTGCGCTGCTCCTCGGTTGCCGCTTCCACTGCCGCCATCGCCTTCTCGATGGGCGCGTTCTTGAGGCGCGCAATCGCTTCGGCCAACTCGGCCAGCCGCGGACGGCCCTCGCCTTCGCCAGGCGCACCGCGCCACTCGCCCGCGTAGAGCTGGTCGATAACGCCTTGCGCATCACCCTGCGCACCGGCGAAGTCGTTGCCCTTGCTGCGACCGGCGTAGGAGTCGCCGATTTTCTGCGAGGCGCCGTGGAACATCAGCTCGTGCTGCATCTCGACGGTCAGCTTCTTGGTGTCGAACTCCAGGGTTTTGCCGTCCCCGAAGTTGAAGTAGACCACGCCCAGGTCGCTGTCCCAGTCCTTGTCGCAGAACTTCTTCTTCGCGTCCGAGGCACCTGCCGCGGCAGCGTCGACTGCGTAGAACTGGTGGACGCCCAGGATGAGCGCCACGAGCATTGCGATTTTGTTTCTGGTTCCGAACATTTGCTATCTCCTTTTCAGTTGAGGTTAAAGAACTTAACGACACACTTCGTCGCATTTGGACGATACCATACCACCGCAGCCGTGTCAAGTAAACTGTGCATTACGGTCAGCTGAGTTGCGCCCCGCACTTGAGGCACACCACTCCGTAGATGTCAGGTTCGTGCACGCAGGAGACGCCTATGTCTGGCAATTGCGCAAGTGCACGCTCCTTGCCTTCGTTGATGATTAAGTCAAGGTCAATGCCAAGCATATCTGCTAATTGCTTGTCATGCCCATCGAGGTGTTGACCACCCACACTCACTTCGCTCATCTGCTGCGCTTCGCGCTGAGTGTCCTCAAGTCCTGGCACGTGCAATGCTTGTTCTGCTGCACGCAGTGGAGATGGTATACCTCGCCTGGTCCCCCGCGATTCGTCTGCCAATACAGCCAGGCCGCGAAGCACAAACTCAATAAGGTATTGCCCTTGACTCGCGCCTGCGCCTTTGATGTTAGCCACTCGTGCTACTATATCGAGCGCAACCTCTGCAAGCTTGATTTCTGCCGCCTGAGCATCGCCTCGAGTGGCCTCACGCACAAACTGCTGTCTGCCTCTGTTGAACATATGCACACTGCTGGTCGCCAACTGACGGTCCGCCTGAGGCATCTGCACGATGCTCTCCTTTCCGCTTGCCAGTCGTTGTATGACCTCGAATATCCATCCAGGGTATTGCGAAAACGCTTTGATTGGCCTGCCCATCTGGGTCTCCTAAGGTTAGTGGTTTGCGCGATAGAGAACTAAATGTGTAAATCGCTATACGCACATGGGGGTCATATCACTCAGTGGAATTCATTTTGCCTTAATTATCGTACGCGCTTAGCGATGAGTCTAAGAAAAAAATAAAAAAACTTAAAACAACATACTGGCACACCACGCTGGATTACCCTTTTCAGTGAGTGAGATATGGGCCAGGTGTAAATAGACATTTAGCGATTTAGCTCACTGATTGCATAAATTGCTAATGAGCTATGACGCATAATGCCCGAACGAAGCTCAGGTGTCAAGTATTTGCTGGGTGAGCGCCAGGCGCCAGAGCGATACGCTGATTACCGACCCGACTTATAGTCCCACGTGCATGAGTGGCGCCACTCTAAGTAGCGGTTGTTGTCTCTGCCGAGCGCCGAGCGCCAATGACGATAGAGTTGGGGCAAAGAAAAACCCCTCTTTCGAGGGGCTTCTCCTTTTAGCTCAGGTTGATGGTCAGCTTCTCGTCCTTCGCGGCGACTACCGCTTCCTTGGCCTTGGCGAGGCGTTGTTCCTGGATTTTCACCTTCACCTCGGGATTCGAGGCCCAGGACTTCACCATCTCCTCGGTCGGTTTGCACGTCTTCTTCCCGTCCGTCAGGATTCCCTTCTCGGCGTCGTATTTCAGTTTCATCACCGCCGCAACTGCTCCGAGAATCTCTGGCGTCCGGTCGACAGGGTTTGCCGTCCGGTTCCACTCTCCGGCCATCAGGCTAGTGTGGATTTCCTGCACCTCCGCGAATTTCTCCGCGGGGGATTTCCCGCTCGCGGCATCCCCGAATTTCTGCTTCATCCCGTGGTCTGCCGAGTCGCAGGCCAGATACACGGACTTCGGGTAGGACGCGAGGACAGCCGTAAACGTCTTGTTTATCGTCGGGTAGGCGCAGGTCAACACGCCTTTGACGATGTTTACTTCTTGCTTTTTCATAAAGCCTTCCTTGTTATCCGTCGGTTAGGGAAGTCCCCTTTCCATACGGTAAAAGTATTATGAACTAATGTGAGTTAAATGTCAACGACTGAATTGTCAATGGAATCAATGAGTTAGGCGGTGGCCGACCCCCTTTCGCGCCTGATTGCCACTACCATGAGCCACAAGGGGCGGCGTATGTATCAGGGACTTCTGGGTGTCAATAATTCAGCATTAGTGCCAACATCAACATCCTGACGCAAATCACTAAGCATAGAAGGGGTGAAATTTCACCCGCTTGACAACGGTGCCGGTGGGAGTATAGTTGCGTAATGTTACCCCAACTGCAAGCAGGAATCAAGTCGATGGACGACGAGCTGACTGTGCCAGGAATTACGGACGCCTTGGATATTGACCTGAGGCTGATTCCACTGGGGCAGCGCCAGGGGATTGGTCCGCAGCTGATGAAGCGCGGGCTCAACTACTTTCACGAGGGACTAGCGGATTACTTGCTGGTGAACCCTGGTGCAACGCTCAAAGAAATGGGGATATACTTTGGCTACTCTCCGTCGTGGCTGTGTCAGGTTATCAACGCTGACATGTTCCAGGCGTATCTTGGTGAGCGCAGGAAAGAGCTCAGCATGGGAGTGGCCAGGTCACTACCCGAAAAGATGCGAGACGCGGGGCACCTCGCCATTGAGCGGCTCAGCGAAATCGTTGCGAACACTGCGGATGAAAGAGTCGCGGTGGACGCTGCGGATAAAATCCTTCATCGCTTCGGTTATGCTCCGAATGCGAAAGGTGGTGCGCAAGCTCAGGGGCCAGTAATTGGGCAGCAGAATAACTTCTTCCTTTCACGCGAAGAACTCGCTACTGCCCGCGAGCGATTCGTTGAGGTTCACGATGCCAAAACAGTTCAAAGCGGCGCTGGGAGTGAAGCAAGCGAAGTTCCTCTCCTGCCAGCCCCCGTTCATAACTCGGAGACGTAGTCGTGGGCGATTTGCCACTGGCATCCGATACGAGAAACTCGTTCACGAGGCTTTGGAGTTCTATTGTCTGGGCAAGCCTCAGTTGGAACTCCGCCTGGGCCCTTGGATTGAGTTTACGGATAAGAGCGGCAAGCGCTGGTGCCAGCCGGACGTATTACTGCTTGACCCGACTCGACGCTCAGCCCTCGTGGCTGAAGTCAAGTATCAGCATACTCCTGATGCCTGGTGGCAACTCAAGCACCTTTACGAACCGGTCCTGGCTGTCGCGCTTCCAGGATATACATTCCGCCTTATTGAAGTTGTCCACTGGTTCGATGCAAAGACGGAGTGGCCGGAGACAGTCCGACTCGTCCCAACACTGAGTGATGAATGGAGCCCCGGTGTCGTCGCAACCTACATCTACAACCCAAAGCGAAACGCTCGGTTCGCCTTCGTTCCAGCTGGAGCTGGGGTTCCCGCGGTATGACTTGGCCGTTGCAAAGGAAGTGGTCAAGCACCTGTGTGCCACCGGCAAGCGGGCTTGCATTAGCGACTTGATGATGCTCCCCGCTGACGCCATGGAAGCTTGGTTCGACCAGGAGGCAGTGAAATACCTGCAGGAGCAAAAAGCCTTGCTTCAAGACGGCACTCGGCCGAAGCCCAAGTCGGACTACATCGAAATACTGGATGGCCCCAGGTGACAGACCTCTCATCCATATCCCCGAAGGAGGCAGTCTCCCTGGGTGCCACCAGTTTAACGACCTATGGCAAACTGTTTTTCCCACGCACCTTCCGCCAGAAGTCGCCTGAGATGCACGAGGCGATGGGGCAAGCGCTTTACTCGCGCGAACGCTACAACGCCTTTGAGGTGTTCCGAGACGGAGCAAAGACCTCCTTGCTCCGTGTCTACAAGTCGCAGCGTGTGGCCTACGGCTTGTCGCGAACTGTGATGTATGTCAGCTCGAGCCAGTTCCACTCGATGTTCTCCGTGCGCTGGCTTCGCCGTCAGGTGATGTATAACCTTAAGTGGGCCAACACCTTCGGCTTGAAGCCTGGCAAGAAGTGGACCGACGAGTGGGCGGAAATCGAGTGTCATTTGATGGAAGACGCTTCGATGCCCGGGCAGCCAATCATCATCACCGTGCTGGCGATGGGGATTACAGGTCAAGTCCGCGGCTTCAACCCTGACGACTTCCGGCCCGACCTTATCATACTCGACGACGTCTTGACCGAGGAAAACACCTCGAGTGTCGAGCAGCGGAAGAAAATTGAAGAACTCGTCTTTGGCGCTGTGCTCAACAGCTTGGCCCCCGCCAGTGAGGCCCCCCTTGCGAAGGCCGTGTTTGCCCAAACTCCATTCGTCAAGAACGATTGCATTGACCTCTGCATGCGTGACCCTCAGTGGAACCCAGTGCGGTTTGGCATCCTGGACGAGCATGGCAAGTCGAGGTGGGAAGAGCGCTTCCCCACCGAAGGGGTATTAAAGGATAAGGAAGCCCACATTCGCCGCTCGCAATATCGCTTGTGGATGCGGGAGAAGGAATGCACTATCGTCTCGGGCGAAGAAAAGGCGTTGGATATTGCCAAGCTCAAATACTACGACGTCTTGCCGGAATATCTGGACACGGTTATCAGCCTTGACCCCGCCTCCAGCGAACGCAAGACCGCTGACGAGTTCGCCATCGCTGCACTCGGCATGAAAGGCGTCGACGTGTATTTGCTGGATTATAGCGTCGCCAAGGCCGTGATGCCTGACAAGGCAGCGAATGACACCTTCAGCCTTGCGCTGCTGTATTCCCCCCGCAAGATTGTTGTGGAATCCACCAGCTATCAACGCATCATGGCTTGGTATCTCGAGCAGGAAATGACCAAGCGCCGCATGTTCTACGCTGTCGAACAACTCCAGATTGGCAAGCGTTCCAACGCTGACCGCATCATGCAGACGCTCCCGGGCCTGATGGCCTTTGGGCACTTGCATATTCGCCCTCATCACACCAAGTTCATTCAACAAGCCGACGACTATGACCCGCAAGTAAAGGGCATCGCCGACGACTTGCTCACCGCCATAGCGAATGGGATAATTTCGCTGAACCCTGCGATGAGGACATTGATGCACCAGGATGATGCCGGGCACTACATACTTCAAGACGAGGACGCTTTCAAGCCCCTTGTCATAAGGGCCTGCCCATGAGCAGCAAAGAACTCCGCAATAAACTCCGCCCCGGCACTGAGTTGCACAAGAAAGTCTCGGAGGCATTGAAGGCTCGCCTTCGTATGAGTGACCGCGCCTCGTCTGACCGCCGTGCCAAGATGGCGGAGAACGAGGAGCTGTTTCAGGCTTATATTCCTGAATCCGACGTCGACGCCTTGCGGCGCATCGACAGGGAGAATCATGGCACGCCTCATTACCGCACCGTGGAGATTCCATACTCCTACGCTGTGTTGATGACAGCGCATACGTATTACACCTCGGTGTTCCTCTCCAGAAACCCTGTGCTGCAACTCTCGGGTCGTCACGGCGAGGCGGAGAACAAGCGCTTGTCTATCGAGGCGCTTTTGAACTACCAAGCCCAAGTCGGCCAAATGCTGCTCAATATGTTTGTCTGGTTGCTCGACCCAGGCAAATACGGCTACGGAGTGTTGGGCCACCACTGGGACAAGCAAGTCGTTCGAGTTCGTCAGCGGGTGAAGAAACCCCGCACTTTCATGAACGTGCCTATTCCCGGCACCGAGCATGAGGTCGATGAGGTAGCAGATATCCCTGGGTATATCGGTAACAGGGGTTTCAACATCAGGCCTCAAGACGCCTTCTTTGACCCGCGCTTCGCCCTGGTGCATTTCCAAAAGGGCGAGTTCTGCGGGCGCTACACGGAAATCGCCTGGAGTGAAATCTACGAGGGGTTGGCCACAGGACGCTATTTCAACTACGACGTCCTGAAGTCGATGCGCAACTCGAAGGACAACCAGGAAGGCGGCACCCCGACTCGTGATACTGGCTCCATCAATGTCACAGTCTTGCCCGAGGAACCTGATACTGAGGCAGGTTACGACATTCCTGCTGGCGTCGTGAAAGGCCACGAAATCTACGTGCGGCTGGTTCCCAATGACTGGAAACTGGCAGCTGGCGAACGCTACGAAATCTGGGCGTTCAACATAGCCAACAACGGCACTATCTTTGGGGCACAACCGACAGGGGAATACTCCAACGAGTTTCCGGTCGACGTCTTGGTCGACGAAGTCGACGGCTACACGATTGCTCCGCACTCCATGCTGGAACGATGCAAGCCGCTCAATGATGTTATCACCTGGCTCATCAACACCCACTTCTATAACATCCGAGCGACACTCAACAACCAGTTCATCGTCGACCCCTCAATGGTCGTCATGAAGGATGTGGAGAACCCGAACCCTGGAAAGATTATCCGGCTGAAGCCTGCGGCTTATGGTCGTGACGTCAGGACGTTGCTCGGCCAGCTGCAGACACAAGACGTCACTCGCACTCACCTGGCAGACGTCGGGATGTGGCAGGACGTTATCCAGCGCATCACTGGTGTGAATGATACAGTGATGGGCACCGTCAATGCTGGTTCGAGGCGCACCGCCACTGAGGTTCGCCAATCAACTACGTTTGGCATCAACCGGCTGAAGACCCAATGCGAGTGGTATTCCATCACGGGCTTCTCGCCGTTGACGCAAAAGCTGGTTCAACGCACCCAGCAGAATTACGACATCGAGCGGCAATTTCGCATAGTCGGCGACCTTGCCAACTTCGCCCCCAACTTCGCTAACGTCACCCCAGCCGATATCCTTGGCTTCTACGATTACGAGCCTGTCGATGGAACACTCCCTGTTGACCGCTTCGCTCAGGCAAATCTGTGGCAGATGTTGATGGGGCAGATTAAGGACGTTCCTCAAGTAATGGCGCAGTATGACATTGCCAAAATCTTTGCTTGGGTTGCCACTCTTGCTGGCATCAAGAACATGGCGCAGTTCAAGCTTGTTCCTGATGGCCAGATGCAACGGAACCTTCAGGCTGGCAACGTCGTCCCTATCGGTCAAGCCCAGAAGGAGACGGCCAACCTCAATGAACCTCGTCAGATTCCTATGACAGGGGGGACTGGATGAGCGACCGCAAGGAAGAGATTGGCAAGCTCGAGGCCGCCATCTCAGCACAGGCTGGCGAGGTTTCTTCGTGGCGTCGACTGATGGAAGACCCGCGCTGGACGGAGGCTGCAGCTGCCTTAGAGGGCCAGATAACGGAGCGCAAGAACACTATCGTGTTCTCTCCTCTGTCGGATGCAAATGCTGTGTATCACCAAGAATTCATGAAGGGCGAGGTCAGTGGCCTGGGCCTCGCTCAGCGTATGCCTCAATTGATGATGGAGGCTGCGCAAGTGGAACTCGACAGGCTTAACTCGGAATTAAGGAGATTGTCAAATGTTCAAGAAAATCGGACTCCTGCAAGTGGGGGAGTCGACGGCCCAAGCTTCGGGTAGCGGCGGAGCACCAGCCGCGGCACCTGCGGCAGCACCCGCTGCTCCGGCAGGGGGAGAATTTGGTGGCGACGCAGGGGCAGGCACTTCGCCCTCTGTTGACGCAGGCGGCAATGGCGGCGACCCTGCTGCCGGCGGTGACGACTGGGGCAAACACGTTGAGCCTATCCTCGACAGCGGGGATGATGTTCCCCCTGCTGCGCCAGAGGGTAAGGCGGCCACACCCCCAGCGGCGGCCCCCGCTCCTGCGGCTACTCCAACCCCTGCACCGGCTCCGGCC
>k87-650338_pt1 | contig 10557 bp, 26 predicted proteins | sample MGYA00084030_6733316 | MGnify analysis MGYA00084030 | reverse complement strand
CAATGGTAGAGAAAGAATTTTAAAAGCCATAATCCCTCCCGAGGGTTTTATTGCGTGCAGGTCAGAGGTGCATTATAATGCACCTCTCGGGTGCGGAATAGTGCACCCCTCGGATGCATTAAAGTGCACCCCTCTCATATATATAGATACTAGTATAGAAAATAGAATAGAAACTCCTCCTATACCTCCTCAAATTTCTGAAGAAATTGCAGCTAAAGCTGCCGAAGAGAAAATTGTAAATCCTCCTAAATCTAAGAAATTGAAACTTCCTTCTGACTTTTCGGAAGAAGTTAATGCCCTATCAGCCAAGCTGATTCAATCTCTTATTCTCAATAAGCCCGATTATTTACCCCCAAAGAACATGTCTCCCTTTCTGACTCATGTTGATTTTATTCTACGCATTGACAAACGAGATCCACAAAAAATCCTTGATGTTTTTGCTTGGGCTTTGGCGGATTCTTTTTGGTCTGCGAATATGTATACCCCTAATCCCGTGGAATATCTTCGTAAGAAATTTGATCAGCTAGATAAGAAAATGAATGCTCAGCCTCCTAAGGCTCCAAGGAAGTTTGCGCCATGTTCCGATGACGCTAAGGCTAAAGCTGAATGGGAAGCTAATAGGAAGTATGCCTTATGAAAGATGAATTTAAATTAATGCATAAAATTGTCAAAAAACCATTTTCTGAGGATGAGTTCCCTAAGATTGTGGGCTTTATCGCAGATGTTAATGGCTGGAAAAAACTAGAAATACCGACTATTTCAACAGCATTGGAATGCTTGTATTGTGGAAGCAAAAACCATACCACTTGGCCTTGTACTCTTGAAAAAGATAGCGAAAGAGTGTGGATATGCGCAGAAATCAATTGCGAGACCACTAAGCTAAAAAATCAACGAGGCAGTACGGTTATACCGCTCATACAGAAACGAGCGCTACAATGGCCTTTATTTTGCGAATTAAACGGTATTGGCGATAGGTTTCACGATGTTAGGTTTGATTCTATCAGGCAATCAACGGCTAGAATGGATTATATGCTAAAGTTTGGCACTAATCCCTCAAGTATTCTTTTCATGTGGGGAACCCCAGGATCAGGTAAAACTTACGCATCCATGGGAATTTGCGAATTGTTCACGCGATATGACACCTCAATAGTTTTCATTTCACAAAGAAATATGGCTACGAAATGGTTAGAAACATTTGATACATCTAAATATAATAACTTTATTCAAAAAGTTAGTGAAGTAAGGTTGTTAGTTATAGATGATTTAGGTAGAGGTGAATTAACGGATAAGTTTAAAGAGTTTTTAATGGAATTAATTGATTCTCGTATGCAATGGACAAATAGAGGTACTGTAATTACAACTAACCTTAACCCGAGCGGGTTAATTGACATGTTTGGACACCCTCTTAGTCAAAGAATTAACATGGGTATGGAGTTTGAATTTAAAGAAGAAACCAGAAGAAGAAAAATGATTTTATAGGAGACATATGATTGAAATCACAAACATTTGTGCAGTAAATAAAGGAAGCCTCTTGGCCACATGCGATGTATATATCCAGCCATGGGATCAGGAACTTAACGAGGTTAAAATCTTCCAGAAAGGTGAGAACCGTTGGTTGGGTATGCCTGCTAGAGAGTTTATTAATCAACTTGGCGAAAAGAAATACATTGAACTTGTTAACTTCCGTAAGGAATCAACAAAGAACCGCTTCCGTTCGCAAATTATGGGTGCGGTAGATAAGTACTTGGCAGAAAACCCAGATATGAAACCTACAGATGTTATTAAAGAAGATGATGAAATGCCATTCTAAATATAAAAGGCCAGCTTAACTGCTGGTCTTTATGGGGATTAATGAACAAAGAAGAGATTAAAAAGAGGTTTGAGGAGAATGTTGCTTACCTTCAACGCAATATTCCTCCAGATGATATTTACATGTTTACCGAGCAAACATTCATGGCTTGCGTTTATTTTATACAACGCTGGGCGGAGTGGGTTGACTTGAAAGAAGAGAGTGAGAAAGACCCTATAGCAAAGAAATGGTTACTTAATATTTCTACGGTTTGCTATGCAAAAGACAATAAGGTAGACCTGAATCTTGACCTAGACTTAAAGAGTGTAGATGAATAAGATTATTATCCCCGGCATTCCTATAGCTCAAACACGGATGAAATACTCTAGCCGTGGGGGCTTTGGAAGAATCTATGACCCATGCGCGAAACAAAAGAACGAGCTTAAAGCTTTGATAAAAACTCTATATCAAGGCGAGAAACTTGAACATCCGCTCCTTTCTTTTGCATTTCTTATGCCAATACCTAAAAGCTTACCGAAAAAAGTACTGTCCATGTATGAATCCGGCCTTCTCAAACATGAGAAAAAGCCGGATGTCGATAACTTCATTAAGCTATACTTAGACTGCCTTGATGGCATAGCTTTTGACGGTGATCAGAAAGTTTCCCTTGGCTCTTGCGTGAAACTTTATCATCCAGAGCCGAAGACGTTAATCTTTCTTCAAGAGTCCAGCAATCTTCTTCGTTTTCCTGATGTACAGGAAGAAATCTGGTGCGACCTGTGCGTATGAGTATGCGGTATACCGTAGCATGATCCCATGGCTTTCCCTTACGTGTTTTATAGCCAAGGTAGTTAACCATCTTAGCTACTTGCCTGTAGCTATGACCTTCATCAAAAAACTTAAACATTTTATTTAAACATTCCTGTTCTTTGTCGTCCTCCTGCAAAAGCCCCGGCTTCAATACCTTGGTTTTATTGGCTCCATTGACTAAGATAAGATTGGCTTTGTCAAGAGTATATCCGTATCTTACCGCTCCAGTCCTCTCTCCTCTCTCCTGCTTTTCGTGTAACTTCTCCTCTATTCTCTCCCTGATCATCTTTATTTCCATTGAGGCAAACATAGCGTATAATGAAAAAACAACCGCATTCTGTAGTTCCGGCTGATCAATCATTAAGATTTCCATCTTATACTTTTCTATGAAATATTTAATCTTATGTAATTCCCTTTCATTACGGGCTATCCTGTCAATTTTTAAGGCAACTAAGGTGTCTCCACGTTTTAGGGATTTTAACGCAGCCTGTATGCCTTCCCGTTCGTTTAATGGCTTTCTTGAAGATATTGAGTCAGTGAAGATCACATAATCAATGTCTTCCCCATATTTTTCTTTCAAAACACGCAAAACCTTCTGTTCTTGCGTTCGCAAGTCTTGTTCTTTCGTCGATACTCGGAGGTATATGATAAATCTCATTAGTCGTAACTCTCCTCATTCAACTTTATTCTATTAGAGTTGCGATAGTTATATACATGTTGCATCATGCTTAAGTAATCATCAACTGTCGCCTTACCGCAAAAGTTCTCTACCATCTTTTGAAGGTTGCTTCTCCATTTTGTAGCGTCAAAGTCAGGATGTCTGACAAGTTTTAACAAGGATTTCCAGAATCTATTAGAGTTAGTATAGGGCGAATATCCGTTCATCTTCTTAATATACGTTATCGTATCCCAGCATATATCAAGCTCACCGTCTAATGTTTCATCATTGAATATGAATTTACCATCTTTAAAGTCTGAATAACCTACATGCGTTTGACCCATAGCAATGTTTAAAGCTACCTTAAGATTTAGGCTATGTTTCTTCATAAAGTCGCGTAGTTTGAGATATTCGGGGTAATGGTGTGTGCAATAGAAGTTTAAGAAATCCGCCATAGCCCATGACTTATTGATATTCATTAGGATAATATCTTTAGCCTCTAACTTCTTCTCTACTTGATAGTATATTTCTACCTGCAAGGCTTTTGCAGCTAATACACGGTGTTGCCCGTCAATGATTTCCATCTTCTCGTTAACAACTATCGGCCTTAGCTCAAGCAAGTTCCTTGCTTTTATGGACTCTACTAGTCTTCTTACATGCGCTTGATCTATCCTCTCTCTGTTGTCATCTCTAAACGAAAATTGCTCGTAATTCTTTGTCTTATTGATCATTTGTTTAATATCCCTCTAATAGTTTCAAAAAGTATTTCAACTTGCATTTCTAGATTTTTTAACCTCGTATTTATGCTGGGACTACTATCTTTTTTTAGGTGTACTTTAGAAAGATGTTCATACCTAGATTTATGCCTTTCATCAGCATATTTCTGAGCTTCAAAAGCACTATAATTTATCCCACCAAATTGCTTAACTTCTCTTATAACTGCACTTGAACTACGGCCTATTATCTTAGCCGTTTCGCAACAACTACACCCTTTCTTTATATATTTCTCTATGAGTTTGCGCTCTTCAAGCGTTAAGTTTCTCTGTAGTGCCTTTCCCATCTTTCTTCTTCACGTCCTTGCGTTTTTTAGGTATCTTAACTTTGGGCATCATGCCACGTAATGCGTCAATAACGTCTTGTTCTTTCAACTCTGTTCTATCCAACACATTCTCTATCTGTGTTTTGTACAACTTCATAAGCCTTTGTATTTCCCAGCAAATTGTCTTGCCTGTTTCCGCTTCGTCTTCATCAAGCATTCCTTTGTTAAAGGCTGCTATATGGAAACTTTCAAGCGTACGCAATGATATCATAGAGCTAAGAAGGCTAGCCCCGTATTGCTCTAATGTTTGCAGTTCATCTGCATTGACAAACTGTATGTCTTTCACTTTTTCCCCTTGATAAGTTTCTTTATTTTTTCCAATGCTAGCTTTGAAGGTTTAACAGTCCCCTTCTCCCATCTATTCACGCTGCCCATACTCACCCCAATGAGCTGCGCTAACCCTTCTTGCGATAGTTTGAGCTTCAATCTCCACGCTTTTATATCTTCATTATTCATAACTCGCCTACATTTAATAACTTAAACAATTCACATGCCATTCTAGGTCTATATTCTGGGTCTAATATTGGTTTCTCTCCATCAACATTAAACATGCGATCTATCTCGCTCATGCGCCACTCGCATACCTCTAAGCTAAAGCCTTTGATAATGCATGAAATCTCATCTTCATCAGTTGGATTCATTGCATACACATAGCAACACCAATTAGAGGAAGGATCATAAATCCTTACCTCTGCTTTGCATGCCATAGAATCGGCTTTATAGCCCCAGTTAGCTTTCAACTTCTCTTTAGTTGCTTGATTTAACATCTATATCCTTCAACTCAATTCTAGGGTGTCTTGTATGTATATAAAGAGCTCCATCGTTGACTTCAATTTGAAAAATGTTAAATATTCTATCATTGAACTTTAATCCAATATTAAGATTTTCATCATGTATCATTTGTTGAAGCACGCTAGCCATATCAAATATATTCATATCTTCGTAGTCTTTCATTTTTTGTCCTCGTCTTTTTTGTTTACGTGATCATTTAAAACTTTGTTTTCATGTACGTTTATATATATATCACCGTCAATGCACTCAATATTAGTTATCTGGTGAACGATGCCAGATGATCCCATAATAATAGGGTCAAAATGTCTTTTTGTTTTCCATAACAGAGAAGCTACTTGAAATATGTCTAACTCTTCAAATTGTTCATCATTCATCTTACATACTCCTCTAGGTTTAATTGTATCGCTGAGCCTTTAACGCTTACACTCTCAACAGCAATCAAAGTTTTATTGCTTATATCCCATGAGAGAATTTGATTCAGCATTAATATTTCATTGAGTATAGAAGCCCGTTGTTCTACACTGCATTCCGCGATAAAGGCACATGTTCTTATAAATTGCTTTACCTCTTCTGTATTAAAATATGTTGTTTCCATTTGTCCCTTATGTTACGTTGCGAATATCCAATAGTTTTACTTGCATAATGTAGACGGCGCGCCCACGCCGTCTATTCTTCTTTAACATCATTGCACTCATTACAGCCATCATCATTAAGCTGACAATCTTCATTAAATCCCTCATGCCCACAATTACCGCAATGATTCCACATTTCAAGCTTGCTACCATTAATCATGCACGTTTGATATTCACCATTAGTTAGAAAAACATGTCCGCTATTTCTATTCATCATAGCTCTTACTTCTTCTTGATCAAAATTCTCAGGTAAACCTTGTTCATGCCAAGCTCTAAGCAATTGAATAAGTTCTTCTCTATCATCATATCTAAAATCGGCTAGATCTGTAGTTGTTATTTCTTGTTTTTTCATTCCTTCCTCTCCCCTGTTTTCCAGTATTCTATTGCCTCTAACAATACATGATCCATATATTGCAATTCTTTCTCGTCAAACTCGTCTATCAACGCTATCAACCGCTCATAGAAAGCTTGTCTATTTATCGCTTGCTCATTCATTCTTCCTCTCCATATACGTTATATTCGCCAGCTGCCTTGCTTAGTTCCGTTAGTCTATCAGCCGTAGACTTCTCCAGATCCCTATCCCAAAATCCTGCCCCATGACCGTTACGCGTTAACCAAAAGTCATGGCCACATTGTGAATAGTCAAGGCCATGTAATAAGTCACCCGCTTTTTGTATGAAATTGCCACAATCAATAAGCATTTCAAACAATTCATCTTTCGTTAACTCCGAAATCTCCTCTGTCCAACATGCACATTCTATGTATGCTCTAGCAAATTCACCTTCTTCTTGTTCTCTCATTGCTTTACCTATGCTTGTTTGTAAGTTAAAACTAATCTTCGTGGAACCTCTACACGGTTTAAGCCTTCATATCCAAAACTAGGAGGCCAATATATCTCCGCCTCCCCTTGCTCGTTTATCTCAAACTCGCTAGCTTTAGGAAAGTCTAACCGCGATTCTTTACCATCATTGCTCATCATCCAAACACCATTAGAACACACTCTAGAAACTGTTCTTTCTATATACTCTAGATCATTGACATGTTTTCTATACCATTGTGATCCCTTAACCAACGCTCTCTTAAAGTCCGCTAACGTCTTCATTATATCCCCCTATGGATAAAGAAGAATATCATTACCCCTAATACATGGACGTTATATACCCCTTCATCACTGAATGGATTATTGTCTATCTTCACCGCTCTCATACACCCTCTTATGTTTACCTGTTTATACACACCCCTACATAACTACTCTTCTTTAGCAAGTGTAGATCCCATCACACACCGTTACTCGTTTTCGTTATGCATACTAATATAACACATTGCATATATTAACGCAAGCATATAAAAATATTAAAGAAATGTCTTGACAACGTTTTTTCAGTGTAGTATAGCTTTCGGTATAATCACACTTGATGCAAAGCCAACCGCCGGCTATAGGCGGATTAACTTGCTAACTTAAACAGGTACTCATATGGCAGGCTTCCCCTCCGCAGCTAAAGGTAATAAGAAAGGCGAACCAGCCAAAAGACCTAGGCCTGGTTGCCCACTTGACAAAGAAATCATTGCTGACCTTATCACCAAATGCCAAGGTAACCTAAGTAGGGTCGCTGATACTATCGGCGCTTCTCGCGGGGCTGTTCGCAATGTCGTTGATAGAGAGCCTGAATTACAAGTCTTACTTAAACAAGCTAGAGAACGCCAACTTGACGCGCTTGAAGCTAGCGTCTTTGATAGAGCTATTGAGTCTAATGATACAACTCTTCAACTCTTCTTACTCAAGACTCAAGGCAAGTCACGCGGTTATGAGCAATCAGAAGCCCAAAACACAGCTAAAGACATAGCTACAGCAGCCTTTGACTTCATCGTCAACAAGTCTAAGAACCCAGCCGAACCATCCCACACATAGTCTACAACAGTGTAACCATAGCCTATCTACTGGTTGCAACACTAAAGTCTTACAACCAAATACATACAACATACTTGACTAGGGACTCCCAGCCTCCTCCAAACCTCAGAAAACAGGTGGGGGTGTGTGTCCTTAACTAGTACCGGTTACTTGTTTATATTTACTTGTGCCCTTGTTCAAAGAAAGCTCAACATTCTGAAACAATGAAAAGCTTTTCATATTACATCTTGTAAAATATTCTATGCCGTTGCTCGCATTTACCTCCGCAAACAATAAAAACCTTTTCTGAATATATTCTGCTGTGTGTAAAGAGTAGCCCGCACCCCCTGCTCAAAAAAATATTTGTAAAAAAATTTATGGTAGGATAAAAGAAGACTTTACTTTGGGGGATATGATGGAAGGTAAGAGTAAGATGTATCGGATGGAGTTTTTGAGAGAGGAGTTTGAGAGTCATGCGGAGCAGACGAGGGAGATGGAGGATGGGATTAGGTTAAGGTGGGAGGAGGAGCATCCTGGTGAGGTAATGCCGAGGGAGATGATAGATAACTTCTGTATCTCTTCGGCGTTGAGGAGTATGGTTGATGAGGTGGTAGCCTTGAAGAAGCAGGTGGGGGAATTGACGGACTATATATATGAGAGGGATTAAGAAAACGTTACCAAATAAAAGTTTAACTATGTATAAGGCTGGGACGGTGATGAAATGTAACCGACTGAGGTGAGAGATGAGGATACGGGATGGGTTTGTTAGGTGTTATAGCGGTGAGTGGATAAACACGATACATGTGACGGGGTTTGTTGTTGAGAAGACTAAGGCAGGGAGTTATGCCGGATATGTGTGTACAGCGCATGGTAAAGCATGGGTGACAAGGGAATACGAGACAGAGGAAGAAGCACAGACAGCATTAGATGAAGGGGTTGGTTATGATGAGTAAAACTGTAGAGGAGTTAGAGAATGATTATAGTGATGCTTGTGATAGGTGGGGTGTTTATTTTAGCGGCATCGGCGGGAGTGGCGTGGGCTTGCAGCAGGGGTACGGAACCTCACCTGTAAGAGACTGTTGCTGGAAAATGCCGGCATCACATTACGATGGGGGATATTCATGGAAAGACCGCATTGTAGAAAATAAGATGATAGAGGGCCCTAACATCACCAGTCACCTTAACCGCAAGCTGTTAGAGACACCTGTACCTACAATGGTATTCCGTAGATATGACCACCTTGTAAGCCATGATGAACCTGGGGATATTCTCTCTCGTTCTTTTCTTGGATTATTAGAGCCGGCAGGGTATAAGTTTGCCCAGGATAATAAAATATGCAATGATGCATGGACTGTTAACTTTAGACACTTAATTAAGGAGAATACAATGCCAGGTATTGATATTAGCGAAGAGCTGAAGGATTTGCTTAAGGTTTATACCGATGCAGAAGGACATCTGGTTAGAAAAGAGAAGCAAGTTCTTGATAACCTCGTGAACTATATGAAGAGCTTTATTGAGGTTTATGAAGAGAAGCGGAAGGTTTCTTGTAAGCTAGCAAACCTTAAGCAGAAGCTTGAGGTGGGAAGCAATTGTGAAGACTGTGATGACGAAGATGATGGAGATGATGAGTAATGTATCTGATAATTCAAAAGAATGATTATAACACTTCCTTCTGTCCAACTTTTACAGAATGCATTATTGAAGTTGCTGAAGCTTTGGCAGAACCAAAAGGACGGGTGGTTGTCTATAAAATAGACAGCCTAACGCAGATTACAGATGTTGAAATTAAAGAAATAGTTAAGGAGATGCAATGAAGCAATATTTACTTTTACTTGATGAAAACACTAAGAGTGTTTTTGAATCTGTGTGCCCTAAGCTCCAGTTCCTGGAGATCCAAGGCATGACTATGCACGGCAACACTCATAACGTGCTGGTAACACCTATACTTGCGCCTGTGAATCCTATGCCTGTGCCAGAACCTGCACAACTCCCTCCTCCTCCAGCAGAACCAGCTGAGAATGTTGATGAGCGATAAGACTAGATTCATAGGAAGAAGTGCCATACCAGGATGCTGGGTGGCCGTATTTCTTTCCTATGTCATTAACAAGTCCATCCTTTGGTGTATGCTTCACTTCTTCTGTGGCTGGATTTACGTTATCTACTGGTTATTCTCCTACACAGAAATCCGTGACTGGGTTATGCAGTTTGTGGTGAGGTAGTGGGTGAATGGACAGACCTCCTTATTACCCTCCTCGGTCAACTCGGCCGGTGGATGAATGCCAGGGGAAGAAAAGTGTGCTTCATCATCTGGGGAATATGCCTCTTATACTGGGGAGCCAGAAACATAAGCCTAGGACTTATGGTGCAAACCGCTGGGTGTATGGTGAGCCTGTGCTTCCATATTTATGGATACTGGAATTGGAGTAACAAGGGGATAGGCGAATGTGCGAATGCTGCGGTGGAGACTGTAAACTCACAAACGGAGAAAAGATGAGCGGTAAATGTGATAAGTGTGGCGAGCATACTCTTGATTGCTATGGTGCTAAGCTTATGGTTTCTAGGATAGAGCATATAGGCCGCGCACACCAAGCTCTCTTCCGCTTGTTGCAAGATGATATGTTTGACAATCTTAGCAAGCATAATCCCTACTGGGAGTCTGAGCATGAAGCCGAAAGCGATAAGTTATATGATATACGTATGAAACTAAGTTGCCTCAATGATAATCTCTGGGATGTTATGCGGATACTTACACTTGAGGTTGACGAATGAGGAAGACTAGAGCCAAGGCTTTACGGAAAGAGTTGAAGGGAATTATGGCTTTTGCGTATAATAACGCTCCTATAACACCCAACATGTGGCGTGCTTTCAAGAGGAATTATGTTAGAAGCT
>k87-1293615_pt1 | contig 10569 bp, 11 predicted proteins | sample MGYA00084030_6733316 | MGnify analysis MGYA00084030 | reverse complement strand
GCCGGGGGTGGTGGGCTGACCGCACCTGAACTCGCTGCCTACAACGACGCCGTCAACAGCGGTGATGACGCCCGCCAGAAGCAGGCCCTCACGTTCCTTTCCCACAAGCATGAACTGGCTCAGGGCAAGAACCCGGCCCTGCTCAAGGCTGATGGTAATGGTGGTGCCCTGACCGGCTACGAGAGCAAGGCTCAGTGGCAGGCTGACATTGCCAATCCGCTCTACAAGACCGATCCCGCATGGCGGGCCAAGGTTGTCGCACGCTTGGGCGCTTCGCCTAACCTGCTCAACCAGTAAGTCAGTCACTGCCACCGAGTTGGTAGTGCAGGTTCCCGGTGACCGCGAGCGGGATTAAATGTGGGCACCGTTGCTCACCCACAGCCTACCCTTATCACTTATATTTTAGGACCAACATGAAACTCACTGATGAAGTACGTCTCCCTGTTGGCCTCAACGCTGGCTTGCAGGGCACCGGCAACGCTTACATGCTGGGCCTCTTAGGCAACCCACGCTCAGTCTACAGCGCCGACTGCCGCCCCGTCACCAACCCCAAGCTGCTCAAGCTCATGGTAACTGACAGCATCGGCCCGTTCCGCGTCACCGGCATCAAGCCTGCCGTGGATAGCCTAAAGCTCATCTTTGCTGAGATACGTGACCAGCACCCTGCGGAGTATGCCGCTCTTGGTACAGCCGGGATGCTGTGTGCCCGCCTTGTGCGCGGGTCAAAGTCAAGCATCAGCAACCACTCGTGGGGCACCGCCATCGACCTCACCTTGAACAAGGTACTCGACCAGCGCGGTGACAACATGGTGCAGCATGGTCTAACCACCATCGCCCCCATCTTCAACAAGCACGGTTGGTTCTGGGGTGCAATGTTCGCGACCGAGGACGGTATGCACTTCGAGTGCTCACGTCAGTTGCTCGCCAAATGGCGGGCATCCGGTATCCTGTGAGGCACACCAGCCGCTTCTTCTCAAAGCTGCTCGTTGGCATCAACATTGCACTGTGCTGGGCGGCCATCTTCTATTCGATCTATGCTGGCCTGGCTGATGTGGCGGTTGCCGCTCTCGCCATCATTGCTACATCCATCGGCACGTACATTGGCTTTGGTCACATGGACTACCGGCGGGTGCTCGATGCAATGAAGGGTGCGCCCAGCTTCGACAACCCCGCGGCGTATGACCCTGTCATGCAAAACAATCCGTCCATCACACCGGACATATCGGGACAAGATCAACAAGATGATTAACCTTTTAAGTTTGGCTTTCGCTAACTGGAAGCTGGTCGCGGCGGGCATCAGCGTCCTCGCCCTCGTGACATTGGGAACAGGGTTGTACGTCAAGGGCCGTAGCGACGCCCGTAACGCCCTCGAACTCTCCCAACTCAAGGCCGACAAGCTGGCGTTGGAGAAGACCATCGCCCGCACCAACGAACTCATCAAGGCCGATGCCGCGCAAGCCGCGCTCGATGCCGCCAACCTCGCCCTCATGGAGAGTAATGCCAATGAACTCATTAATCAATTGGAAGATGCTCAGCGTGAGTGTCTTACTGCTCGTGATACTGACGGGCTGCGCAAGCTATGGAAGTAACCTGAGCCTACCGGCACTATCCGGTGAGTATAACCGCTGCTTTGCCTACAGCGTGCCAGCGCCCACCCAGAAGGCCATGTTCTCATCCGACATCATGCGGCTCATCGCCGCCTTGAAGAAGTCCGAGGCGGCCAAGTCACAGTGTGGCCAACGCCTGATCAACTTCTACGAGGGGCTTCAAAAGGGCCTCAGATAATGATGACTGGTTACAAGAAGGACGGCAACATTGACTTGCGCCGCCTCCCCATCATCATTGAACGATCGTTGCACCGGGAACGGGCATACGGTCTTGCAAGCCAGCACATCCATGGTGATGCTGGTGAACGCCCCGTAGGCACCCACCCCACCCTAGAACTTGATACCGCCCTAACGGGCCGCAGGGGTATGGAGACCGCCCTACACGAGGCGCTCCACCTCTGCTGCCCCTTCATGTACGAGAAGGTCGTCACTCAGACGGCCCGCTACCTCGCCATGGTTCTCTGGAAGCTTGGCTTCCGCCGGATTGAATAGCAATACCCCAGGTGCCTCTGTCCCCGTACATGCACCGGGTATCTTCTCTCCGCAGGATCACAGTTGTGCTTGACCAATAATGGTCGGCAACTCCCGACACACCCATATACCTCGACCCTTCACCACTAACTCCTGCGGGAGCCAGCGTGCGGGACAATCTTGTGTGCTGCGTGGTTCGGACCAAATCCTATCCACACGGAGTTTCCTTCAATGGACTTTAACGTATCACGCCTCGGCCAGATCAACGGCGCGGGCGCAACCGACGCGCTGTTCCTGTCGCAGTGGTCGGGCGAAATCCTCGGCCAGTTCATCAACGCTGTTGTCATGATGGACAAGAGCCAGGTGCGCACGATCACCAAGGGCAAGACCGCTTCCTTCCCGGCCATTGGCAAAGCCGTCGCTGCCTACCACACGCCCGGTGCCGAACTCAGCGGCCAGATCATCAATCACGCCAACCGTGACATCTCTGTCGATGACATGCTGATTGCTGATACCTTCATCGACAATTGGGACGACGCCGTCCTGCACTACGACGTCCGCTCCGAGTACAACACTCAGATGAGTGATGCGCTCGCCCAAGCCTTCGACCAAAACGTCCTGCGCATGGGTCTGGCGGCTGCTCGTGCGTCCGCGACCGTCACTGGTGGTTCGGGTGGCTTTGTGTCCACCGACGCCAACTACAAGACCGTTGGTGCAAACCTCGCGGCTGGCGTGTTCGCACATGCTCAGAACTTCGACGAAAAGTTCGTGCCCGAGAATGATCGTAACTGCTTCGTCCGCCCGGCCCAGTATTACCTGTTGGCGCAGACGACCGCGATCATCAACAAGGATTGGAACGGCGACGGTTCGTATGCTGACGGCAAGATTGCGCGCATCGCGTCGATCCCGATCATCAAGACCAACAACCTGCCCATCACCAACATCACCACTGGTCTGGCCAAGTATCAGATCAACGCCTCCACGACTGCCTTCATCGTACTGCAGAAGGGCGCTGTTGGCACCGTCAAGTTGATGGACATTGCGCTCGAAACCGAGAAGTCAGTCCGTTATCAGGGCACGCTCAGCGTTGCCAAGATGGCGGTTGGCCATGGCATCCTGCGCCCCGAGTCGGCTGGCGAAGGCAAGACCTCGTAAGCAAACCATCTGGCTGGTGTGGGTAATTCCCCACTGGCAAACCATCCATCAACTCGGAGACTACACTAATGGCTCAAACTTTCTCTGGCCTCAGGCTGTTCGAAGGCGACATCGCCTATACGAAGCGTGATGCCGCCTCGCAAGCTGCGGCTGGCTTCTATGTCAACGGCGTCAAAGTCCTTGGCATCCAGAGCGCCACCGCCATCCCCGACCTGACCCCCGCTACTGACGGCACCATTGCCGGTACCAAGCTCAATCTGGTCCTCGCGGCGCTTCGTGCTCACGGCATCATCGCCACGTAATCTACAACAACTCTGATGACAGGGTGAGGATAAAACCTCGCTCTGTCATTTTTAATTCAAGGACAAACCATGGACGCTATTGTAGCCACGACGGAACTTGAAGCCGTCAACGAACTGCTCCGTGCGATCAGTGAGTCACCCGTGGCATCGCTCGTCGCCGGTAATGCTGACACACAGGACGCTGTTACGCTTCTCCGCAAGTGGACAAAGAGCGTTCAGTCGATTGGCTGGGACTTCAACACGGAAGTGATGACACTAACCCCCAACGGTTCCAACAACATCGTGCTCCCCGCCGACTGCCTAAAGGTGGCCCTCACCCGGCCCTACCAATACAGGAAGCTGGTCGAGCGCAACCGTAAGCTCTACGACAAGCAGAACAACACATACATCATCACCGCGCCCGTCGAGGCGGAAGTTATCACGGCCCTTGTGTTCGAGTTCCTGCCCGAGCCCGCCCGCGAGTACATCACCGCCCTTGCGGGCTACGAGTTCGCACACACGCAGCTTGGTGCCGAGCCCAACTCCACCTTCACCAAGGAGCGCGTGGGTCAGGCCAAGCACGTCATGCTGCAGCACGAGGTTCAGCACACCCGGCCCAACAGCGTCTATGATAGCTATCACGGCTCGCGTATCATGCAGCGGGGGCTGTAATGGGTGTCTACACGAACGCCATCCCCAACCTTCTGGCCGGTGTCTCCCAGCAGGCCGCCCAGCTTCGGCTGTCCACGCAGAGTGACGTACAGATCAACGTCATGTCCAGCCTCACCAAGGGCATGGGAAAGCGCCCACCCACCATCCTCAACAAGATGATCGGCGCGGTCGCCGGTGCATCCACCATGTTCACCCACGCCATCAACCGCGACGCTATCGAGCAGTATGTGGTGATGCTGGTTGACGGTGACCTGTCAGTTTATGACCGCCGCACCGGCATCGCCAAGACCGTCAACTTCGAGTCCACCGTTTGGCCGTCACTCACGGCACAGGTTGGCGTCGGCGACGGTACAGCCTACATCGTCAAGCTGCGCCCCGGTGACACGTCCCTTTCGGTTGTCACGACCGGCATTGCCGGGGGTGCCACTATCCTGCTGCAGGAGAGCACGACCGGCGCATGGGCTGGCGAGGAAACCACCAAGTCCACCATTACCACCAACACCACGACCGTCGTCGCCACCCTCACCAGCGGACGCTACTATCGTCTGCGCAAGTCGGTCGCCGGTACTGGGGCCGCTACAGGTACGATGACGTGGAAGCGGGCTGACTATCTCGACGTGGTAACCCCGCGCACCGAGTTCTCCGCCGTCACCGTGGCTGACTATACCTTCATCGTCAACAAGACGGTGGTGGCGGCCATGGGCAGCACACTAAGCCCCGTTCGCAATCCCGAAGCTATCGTCAATGTGATGGCGGGTAACTACGCCAAGGTCTACCGGGTGAAGCTAGACGGCACCGAAGTGGCGCGAATGGATACGCCAGACGGTTCGCACCGCACTCACTTTCAATTCGTAGCGGCCAACAAGATCGCAGAGTACCTTTATAACGCGATGGCCACCGCCTGGACCAGCGGGACCGCCCTCAACCAGGACGGCGGGGCTAACCTGACAACTATCGGTGCTGCCGGGGCAACTTGGCGACCGTATGCTGATGCTGACATCGCTCAGGCCCAGCTATCGGGCTTCTACGGCACAGGTGCGTTCTCGGTGGCCAATGGTTACACGTTAACTCGCCTTGAGAACGTAATCCACGTCACCCGTACAAGCGACCAGACCGCCTTCACCATCACGGGTGATGACGGCTTGAACAACGCCGCAATGAAGGTGATCAAGGGCAAGACCCAGCGCTTCTCCGACCTGCCCGTCAAGGCCGTCGATGGCTTCCACGTGGAGATTACCGGCGAAAGCTCCAACACCTTCGACAACTACTATGTAAAGTTCAACAAGACACAATCGCTTGATACGGGTGAGGGCACATGGGGCGAGACGACTGCCCAAGGCATCCTAACTGGTTTTGATGCGACTACCCTACCTCACATCCTTGTGCGCGAAAGCGATGGGACGTTCACCTTCAAGAGGGCAACTTGGGACAGCCGCACCGTTGGTGACGACGACAGCAACGGCGTCCCGTCATTCATCGGCCAGAAGATACGCGACATTGTGTTCTATCGCAATCGCCTCGGGTTCTGCGCGGGTGAGAGCACCATCCTATCCCGATCCGGTGATCCGTTCAACTTCTGGCGCTCCACGGTTACCACCGTGCTGGACACTGACCCCATCGACGTCGGCTCAACCGCGCCACAGGTGGCCACCACCAACTACGCGCTGTCGATCAACGACAACCTCATGTTGTTCTCTGATCAGATACAGTCGCGCATCACGGGTGGCGAACTTCTCTCGCCCAAGTCTGTGGCCAACAAGGTGGCCTCGGCCTACCCAATGGACAGCAACGTGCGTCCTGCATTTGTGGGTGACAAGGTGTTCTTCTCGAAGACCGAGGGGGCATCATCGTCGGTGCGCGAGTATTGGCTTGACGCCGATACCGGGTCTGTGAAGCAACTCGAAACCACAAGCCACGTCCCGTCGTTTGTGCCAGGCAATGTCTTCCTGCTCGAAGCCTCGGCTGTGAACAACATGGCGCTGGCCCTGTCGGCAACCTTCCCCAGCCGCCTCTATGTATACAAGTATTACTGGTCGAGCGATACCAAGGCACAGTCGGCGTGGTCCTACTGGCAACTTGCCACGGGCACAACGCTGGTTGGCTGCATGTTCTTCGACACTGACCTAGTGCTTGTCTCCATGTTCGGGGGTAGTGTTCACCTGATCACCTGCCCGATGGAGTCAGACTACAAGGACGCTGGCTGTGACTTCCCGGTCTTGCTTGACCACCGCGTCATCAGCACGTCCCTGACCGCTGGGTCTTATGATGCTGGCCTGAACCGGACCTCGTACACACTGCCTTACACCGCAGCGGGTGTTGAGGCGTGGACAGGTTATGATAGTGACGGACCATACGACCCCGGCCTGCAGCTTGAGGTTGACAGCACCAGCACCACGACCATCCGGCTTGTGGGGGATACCACCACCAGCGTGATCTACTTCGGTCTGCCCTACACGATGACACACCAGTTCTCCGATTTGTATATCCGCAAGGATGTGCCGAACGGCGGCACGATGCCCCTCACCGATGGCCGCACGCAAGTCCTGCGCATGTCCCTCAACTATGCCGACACCGGGGCCTTCACAGTGTCAGTCACTCCCGAGGCCCGCAACACCTTTGCCTATGCCTACTCCGCCCTTGGTTCAACGGTGGACGACCCCGACTATCTGCTGGACACGGTTGTCCTTGAAGATGGCACGTTTACGTTCCCCGTCAAGTGTCAGAACACCAAAGTCGCAATCATGATCAGCAATGATCAGGCGTTGCCCTGCTGGTTCCTCTCGGCGGATTGGCTGTCCACCTATCAACCCAAACATAGGCGAGCACAATAAGTGATACAACTCCGGCCTGCCACCTCAGAAGATGCAACATACCTCGCCCCCCGGCTCCGTGAAATGGACCGCATGGAGTGCGCGGCGCTGTTCGCGGCACCCATAGACTACGTGCTCCGCGAAAGCGTGGCCCTGTCAAGTGTTGCGATTACAATCACGCACGAGGACGAACCCCTGGGTTTGTTTGGCGTGGTGCCTGAGAGTGAGCAGGTTGGGCTTGTGTGGCTCGTAGGCTCGGATGGTTTGCTTCGGCACCAGACGCACCTGTTGCGTAAAGCCGAGGCCCTCATTCAAGTGCTGTTCGAGGTTCGTCCGTGTCTGACCAACATCGTTCACGAGAAGAACACCGTTCATCGCCGCTGGCTCCACCACTTTGGCTTCAAGCGCCTTGGTGTCGAGCAACACGGCCCCCATAACTTCATTCAATTCGCAAGGATGCAATAGCATGTGTCTCCCAGCAGCGGGCCTCGCCCTCAGCTTACTATCCGGCGTTGCGTCCTATGCACAGGCGAGCGCCGAAACCAAAGCCTACAACGCTGCGGCTAAACAGAACACCGCCAACGCCGTGGCCGCCGCCAGCACCACCTACGCCAACCAGTCAATTCGCATAGCGCAAGAGCGCGAGGCCGCCATCCAGAAGAAGACTGATCAACAGATCGAGAACATGAAGGCATCATCCACCGCGCAGGTTGCGGCTGGTGAAGGCGGCGTCAGTGGCAACACCGTGATGGCCGTGCTTGGTGACTACTACGCCAAGTCCGGGCGCTTCAACGACGCCGTTGACAACAACTTCCAGATGGCCAGCAGCTATGTGAAGGGTGAGATGGATGCTACCCGCGCTCAGACCCAGAACCAGATAAACTCCATGCCGCCCAAGGCATCGCCCTCGCCACTGATGATCTTCTCCAACCTCTCGCTCTAAGGAAACCGCATGGCTATCCCCAATGACGGGCGCTTAATCGTCCCCGACTACAATCCTACGGAAGCACTACAGCCCGCAGGTATCCCGAGCAGCACCTACGTCCAACCAGCCATACAGATGCCCGACAACTCGTTTGGCGCACTGGCTCAGGCCCTCAGCGGCTTTGCCTCGTTCGCCACCCGCAAGGACAACGAGAACAAGGACGACGGCCTCAAGGAGTGGTCGGCGGCCTTCGCACTCAAAGACCCGGCTGAGCAGAAGCGCATGATCACTGCAGGCGAAGTCCCCAGTAAGTACAAGGATGTCGCCGGTACGATCAGCGGCATGGGCAAGGCCAACGAATGGAGCCGCAGTGTTCCCGGCCTGATGGAAGCCTACGACCCCGAGGTTGACGGCTCCAAGTCAGATTACATCCTCAAGAAGCGCCAGGCTGCGGCCCAGGGCTTGACGCCCGAGGAACTGGTGGGCTTCGAGGCGGGCTCGCGTGATACCTTCACCAGCGCCCAGGATGGCGTACAGAAGGAGCTTGACGGTGAAGCCGCGCTCAAGAAGCAAAATGACTTCGTGGGCTATCTCCGTGTCAACGTGGATAAGCTGTCGAAGCAGGGTGCTCCGGCGGCGTCTATCGTCAAGCAAGCCTTCACTGACGCCGATCTCGACCCCCGACTGACCGGCCTCCTGCCCTCGCAGAAGAACGCCGTGTACTTCGAGTTGGCCAAGGAGTGGGCGGCGACTGGCCGTCCTGACCTCATCAAGGAACTGATCAGCTACGACCGCCCTGGTGTTGGCAGGCTATCCGATACCGTAGAGTGGCGTGACAAGTTCAATGCACTTGAGGATCAAGCCAAGGCCAAGTTCAACGACACCACGCTGCTTGAGAAGACCCCAGAACTGCAGGGCTACATCGAGAAGTCCGGTGCCGGTAAGTTCAGCCTAGATGACATGAATGCTGCCGCCGCAAAGAACCCCACAATGGGTCCAGAGTATTTCAGCAGGCTCTACATCGCATCCGAGGGTACGAGGTCCGACCTCGCCGCGCTCAAGGCGCTCAACGCTGGTAACGAAGCCATCCGTCTGGAAGGCGACAAGGCCGACTTCACCGCCGCCCTCAATGGAGAGTTCGACAAGGTCAACACGCTAGACCAGTACATCGTCAAGCAGAACCGTGATGGCACCACGTCAGACGTCAAGGTCTCCTACGAGGACCGCAAGCAGACTGTGCTGGCCAACATTGCCCGCTACACCGATGCGCTGCGTCAGCAGGGTGTGCCCGACGAGCAGGTTCGCGCCAAGGAGATGACACTCTACAGCCAGAACAACCTGACCAACCCGGCGTGGAAGCAGCAGTTCAGTACCGTCGCACAGTCCGGCTCCATGTCAGCCGCCACCAAGGGTGATACCCAAGACTTGCAGATAGCCGGTGAACTCTATCGGAACCTGCAGGGCGTCAACCCCATACTGGCGAAGAACCATGTGGGCACCGACCCAGCCAACGAGCGCTGGCTGGAAACCTACCGGCTGTCCCGCGAAAGCGGCAAGACAGCCACCGACGCAACCATCCTCGCCGCCAAGGCTGTCGAAGACTTCACCAATGGCGTCAAGTATGAAGTTCGCGCGCTGGGTGGCGTGTCCGCATTAGATCGCGCCAGCGCCGCCCTCAGGGGTGCCATCAAGTCCGGTGACACCACATGGTTCGGCAATGGTGAGGGGGAGGCAGTGGGTATCCGCGCCGCCACCGAAACTGTCAAGCGTGCCGAGTTCTACATGGGCACGATGAAGATGGACGAAGCCACCGCCCTCACGAAGGCGGCAGAGTGGATGACATCAACCAGCGTTGTGATTGGCAACGAACTGGTCTTCGCTGGCTACGAAGGTATGCCCAAGGACTTCAAGGACCGGGTCGCAACCATGTTCGCTGATCGCTTCGGAGAGGACGGTGCTAAGTATTCCGTGCTTCCGGTTGACAACGGCAACACCTTCCTGATCATGGACCCCAACGGGATGCCGGTGTTCGACGAGGTCCGCGACGACCGTGACTCACCACCTGGTGGCCCATCCACGTTCACCCTCGACGAAGTTGCGGCCCACGCCAAAGTCAAGGCAGATCAGACCCTCAGGGATCAGGTTGACCTTGCCAACAAAGCGCGTGCTGATGACAACGCCGCTGTGGACATGACCCCCATCAACACCGGGGACAACCCCCTCATCAAGCCCTCCGATAGCGACCGTGAGTTGCTGATCCGCACCGTCATGGGCGAAGCAGCGGGCGAGAGCGAGATGGGTCAGGCCGCTGTCGCCCACGTCATCCTCAATCGGTCGCGCGATCAGCGCTGGCCCGAGACGGTTGGCGAGGTTGCTACTCAGAACAACGGCAAGGGCGTATATCAGTTCTCGGCGTGGAACCCGAACGCCAAGTCAGGCAACGACATCGTTATGATGGACACCAAAGACCCACGCTATGTGGCCGCCGCCGATGTTGTCGACAGGGTGCTCTCGGGCGAACTACCTGATCCCACTGGTGGCGCTGTCTACTATGTGGCCCCCGGCTCCCTCGACGCCGCTCCCGACTGGTGGGCTGGTGCCAAGGGTGAGCGCAACGGTGTGACCCTCAAGATCGGCAACCATGTGTT
>k87-1473260_pt1 | contig 10617 bp, 10 predicted proteins | sample MGYA00084030_6733316 | MGnify analysis MGYA00084030 | reverse complement strand
TTTAACAGCGCTTCGGCACGCTGCACTTTGTCTCGCAAATCATTACTTAAGCTAGCCTGCAACATGGGAGTTCCTCGGTTCAGATGGACTTCAGTCTAGTCCAGACGCGGTAACTTAACACGACCCCTATAGATTAAAAAATAATATTTATGTATATTTTTATTCCATAAAGTTCGTTACTCGCCAACCGAGGGTTTATGAAGCTCCGCCAATTCAATTATATTTTGGAAGTTGCTAACCAAAATTTGAACGTCACCGCTGCTGCGGATGCGCTTTATACCTCCCAGCCGGGGGTCAGCAAACAAATTCTTTTGCTCGAAGAAGAGCTGGGCGTGAGCATCTTTGAACGCAATGGCAAACACTTTGTCGGCATCACCCCGGCCGGCGCAGCCATACTTGAGCGCGCCAAACAAATTCTTCAGGAAGTCGACAATATCAAACGCATTGCGGCCGAATCACGGGACGACCGCCGAGGCAATCTGCTACTCGCCACCACACATACCCAAGCGCGATATGCCTTGCCACGCACCATCCAGGTTTTCAAAGCTCGCTATCCCGATGTGACCCTCCACATCCATCAAGGCACGCCCATGCAAATCGCCGAATGGGCCGCCAAAGGTGAAGTCGACTTTGCCATCGCCACCGAAGCCATGGAGCACTTCGAAAGTCTGGTCATGATGCCTTGTTATCACTGGAATCGCTGCGTACTGGTCCCGCCCGGTCATCCACTGACCCGGCTAAACCCGCTAACGCTGGCCGCCGTAGCGGAGTTTCCACTGGTTACTTATGTTTTCGGTTTTACTGGCCGATCTCTGCTAGACAAGGCCTTTGGCGAATTCGGCCTTAAGCCCAATGTGGTGCTCACCGCCGTGGATGCTGACGTCATCAAGACCTATGTTCGTTTGGGGTTGGGTGTGGGCATTATCGCCAAAATGGCTTACGATCCCGTCGCCGATCAGGATCTGGTCGCCTTGGATGCCAGCCACTTATTTGAGCCAAGCACCACGCGTATCGGCTTTCGCCGAGGCACTGTATTACGCAGATATATGTATGATTTTATTCATATGTTTTCACCACACCTGACTACCGGGCTGGTGGACCAAATAGCCAGCACCCAGACGCATGAAGGGCGGGAAGCCTTGATAAATCCGCTACTTCACCACCTGCCATATCACTAATTAATATATAGATATAATAATTAACTTCTTTTTTAGAATAAGGCGCCACTGCTATAGTACACAGGTGTATACACAGTGCCCCATCTTGGACAAATGTACAGCCAAAGGGTTATCTTTAGCGGCTGCCAATGACCGGTACGCCGAGCAACTCAGAGTACAGCCATAATGTATCGATATGACGCTTGTGACCAGGCGCTGGTAGATCAGCGCGTAGCTCAGTTCCGCGATCAAACTCGCCGCTTCTTGGCCGGCCAGATCCCGGAAGACGAGTTTCGGCCACTGCGCCTGATGAATGGCCTGTATATGCAGATCCATGCGCACATGCTGCGCGTTGCTATTCCTTATGGCCTGCTGTCGTCGCGTCAATTGCGTATGCTTGGACATATTGCCCGCAAGTATGATCGCAACTACGGTCACTTCAGCACCCGCCAGAACATCCAATACAACTGGCCAAAGCTGGAAGAAGTACCCGATATCCTAGCCGATTTGGCCAGTGTCGAGATGCATGCCATCCAGACCAGCGGCAATTGCGTGCGCAACGTCACAGCGGATCAGTTTGCCGGCGTCGCCAAAGATGAAGTCGAAGACCCCCGGCCTTACTGCGAAATTCTCCGCCAGTGGTCCACCCTGCATCCGGAATTTTCCTACCTGCCGCGCAAATTTAAAATTGCCGTCACTGCGGCCGCCAACAAAGATCGTGCGGCTGTCCAAGTCCACGACATTGGCCTGCAACTGGTAGAACACGCTGGTGAAGTTGGTTTTCGAGTATTCGTCGGTGGCGGCCTGGGTCGTACTCCGATCATTGGCGAAGCTATTCGCGAGTTTCTGCCCAAGCGCGACCTGCTAACCTACGTCGAATCCATCCTGCGCGTCTACAATCTGCTGGGGCGGCGAGACAACATTCACAAGGCCAGAATCAAAATTTTGCTTAAGGCGCTGGGCAAAGAAAAATTCACCGAGATGGTGGAAACCGAGTTTGAGCAAATAAAAAACAGCCCGCTGGCTCTACCAGACACCGAGATTGATCGGGTCAAGGCTTATTTCACGCCACCTGACTACGACCTTTCGGCGGCGACAGATACCCGTCTGGATCAGAAATTGGCCGAAGACGCCGCTTTCGCGACCTGGGTAAAACGTAATACCAGTGAGCACAAAGTTCCCGGTTATTGCATTGCCAACATCCCGCTTAAGCGCCCCAAGGTAGCGCCGGGCGATATCACCGCAGAAGAAATGGAAGCCATCGCCGACCTGGCTGATCGCTACAGCTTTGGGGAGATTCGCACAACACACCAGCAAAACCTGCTATTGGCCGACGTTAAACAAGCGGATTTATACGCCCTGTGGCAAGCCATTGCAGCTTTGGGTTTGGCGCAGCCAATAACCGGCACGATGCTGGACATGATCACCTGCCCTGGCCTGGATTTTTGCAGTCTGGCCAACGCCAGCTCCATTGATGTGGCCGCTCAGATTTACGAGCGCTTTGATCGACTGGATTATCTTTATGATTTAGGCGACATTCGCCTGAATATGTCCGGCTGCATGAACGCGTGTGGCCACCACCATGTCGGTCATATCGGTATACTTGGCGTCGATAAGAAGGGCCAGGAGTGGTACCAGATTCAGTTGGGCGGCAGCTCGGATTTTGATGCGTCGCTTGGCAAAGTGCTTGGCCCGTCCGTACCTAAAGACAAAGTCGCCGATACCTTAGAAAGCATTCTGCAAACCTATCTGAGCCTGCGTGAAGGTGATGAGCGGTTCTTGGATACAGTCCGCCGAGTCGGTATCGAACCCTTCAAAGAACGGGTTTACGACTCTGCGGTGGAGGTCGCCTAAATGCCTACGATGACTGTACTGCGTGATCAGCAATTTGTCGAAGACAGCTGGCAATATTTGCCCGACGACGCGCCGGCGACTGCCAGCAAGGTGATATTGCCACTGGCCCGCTGGTTATCGCTAAAAGATTCTTTGCCGTTAAACGACGGTCAGCAAATCGGCGTACTGCTGCAACCGGAAGACCCGCTGGCTACCATTCTTGGTGACCTCAACCGCCTGGCGTGTATCGCCCTGGCTATCCCGGTCTTTAAAGATGGTCGGCCCTACACCACCGCTCGTTTGTTGCGCGAGCGTTACGGTTACCACGGCACGATCCGAGCAACCGGAGACGTGTTGGTAGATCAGTTGTTTTATCTGCACCGAGTCGGCTTCGATACCTTCGAGCTACGTCAAGACCAGAACAAGGACGATGCGCTGGCGGCATTTACCGTGGTTAACGTTCTGTATCAACCCGCCGCCGATGAGTCACGGCCGCTGTATCTGCGTCGTTAATTAGCTGACCCCTAATCTAGGACATGCAAGATAAACGCATATTCGATGGCCACCTCAGCCAACGATTCGTAGCGCCCTGAGACGCCGTCGTGGCCGGATGTCATGTCGGTGCGCAGCAACAATAAATGATCGTCTGTCTTGTATGCGCGCAGTTTTGCCACCCATCGCGCCGGCTGCCAGTGCGGAACCCGGGGGTCGTGCAGCCCACCCGATACCAGAAGATGAGGATAAGCCTGGTCCGCGACATTTTGCAGCGGGCAATAACCTGACATCACCCGAAATATCTCAGGATCCCGGGGATCGCCCCACTCGTCATATTCAATGACGGTGAGCGGCAACGACGGGTCCAACATGGCAGTCAACACGTCAACAAACGGCACCTGAGCCACGGCGACGCGACAGATATCTGGCCGCTGGTTGAGCACGGTGCCGATCAACAAACCACCGGCGCTGCCGCCCATGAGACTGAGCTGATCGGGAGTGGTGTAGCCTAGTGAAAACAGCGCCTCTGCCGCGGCAATAAAATCGGCGAAACTGTGCGGCTTATGGGTCAACCGCCCGTCATGATGCCAGAATTCACCCTGTTCTCCGCCGCCACGAACGTGGGCAAAAGCACAGACGAATCCGCGATCAAGCAGGCTAAGTCGCAGCGGCGAGAACTCTGGCTCCAGACTGACGCCGTAAGCGCCGTAGCCATAGAGCAACGCCGGTCCAGGCTGGCCACTATATCGATCATGCCGGTCTCGCCGGTAAATCAAGGATACGGGTATCTGTTCGCCATCGGCCGAGGTGGCCCAAATCCGGTCGCTGACATAGGCGCTGGAATCGTATCCCGCAGGGACTTGCTCTTGCTTGAGCAAGTGTAAACGACGGGCGTGCGGATCATAATCGTAGATGGCTTCCGGGGTGATCCAAGACGTATAGCTCAGCCGAAAGTTGGGGCTGTCATAACTGGGGTTATCGTCGCCTTCAGCGGTGTACCAGGTCTCTGGGAATTCGATGCGATGATACTCGCCATTGGCGTCGTAGATTCTTATTTTGGCGACGCCCTCTTCGCGCACGTACACGACAAGGTAGTCCCGGAAAGGCTCGATGCCTTCGATTTTAATGCCGGATTCATCGGCGATAAAGCGTTGCCAGCCGTCACCGCCCACCCTGGCGTGAGGCAAGGGCAGATGGCTGAGCACTCGCCATACCTCGAAATTCTCCGCCAGATGATTGGTCAGTACCAAAAAATGGCCCTGACTATGCTCTAGGGTGTATTCGCGCTCTGCCAGGCGCGGCAGAAATAACTGCGGCTTACCCTCGGGTTGATCGGCTTTCAGCAGCCGTATTTCGCTACTTAGATGACTGGCGCTCTCGAACAACTGATATTGGCGATCCTTGGTCTGGCCTACCTGAAGATAAAAGGCTGACTTATTTTCCTTCAGTACCGTACGGTCGCGCTTAGCCGGCGTACCCAGGCGGTGCGCACGGACTTTGTGCGGACGGTGAGCGTGATCATCAATCAAATAAAACAGGGTTTGGTTATCGTTAGCCCAACTCAGGCCAGCGTGAGTATTTTCGATAATGTCGGGCAGGATTTCCCCGAGCTGCAAATCTTTGATGACAATGCGATAGCTCTCATCACCGCGTAGGTCTTCCTGATAGGCCAGATAACGATGGTCGGGGCTGATTGCCAAATCGCCTAAGTCGTGATGGTTTTGGCCCTGAGCGAGCTGGTTGACGTCGAGGAGTACCTGCTCAGCGCCATCCTCCCCCAGTCGTCGACAGTAGACAGTGTAGTCGTCACCCTTGGTTTGGCGCTGGTAATACCTATAGTCGCCCCATCGCGTTGGGACGCTACTGTCGGTCTCTTCGACACGGCTGAGAAACTCGTCGTACAGCCGCTTACGCAAACCTTGCAGCGGCGCCAGCATAGTTTCGGCGTAGGCGTTCTCGGCATGCAAATAATCCAGCACGGCGGGATTATCCGGATCAAGCAGCCAACGATAATTATCCTCTAGACGCCGGCCGTGGATGGTTTCTGTGTGGAGGATTTGCCGCGCTATTGGCGGCGATGTGTTGATAGGATGATCTGCCACTAGTAAAGCTCAGCGAACAGTGCGGACTGCAAGTGATGCCGAACGTCTTCCATATCGACGCTGCCCACCAGATCCGTCAACTGAGTGATCGCCAGGCCCGGGTAACCACAGGGATTAATGCGCTGAAACGGCGCAAGGTCCATGTCTACGTTCAAGGCGATACCATGAAAGCAGCAGCCGCGCCGCACTCGCAAACCCACCGAGGCGATCTTGGCATGGTTCACATAAACGCCGGGGGCTTCACGGCGAGCGTTGGCCGCGACGCCGTAATCCGCGAGCGTGTGGATAATTGATCGTTCCAGCGCGCTAACCAACTCGCGTATACCTACCCCTAACCGGCGCAAATCAAGTAGCGTGTAGACCACCCATTGCCCCGGACCATGGTAGGTAACCTGGCCGCCTCGATCAACCTTGATCACAGGAATATCGCCCGGCGCCAATAGATGCGACGCTAACCCTGCCAAGCCCTGGGTAAAAATCGGGGGATGCTGAAGAAACCAGAACTCGTCCGGCGTTGCTTCGTCGCGTTGATCGGTAAAGTCTCGCATCCGTTGCCAAATCAGCTCGTAGGGTACCTGCCCCAAAAGCTGAATGGTCGGAGCGACAGAGGTCATAAGGCCACGACAACACGGGGGTGGGCACTGAGGTCGCGATAAATAGCATCCAACTCTGCCTTGGTTTCGGCTTGCACGGTAATTGTCACCGCCAAATAACGCCCGCCGCTACTCGGCCGTTGCTGACAGTCGAGGATGCGCGATTTAGGCAAATGTCGGCTGACGATCTCTTCCACAATGGCAGGAAAGTCACTGACGCCGGCGCCCATGGCCTTGATCGGGAATCGGCAGGGAAATTCCAGCAAGGTTTCTTCGTTGCTCATTGCTGCGCCTGGACCTGCTGCTGTTGTACCCACTGACTTTTGTAGTCTTGCCACAGGCTGCGCAGTTTTTGCCAAATCGGTCCGGCCACCCCTTGCGCCACCGGGACACCATCCAGCCGGACGATAGGCATGATCTCTCGCGTCGAATTGCTCAGTAATAATTCGTCAGCGGAGCTAAGTTCTACTGCGGAGACATCGCGCTCTTCGATCAATAAATCGGCGCTACGCGCTAACTCCAACACCAAATCTCGAGTGATACCCGCCAAAATTCGATGATCTTGAATGGGGGTGATCAGGGTATGGTCTCGCACTATGAAAATGTTGCTGGCGGCTCCCTCGGTGAGCAACCCATCACGGATCAAAATAACCTCGTCGGCTCCCGCTTGCCGGGCATCATCACGCACTAAGACGTTAGCCAATAACGTGGTGGCCTTGATGTCGCAACGCTGCCAGCGAAAATCCGGGCGGGTAATCGCTGTCAAGCCTCGGCCCGCCACCGCAGGATCGACGGGTAATAACGGTGACGTCATCACAAATACAGTAGGCTGCAAGTCGGCAGTAAAGAAATGGTCCCGCTCTGTCGCTTCACCACGGCTGATATGCAAATAAATCGACTGATTGCCACCGCCATTTCGGTTTATCAACTGATAAAACAGCCATTGCCAGGCCCGAGAAGTCAGCGGGTTGGCCAGGCGAATTGATCGCAGGCTATTCTGCAATCGATCCAGATGCTGCGTTAGCCGAAACGGGAAGCCAGCGTAAACGGGTATCACTTCATAGACCCCATCCCCGAAAAGAAACCCCCGATCCAAAACGGAAACTTTAGCCTCGGTCAATGGCAGAAACTGGCCATTCAAATAACAAACAGGCAGCGGTTTGGTCATTTAAAATACAGCATCATGTCATCGGATAAACGTTTTACTAAGCCACCTTCTGGCACACTTTTCACAGGGTAGATCGGCACTTCTGCAAGCTTCTGATCACCCAGGCTTATCTCTGCCTTGCCTACCGCTGTTTCAGTACTTAAGGGCGCCACCAACGGGTTATTGATATTCAATACCGATTTCAGCTGATCGTACTTGCCATTGTGGATGGTGACGTATACGTCTTTCTTCGCAATCACTTGGACAACATCAGCCTCGCCTTTCCAAATCGGCGCTTCACTCAAAACTTTACCGGCTTCGTAAATTTTGTAGGTACGGAAGAAGCGAAACCCATAATTGAATAAGGTTTGACTGGCGCTGACTCGGGCATCATCACTGGCTGTTTTCATAACCACGGAAATCAACCGCGTGCCATTGTCTTTGGCCGATCCAACTAAGCAATAACCGGCCGATTCCGTATGACCCGTCTTAAAGCCATCGGCGCGTGGATCAAGCTGTAATAGGCGGTTACGATTCGGTTGATCGATACCGTTATAAGCAAAGCTGCGTATCGCGTAATACCCGTAGTAACTGGGGAAGTCATTAACAATAGCACTCGCCAGTGTAGCCATATCACGCGCCGTTGTGTAATGCGCTGGGTCAGGCAGGCCACTGCCGTTAACAAAATGGCTGCTGATCATGCCTAGGCGTTGCGCATGAGCGTTCATCATCGAGGCAAAACCGGCCTCTGATCCGCCCAGATATTCCGCCAAAGCCACGGTAGCATCGTTGCCGGATTGCACAATCATGCCTTTAATCAAGTCATCTAGTTTGACCCGCGTACCCACCTGAACAAAGGTTTTTGAGCCGCCTGTGCGCCACGCATTTTCGCTGATGGGCACCCCATCCTCTAGGTGAATGTGGCCGGCTTTTAGCTCGCTAAACACGATATAGGCCGTCATTAACTTGGTGAGAGAGGCCGGCTCCATCCGCTGATCGGCATTTTGAGCGGCGATAACCTGGCCGCTTTCATGCGCTACTAAAATATAACTACCCGCCCCCACCGAGGGCGGCCCAGGCACGGGTAACGCAGGCTCTGCCCAAGCTTCCAAGCTAAATAAGAGACAAAGCAAAATTCCACAATAACGAGTAAATAATTTAGTTGAGTGCATGGGAGTCCGTTCTGTTGATGTGCCTGACGTTAGGAGTTAATAAACCGATATCACGGATAAGCGGTATCGCCCGGACCGACCGCTTCTACAAGCACGGGCGCTGTCCCCTGACTTAAAATTCCCAACTTGGTGGCTGCCGCGTAAGACAAATCGATGATACGACCATGCACAAAAGGCCCACGATCATTGACTCGCACGATAACCGCACGTCCGTTACTGGTGTTAGTAACTCGGACGTAACAAGGTATCGGTAAGGTTTTATGGGCGGCGGTCATTTTGTACATGCTGTATGACTCACCGCTGGAGGTTCTGTTACCGTGAAACTTAGTGCCATACCAGGAGGCTCGCCCCTTTTCTTTGTATCCTTGGCTTGTCGATCTAACCCGATAGGTCTGCCCAGCCACGGTATAGCTGCTCGGATTACCGTAACGGCTTTTTGGTTCGATGCGTGGCACGGCATCGGGAGTCCGGCTTAAATCACCGGGGATATTTCTTGATGAGGGAGCACCGTCCAAACCTGGGCTAAACGAAGTACCCGAACACCCAGGCACAGCCGGTACTAAGCAAAGCAGCGCAGCCAAAAGCGCCAGACGACTTTGATGCTTAAGGATTTTCCGCCGCATAAGCCTTACGAATCTCTGTGCTCAACTGGTATACCGCCATAGCATAATGGACACTGCGATTATATCGCGTGATCACGGAAAAATTGGGCAGTGCCACCCAATACTCTATTCCCTCTACCTGCTCCAAGGCCAATAGATTAGCCAGAGTATCGCCGGGCAACGGTACCGTCACCGGCACGCCTGCCAGCTGTAGACTGGCAATTGATCGATTCAACGCCAAATCACGATTACCGAGGTTACGAGCGGCTTCCGTGGTGGGATTTACCGCCAGCGCCACCGGCTGACCGGTCAGCCAACCATGATGCTTGAAATAATTAGCCACGCTGCCTATGGCGTCGTCGTGACTGGCCCATAAGTTTCGGTGTCCATCTCCATCGAAATCAACAGCATAATTACGATAACTGCTGGAGATAAATTGCGCCATACCCATAGCGCCGGCATACGATCCCGTGACTATCAGGGGATTTAAGCTTTCTTCGCGAGACAGTAACAGGAAGTGTTCGAGCTCTCGACGGAAAAACTCGGCCCGGGGCGGATAACCAAAGCCAAGGGTAGCCAGTGCGTCCAACACCCGATAACTGCCGACGTTCTTACCATAAGATGTCTCAACCCCAATGATGGCGGTGATAACCTCTGCGGGCACGCCGTAGATTTTTTCTGCGCGATCCAGAATTTCTTTATGATCCGTTAAAAAATCCACCCCCCCTTGAATACGCGCCTGGGTTAGAAAAATACGCCGGTATTGGTGCCAGGGCTTAGCTTCTGCCGGCCGTTGCATGGCCTGAATAATGTCATTACGCCGTTCGGCGCCCGACAGTAACGCGAGCAGATCCGCCGAGTCGAAACCATGAGCTGTACTCATTTGTCCGACAAATACCTGCATTTCTGGAGACGACCCAACGACATCCGGAGTTGCCGAGAACGTGACCAGGCACAAAGCAACCCCTGAAATGGCGCAACGGGCACGCCTGAATAAATTTGCACTCATGGAGCGATCAACTTCTTGTGAGTTTGAATGGACATTAGGATACCGAAACCTATCATTAAGGTCACCATGGATGTACCTCCATAGCTCACCAAAGGTAACGGCACACCCACCACAGGCAACAAACCGCTGACCATGCCGGCGTTGACGAAAACATAAACAAAGAAGGTGCTGGACAAGCCCCCAGCCACCAGGCGTTCGAAGGTATCCTGAGCGCGCAGCGCAATAACTAAGCCACGCCCCACAATAAAAAGGTAAACCGACAAGAGCAGCACCAATCCAAAAAAGCCAAACTCTTCTCCGCAAACCGCAAAAATAAAATCGGTTGATCGCTCGGGCAAAAACTGCAAATGTGCCTGGCTGCCATTCAACCAGCCTTTGCCAAATAAGCCACCGGAGCCCAAGGCAATCTTCGATTGGATGATATGATAACCCGTTCCCAGAGGATCTTGCTCGGGGTTTAAAAAAGTGATCACTCGCTGACGCTGGTAATCATGCAACAGCCACCAG
>k87-371198_pt1 | contig 10641 bp, 8 predicted proteins | sample MGYA00084030_6733316 | MGnify analysis MGYA00084030 | reverse complement strand
GTTCTTTCAGCGTACCTTCATCACAGAAGGCATGCGCTTGCTGCTGGACTCCGTTGTCAAGCGCCTGTCTGGAAAAGGCGGTGATCCCGTCATCCAACTGCAAACGGCATTTGGTGGCGGTAAGACGCACACAATGCTGGCGGTATATCACCTTGCGAAGGGCGATGCGCTGGCGCGTGACTTGCCGGGCATCCCTGCAATCCTTGATGCGGCTGGCGTTACCGAGATGCCGCGCGCAAAAATTGCTGTGCTGGATGGAATCAAGTCGTCTCCCAACCAACCAGTCATTCGCGATGGCCAAGCCATTCGCACCTTGTGGGGCGATTTAGCGTGGCAATTGGGCCAGGCAGAGGGTTACGCGCTCGTTGCGGATGCGGATGCCTCCGGTACATCACCCGGCAAAGCGGTGCTGGAAACGCTGCTTAGTCGCTACGCGCCCTGCGTGATTCTGGTTGATGAGCTGGTTGCTTATGTGCGCCAGTTTGACGAAGGCAAGGCGCTGACTGGTGGCAGCTTCGATTCCAACCTGAGTTTTGTGCAGGCGCTGACAGAAGCATTGAAGGCCGTGCCCACGGCTGTTCTGTTGGCGTCGTTGCCGGAATCTGAAAAAGAAGCGGGCAGCCAGCGCGGCGTGAAAGCGTTGGCGTCGTTGTCGCATTACTTCGGTCGTGTACAGGCGCTCTGGAAGCCAGTAGGTACTGAAGAAGCGTTTGAGATTGTTCGGCGCCGCTTGTTCACCAGCATCAACGACAAAGCGGCTGCGGAAGCTGTGTGCCATGCCTTCGCGGATTACTACACGGCCAATAGCGACGATTTTCCCGGTGAGACACAAGAGAGCCGCTACTTCGACAGATTGGTTCAGGCTTATCCCATCCATCCTGAAGTGTTTGATCGACTGTACGAAGACTGGTCTTCGCTGGATAACTTCCAACGTACCCGTGGCGTACTGAAGTTGATGGCGAAAGTCATTCATCGACTCTGGAAGGACAACGACAAAGATCCGCTGATCATGCCGGGGAGCTTCCCGCTGCATGATGCGGACACGCGAAACGAAGTGATCTATTACCTGCCGCAAGGTTGGGACCCGGTCGTCGAGCGTGACATCGATGGTGAGCGCGCTGAAACCACCGAGATCGAGAATCGTGACACTCGGTTGGGTAGTGTGCAGGCATGCCGCCGTTCGGCCCGCGCCATTTTCCTCGGAAGTGCGCCGACAACCACCAGCCAGATGGTGCGTGGTATCGAGTGGGAACGAATTGCTCTGGGCGTAGTGCAGCCTGGGCAGCAAGTCGGCGTCTACAAAGATGCGCTCCGTAGATTGGGGGAACGCCTGCATTTTCTGAACAGTGGGAACGACCGATTCTGGTTTGATACTCGCCCGAATCTGCGCCGGGAGATGGAGGATCGGAAGCGCCGCTTCCAGGATAGGGAAGATGTATTCCCGGCAATTCGCGATCTGGTCCAACGGAGTTTTGCCAGCAGTGTGTTTGGCGGCATCCATGTCTTTACGGCCAGCGGGGACGTGCCGGATGACTGGCAGTTGCGTCTCGTTGTGTTGCCGCCGGATGCGGCATTCAGCAAAAGCGGGCAGAACCTTGCGCTTGAGCGTGCGACTGAAATTTTGAAGAAGCGCGGAGATCAGCCACGGTTCAAGCAGAACCGGCTTATTTTTCTCGCGCCTGATTTTGATTCGGTTAGTAGGCTAAAGGATCAGGTTCGCTCCACCTTGGCGTGGCAAACGATTGTGGCCGACATCAAGGAAACGAAACTGAACCTTGACCAATTTCAGGCCAGGCAGGCGAGCAAGAGCCTTGAGGACGCTACCGACGCTCTGCGAAGAATGGTGCGCGAGACTTACAAGTGGATGCTGGCTCCCATGCAGGAAGCACGTCCAGGTAAGGCGCTTTCGGAAATCCAGTGGGAGGCATTTCCGATCAGTCCAAGTGCTCAGAACCTTTCGCAGGAAATTGAGCGTGTTCTGAAGGAGAACGAGCTGCTGATTATGGAATGGGCTCCAATTCATTTGGCAGCGCTGTTGAAAAGCTGGTTCTGGAAGGATGACGTTACGGAAGTCAGTGCGCTCAATGTCTGGCATCAGACATGCCAGCAACTGTACCTGCCGCGTCTTAAGGACAGCATGGCATTCCAGCACACGCTTGGTTTGGGCGCTGAAAGCAAAGATTTCTTCGGCTTCGCACAAGGCAAGGAAGGCGAGCGCTTTCTGGGCTTCAGTTATGGCAGCCGTGCAATGCCAGTGCTTGACGCCTCAATGCTGCTGATCGCGCCGGCTACGGCTGCGGAATACGCAGAGACTGTTCGTGCGGCGGAGGAGGCGGCACGCCCTGCGCCGGCGCCGTCACCGAATGGGAGCAGCACAACGCCGTATCCCGGCGGAAGCAACAGCACGCCACTTCCTCTTGATGGCACGGCCACCAGTCCACGTCCTGGTGGTGTCGGCTCGTCACCGCTTATGCCGAAGAAGCAGTTTTACGGCAGCATCGAGTTGGATTCGATCCAGGCAAAAAAACAATTCGCTGATCTCATCGATGAGGTGGTTCTGCAATTCACTGCGCGCCCTGGCGTGAAAGTGAAAATCGCCATTGAGATTCAGGCTGACTCGTCAGCGGGTTTTGATGACGGCCTGCAACGGTCGGTGAAAGAGAACTGCAACGTGCTCAAGTTCAAGAGTGCTGAGTTTGAGGATGGGGAATAGACCCTGCAAGGGTATAGCCAAGTGGCTGGCGCGGATGTAGCGGAGGTCGAATGGCGTTTCATGACACGTTGACGGACGAACTCACGAAAGAGCGTGGCGGGCGTCACGGCGCAAAAGGCCATGATTTCCAGCGTTACTGGGCGCTCTGCCACCTTCTGAAAATCGATCTCGAAAGAGAAGATTTCGTCGTATTGTTTGAATTCATCGAGGATGTGGCAATTCTTGATGCTGAAGTACAGCCAACCAAGGTCGAGTTATTCCAGATCAAGAAGAAGGAAGGGTCGGGAGTCTGGAAAATTCCCCGCATGACGAAGCCCCCCAAAAGCGGAAAATCCATTTTGGCAAAGTTGTACGAGTCCCGCGCCGTATCGAAAAATGAAAATGCTAAAATTGCCTTTGTCAGCAACGCTCCGGTAGATGTGAAGTTGTCCAAGGGTGTTGTCTCTACCGGCTTGCCGGAGTTCCCCGCGAGCATGATCGAGGAATCGGTAAGGGACGGAATCGTAAGTGCTGTCTCAAGGGAGCTTCGCTGCGACCAATCGGAGATCGAAATTGAAGCGCTAACCTTCATCCAAAGTTCGCTGGCTATGGATGATCTAGAAACTCATGCGATTGGCGCGGTTTCGAATTACCTTGCAGTAAAGAATCCGGATCATGCCGCACGCACAGATGTTTTCTGCAAGGCCCTATACGGTGTGATTGTCAGTCGTTCTGTGGTCACTCAGGATGCCATCTCTTTTGAGGATCTGCGGAATTCCAGGGGAATATCGAAAAGCCAGTTGAGCGATATGCTGGCTAAAACACTCGCCAGAAAGCCGGCGCGGGACGTTTTGGAGTCTGCCATAGCGAGCTTGGCTGGCGAAAACGTCCCATTCGTTACGCGTTCAAATATAAAAGACGCGTCGCGCCGCTACCTGATAGACCGCTCGGGGAAGGGCGCATCAGTTGTTGCAGCACTTGAGCAGGACATTGGGCGGCATGCTGCGTCGATTCCGGGCGATCTGGTTTCTGCCTGGGACGTTGCTAACTGGATTGCAGATGAGATTTGTTCGTCTGCGCACGCTTCGCATTACAGCCATCTTGGAAGAGAGTATGTGATTTCTGCGATTTTGCTGAGGCTAAACTCATGAGCAGATCCCAGGGAACTCTTCGTCTGATACGGAATTTGAGGAAGGGCAACCATGAAAAATTTGCAATTCAGAAAATTGTGGCTCGTATCAGAAGCCTCGCGGAGCGCGAGGGTGATCGAGTTTCATCCGAAGATGACTATGGTGGTGGGCAGGAATCACACGGGAAAGTCGACTCTTATAAAGCACATATTCCGGACGCTGGGTTGCGAGACAACGGGCAAGACTGATCGATGGGATTCGCTGGCCGCATCCGTATTATTTTTCGACGTGGATGGGGCTGCGTACGTTGCTTATCGTCGAGCGAACGTGCTTGCTCTTCGTAATGAAGAATCAGGCGAATTGTTCGTAACTACAAAAAATAGTGAATGGTCAGAGCGTATCGCTTGGCTATTTGATTTCCACTTGAAGCTTGAGACGCATCAGGGTGGGCTTTCTCAAGCGACGCCTCCGTACTTGTTTCTTCCTTATTATTTTGATCAAGATAGCAGTTGGACGAAAAGTTGGAATTCATTTGATAAGCTCGGGCAATTTATGGCATGGAAGAAGCCGCTGACGGCATATTTCACAGGCCAAAAGCCAAATGAATACTACCTTGCCAAGCACGAGGAATCGAAATCAAGATCTGAGTTGGCGGATGTGACTCGCGAGTTGATGGTGGTTGAATCTGCTTTTTCGCGGGTCAAGAAGACGCTGCCGGCGTCAATCGTTCAGCTTGATCCTGGCGTGTTTAGGCAAGAGATCGCTGACTTACTCCGAAAGTCATCTGCATTGAAGGAGGAGCAGGAGAGGTTTCGAAAGAAAGCGTTCGATCAGGCAAGCATAAGAGAGTCACTGTGCGCGCAGATTGCGATGGCGAAAGAGGCGTTGCGTGACCTTGAAGGCGATCTGAAATACTTGGCTGAATCTAAAGTTGATCCAACGATTCTGTGCCCGACCTGCGGTACGGAGCACGAAAACGGATTCCCCGTTCGGCTGGAGATGGTCGATGACGCAGTTTCGATGCGGAAGATTGTTGCCGAGCTAGAGCAGGATCGGAACAAGGCGGATGAATCCTTGGCGAGCCTTCAGGGTGATTTGAACCGTGTTGCTCTGAAAGTCGTTGAGATTGAGCGGATTCTTCAAAAAAAGAAAGGCGATATTCGCCTGCACGATGTAGTGAATAGTCAAAGCGTCGAGGTTGTGCGTGGCGCATTCCTAAAAGACGTTGATTCGTTGAGAAAGACTATTGCTACCCAAGAGCAGAAGGTCGCGTCGCTACGGGAGAAGGCATCAAAGTACGATGTTCCTGATCGCACCAAAGCGATTAACGCGTTTTTCGCCGAATATATTGCGCTCTTTGCGAGTGAGCTTGGTGTTCAGGATTTACGCGATGATGTCATGAAGCGACCGGATGCGAATGTCGTTACGAGTGGTAGTGCGCTCCCAAGGGCTCTGTTGGCTTACCACTACGCGATATTGCAGACGGCGAAGGAGAAGGGCGACGCTAAGTTGTTTCCTGTCGTGGTGGACTCTCCAAATCAGCAGGGGCAGGACAAAGACCATCTGGCTCAGATGCTAAAATTCATCGTCAAGCGTACGCCTGCTGGCCAGCAGTTGGTTTTGGCCGTAGAGGATATGCCCAGCGACCTAGAGTTCGATGGTGATGTCGTTGTTCTTGACACTCCTTTCGGTCTTCTGTTGGAAGACCAGTACGAGATAGCGTTGAGCGAGTTGAAGGGGTTTGTTGCCGAGGTTTCTGTTGGCTTGGATATTTACCTTGCGAGCAAGAGGCTTCAAGTTACAGAGGGCGCCGATGAGGATTGATTTTTCTTGAGTTAAGTTGTTGTTTGTTGATTTCATATCAAGCGCAACTGCGTCAACAATTTATCTATCGGCGTGAATTCCTTATTGGAAGAATTGGAAATCCCCGGTTGAATGCCGGGGACTCCTTATTTTCTCCAGCTTGAGGGGTTGTTCACCGCGTTTCTGCGCGGTGGCTATCGTGAAGCAAACCGCTTTTCCAACTTCTCCCGCAATGGCGACTCCCCGTTTGGCGCTGACGACGATTCCCCATGTGTGGGTTGCTCTGCATGGCTGCCCTGCGTGTCCTGCGGAAAGAACTCCTCAATGATCTCTGGAATTTCCTCTTCGTTGGACTCGAAAGCAGCATTGGCGAAACCCGCCGTTCCTGCTTCATCCAGTGCGGTCTGGTCAAAGCCGACTTCCTTACGTCGTGCATCGATCTTCTTGGCTTCCAATATCGCAGCCTCGAACGAACTGCCTTCCCGCGCGCAGATATCAACGTAGTAGATGGCCGAGCGGTGGCTTTGCGTCGTGCTCTTTCCACGGAGCCGAAGTTCCAGTGGTAGGCACGCCAACAGATTTCCCGACACTGCCTTGTAGTACGCCAGCCGCGCTGCGAGGCTTCGTATCGAATTGAATCCCGTTGTCCGAAAGATGAATGTGCCAAGTTCATCGTCGTCACCGATTTTCACATTGAGTCGGCCATACGGCTTGCAGCCGCCTTGTTTTGCCAGCTCGCATGAGTCAGGTGATGGGCAGGGCAGCGTCTCAATTCCATTGGTTGTTACGCGCCGGCAGTTCTCTCCATTGCCGACACACATCGGTCTGCCATCCTTCCGATCAAAAAGGCTGTATTCAGCTCGCAGATTCAGATCCGGATCGTTGAAAAGCATCCTGACCGGAATCGCCCGCAACTTACCATTCGGCGCGTCCTTTCGTAGCAGTTCATCGTAGGGGTGATTGACCCACCCATCCTTGTTCTGCACTTGAGTGGTGATGGTGAATTGATCATCCTTTTCCGGCAGTCGCTTGCCGTTCTTCTCGACGACACGACCTATGCTGATGCGCCCGAGAATCGGAGGCGTGATTGCAAGACCTTTAATCATGGTGGTTCTCCTTGCGTTGAATGGGGTGGGTGTCCGCATGATTGCGGAAAAGTAACTCCCGTTGTTTTTCCGCGATTGCTTTGGCGTGATCACGGCAGGCGAAAAGCGCAGCCAGCGGTCTTTCCAGTTGTCGGTAAACCTGATTCATTTCCTGCATGTGCGTTTCTCCAATGCGATGCACCGGGCCGCTGACATGAATCAGCGGCATGGCACGTTCGTTGTGGTCAGGGATTGATGAGAAACCGGCGACTACCGGACTTGCTACGTTTCCAGCTCACGGCGCCTGAGCGGAAATGCACACGGCTTGATTCACCCATGCGCTGTTGAATCCGTTGCTTCAATTCGGATTCGATTTCTTGCCGCGATTCGATCTCTGCACGCACGGAAACAAGGTCAGTGAATGCGTTTGAGAATTCATCGTCCTCGCTGAGATCAATCGAGTCGCCCCGGTCATAGGGGTACAGCGCCCTCAGTGCCGTGCCTGCCGAATCAGAGCCATCGGCTGCCGGTGGCGTATCGGTAATGACGTACTCCCAGAACCGGCGCTCCAGCTCGATCAGGCGAGCAATCAGTACGTCGTCTCGTTCGATCCGATGCACTTCTATCTTCTGCCCACAGAGCAACACGCAGACATCAGCGGCAGTCTTCCCGGTAACGGCCAACTGATGCTGAACCTGGCACTGCACGTATTCCGGCACGCCGTCACGCCACAGACGGGAGCCGAATTCACCTGCGGTTTTGCATTCCAGAATTTGCACATCCTTGGAACCGACTATCGAGTAGTCGATGTTTGCCAGCATCCAGGATTTGTCTTCGTCCGGATGCTGCAAGATTGCGTTGGTGCGTCGTACCTTGAAGCCGCTGTGCTTGGTGTAGTGCGCGGCGACGATGGGTTCGAGAATGTTGCCCCAGTACATCGGCGAGGATTCATCGTCGGGATCTACTTTCGGCAAGTTCTCTTCGCGTCCCGTCTTGATCATCCAGAGTTCCAGTTGCGACTGGTACGGATTCACGCCAACGGCTGCGGCGGCATCACTGCTGCCGATGCCTTGCTTGCGCATGATCAGCCATTCGTCACGGCTGAGGTTCTTGGTGGATACAAGACGCAGGGCATTGCTGCGCTGCGGTACTTCGATTGCCTGATTCATGTTGACTCTCCAGAAATGAAAAACCCGGCGGAGCGATGGCTCGACCGGGTAATGGGTGGGTTTGAATTTCGCGAATGGGTTAGCGCGGTGTAGGTGGTCCGCGTTCGATCTGGCTGAAGAAGTCCGTCAACAATGTGCGGATCATCGTTCGGGCCTTTTCGACGCTGGGCAGTTCGCCGTCATTGAGAATCACGTGATCGCCCAGCAGTGTTCCGAATTCCGAGATGACCTCGTACTCGAGAATGCCGGGAAAACTGAAGTCGGATCTTCGCCACTGCGGTTCAACCTGACGCCAAACTTCAGGCAGAAACGTGCAGCATTGCCAGACCAGTTCCAGACAGCCCTGATTCCACGCTTCCAGTACCGCCTGACTGCGATTGCGTTGCTGGTCGGACACCATCAGTCCTTCGAACAGGAAACCACCCCAGACGGCAGCCAGATCAGCCGGAATGGGTGTGCCGCCATTGGCAGGCAGTGGGCAGCGGTTCATGCCGCCACCTCCAGCGCTTTGCGCGCCGACTGACGCCCTTCCGAGAACACCGTGGCGTTCGGATGGACGTAGGCCAGCAACTGGAACCACCACGGTTCTTCCATGAGCTGGCGGTGTTGGTCGGCATGCCCGTTGTTCCCGCTGACGTGGACCTCCAGGCAGCGCTCGCACGCGAGCATTTCCAATACCAGGCTTCGCTCCCACGTGTTGGTCGTGATGGCGAGGATGTGCAGGTGCGAAAGATCCAGTGCATAGCGCACGCCGGACTCCAGCAAGGCGCGGTACTCGCGCCAGGACGAGATCAGCCAGTAGTCCCCGTGGGTCGGGTAGTGACCCTCAATTCCCACAGGGACACCGAACAAATCTTCTATCTCAAGGGTGCTCCGGAATACATCCTTCAGCGAGGCTCCCTGCCGTTTGCCCGCATGGGCTGTGTACGCCGGTGCATCAAGTGCCTGCGACACTCGCGCCAGTTCAGCGAAGTAGTCCTTTTCTTTCTGCCAGTCGCAGATGTCTGCCCAGCGATGGACGCCGCTCACCCGCACGTTGGCGTGCAGGCGCCAGCGAATCTCCGGAAAAGCGCGACGCAATCCCCGCGCTGTGTCCTCGGTGAACGAGCCATGGTTTTGCGGGCAGACCTGGACATGCGCCGTCGACAATTTCCCCAGCAGGGGTTCAGTCGGCGGGCAGGCCAGCATCTCTGCGATTGCCACGAGGTGTGGGGTCCGCCCATAAGCTCCGAGCGAAATGTTGATCGGCGGAAAACTACATGGAGTGTTCATGGCTCTCGCTCTCCGTGTAGAAGGCTATGTGTTCGAGGTGAAAGGCGTTGTCATCCACATTGATGGTCACGGTGCCGTTGGCGCCGTCATTGTTTTCCCAGCCGCCGTGAAGACTGTCGACCCAGCGCATGGCGAAGTCGCGGACGGCTTCATCCAGAGCGACCTCACGTTCGCTCATCGAGGAGGCGCGTTGGCTGTAGCCGAGGTAGGCGACATCAACGACGGATTGAGTGACCTTGATGCCAGCTAATTGCGGCAGTAGTTCCGCCGGTTTGATACCGAGGTCACAGGTGTCGCCGGAATCGCCGGCACCGGCGTAATCGACCTGTGCTTCGGTAACGCACAGATCCTTCAGGGCCTTGAGAATTACTTCGCGGTTTTTGTCTTGCGCCTGCATGACAAGCGCCAGGTAATCAGACATGGGATTGCTCCTGCGCCGGTCGGGCGCGCGAACCTGCTTTCGCAGAATTGGTTGGTCCACAAACACAAAGCCCGGCAGAAGCCGGGCTGTTGTGCTGTAGCGGGTTGGGTGAAGCAGTTAGGCGACCATCGCCATCGCCTGATCGAGTGCCTTTTTCTTGAGTGCCGCGCCTTGTCCGAACCACGCGGATTCGAGTCGGTGATCGACACTCATTGCGCGACGCTCATGGTCAACAAACTGCGTGACGGCGTTTAGCAAGCCAAAGGCTGTTCCCTTCGCCGACAACAGATCCGCGCCTTTACCTGCACCATCAAACAAGGCGATGGTGCGAGCCATGGATCGTTCGCTGGTTTGACCACCGGGTTTGGAGTCGTCCGTGAAGACGCGCAGGAAGAAGTTTTGCGCTTCCAACGCTTTCACTTTCCGATCTGCCAGTGCCTTGAGTTGATGCATGTACTCGTCCCAAGACGAGACAGAGATACCAAGCTGCTTCTTGACCGCCTTCGGATCGAAGGACGTGCTGTGCGGCACTTTGACCGCGCCCTTGGCGCCAGATTGCAGCGACACAGCTAGCGTGTTGTTGCAGACGACACGGATACTGGTGAACTGCGCCGTGGTTGCCAGAGTACCGTCACATGCCGTGGCGAGCAGGACAAAGGCATTGGTAGTGTCGTTGCCCTTGAGCGTGACGGATTGTCCTGTGCGGGCAAGCGCCCACACCTTGCGGCCTTCTTTGAGCACGCCAGCCGTTTCCAGCTGGAAGCCGGACTTCTCCGTGAGGTCGCGATAGAACTCCAGGATTTCGCGCGGTTGCACGACCTTGTATCGCTGACTGACAACCGACAGTGGCGCATTTGTATCCGAGCGATACAGAACCTTGTGGTCGTCGAACGACATGATGGCGCCAAGACCGCCGGCGCGTTCCGTCATAAAGCGAACGGGTGTTTCGCGGATCTGCCAGTCCATGCCGGCTTGTTGCGCCCAGACTTCAAGGGGCTGTTTCGGGGTTAGCTGATTGCCCAGGCCATGCCACGGCGTTTCGCCGACGAAGGCCATTTTCTCTACGAGG
>k87-664934_pt1 | contig 10697 bp, 5 predicted proteins | sample MGYA00084030_6733316 | MGnify analysis MGYA00084030 | reverse complement strand
GCTGAAAACCGGCTCGAAGGTCACCTGAGCTTCAGTGAGACCAGCCTCATCGAAAAAGCCTGTACAGTGTCCTGCAGTCAGGAATACAGTTGGGGAGATCAAGGTTCCCGTGCATGGAATACGCCTTCCTGTAGGTCGAACGTCAATCGCGCCCACGTAAGGATGCCCATTTCCATCCGGCTGACCGCCGATAATGGCAAGGACTGGTGTCGCTGTGAGCAATACGCTTGCCACTACCAGCACCTGAAGCAACGAACGGATGGAGATTCTGAGTGTGTTCATCTTTTGTTCTCCTTTTCTGTTACTGCTGATTTGATTCAACAAGGATCTTCTCCAAGGGAGCCACGACTGTTTCAGGATCATCGCCATAAGTGTTATAGATGGTTGTGACCTGCGGAGAAATATCGTCGTAGACTTTCATCCGTGAGGCTTTATTAACTCACTAGTTCTCGTGGATTAGCCGATCATTGCTCATTGGCAGGCAATTGATTCAGGTAGCCAGTTGCAGTAAAGAAGGGCGTTGTGTGAATACGATAAAGCGTGCCATCAGGCAGGAGCGTGAGCGAACCGGCTGAACCGGCTGGGCAGGCACCCATTAACGTATTTGAGAAATGGTAGTGATATGTCCCATTGCTGAAGCCATCATACGTGATCTCCCAGGTACATTGGACCGGATAATTCAACAGTGTTCCACACACCTCACCAGGCTCACAACCCGTGGGGATTGTAAACTTTATCCGCTCCACGGCGTTCCGATCAGAGAAGTGCATATTTCCATACCAGGTTCCGGCGATGGCATTCGTGGTCACTTCCCCATCGGCCTGCACGTTCGAAAATCCGGTTACAACCATGATCACCAACATCACAAGTATAACCAGTGAAAAGAGGATCTGCTTTTTCATTTTTTCTCCTTTTGAATTCACCGGTTTTGCATTTGTATCAAATTGACACGCCGGTGTTGTGTTTCCACTGTAGCAAATCGAAAAATCAATTTCAATGCTTTTTGACGTTCTTATCGTTTTTTATATAACTTATTCCATAATTGCCTGACCGATACAAAAAACGATATAACCGGTCAAAATTCTTGTATTCGCTCCCCGGCTACGCTATACTCTTTTCATTACTGTTCCAACTGTTCCACGGAGGCGGCATGATTCAGGAACTATCGTTTGGTAGCTTTGTAAGACAACGGCGGCGCGAGTTGGACTTGACCCAGGAAGAACTGGCGCGACGCGTGGGATGTGCGGCAATTACCCTGAGAAAAATAGAGGCAGATGATCTGCGCGCTTCGGTGCAAATTGCAGAACGCCTCGCCATGGCGTTGGCGATTCCGCTGGAAGGACGGGCAGATTTTGTGCGCCGCGCCAGGGCAGTGCGACCTGAATCCGCTGAACTGCCTCAGATTACGCCTCCGCCCTCGATGGAAGAGATTGGTCGCGAAGACCTGACAGGGCGCGCCATTCGTGGCTACGCCCTGGCAGAACGAATCGGCATGGGTGGAATGGGTTCCGTATATCGTGCGGTGCAACCTAATGTAGAACGCGAAGTTGCTGTAAAAATTATCCTCCCCGCATTTGCCAACCATCCGGATTTCATTCGTCGCTTTGAGGCTGAGGCGCAACTGGTGGCACGGCTGGAACATCCGCATATCGTGCCGCTCTATGATTACTGGCGCGAACCGGGCGTGGCATATCTGGTGATGCGTTTATTGCGCGGGGGCAATATCCAAAATGTATTGAAACACGGCGCGCTACCCATTGAAACCACAGCACATTTATTGGAACAGATCTGTTCGGCATTGAATGCCGCGCATCGAATTGGGGTTGTCCATCGCGATCTGAAACCAGCTAATGTTCTACTGGATGAAGATAACAACGCTTATTTAGCTGACTTTGGGATTGCAAAAAATCTTGGTGATCCTGATTTTGAAAATCAAACCAGTGTAGATGCGATCATCGGCTCGCCCCAATATATGTCGCCTGAACAGATTCGCTCGTCGGCTATCAGACCACAAACGGATATTTATTGCCTGGGTGTGATGTTGTATGAGATGTTGACAGGGGCATTACCATTTGCAGGTCCTACGCCCTTCGATATGATCCAACAACACATGAATACGCCCATGCCGCCGCTCTCTGCGCATCAGGCAGGTTTGCCCGCCGCGTTGGACGCAGTCATTACGCGCGCGACAGCAAAAGACCCTGAAGACAGATATGCAGATGCCATGTCTGTCTTTAAAGATTTTCGACAGGCAATTGGCAGGCTGTCGAGCGAACATCCGACCGTGATTGCCTACGAGGAGGAAGGCACCGACCTTGAGGTCAGTAATCCCTTCAAGGGTTTGCGCGCATTCGGTGAAGCCGATGCGGAAAACTTCTTTGGGCGCGAGACGTTGGTGCAACAATTGCTGGCGCGGCTGGGGGAGGGTGGTGAGCTCAGTCGCTTTTTGGGAGTGATCGGTCCAAGTGGCAGTGGCAAGTCCTCGGTCGTCCGAGCCGGTTTGATCCCCGCTTTACGGCGCGGCGGTTTGCCCGGGTCTGAAAACTGGTTTGTCGTAGATATGCTTCCCGGTAAACATCCATTTGAAGAACTTGAAGCATCGTTGTTGCGCGTGGCCGTGAATCCGCCGCAAAGTTTGTTATCTCAACTAAAAGATGGAAACCGCGGCTTGTTGCGCGCTGTGCATCGTATCCTGCCTGCGGATGAGACGGTTCAGTTGGTCCTGGTCATCGATCAGTTCGAAGAAATTTTTACGTTGGTGGAGGATGAAGCCGAGCGCGCGCTGTTATTGGAAAGTATAGCAACCGCAGTGCTCGATGATCGCAGTCGCTTGCGCGTGATCATCACCTTGCGGGCAGATTTTACTGACAAGCCTCTGCGCTATGTGGATTTTGGCGAAATGCTGAATCGCCGCTTTGAATTTGTCCTGCCGCTCACAGCAGATGAGATCGAGCGCGCCGTTGCCGGACCCACACAACGCCTCGGACTCAGATTGGAGAAGGGTCTTGTTTCAACGATCATTCGTGAAGCTGGGAACCAACCCGGCACGCTCCCGTTATTGCAGTATGCCCTTTCAGAATTATTTGAAAAACGCGAAGGGCGGACGCTGACCAACAAAGCCTATCATGAGATTGGCGGTATCCTGGGTGCTCTAGGCAGAAGCGCTGAAGCGCTTTATGCCAATCTCAACGAGGCAAGTCAATCAGCAGCGCGCCAACTGTTTTTGCGCCTGGTAACGTTGGGCGAAGGAACAGAAGATACGCGCCGCAGAGTCTTACGTGAAGAACTGGAAAACCTGACCGTGGAACATGGAAGACAGGCCGCGGTCGGCAGTCCACTATCTACAGTCATTGATCTGTTCGGCAAGGCGCGCCTGCTCACCTTTGACCACGACCCGATCACACGCGGTGCGACAATTGAAGTGGCCCACGAAGCCTTGTTGCGTGAGTGGTCTCGTTTGGGCGAATGGTTGCGTGAGAGTCGTTCGGATATCCGTTTGCAAAGGCAACTTGCCGCGATGGTCAGTGAATGGCAAAACGCAGGCAGGGACGAAAGCTTCTTATTGGCCGGCACAAGGCTTGAACAGTTTGAAGGGTGGTCGGCAAACACTTCGGTTGCGCTTACACAGGATGAAAAATCCTATCTGGATGCAAGCATTGCAGAGCGTGATCAACGCCGCGTGGAAGAGCAATCGCGTCAACAACGCGAACTCGCAAATGCCCGGAAGCTAGCTGAAACGGAGCGACAACGTGCCGAGGAACAAACGTTGTCGGCAACACAATTACGCAAACGCTCTTACTATCTCACAGGCGCATTTGCCATTGCGCTGGTCATGGCGATTGCCGCGCTATTCTTTGGGAGACAGGCACAGGCTTCCAGCCGGCTGGCAACCTCGCGGGAACTAGCGGCGGCATCCATTAGCAATTTGGAGGTGGACCCCGAACGCAGTATTCTGCTGGCATTGCAAGCCGTGAACACAACTTATACAGTGAATGGTGCTGTTTTACCCGAAGCAGAAGATGCTTTGCATCGCGCAGTACAGGCATCACGCGTTAAATTAACACTGGTTCATACAGATGTTGTCTGGGGCGCAGTATTCAGCCCGGATGGAACACGGATCGCAACAGCCAGCGCCGATGGGACAGCAAAGATCTGGGATGCAACCACTGGTAAAGAATTACTTACGATGAGAGGCTCAACGTATGGCTCTACTTTTTATCCCGCCTTTAGCCCGGATGGTAAATTAATTGCCACGGCGGGCGATGACACGATCGCTCGTATTTGGGATGCAAATACAGGTCAGGAGCTTATGAAGCTGACTGGGCACAGTGATGCAGTTTATACTGTCGCCTTCAGCCCAGACGGACGTCTGTTGGTGACCTCCAGCCATGACGGTAGTGCGAAGGTCTGGGATATCTCGACTGGCAAGGCATTGCTCACATTGCGTGAAGAAGGCGAGGAGGTCGTTACTTGGTGGGCAATTTTTAGTCCGGATGGATCAAAGATCGCCACGGCTGTCACCGATAATTTTCGTGGGGGCTGGGCCAGTATTTGGGACGTAAGCACAGGGGAAAAACTTATGACTCTGCCTGCGAAAGGTCCAACCATGCGGACGATAGGATTTAGCCCCGATGGTACTCGTATTGTCACTGCCGAAGATGATCGAACAGCGAGAATATGGGACGCCAGCTCAGGCAGTGTACTGGTGACGCTCTATGGTCATACAGACCTTGTGATCGATGCGAAATTCACCCTGGATGGCACACGGATTGTAACAGCCGGTGCGGATCGACAAATAAAAGTCTGGGATGCCACGACAGGCCAGGAGCTTTCGACGTTGGCTGGGCACAGTGCCGGACTCTGGTCTATTGCTCTGAGCCCAGACGGTCAACACATTGTTACAGCCAGCGCTGATCATACTGCCAAAGTCTGGAGTATTGCCCCAACCCGGGAATTGCTGACACTCGTGAATGGATCAAGGATATTACATCCCAATGGAGCAAAACTGGCTTACAGCCCAGATGGCACACGGCTGGCGACCGCGAATTCAGACCCTACTCCGAAAGTATGGGATCTTACGACAGGAAAAATCCTGTTCGAACTCGTCGGGCACACCGACATAGTGACAAACATTGCATATAACGCGAGTGGAACGCAAATCGCCACAGCCAGTAGTGATGGAACGGCAAAGTTGTGGAATGCAGATTCTGGTAAAGAGATCCGTTCATTCACAGGTCACAAGGATGCTGTATTCGGGATTGATTTCAGCCCCGATGGATCCCGCCTGGCCACAAGCAGTTGGGATGATACTGCCATCGTCTGGGATGTGAATACAGGCAAAGCAGTCTTTCAATTGAGTGGGCACGAGGATTGGGTAATGAACATAGACTATAGTCCGGATGGATCCCGTATTGCCACCAGCAGTTGGGATGATACTGCCATCGTCTGGGACGCGATCAACGGCAGGCAATTGTTCAAATTGGTCGGACATAGCGATAATGTTCGCCGAGTTGTTTACAGCCCAGATGGCACACGGATCGTCACGGCAGGCTTTGAGGGCATCGCCAAGGTCTGGGATGCCGCTTCGGGCAAGGAACTGTTCGCTCTCATGGGGCATAACAACAGCCTGTTTGATGCCGCATTCAGCCCGGACGGTACGCGGATCGCCACAGTCAGCGGAGATCAAACTATGAAAGTCTGGGATGTGAGCACAGGCCAGGAACTATGGACATTTCATGCACCCGACGGGCTTACAGGTGTGGCATTCAGCCCGGATGGCTCACAACTGGCAGTTGGCAGTCGCGATGGCACTGATCGAATTTATCTCTTGCACATTGAGGATCTAATTGCATTGGCCAGATCCCGACTCACGCGCACATGGACTCTTGAAGAATGCCAGGAATATCTGCACATCGATACGTGCCCCAGGGTGCCATGAGATAACCCAAGCCCCCGTGAAATCAATGCCCACGGGCGCTTCGACTAAAACTTATGGCACGAAACACATGTTTTGTGCGGCGTGTCCCGGATATAGCTCCTGCGCTCCGGCCACTTCATTGGCTACCTTGCAAGCCGCTTCCAGACCCTGGTTTTCGTTATACGCCTCCCAAAATGCAGAGGCAATGACCGCATATGAATGTCCCGGCGTTCCATCCGGAAATTTATCCTGCAGGGTCTGGTAAACAACCTGTACTGCATCGGGCGAGCTGGTCATGGAATTGATCAGTAAAATCCGCCAGCGCGCGTAGGCTTCCAATTGCTCCCGTTCATTTCCAACCGGTTCACGGTCAAGCGCAGAGCCGAGCCCTTTACAGTATTCCAAGTGTGACAAATACTGATCGCCTCGGAATAAATGGGCATCGAACAGTACGTCTTGATAGGCCAGCAGGGCCACATCAAGTTGATTCAAAGCGAAGGCCAGATCACCATCTGTGGCGCGTTGAAAGCGGTAAATCGGCGGTATATATAGGCGTTCCACCAATTGGAACGATCGTCCGTTCCAGGCCCACACTTCAGTGAACTGCCTTTCGAAGCGCGTCTCACAGGTTGGAACAGAAGTGATCAGTCCACCTGTTACAACCACTTCGAAGAGACCGTCTCCGTTCACGTCCCGGGTCGTTACCGTGGCATTCGCGACGGCTCTCTGCCAATCCGTGATATCCGCAGGCAGGTATCCTCCGACTTTGTCAAATCTGGCCGTATCGACAAGATCAATAATGTGGTGGCCATCCCAACCCTCCACAAAGAACTCAAAGAGTTGAGTGGCATCTGGTTGGGTCTGATGATATCCAATAATTTCCGGCAACTTGTCTCCGGTCAGGTCAACGGCAAAACGCAAGTACCGAAGGTCCGGGTCACTAATTTCCGCGAGGGCTTCATACCGTCCCGAGTTACACCCCAAGATCTGCCAAAAACTGCCCTGCCTGAGAATTGCGTTGATGATCACTTCATCCACACCATCCCCGGTCAGATCGACGTTTACGATGCGCCCATCTTGCAGGTCAACCTTGTTTTGGACAAGCTCGTTGAAGCCCGTCTGCAGGACAAGCAATGAACCGCCAACATTGAGAAAATCCTGAAATGACCGCGGGGTATCATACGCAAAAACGGAAGTGGAAGCGTCCGGTGGACATGAACCGTCAAAGGAGGCAAAATCCGGGGTTGGAGTGATCGGTTGAACAGTGGGGCTTTCAACCGCGGGCTCGGTTATGGCAATCCTCGTCTCGGTAAAAATAGGCACGCTGGTCGGTGAGGCTTGTAACATCGTTGGGCTGACTTCAGAAGCCGGGTCCATCATCGGGCGTTGCATCACCAGGATGACTGCCACGATTCCGAGGAGCCCGATTCCGCCCGCCAGATACCAGACCCACGACCGTTTCCCTTGATTTATGGGGAGATCCTGATCGGGTTGAGGCAATTCTGAAGGTACTGATTCGGTTAGCCTTGATTTGGAGGGAAGTGTATCAACAGGTGGTGATGATACTGATTCACGCACAAAAAATCGGTCACAGAAGCCATCGGCGTCTGTATATCCCCCGCTCTCTAAAAAAGCCTTTAGCCAGTCACGTTCCACATCACTATTCTTGACGATCAGTTCAGCCAGCTTGGTCAGATCCTCCAGATTCGCAGGAATGCGCTTCTTATAGTACCAGTGCCCCAAGGCGTGGCGGCCCTTTGACGAATCCTCGGGGCGTAGTTCATAACCAAACTCATCCAGAATATACCCGATGGGTTTCTTCCGATTAATATGGACGCGCTTGATCCCTTCCTCAAGTAGATCCCCAAATTTTCGATGCGATGGCGACATATTTCAGCAGTTCTCCAGACGGAAACCTTCCCGATATTAAACCAATGAGTCCGTATTTTAATGCCATTTTGGTCGCTGCTCCGGCCTGGCTGAATTACGGTTGGGTTTCATTCATCAGCATTTCCAACACCTGCAAAGCGGACAAATTTCGGACTGGCCAGGCAAACTGCAGCGCTGGCTGAGATCCAAAGTCATTCGGGTAATACGTGAGGTGTTCAAGATCGTCCTGCAACCCATGATTGGGTAAGGACTGCACCGCCAGCCAGAAGTTCCAAAGTGGAAGATCATACTCGCTGGACAGTCGGGTAACGATCAAATTGATTCGATCGTCGCCTTCAAGGTTATCCGCTTTGGTGGACAGGACCGGGACAACACCGTGGGCAATCAATTCCTCGATGATCGTTCTTAAGCCACTCTCGAATTGGTCGGCTTGCCAGACCTGGTTCGTACCCATGGAGATCAAGGCAAAACTGGGGCGATGCAAACGAATCTCGCAGTGCAGCGGGGTCTCATTGACCTGACAAAACCCGAGATCAGCCAAAGTTGAATCGAGGATTCGTTGCGCATTAAAACCACGGCGCGCCGCCTGACTGGCTCTGCCAAAAGAACCCTCAAAATGAAGTATGGTCGCCTGCAAGTTGGTATTTGTCCCGAGGTCGTAGTAATCAGGTCCAAGATCAAAATCGGACAGGAACCAGGTCGCTGATATTTCCCCGTCACCAACTTTTGAAAAAGCCCGGGGGTTGTTTCCCATTAATATGCCCTTTTGATAAATGGATAGCGCTTTCGGGCTCAAGGTGGGGATGACCGGCCAAGACTTCCACTCTTCAGGTCGTAAGGCAGTAACTGCCGCAACCACAGGCGAAGTCATCAATGGCTCCCCTACTGGCTCCTCTGGGGCTTGATCACGTTCATATGCCGGAGAATTGACGGTAGTTTTCCCGATCTGTGTACCGAGCGTGCCGTCCGTTTGTGATTTGGCAGTCTGGACCGTAGCTCCCAGTGTACTCGGGAGCAGCACTAAGCTGGCAAGTACAAGCCCCAGCAGAATTTTGGTAAGCTGTCTGGCAAGCGCTGAAATTGAGAACATTCCTGAACTCCGCGAACTGGATTTCCAAGTGGATTGTTCTCATCGTATGAGTCAGCGCCTCCAATTTGTCGGAGCCAAACGAAATTAGTGCTCCAATTAATTGGAGCCGACGCAAAATATGCGGCTCGAAGACAAAAAGGCTCGCTTTTTCACGGCAAGTCATTGATCGTCCCCTTCTTGAAGCTGGCTTTTCCTTTCACCCGTCTTCAGTCAGCCGGTTGTTCCAGGATGGCCAGGCGAATCTTATCCAGAGTGGCAAGCCAGGCGAAGTTCCGACGCATCCAGCCATCCCCGGTCAAATAGATGTTTTCGGGAGCTTCCAGCCCATGATTGGGCAAGTCCTGCACCGAACGCCACACATTCACCAAAGGCAGGTCATAGTCATAAGCCACCTGTGCAATGGCTTGATTAAGCTTCCAGTCTCCTTCAATATTGTCAGCCTTGGTAGCCAGGATCGGCAGTGCCCCAGTCTCGAGGACCCGTTCCACCACCACCCGCAGGTGGTTTTCGAAACTCACTTCACCGGCAAGCTTCCAGTTGGTCCCCATGGCAATCAATACAAAAGCCGGCCGCTGTGTACGTAGTTCGCAATCCAGGGGAGTCTCGCTTTTGCCACATTTTTGATATCCGGCAGAAAACCCGAAGATGGGGTTAAGGACGGAATTAATCCCGAGTCCATTGGCCGCCGTGATACTTTCGCCCGCCATACTGTCGGAGAACCAGCGGATGGTATCGCCATATCCATCGGGTATGGCGTATTTTCCATTGGCAAAGCCGCCCAGAAAAGTTCCTGAGGTCATCTGGCAATCCCCAACTTTGCTGAAGGTCTCCAGGTCAAGATTTGGATTGTTGATCGCGGCGGCAATGATCTCCCTGGTCCTGGGAGAGAGTTCAGGATCAATCGCCCACTCCCGCCAGTAATAGGGTGTTCGCCTGGCCTTTGGTACAAGTGTGGGTGTCCTTATTGGTATGAAAACCGGGGTGGTTGTGTCAGGTGGTTCAGTTGCCAAAGCTGGTGAATCTTCACGAATCACCATTTCCGTTGCAGGCAGGGTCGGCATGGCTACCGAGTCTGGAAAATTCTCTGTTCCGGCAAAGGCCACCGAACTGCAAGCCGTGGAGGCCAGAATAACTCCAAACGAAATGAGTAACCATGGAGACTTGAAAAAAACAGGGATTGAAGTCTTGCCGTGCTTGACGAGAGGTTTTGCTGAAAACATGTCCGAGGCTCCATGAAATGAGTTTGTGCTAGATCGTTCTCATGGTATGAGCCAGCTCCTCCAATTTGTTGGAGGCGAACAAGTTTCGCACGCTAATTAAATGGAGTTATCGAAAATCCCGCCCGGAATGCGCAGAAAACATGACTAACCCCGAACTGAGGTGCGGATGCACCCCAACGCTGATCGACGTTGACCAAAGTGAACGATCAGCGTTTCACCCGCCCTTGCAGGTGGTGCCCGGGTCTGCGTGAATCAGTGTCACTTTTGCCCTTAAAACAAACCCGCCCTCGAAATCTTACTTTCGAGGGCGGGTCGTGAATGTCTTTCTTTCGCTACAACAAACTGATTACGTTCCCTCTTCCCACGAACCCAAATACTTCACCTGCTCAGGAGTGAGCGTATCAATCGTAACGCCCATCGCTTGGAGCTTAAGGCGGGCGATTTCCTTGTCGATATCTTCGGGCACGGAGTAGACCTTCTTCTCCAGCTTGTCTGCGTTCTTCGCCATGAACTCAGCCGATAACGCCTGGTTGGCGAAGGACATGTCCATCACGGAAGCAGGATGACCTTCAGCCGAGGC
>k87-729706_pt1 | contig 10796 bp, 8 predicted proteins | sample MGYA00084030_6733316 | MGnify analysis MGYA00084030 | reverse complement strand
CTTGCGACGGTGATTTTTGGATCGCAGCCAATGACCTTCATACCCAGCGCATGAGCGGTATTGGCTACTTTGACGCCAATCGCGCCGAGGCCAATAACCCCCAGCGTGCGACCGGGCAGCTCCGTGCCAACAAAATTCTTCTTACCCGACTCCACCGCCTCATGCATGGCTTTATCATCACCATCCAGCTTACTGACAAACTGTAAGGCACCGGGAATATTGCGAGCCGCCAGCAGCATGCCCGCCAAAACCAGCTCCTTAACGGCATTGGCATTAGCCCCTGGGGTATTAAACACCGGGATACCCTTGGCGCTAAACTCGTCCACAGGGATGTTGTTAACGCCCGCGCCGGCACGGCCTACCGCTTTAAGCGAGCTGGCAATCGCCATGCCCTGCATCTTCTGGGACCGCACCAGAATGGCGTCAGCCTCCTGAATATCGTTGCCACAAACATAAGACTCCGCCGGCAGCTGTGACAAGCCTTTTTTGGAGATGTTATTGAGAGTAAGAATCCGGTACATGCAATACCCGCTAAGCGTTGTACTTAAAGTGACCGTCAGCCGCGACGGCGTTGAAAATCAGCCATGAAATCAATCAAAGCATCGACACCCGCCTCTGGCATGGCGTTATAGATGCTCGCACGCATCCCCCCCACCGAACGATGCCCCTTCAACCCAACCAACCCTTCCTTCTTCGCTTCTGCCAGGAAGTCCGCATCCAGCGATTCATCGGGAAGAATAAAGGGCACGTTCATCCAGGAGCGATCTGCCGGACTCACGGGGTTACGATAAAATCCAGAATCATCAATGGCGTCGTAGAGTTTTTTGGCTTTTGTTTCATTGCGATTCGCCATTGCACCCAGACCGCCATGACGCTTAAGCCACTGAAATACTAAGCCGGAGACGTACCATGAGTAACAAGCCGGGGTATTGTACATAGAGCCTTCGGCGGCATGCTTGGCGTAATCGCACATCAACGGCTGACCGGCCAGCGCCTGGCCAATAAGGTCTTCACGAACGATGACGATAGTCAACCCGGCCGGGCCGATATTTTTCTGTGCGCCGGCGTAAATCAGTCCGAATCGCGACACATCGATCGGCCGAGACAGCAACGTCGAGGAAAAATCAGCTACCAAAGGAACATCGCCCGCATCGGGAATCCAAGAAAATTCAACGCCACCAATCGTTTCGTTAGGCGTGTAATGCAGATAAGCCGCTTCACGATCCGTCTTCCACTCTGCCACCGCAGGCACATGGCTGAAGTTGCTCGATTTACTGCTGGCAACCACATTGACCGCACAGTATCGCTTAGCTTCAGCGATGGCTTTTTCTGACCAGGCCCCGGTATTGACGTAATCGGCTTTGTTACGGCCACGCAGCAGATTAATCGGCACCATGGCAAATTGCAGCGAGGCGCCACCCTGCAAAAACAATACCTTGTAATTGGCGGGGATGGCCAACAAATCACGCAGATCCTGCTCTGCCTGTTCAGCGATGCTGATAAACTCCTTGCCGCGATGACTCATCTCCATCACCGACATGCCGCTGCCGCGCCACTCCAGAAGCTCTTCTCTGGCTTGCGCTAATACTTCTTCCGGCAAAATAGCCGGTCCCGCGCTGAAGTTATGTACTCGTGCCATAAGATCTAAGACACCTCACGAAATAGTTAATCTGATTTAACCTAACTAACGTGACCGCAGATCAATGCGGCCATGTAAAGGCTACTCGTCTTCGCCAGCCTCTTCACCGTCCAGCTGAGCGATGCGTTCCACCGCCACCAGGCGCTCACTCCCTTCCAGACGAATCAAGCGAACACCTTGGGTATTGCGGCTCAACACAGAGATCTGCGCCACCCGGGTACGTATCAACACACCGTGCGCACTGACCATCATGATTTCGTCAGTATCGCTAACACGAATCGCCCCGACCACCTTGCCATTACGCTTACTGGTCTGGATGGCGATGACACCTTGCCCGCCTCTCGCATGACGCGGGAACTCATCGAGCGCCGTCCGCTTGCCGTAACCATGTTCAGTGATGGTGAGAATATCGCCAGCCCCGCCGATGACCATGCCAATAACGCGCTGCCCTTGCCCCAGCTTGATCCCGCGCACGCCCGTGGCTGTCCGACCCATCGGGCGAACTTCTTCTTCGTGAAAACGCCCGGCCTTGCCAGCATCCGTAAACAACATAACCTCCGAATCACCGCTGGTGACTGCGACATCAACGAGGAAGTCGTCATCACGCAGATTGACCGCAATTAAGCCACCGTTACGTCGGCGCGAGTATTCCGACAGTGGGGTCTTTTTAACGGTACCTTGGCTGGTAACCATCAAGACATATTGGTCGTCTGGATAGTCGCGGATCGGCAGGATGGCATTAATGCGCTCCTTTGCTTCCAGCGGTAACAGATTGATAATCGGCTTACCGCGCGCGGTCGGGCTGCCCTGAGGCAGCTCGTAAACTTTCAGCCAATACATGCGGCCCAAACTGGAGAAGCACAAAAGGGTGTCGTGAGTGTTGGCGATAAACAGCTTATCGACAAAATCTTCTTCCTTACTGACGGTCGCGGTTTTGCCTTTGCCACCGCGATTTTGCGCCCGATAGACATCCAGCGGCTGCGTCTTAATGTAGCCCTGGTGAGTCAGCGTAACTACTCGATCTTCAGGCGTAATCAGGTCTTCCGTGCTTAAATCCAGGTGATCGGCAACAATCTCGGTGCGCCGGGCATCCCCGTAGTTATCACGGATCATCACCAGCTCTTCGCGAATGACGTGCATCAGCCGCGACGGATTAGCGATGATTTCCATCAGTTCTTTGATTTTTTCGAGTAACTCTTTGTACTCGTTAAAAATCCCCTCGCGCTCCAGGCCGGTCAATCGATGCAGACGCAATTCCAAGATGGCCTGCGCCTGAACCGGCGATAGTCGATACCCCCCCCCCGCCAAACCCAACTCGGGGTCCAAATCCAGTGGCCGTGAAATATCATCGGCACCGGCACGCTCCAGCATCTGCACCACCATGCCAGGCGGCCAAGAGCGCGCCAACAGGCCGGCCTTGGCCTCCGCAGAGCTGGCAGCCGCGCGGATCAAAGCGATGATCTCATCAATGTTGGTCAGCGCAACCGCTAACCCTTCTAAGACGTGCGCCCGATCACGCGCTTTGCGCAGCTCAAAAACTGTCCGCCGGGTAACCACTTCCTGCCGGTGCCGCAAGAAAGCCTCAAGCATTTCTTTAAGCCCCAGCAACCTGGGCTGACCGTCCAGCAAGGACACCATATTGATGCCAAATACGGTCTGCATCTGCGTGTGGATGTAGAGGTTGTTTAACAAGACCTCCGCCGACACATCACGACGCACCTCGATCACCACTCGCATGCCATCTTTATCAGATTCATCGCGTAATTCGGTGATGCCGTCAATGCGCTTTTCTTTCACCAACTCAGCAATTTTTTCCAGCAATCGCGCCTTGTTAACCTGGTAAGGCAACTCGGTAACCACGATGGCTTCGCGGCCACGAGCGATCTCTTCCACGCCAGCACGCGCACGTACGATGCAGCGGCCGCGGCCGGTGCGATAGGCCTCGCGAACACCGATCAGCCCTCTGATGATGCCCGCTGTTGGAAAATCCGGCGCCGGCACATGCTCCATCAAGTCTTCGACGGTCAGCGCGGGCTGGTCGATAAGGGCAAGGCAAGCATTAACGATTTCCGTCAAATTGTGCGGAGGAATATTAGTTGCCATGCCGACGGCAATACCCGCCGAACCGTTGATCAGCAGGTTAGGCACCCGCGTGGGTAGCACCACCGGCTCGCGCTCGGACTCGTCATAGTTAGGGACGAAGTCCACCGTTTCCTTGTCGATATCAGCCAGCAACTCATGGGCCAACTTGGCCATACGAATTTCGGTGTAGCGCATCGCCGCCGGAGCGTCACCATCGACCGAGCCAAAGTTGCCTTGGCCATCAACCAACAGATAGCGCAGCGAAAACGGCTGGGCCATGCGGACAATGGTGTCGTAAATCGACGAATCGCCATGTGGATGGTATTTACCCATCACGTCACCGACCACGCGGGCTGACTTCTTGTAGGCCTTATTCCAGTCGTTGCCTAGCTCATGCATGGCATAAAGAGAACGTCGATGCACGGGCTTGAGGCCGTCACGCACGTCTGGCAGCGCCCGCCCTACGATCACGCTCATGGCATAATCGAGATAGGACTGACGCATTTCGTCTTCAAGATTGACCTGGAGGATTTCCTTGCCTGCTACTTCTGCCATGGAGGCTTGATCTCTTCGGTTTACAGTTGGTTTCAGTCGTATGAATGCCGCCAGGACATGATAATTCTGCCCCTATTCGACACCTACACATAAAGTGGCGAGCTTACCACAGGCCGAGATGCCCGCCCAACAATTCAGGCCGAACCGGCCATCAATTGCTGCATAGCCGCCGCGTTAGGCCTCTCGACCACGCCACGCTCAGTGACCAGCGCATCCACTAATTCCGCAACAGTCACATCAAAGGCAGGGTTAATCACGGTAAGGTAGGGACTAACTTGTAAGTTAGAGGCAACCAACAACTCCTCTCCACCCCGCTCTTCAATCGGGATATCCGCACCGATCGCCAGCGTCATATCGATGGTTGAGGTCGGCGCCACCACCATCATATTCACACCGTGGCGCAAGGCCAGAACGGCTAGGGCATAGGTGCCAATCTTGTTGGCCACATCGCCATTGGCGGCAATGCGATCCGCGCCAACAATCAGCCAATCAATCTCGCCACGAGCCATCAAATAAGCCGCCGCCGAATCAACCAGCAAATTGACCGGGATTTGATCCTGTATCAGCTCCCAAGCTGTCAGCCGGGCACCCTGCAGCCAAGGGCGCGTTTCCGTAGCGAAGACTTTCTGCAAACGCCCTTCCCGCCAGGCTGAACGAATGACCCCCAAAGCCGTACCGTAACCACCCGTGGCCAGCGATCCAGTATTGCAGTGAGTGAGCACTCGGCTACCCGGTGCAATCATTGCCGCCCCAAGCGCTCCCATACGTTGATTGCCGGCCACATCGTCATCCAGCATCTGGTTTGCACGGCCTAGCAGGCTTTGCCAGTCGCCCAGCACGCCCCGCTGCCAGCAAGTACGCATTTGGTCCAATGCCCAAGCGAGATTAACGGCGGTTGGCCGCGAAGCCGCCAAAACGTCCGTCGCCCTGGCCAGACCATCCCGCCATTTTTCTGGCTGATCCCTCAGAGCATGCGCCTCAAGCACCAGCCCAAATGCCGCCGCAATACCAATGGCCGGCGCGCCGCGCACCACCATAGCGCGAATAGCTTCGGCCGTTTCCTGAGCCGTCCGCAAGGTCAGATAAGCCTGCTCAGCTGGCAGCCGCCGCTGATCCAACAACAACAAAGCGTCCTGTCGCCATTGAATAGGGCGTATCGTGTCGTGATTAGTCATAATTACCGCGCCAATATTTGGTCGCCGATTTTAACACGTCAACCGTCGAATATGGCCAGCAAGGCGTTAGAATCTGCTAGCCTTGCACACATAGCCGTGACGGCGGAGAGAAAACAGCCGATGGAACCTACCGACACACTGATACATGCCCGCTGGATCCTGCCGATCGAGCCGGATGAATCTACCGTACTCCCCCATCACAGCCTGGCAATCCGTGATGGCCGTATCGTCGGCGTCCTGCCCACACCACAAGCCAAAGTCACCTATCAAGCGCGTGAAGAAGTCGATCTGCCGCACCACGCCCTGATACCCGGCCTGGTCAATGCTCACACCCACAGCCCAATGAGTCTGATGCGTGGGTTAGCCGATGATTTACCGCTAATGCGCTGGCTTACCGAACACATTTGGCCCGCCGAACAACGCTGGGTCAGCCCTGAGTTTGCCTACGACGGCAGCCGCGCCAGTATCGCCGAAATGCTGCAGGGCGGAATCACCTGCATGAACGACATGTACTTCTTCCCCGATGCCACGGCACGGGCAGCCGCAGAGATCGGAATGCGCGCCTGCATCGGCATGATCATGATGGACTTTCCCAGCGCCTGGGCCAGCGGCCCCGACGAGTATCTAAGCAAAGGCCTGGCGGTACGAGAAGAATTCAAAGGCGAATCCTTGCTGCGCACCTGCTTTGCTCCGCACGCCCCTTATACGGTTTCCGACGAGCCGCTGACCTGGCTACGCAATCAGTCAGAAGTCCTGGATATTCCGATTCATATCCACCTCCACGAAACCGCTCACGAAGTGGACGAGAGTATCAACCGCTTTGGTATGCGCCCGATAGAGCGCCTGAACCGGCTGGGCTTACTCAGTCCGCGCCTGCTGGCCGTGCATATGACTCAGCTTACCGATGATGAAATCGAGCTCATCGCCAATCAGGGCGTCCATGTACTGCATTGCCCGGAATCCAACATGAAGCTGGGTAGTGGCCTCTGCCCGATCGCCAAGCTGGATGCCGCCGGCGTGAATATCGCCTTAGGCACCGACGGCGCCGCCAGCAATAACGATCAAGACATGCTCGGTGAGATGCGTTCGGCGGCTCTATTAGCCAAGGCAGTGGCGCGCGACCCCAGCGTGATCCCGGCGGCACGTATACTACGCATGGCAACCCTGGGTGGAGCCATCAGCCTGGGTGTGGCAAACGAAATTGGCAGCTTGATCCCCGGAAAATCGGCCGACCTCGCTGCCGTCAATCTGGGCGGCCTGGATACCCAACCCGTCTATAATCCGATCTCAACCGTGGTGTATGCTGCCGGCCGCCATCACGTTTCTGATGTCTGGATCGCCGGGCATCGACAATTACGATCCGGCCAACTAACGCGGCTGGATAAAAATGAAATACTAGCCAAACTTGATTTCTGGGCCAAACGCATCAGCCAAACCACGGGAGACCTACGATAATGGGAAAAAATTCCAACGCGACCACCGCCAACCGTGGCAATGTGGATGCCGCAGAAATTCGCAAATTTGAGGCCCTGGCCGAGCGCTGGTGGGATCCCACCAGCGAATTTAAACCACTGCACGACATCAACCCACTGCGGCTGAATTACGTCGATCAAAAAATTGGCCTACGTGGCAAAAAAGTGCTCGATGTAGGTTGCGGTGGCGGCTTAATGTCCGAGGCGATGGCCCATCTCGGCGCCGATGTCACCGCCATCGACATGGGCATTGCTCCCTTGGCGGTTGCACGGCTGCACGCCGAAAAATCCGGCGCCAAAGTCACCTACCAGCAAAGCACCGCCGAGGAATTGGCCGAACAAGAAGCCGGCCAATACGACGTCGTGACCTGCCTGGAAATGCTGGAGCACGTACCCGATCCATCGGCGGTTGTTAAAGCCTGCCGCACCTTAGTCAAACCTGGCGGACATGTATTTTTCTCCACCATTAATCGCACACCCAAAGCCTTCCTATTCGCCATTGTTGGCGCGGAATATCTGTTGCGTCTCTTGCCCCGAGGCACCCACGACTACGCCAAACTGATCCGCCCCTCCGAGCTGGAAAACTGGTCGCGAAGCGCGGGGCTCAACGTACACGAATTAATCGGCATGCATTACAATCCCATCCTCAAATATTACTGGCTGGCGCCGGGAACACAGGTTAATTACCTCATGCACACTATTCGGGATGACATTTAAACATGGCGGCAATACGCGGTGTCCTTTTCGATCTTGACGGTACACTCGCAGATACCGCCCCCGATCTGGCCTACGCACTGAATGCTGTGCTACTGGAACAAAGCAGGCAAGCCCTAGCTTACGAGCAGATACGACCCAACGTCTCGCTTGGCAGTGGCGGATTAATCGAGCTGGGTTTTCGCATCAACAAACAGGATGCCAACTACGAGGTGTTTCGCCAGCGTTTGCTGGACATTTACGCTGAACATGTCTGTGATCATACCGTGCTATTCCCCGGCATGGCCGACGTTTTAACTGCCCTGGACGAGCGAGCTTTACCCTGGGGCATAGTCACCAATAAGATCGGCTATCTAACTCAGGCTGTGGTACAGAAACTTGGGCTTGCGGATCGAACAAACTGCGTGGTTGCCGCCGACAGCACCCCAACCCCCAAACCTCACCCAGCGCCGGTATTACTCGCCTGTAATCTACTAAAACTCGCGCCGGCGTCCTGCTTATTTATAGGAGATGATTTGCGAGACATTCTGGCGGGTCGTGCTGCCGGCACTATCAACCTGGTTGCCCGATACGGCTATTTAGGGGCCGGCGAGGATCCCGATCAATGGGGAGCCGACGGTCACCTGTCTAAGCCGGCTGATATCCTGGATTGGCTGAACTAACTATTACCGTTCTTGGCACCGTTATCCGAAGCTACCCAGGCAACACCGGCTGCTTTAGCTTCTTCTTCAGTATCCAAATCTAAAGCCAGCGATAACGCAGAAATAATCGGGACATGCACTTGCCTATCTGGGTAGGCTCGCCGATGACTGGGGCGAATAAAAAGCTCGCGCATAAGATGGGACAATTTCTGTGTTGGTAAACTACCTCGACGCAGCTTAGCAGCAGCGCGCGCCGCCCCAAGGACCGCCCAGCTTAGGCTGGGACGATAGCCCTGAAACAACTCGCGAAAATCCTCGCTGAGCATCACCTTCAGTACGCCGCGCACAATTTCAAAACGGCGACTCGCGAGGGGTTGATTGCGGGTACTGTACGCAAGCTGAATAAATCGTTTAACCAAAGGCATATTCAGTGCACCTGGATCCAAAACCCCCAAATGCCCCGGCAGGGTATTCACCGTCACACCATCGGGAGTAACAAACTGGTAGGTCGGCTTCCAAATTGACGACGCCAGCCGGCTGCGATCTTCTGGCATACGAACCACCGGAAACCAGATATCACACGGAGCGACGGCCCAGTATTCTTCGATAAGTTTAGCCAGCGACTCAGGCTCAGGCAGAACATCGCACGCCAAAAACGCGATGGGCGAGGTCGGATGCCGGGCACTCACCTCCGTTATCGCAGCCAGGACATTATCCGCCAGGCCACCGTCGGTATCGACAGGCTTGGCCTGTAACAGATATTGAGCGTAGTGCTGAGCCGGACCCGCCACATAAATCTCATCAAACGCTCGTGAAGCGCGAACTCGCGACAACAGAATCTCGATTAAAGGCCGACTGGCAACCCTAAGATCAAGCCCCTTATAACCGCCACCTAACGGATGAAATGACTGCACGCCCGGCGGCAAACTACCGACCCGGCGATCACTTCCCGCGAGAATCACCAGAGGCAAAGACCGCAATGAATCTCTCCTGGATCAAATTACTTTAATGATCCCAACATAGCCGTCTGTCGAACATCGGTAAATGCCTTATCTAGCATCTCCGTCGCCAGATTCCATCGATTAGGCGCATTAAGCAACACAATTAATACTCGGGTTTCGCCACGCTTAGCTGCGGCCACCAGGCATTTGCCTGCCTCGGGCGTATAACCTGTCTTGACGCCCAGCAATCCTGGGTACTGACCCAATAACTGGTTGCTGTTCTTTACCTGGAATTTGCGTCGCCCATTTGTCGACCGGATAACCATCGACTCCGTACGTACCAAATCCGCTGCGACCGGATTACGAAGCAATCTTTCACCTAAATCCGCCATTTCGTTCGCTGTGGAGTAATGATTGACATGGTGATGCCCACAAGCATTGGTGAAATGGGTATTTTTTAGACCAATCGCCTGAGCACGTTCATTCATTAAACGAACAAACTTAGCTTCGTTGCCAGCCACATGGTCCGCCAGAACATGGCAAGCATCGTTGGCTGAACGGATCAACGTAGCAGCCAGCATTGACCGCACGGTGTAGCGGTCGCCGACCCTCAATCCCAGGCGGCTACCCGTCTCTTTTGCCGCCGCAGGACTGACCCGAGTAATTTCATCCAATTTGCCATGCTCGATAGCCAGCATCGCCGTCATCAACTTAGTCAGACTGGCCGGCGGCAAAGGCTGGTCGCCATTTTGACTCCAGACTACCTGGCCATCAACCTTCACTAAATAAGCATCCGCCGTCCCCAAATAGGGATTCTGTTCCATTTCGGCATTTGCGCTCGTCGCCAACGTGAGCAGAAACAGAGAAATGACCCATATCCGAACCTGCATAGTTCTTCCCCAAAACGTCATCAGTGTTATTGAAAGTCTATATATGACCGTGAAAACTGAACCACACATACGACCGGCGTAGTATAAATTTACCACACTTAACCAGTAAAACTACAAAGATACCCCCCTACTCGGGGCCAATGCCTGCGCACAACAACACCGCCGCGACATCAAAAACCCAGAAAACCCCCGCCCGCTGCGGAGGACAAAACACAGCGATCTATGCCTCTGAATTAAGGCACTTTAGCATTGGACGCAAGCCTATATCGACAAAACCGACAATTTAGTCGATCAAGTCGATAAATTTAGCGCTCAACGGACTATCGCAAGACAACTTAATCCGAGTAGTCTTACAGCTGAAAGAATAAATTAAATCCAGTATTGTCAATTTCATATAAAATTGACCGAACGTTCAGTATTTGTTATAATGAGTCGACATTTAGGATGTATGGGGAAAATTCAGTCAATGTGATTGATAGCCTGCATTACCAACGTCTAAAGCGCCAAAGGAGACAACCAATGAGCACTGTCACAAATCCGGGGGTAGCCAACCAAGGCTTACTAAACCGCATTGGGTCCGCTATCGGGCTGATCCAGGATGAAACCAAAGCGCCTCGCGTGCCTTGGTTAACCGCATTTATTGGCACCGCGCTGGCGATGCTGGTGTTCGGCGTCTATCGATGGTAT
>k87-200781_pt1 | contig 10799 bp, 10 predicted proteins | sample MGYA00084030_6733316 | MGnify analysis MGYA00084030 | reverse complement strand
CTGGCAATCACCATCGCTCTGGAGCACTTCACGGCCATCCTTGCCAACCAACTGCTGAAAGAGCCGGAAGCATTTGAGTCGCCCGGCACAGCCGAAACGGCGATGTTCCTGTGGCATGCAGTCGAGGAAACTGAACACAAGGCGGTGGCTTTCGATGTTTACCGAGCAGTATATGGGAAGGGTATCGGTGCGTATCTGGTACGCGTCATTGTGATGTTGCTCGTCTCAATCTTCTTCCTCGGCTTTATCTCGGCATTCCATCTGCGCTTTCTGTGGCGCGACGGCGAGCTGTTCAACCGACAGGCGTTCAGCGGTTTCTTTGAATTTGCGTTCGTCAGCCCCGGGCCGATGCGCAAGATGATTCCGGATTATCTCGGTTACTACCGGCCGGCGTTTCACCCGTGGGATCACGACAATCGCGCACTTATTGCCGAGCGTGTCACTGCTCTTGCCGGCAAGGAACTGCGCAGCGCCTGATGGACTTTAGTTTTTGCGCCATCCCGATGGTGTAGTGCCGGTCCAACGACGAAAAGCGCGGGTGAAATTGGCCACGTCGGAATAGCCCAGACGATCGGCAACCTGCTCAATGGTGAGATTCTTGCGCGCGAGCAGCAGCAATGCCCGCTGCTCGCGCACGTCGTCAAGAATCGCGCTGAACGAGGCACCCTGCTCGGCGAGCTGCCGTTTGAGCGTGCGTGTGGAAACATGCAACTGCCCGGCAACGTCTTCAAGCGACGGGAAGATGCGCTCGGCTTCCTCCACAATCCGTCGCACGCGGCCGGCAAGCTGCACGTGTTCTCCGAGCGCGGCCAGCTCGCGCTCGCATTGTTCCAGCGCAATGCGGGTCGCCTCCGGGTCGGCCATCAGCAGCGGCAGCTCAAGGTAGGCCGCATCAAATACGATGCGGTTCATCGGCTGGTCGAACACGATCACGTTGCTGCCCATCATCGGCAGGAAGCGGACGATGTAGTCCGGTTTTGGAAACGCCAACTCGGCACGGCCCGTGAGTACCTTGCCGGTTACCGCCGTGCTCATTTGCACAAGCCCGACGCAGACCGCAATCAGAGCCATCTCGCGCAGCGGCTCAAGATCCGTGTCGATCCCCAGCGACAGTGCTGCGGCGTCGTCCTCGACAGTCAGATGCAGATTGATTGCCGTGCTGCGCAAGGGCGCGAAACGCTCGGCTATCAGCAGGGCTTCACCGATGTTGCGGGCGGTCATCGCCGCAAAACCGATATACCCGTGATGCGACACCTTCATCTGCAAACCCAGCAACACGCCGAGCGCTGATTCTCCGGTGAGCAGCATGGCCTGTTTGAGCAACTCGTTGGCTGTCGCCAGCGGGACGCGGGCACCCGGTGCCGCCAGTTGCGCATGCGTCAGCCCGGCCTCCGCGAGCAGTTGCTCCCCAGGCAGGCGCCAGGGCGCCAGCATGTCGATGACCTGGAGGACGTAGTTACCCGGCAGGGCAGTGGTATCGCGGGAAGCTGAGCGCATCCGGGGAGTGGCCCATGATGACAATAGAGTGACACAAACTAACCTGTGGCCTGCGTATCCACAATGGCATCTTCAACGTTCGCTTTTCTTCCTGTCTCAGCAAGGGGTTACACCATGACCGCCGCCACCGTTACCACCGCCATCAAGCCGCAGAACGCGGCCGCTGATATCCCGATGCGCCGCATGGATTTTGACTTCGCCGACCAGACGCCCCGTTACTGGTACGACAACGACCCGTTCCTCAGCCTGTACTGGGCCACCCTGTCCAGCCTGTTCCCGGAAGGCGAACGCTTTTTCGTCGATTCCGTGCGCCACTTCCGCGGCCAGATCACCGACCCGGTATTGAAGGCACAGATCGCCGGTTTCATCGGCCAGGAAGCGATGCACACCCGGGAACACCAAACTATCAACGCGGCAATGACCAAAATGGGCGTCGACGCTGAACGCATTGATCGCCAACTCAAACCATTACTGGGCTTCGTGCGCAAGATCACCACCAGGCGCATGCAACTTGCCGCCACCTGCGCCCTCGAACATTTCACCGCCACCATTGCCGAACAGCTGCTGCGCGATCCGGAGCACCAGGCCAAGGGCGAACCGGAAGTGTTGGGCCTGTGGCTGTGGCACGCGTTTGAGGAAAACGAGCACAAGGCCGTCGCCTACGACGTGTACCAGAAGATCGGCGGCACCTACCCCGAGCGCGTCATTGTCATGGCTGTCACCACCTTAGCTTTCCTTACTGTCACCACCTGGTGGCATGGCCAATTGCTGGCCAAGGAAGGTGAGCTGTTCAGCCTGCGCAGGAATTTCAGGAGCGCTGCCTACCTGTGGGGACGCAAGGGCCTGTTCACCCGCCTGCTGCCGCAATACCTCGACTACTACAAACCCGGCTTCCACCCGAACGACCATGACACGCGCGAGCTGCTCGTTGAGTGGCGGGAAAAACTGTTCGGCGAAAACGGCATGCTGCGCAGCCAACTCAAAAGACCGGACGGCAAACCACTGTACTGAAGAAGGCAAGCGCCCCTTCAGGGCATGTCATTCCGCCCGTAACGCATCAATCGGATCGACCTGCGCTGCCTGCCAGGCCGGCCAGATACCGGCGACCGCACCAACCAGCGCCGACAACACCAATGCCAGCAGCAGATAAAAGGGTTGCGGTGCGAGCGGCAGGCCCGGCGCGCTGACCATCAGCAAGCCGACCAACACCGCAAGCAGGACAAGGCCAAGCAACCCGCCGAGCGTCGCCAGCGCAATCGACTCGCCGAGGAATAGCGTCAGTAATTGCCGGCGTGTACAGCCCAGCGCGCGCAACAGCCCAATTTCCTGGCGCCGCTCGGCGAGCGCCGTGGTCATGATCGTCAACACACCGACGCCACCGACGAACAACGAGATGCCGCCAAGCGCGCCAATTGCCACCTTCAATACCGACAGAATCCGGTCGAGCGTTTTTAGCATGTCTTCCTGCGAGGTTATGGTGAAATCCTCGCCCCCATGGCGGGCAAGCAGTGCCTGTTTGAGTCGCTCAACCATCGTTGCCGATTGCACCCCGGATGCATGCTTGAAGTTGATCTCTATGAGTCCTTCGCGATTGAACAGCGCCAGTCCGCGCGCGGCCGGAATATAGACAATGTCGTCCATATCGAAGCCAAGCATTTGCCCTTTCGGCGCCATCACCCCGACCACGCGGTAGCGTTGGCCGCCAATCCGGACATGCTCACCGAGCGGGCTACGCTCGGCGTACAACTCGCGCCAGACCTTGTGGCCCAGCACTGCGTAGGCACGCGGTGCAACCGGATCATCGTCAGGCAGGAAACGGCCACGCTGCACTGTGAGTTGCCAAGCATCGGCAGCGCCACTGCCAACACCCATGATCATGGTGTCGCGCTGTCGCGCACCGGCCTCGACACGACCGGTACCCTGCACAATGGGTACCGTTGCCGTCACGCCCGGCACTTTCGCCAACGCCAGCGCATCCTCAATGGTCAATGCGCGCTCGGTGCGCAACAGGCCGGTCATACCGCCGCCGGTTTCTGTCTTGCCCGGGTTGATCGAAACGATGTGCGTACCGAACTGATTGAACTGCACCAGCACATAAGCATGCACGCCTTCGCCAATCGCGGTGAGCAGAGACACTGCAGTGATGCCGATACCAATGCCGAGTGCGGTCAGCCAAGTGCGCAAGCGGCTCGCACGCGCCGCACGCCAGATCCAATCAAGCCAATCGAGGAAACGCATGCTGCCGTTCTCCGCAGAAATTCTCAGCGTCGTCGCGTCAACGCTACAACGGGATTGAGATTCGCGGCGCGGCCCGATGGCAGCAGCGCGAATACAAGCCCAGCGAACAGCGCAACCGCAATCGCGCCGACGACAATCGACGACGGCACGGAGAATGGAATCGACGGCCAAATTCCGCGCCCTGCTGCGAGCAATGCAAACCCAACAGCAACACCGATCACTGCACCGGCGAATGACATCAGCCCCGCCTCGATGAGAAAGAGAGCACGTACCGTGCGACTGTCCGCACCCAAGGCTTTTAATAAACCGATCTCCTCAGTGCGCTGCGTCACCGAAATCAGCGTGACATTCATAATCAGGATGCCGGCAACCAGCAGGCTAATACCGGCAATACCGGCGACGGCAAGCGCCATCGTACCGAGGATGGCATCGAGTGACTTCAGCATCGCATCGGGGCTGATCACCGTGATGTCTTCTTCGCCATCGTGGCGCTCGGTGAGTAAAGCGAGAATGTCGGCGGCGGCACGGGTTTTCGACGCGCCGGGACGCACCTGCACCAGCACGCGAAACATGGCCTGCGTGTCGTAAAGCGCCTGCGCATGATTGACAGGAATAAAAACCGCGTCCCCGAGACTCATGCCAAACTTGTTCTGCTCACCAAGAATACCGATGACGCGGAAACGACGATCGCCAACCCGCAACCACTCGCCCAGCGCATTGCTGCCACGAAACAGTTCGGCGCTCAGCGTCGGGCCGATCACTGCCACTGGCGGCTGCGCGTCCGGCGGCAGATCCGGGAAAATTGTGCCGCGTACCAGCGTCATCTGCCGCACCGAAAAATAGTCGCGCGTGGTGCCGACGACGATGCCATCGCGTTCGCGCGCACCGCTGGAAACAGTACTGGCACCGATCAGAATTGGCGCGACATTCACCACCATCGGCAGGCGGTGCAGCGCCTGCGCATCGGCCAGCGTCAAATCGCGCGGCGCCGTACCCATGACCGGCGGCATACCGCCGGTGGTGTCCTGACGGCCAGGCAGCACGGCAAGTGCGTCCGTGCCCAAGCTGGCGAATTCGCCGGCCACATACAACCGCGCGCCCTCGCCAAGGCCGGTCAGCACTACTACCGACGCAACTCCCATGGCCATCGCCAGCAAAATCATCATTGATCGGAACCGCTGACGGATCAGCGCGCGCGTCGCATAGACGAACAGATCCGCGATGCGCATCGGCTCAACTGCGCTCATCGGTCGCGATGCGACCGTCGAGCATGTGTATACGGCGTTTCGCACGGGCACCCAGTACGGCATCGTGGGTGACAATCAACAAGGTAATGCCAGCGTCATTCAACTGCTCAAGAACGCGGATCATGTCCTCACCGGATTTCGAATCGAGATTGCCGGTGGGCTCATCGGCAAGCAAAATTTCCGGGCGCATGACAATAGCTCGGGCTATCGCTACCCGCTGACGCTGCCCACCGGAAAGTTGCGCCGGCACGTGTGTGCCGCGATCGAGAATGTCAAGCCGACGCATGATGTCATCGACTGCAGTGCGGCGCTGCGCCGGCGGCACACCTCCGAGGGTCAACGGCAATTCGACATTCTCGCGCGCAGTAAGCCGCGGCACGAGGTGGTAAGCCTGGAAGACAAACCCGATGCGCCGACGGCGGATATCCGCACGGCGCTCTTCGCGCAGCGCCACGGTGTCGATGCCGTCGATACGGTATTCGCCACGATCAGGACGATCCAGCAAGCCGAGCATATTGAGCAGCGTTGATTTTCCCGAGCCGGAGGGCCCCATCACCGATATGTACTCGCCCGGCACAATATCGAGGTTGATATCAACCAGTGCACGCACATCCTCATCGCCGACATGAAAGGTCTTGTGGACGCCGCGAACCTCGATCATCGCGCCCGCTCCATTATTGCTTTCCCGGTTCGACCGCCTGCTCCGGCTCAACCGTAGCACCGGCGACGATGCCTTCGCGGTCGATCGACACGGCAACCCGATCGCCTTCCTGCAAACCGCCCAGCACCTCGATCCAGGTCCAGTTGCTAATGCCGATTTTCACCTCGCGCTGCACCAATTTTTTCGTCTCCCGGTCCCATAGCAACACCGATTTCCCCTCGATCAGCGCTTCCGCTGGCAAGCGCAGCACGTTGTCGTGACGGGCGAGAATGATATCGACGTCGGCGGAATAACCAGCAAGCAACAGGATATCGCCGGGAACCTGCTCGAAACGCACGTCAACGTCAACTGTGCGCGCCTGCTTTTCCTTGTCGACGACATAGGGCGCAATGCGTTCCACATGCGCCGGGAAAGTGCGGCCACGGAAAGCGTCCATGGTGATGCGCGCCGGCAGCGCAGGCTTGACGCCAGCCGCATCAACCTCATCGATCGGTGCGGTGACGTACAGGCAGGAATCGTCGAGCAAATCGACTGCCGGCGGCGTCGCCACGCCCGGTGGCGACGGCGTCACATACTCGCCGACCTCACCGTTGATTTCGGCAACAATGCCGGCGAACGGCGCGCGCAAGCGGGTCTCCTCAAGCATCGCATTCTGCACACGCACTGCCGCCCGCGCCGTCGCGACCTGCGACCGGGCCGCACCACAGACGGCGTCGGCGACCTGCATCTTCGTTGCCACCTGGTCAACCGCATCAGCGGAAACGAGTTGCTGTTTGGACAGCGCGTCGACACGTACGGCATCGCGGGCACTCTGCGCCGCCGTCAGACAGGCCTGTTGCTCCTGCTGGCCGGCCACCGCGAGCGCAGCGCGCGATTGCGCAACCTGCGCTTCGCGATCGTCGTTCCATAGTTCGAGCAGGATGGCGCCCTTCTTCACATGGTCGCCCTCCTTCACCAATAACCGTTCGACGCGGCCCCCCATGGGCATCGACAACTTCGAGCGCTGGCAGGCCTTGACCGTGCCGGCCCGGGTATTGGAGGCCACCTGCTCGACCGTGCCACGCTCGACCGTGGCAAGCACAGCCTGCAGCGGCTCGCGCGGCCAGAACTGCCATGCCAGCACCCCAAGTACAGCCAGCACGGCAACACCCATCAGGAACTTCCGCATCAATTCGTCACTCCGGCAAAGAAACGCGCCAGTGAGGATACCTGACAGCACCCTTCACCGCCCCTGAGCCACCGGTCAATGGCGGTCCGGAGGGGATGTCCGACAAGCGGCGCCGTGTCGATTCACGCACGCTCTATCATTTGCACCCGTCATGCTCGACCGGTCTGATCGGACCGATAACTGCCAAATGGAGAACCATCATGGGCGATCTGAAAACTCTGTACACCCAGCAGGAATCGCTGTTGGGCCGTGTCAGGGAAATCAACCGCAAGCTGTGGCTCGCCGGTCTGGGCGCCGTCAGCAAGGCCGAAGCAAATGGTCGCCAGCAGCTCGACAAGTATGTCTTTGCCGGCGAGCAGGTTATCGGCAGCGAGGCGGCACTCAAGCGCCGTTATGTAGTAGCCGCCCGCGGCCTGGTCGTTACCTTGCGCAAGGAGAGCGATGATCTGATCAACAGACTGGTTGAGGCTGGCAGAGACCAGCAGGTCGAAACCACCGCGCCGGACAACACGTATGTGCTGGCTGCCATCGGCGCCGTCGCGACCCTGCGCGATAGCAGCCAGAAGCTCTTCGACGATCTCATCGCCACCGGCGAAAAGCGGCACAGTTCGCAGGACTAAGACGCAGGATACGCAGGGCTGGTGCGGCCGCTTCGGGTGCCGCAATCAACGCGTCGTGTAGTCCGTACCCGTGTAGTCCGTACCGATGTCCACCAACTGGCGGACATCCTTTGCTTCCAGGCCGACAATCATCGGGCATTGCGTCTGCGGATATGCCATGACGTCGTAGATTTCCGTAACGGACCCGGTAATCGCAACCTTGTGCATGATCTCGCCGTCGCTCAGGCGAATCACATAAACGCCACACTCCGACTCAACGCCGCGCTGCGCCAGCTCAGCGTCCAGCGGTAACCCCTTGAAGGTTTTGTCGCGCGGCCTGGAAAGGCCAACGAGCGCAAAATCGCCATGGAAACGCAACCCGCGCACGAAGCCCGGGCACCAGGTCAGGCGATGATACTCGCCGGTCTCGACATCAATCCGGCCCAACCAGCCGCAACCGGCTTCAAGCACCCACAAGCTGCCGCGATAAAGCCGCGGCGTATGCGGCATCGACAGGCCCCGGCAAACAACCCTGTTGGTGCGCACATCGATAACAAGACCGCCATCGGTGCGGTGCTCGCGCCACCCGTCCCGCACGTTGCTCTCGCCGATGATCGTCGCATAGGCGAGCTCGCCGTTGTCCAGACAGAAGCCATTGAGGTGGCAACGATCCTCACCCGCGATTTCGGGCACAAACGGCGGCCTCCAGAGCGGCGAGAAGCAGCCTTTTTCCTCAAGCTGGGCGATGCAGTTGTACCCGGTGATCACGGCGAGCAGGCGTCCGTGGCCGTCGATGGCGATGTCATGGGTATCAACCGCGCCAGTGACGTGACAGCTGCGCGGCAGCAGGATGGTGTCCCAGCCGTCATAGAGGCGCCCTGGACGCAGACCGTTCTGGAAGCGCCACACCGCGTATTCCGTCGATAACAGCAGGCCGTCCTCGACTGGCACCATCGCCATGGCACGGCCGAAATTGCGCTCGCTGACGGTGAGCTTGCCGCGATTGGGGCCGATCAGCACGACCTTGCCGGCCTGGTAGGTTGTCAGCAGCAGCGCCATGTTGGCGTGCCCCAGCCAGGCAATAAAACCCGGCGAGAACGTCAGGTGAAACGGATTCTGGAGCAGGCCGTCGCGTGTATCGTCACCGACGATGCGCGCCTGCGTGGCGGCGGTCTGGCCCGGATCGCCTGCGGCACTGCCCGACGCGACGTTATCGACCATGGCCGCCTTCCCCCGATCTGGTCAAAGCAGGGTGGAGTTTGCCGAAGAGGGTGTAACCGAAAAAGTGCAAAGCTAACCCCAACAAAAAGAAAAGCCCGCCAACAGGCGGGCTTTTCCCGTGCAATCGCGGTGAGGCGATTACTGGGCAGCCGGAGCAGCGGCAGCGTCAGCAGCCGGAGCGGCAGCGTCAGCAGCCGGAGCTTCAGCAGCCGGAGCTTCAGCAACCGGGGCCGGAGCGGCTTCAACAACCGGAGCAGCAGCCTGCTCAACCGGAGCCGGAGCTTCTTCTTTCTTGCCACAAGCAACAACCAACAGGGCCGCAATGGCCAGAACAGCGATCTTCTTCATGGAGGTATACCTCAAGGAGACGTACAGGGTAAGGAAACGTACAGGGTCACAGGGACAGCCAACTAACCACGTGGTTCTGCCGTTGCCGGCAGCTATGACCCGACCTGCCCGCATAGGCAAACCAGAATCATAAGCATCTCCTGCCCTTGGAAGGACATGCTTATGGCTCCGGGGATTTCAATCGAGTCACCTGCGAATCCGCACCGATTGTCGGACAAATCGGATTTCGGCAGGCGCGCGTACTATACGCAGATTTCCCCAAAAACAAAACTACTGCCACACGGTGCCCCGCCCGCCTGTGCCATGATCCAGTGGCCACCCGCACGAGCCCGCCCGATGACCCGCAAAGACGACGACAAGAAGAACGACAAGCGCTTCACCGCCACGACACCTACCCGCCGCTTTCTCAAGCTTGCCGGGATGTCGACCTCGATCGCCACCCGGGTCGCCGCCTCATCGGCAAAGTCGCTGTTTCTGTCCGCCGAGCAACGCGAGAAAGAACGCCAGAAAATGCTGGCGAAGATCGGCAGTGAAGTCGCCCAGACGCTCGGCGAGATGAAGGGTGCTGTCATGAAGGTCGGGCAGATTGCTTCGCAGATCAAGGATCTGCTGCCTGAAGAGTTCGCCAGGGCGCTGGAAAAACTGCAGAAGGAATCACCCTCAATGCCCTTTCGGGTGATCCGCAAGCAGATCATCGACGAACTCGGCGCGCCGCCATATGAATTGTTCCGGGAAATGGATGAGGAGCCATTCGCGGCCGCCTCCATCGGGCAGGTACACCGGGCAGTGCTGCTCGACGGGCGCGAAGTCGTGGTCAAGGTGCAGTATCCCGGCGTCGAGGAATCAATCGAGTCCGACCTCAAGCACCTGCGCCGCATCCTCAAGCTGGCCGGCCTGTTGAAAGTCGATGAAAAAGTCATTGATGAAATCTTCAACGAGATCAAGGCACGGCTGCATGATGAGCTCAACTACGAGCAGGAAGCGGAAAACCTGCGTGCATTTCGCGAATTTCATGCCGCCGATGCCGACATCGTGATTCCCGAGGTGGTTACCGAGTTCACCCGCCGGCGCGTACTGACGCTCACCCGGGAAACCGGCGATTCGCTCGAAACCGTAGCCACGTCGCCCGCATATGACCAGACGCTGCGCAATCAGATCGGGCGGCGGATTTTCGATATTTTCGGCAAGCAGATTTTCGTGCACCAGGCGGTGCACTGCGACCCGCATCCCGGCAATTTTGCTTTCCGCCCGGATGGCTCGATCGTGATCTACGATTTTGGCGCCGTAAAACGCCTGACGCCGGAGGACATCACCGCCTACCGCATGCTGATGACCGCTACCTACGCACGTAATTTCGCGGGGATCGATGCCGGCCTCATCGCGCTCGGCGTGCGCAAGACCGACGGTCCGCGGCCGGAAGATTCGTTCTACGAACGCTGGATTGAGATTCTCCTGCCAGCGTTCAGCCACGAGCCGTTCGATTTCGGCAAGTCACGCATGCATTTCGATGTGCTGAAACAGGCACGTGCCACGCCGCTGCGTTATCTCGACTCGTTTCAGCCCTCGGCACGCACAATGCTGGTGGATCGGGTGATCTCCGGGCATTACTGGACCCTGATGAAACTTGGCACTGTATCCGCGATGCGCGACCTCACCGAGAAATATACCGGGCCGGATCAGGCGGCATGAGTTGCTGATGCAGTGTTCCGCATCAGCGGTGCCGCCGGGCACGAATATCGTTCAGATCAGCCGGATTTGAGCACCTGCTCGAGCTCAGCGCGCCCCTGCGGCGACGCCATCGCGATCACGACTTGTCCCGG
>k87-218228_pt1 | contig 10819 bp, 10 predicted proteins | sample MGYA00084030_6733316 | MGnify analysis MGYA00084030 | reverse complement strand
CTACGGCACCAACAACGAATACGGTTTCGATTACCTGCGCGACAACGCCATGTTGTCGCGCAGGTAATCGAAACCGTATTCGTTGTTGGTGCCGTAGGTGATGTCGGCAGCGTAGGCCACACGCTTGGCGGCCTGATCCTGCTGCGAGAGAATCACGCCGACGGAAAGGCCAAGGAACTGGTAAACCGGCCCCATCCAGTTGGCATCGCGCTGCGCGAGATAGTCGTTCACCGTCACGACGTGCACACCCTTGCCGGGCAGCGCGTTAAGGTATGCAGCCAAGGTTGCCACTAGCGTTTTGCCCTCACCGGTACGCATCTCGGCAATGCGGCCTTCGTGCAATACGATACCGCCGATCAACTGCACGTCATGGTGACGCAAACCGAGGGTGCGATGCGCGGCCTCGCGCACCACAGCAAACGCTTCGGGAATCAGGCTGTCGAGTGCGGCGCCCGCAGCGAGGCGTGCCCGGAACTCATCCGTCTTGGCCCGCAACTGCTCATCACTGAGCGGCTTTAGCACTGCCTCGTGGCCGTTGACGGCCTCAATGTGGCGACTGATTCGTTTGATTTCGCGCGCGTTTTTGGTGCCGAAAATCGTCTTGAACAGACTGGCAAGCATGCGGATTCACTCGTGGCAGGAGGCGCCCACCCCCAGGGGGGGCGAGCGACAACAGGCATGGGACACGCGCCAAGGCTGGCCGCGTCGTCAAAGGGCGGGAGATTCTACCGTAACCGGAATACGGAAAGTAACGCGCGGCGGCGTCAGCCGCCCAGGGCCAGCGCGTGCCCATTGGTGATATAGGCCGCCGGGTTGGTCGCCTCACCGTTGCGTCGCACCTCATAATGCACATGCGGGCCGGTCGATCGGCCGGTGCTGCCGAGGCGGGCAATTGCCTGGCCCTCGCGCACGATATCGCCAACGCGCACGAGAACCGCGCTGGCATGTGCATAGACGGTAGAGATGCCGTCGCCATGGTTGATTTCGACCATGTTGCCATAGCCACTGCGGCTACCGGCAAAGGTCACGATGCCGGCGCCCGTCGCGACGATATCCGAGCCCACCGGGCCGGCAAAGTCGACGCCACGATGGAAAGCGATATTGCCGTGGAACGGATCAATGCGGCGGCCGTAAGCCGAACTCAGGTAACCACTGTTAATCGGATTGCCGGCCAGGAAGCTCTCCTCCCGCAACCGCCCGCCCGCCAGCAGATTCTCCAGCACCTGCAATTCGGCATCGCGCACATCAATGCGATTGGCAATTACATCAAGGGCAGCGACGAAGTCCGGGGGCTGATAAGCAACACCATCTGATGACTCCTCGGGGCCACCGACCGGCGGCGGACGACTGAAATCGAAATCTTTCTTGCCCATGCGAGTGCTGCGCATCAAACGCTCACCGAGCGCATCGAGTCGCAGCAGCTTGGCCTGCATTTCGGCCACGCGCACCGTCAACGCCTTCAATCCTTGCTCCGCTCGTGCCTTTGCATCCACGACAGCCTGTCTCTCGAAGCCCAGGCGCTCACGCCACGCAAAGGCCGTCGTGCGGCCAACCGCACCGCTGACAACCGGATCACCCGCCTGAGTTGCGTAAAAAAAGTAGCCCCCAACCGCACCGAGCATCGGCAGCAGCAGCACCAACCCGGCCAGCACCAGATGCCAGTGCTGCGGGAGTTGGATGGTACGGCTGACCCCTCGCCGGGGGTCCAGTATGATGAGCTTCATTTGCTTACGCTCGATCAGCCCAGGTTGGCAGACTCATGTCCCTGAAAAATCCACATGCATCGTGGCCTGCGGGCCGGGAGCCCATATCAGCAGGACAAGTACTGCCAGCGCAGGCTACCACCCAGGCCAGTACCGTGCTCGGACGAATCTGCCAATCCTTGGCCGAGTTCACAATCCTCACCGACCATCTGCGCCAGGCCGTGGATGGGCGGCTCGGCGCGCGATTGTCGGTTACCGGTTGGCAAGAGGGCATCCTGCGAGTGCATCTCGACCAGCCAGCACTCGCCACCCGCTGGCGGTTCCAGGAACCGGCCGTCAGACGTGCCCTGTTGCGGGTGCCGGCACTGGCCGGCCTGAAAGAAATCCGGCTGACCATTGCCGCCATCAACCGGCTGGCACCACCCGCCAGTCCGCCCGCTCCCTCCCGGCTTGACGCCGTGCCGGCCGAGGCGATTGACGAACTGGCGAGCACAGAATCCCACGAGCGGTTGCGGCAGGCACTGACAACCTTGGCCGAAGCCGCAGCAAAAGCGAGGCAAGGAGGAAACCCGTTCTGCGGCTGACGCGACCTGTTCGCCGGTCACGCCAGACGCAGACGATCAACTCACTCGGCAGCAAGCAACGGCTGAACGCAGGAGACCGGTGCTACCGCTTCATTGTCGAAGCTCACGACATCGTAGGCATCCGGTTGCGCGAGCAGGGTACGCAGCAAGCGATTATTCAGCGCATGGCCGGATTTGTGGCCGACATACTCGCCGATCAGGCTGTGGCCGAGCAGGTAAAGATCACCAATCGCATCAAGAATCTTGTGCTTGACGAACTCATCTTCGTAGCGAAGACCATCTTCGTTGAGGATGCGGTAATCGTCGACGACTATCGCATTTTCCACACTGCCTCCAAGCGCGAGATTCTTCGAACGCAGCTGTTCGATATCGCTCATGAAGCCAAACGTGCGCGCCCGACTCACTTCCTTCACGAACGAAGCTGTCGAAAAATCGATGCTTGCGCTCTGGCTGCGCCCCCGGAACACCGGGTGATCGAAGTCGATGGTGAAGCTGACCTTGAAGCCGTCGAAGGGCAAAAAGGTAGCTGACTTGTCGCCATCACAGATGGAGATTTCGCGCTTCACGCGGATGAATTTCTTCGCTACCTTCTGCTCGGCTATACCGGCAGACTGCAACAGAAAAACGAACGGCCCGGCACTGCCGTCCATGATCGGCACTTCCGGGCCGGACAACTCGACAATCGCGTTGTCGATGCCCAGGCCGGCGAACGCACTCATCAGATGCTCAATGGTGGAAACCTTGACGCCGCCACTGACCAGCGTGGTGGACAGCGTGGTTTCACCGACCGCATAGGCGGTGGCGCGGATGGCCACCGGCGGCGCGAGATCGACACGGCGAAAGACAACCCCGGTATCGACGGGGGCCGGGCGCACCGTCAGGTAGATCTTGTCCCCGGTGTGCAGACCGATTCCGGTCGCGCGGATCACGTTTTTGATGGTGCGCTGTCGAATCATTGCTGAACAGCCCGCTTTAACTTGTTGTTTGGCAAGAAGTTAGCCACATACAGGGCAACCTGCTGGCAAATAGTAACAAAGTTTTTCACATTTCCCAAGCCGACCCTGAAGACCGGCCCGGGGCGGGAGCCCGGGCCGGTCTGCCGGCAGCTGCGCGGTCAGTCCGCTTGCCGCCGCAGGAAGGCCGGGATGTCGAGGAAGTCCATGTCTCCGGCTGGCCGGGCCGGAGGCGGGTTGCTGCCTGCCTGGGTGCGCTGGCGCATGGCAGTCGGCCGGTCAAACTGACTGTAGTCGGTACGCGCGCCCTCCGTTGTTGCTGCCACCGTCCGGGTCGCGCCCTGCAGCTGGGCCTGCGCACGCGGCACGGCAATGGTGGTTTCGACGACCTTCAGCCCGTGCTGCGCCGCACGGCCAATGCCGGTCGCCACTACCGTTACCCGCACCTCGTCCTCCAGCAACGGATCAAAGGCGGTGCCCATGATGATCTGCGCGTCCGGCGCGGCATACTCACTGACCACGCGACCCACCTCGTCGAAATCGCCGATAGCGAATCCGGGGCCGGCCGTGATGTTCACCAGCAGCCCCTTGGCGCCCTGCAGATTGACATCCTCCAGCAGCGGACTGTGCAATGCCCGCTGGGCTGCCTCGCGCGCCGCCCCTTCGCCACGGGCCGAACCAGTACCCATCATCGCCATGCCCATCTCGCCCATAACGGTGCGTACATCGGCAAAATCGACGTTGATGATCCCCGGGTGCAGGATCAGGTCGGCAATGCCCTTCACGGCACCGAGCAGCACGTCGTTCGCGGCCTTGAAGGCATCAAGCATCGTGGTGCGCGGCCCGAGTACCGTCAGCAGTTTCTCGTTCTGGATGGTGATCAACGAATCAACATGTTCAGCCAGTGCCGCCATGCCCTGCTCCGCTGCCTTCATCCGCCGCGGCCCCTCGAATGGGAACGGCTTGGTAACCACCGCCACCGTCAGGATGCCCATACTGCGGGCAACCTCGGCCACGACCGGTGCGCCACCGGTACCGGTGCCGCCACCCATGCCAGCGGTGATGAACACCATATCCGCACCCTGCAGCATCTCCTGGATACGATCCCGATCCTCGATAGCGGCCTGGCGACCGATCTCCGGGTTGGCGCCCGCACCGAGACCTTTCGTCACCTGGCTGCCCAGTTGCAGCAACGTCCGCGCCGAGTGGCGTTTCAGCGCCTGCGCATCAGTGTTGGCGCAGATAAAATCCACGCCCTCCACGTTATTGGACACCATGTGTTCAACAGCATTGCCGCCGCCGCCACCGACGCCCACCACCTTGATCACCGCATTCTGCGGCACATTGTCAAGCAGTTCGAACTTCGCCATGACTTCCTCCTAAGCTCCCGCAATCCCGTACTACGTTTTTTTGATTTCACACAGCCATCACTTCACTTCCCACCGCCTTGCAAATCACCTTCAAAAACCAAAAAATTTACATCGCATCAAAAACTTCCCTTGAACCATTTGAGAACCCGGTCAATAGCAGTTTCACCAGCCTTGCCCTTCTTCTCGTGTTTCTCGTCATCGCGCATCAAGCGTGCGTAATGCAGCAAACCCACGCTGGTTGCGAAAATCGGATTGCCGGCGATCTCGTCCGTTACGCCGACTACACCCTGTGGAAACCCAAGACGGACCGGCATGTGAAACACTTCCTCCGCGAGCTCGATGGCACCTTCCATCTTTACGGAGCCGCCCGTGAGCACGATTCCGGACGGAATCACATCCTCAAAACCGCTGCGACGCAATTCCGCCTGCACCAAGGTAAACAGTTCGTCGTAGCGCGGCTCGATCACCTCGGCAAGCGCCTGGCGGGAGAGATCTTTCGGTGCACGATCACCGACACTCGGCACCTTGATGGTTTCGCCAGGCTTCGCCAATTGCGCGAGCGCGCAGGCGTATTTCATCTTGATTTCTTCAGCTGAAGGCGTCGGGGTACGCAACGCCATAGCGATGTCGTTGGTTACCTGATCGCCGGCAATCGGTATTACCGCTGTATGGCGGATGGCGCCCGTATTGAAGATTGCGATGCCGGTGGTGCCGCCACCGATATCAACCAGGCACACACCCAACTCCATCTCGTCTTCGGTAAGCACGGCATGTGCACTGGCGAGTTGTTCAAGCACCAGCTCATCGACCTCAAGACCGCACTTGCGTATGCATTTTTCGACGTTCTGCACTGCATTTACTGCACAGGTAATGAGATGAACCTTGGCCTCCAGACGCACGCCGGACATACCGAGCGGTTCACGCACACCGTCCTGGTCATCAATGATGTACTCCTGCGGGATGACATGCAGGATGCGCTGATCCGCAGGTATCGCAACCGCAGCGGCAGCATCAATCACGCGGTCAACATCAGCCTGCGTTACCTCGCTGTCACGGATCGCAACGATGCCGTGCGAGTTCATGCTGCGCAAATGGCTGCCGGAAATGCTCGCGTAGACCGAATGAATCTGGCAGCCGGCCATCAGCTCGGCCTCCTCGACTGCACGCTGGATCGACTGCACTGTTGAATCGATATCGACGACCACTCCCTTCTTCATGCCGCGCATTGGGTGGTTGATGCCGAAACCAACGACCTTGATCCCGCCGTCCGGCAGCACCTGGCCGACGATGGCAACGACTTTCGACGTGCCAATATCGAGTCCGACAATCATGTCACTGCTGCCCGTTCGAGCCATATTTCCCACCCGGAGTCGCTGCTCCCGTTGCTGCCTTGGACGGCGACCCTTGCGATGCTGACATCAGCGGCGGTGCCCAGCGCACCGCGAACCCACCGATGTAGCGCAGATCGACGTTGTCGATGCGATCACCCACTTCATAGAGACGCTTTTCATAAACGCGCAAAAAACGGCGCACCCGACTTAAGCCTTCTGCCTGATCGACGCGCAGACGCATGCCGTTGCCAACAGCGAATTCCCACGACAGCTGATCGTTGAGCTTCAGTTCCCGTACCGACATTCCGAGCGGCAGCAACATGCTGTTCACGGCGCTGTAGAACGCCATCACCTGTACCGCTTTATCTTCGGGCCCAGCCAACCGGGGCAGCGCACCGACACTACCGGCATTTTCCGGCTGGAAGACTTCACCGGCATGACTGATGAAGCCGTCACCATTCCAGTGCGCCACCGGGATTTTTTCGGTAACACGAACAATCAGGCCGTGCGGCCAGACACGATAAACATCGACCGCAGACACCCACGACAACCCGCTCAACTCTGCGGCAATGTCGGTCATTGGCACGTCGAGCAGCGAGCGGCCGACGACAAGATTGGCAAGTGAATTTTCGATCTCGCGTTGCGTAATGGCTCCGAATGAACCCTCGACCCGCACCGTCTCGATGCGTGTTGCCTGCGCGACCCAATGCCCCGCTGCGACAATCACGGCAATGAGCAGCGCCACAAGGCAAGCAATCACGACCGGCACCATCACCCGATGCAGCAGCACGGCGACACGCAGACGACGCGCCATGCCTTCTTGCGGCAGCAGACTGCTGCGCAAGGCGGCGGTCATGGCAATTTCTCCGAAAGCGGCAGGCCCGATTCCTTGAGAATGGCGAGGACGAGATCGGCGAAAGTGAGGCCCGCCGCGCGCGCCGCCATCGGCACCAGGCTGTGGTCGGTCATCCCCGGCACCGTGTTCACTTCCAGCAGGCGAAACTGGCCGGCGGCATCCATCATCACATCGACCCGACCCCAGCCACGACCATCAACGGCATGAAAAGCATCGAGCGCAAGACGCTGCAGTTCCGCCTCACGCGCCGCATCGAGACCACAAGGGCACAGATACTCGGTGTCATTGCGGATGTACTTCGCCTCGTAATCGTAGAACTCGGCGGTGGTCTTCAGACGGATCGGTGGCAGCGCCCGATCACCGAGGATCGCTACCGTGTATTCAGGGCCGTCGACCCACTCCTCGACAACGACATCGCTGTCGTACCGCTGCGCCGTCGCCAGCGCGGCGGCGCATTCTGCTGCGTCGCGCGCCTTGCCCATGCCGATACTCGAACCTTCCCGCGCCGGCTTGACCATTACCGGAAAACGCCCCGGTTCAAGCTGGTCGATCCATACTCGCGCACCGCTGTAGGCGCGAAAACCCGGTGTCGGCAGCCCACAGGCTTGCCACAGCAATTTGGTGCGGATCTTGTCCATGCCGATCGCCGAGGCCATCACACCGCTGCCGGTATAAGGTATGCCAATGCTTTCGAGCAGGCCCTGCAACGAACCGTCTTCACCTCCACGACCGTGTACGGCGATGAATGCAGCGTCGAAACATTTCAACGCCGGAATGTCCAGCACACGCGTGTCGATCCCTTCGGCGTCAATGCCGCGCGAGCGCAACGCCGCAAGAACGGCATTGCCGCTCTTGAGCGAAACTTCGCGTTCGGCGGCAGTACCGCCAAAAAGTACAGCGATCTTCATCGTTGGCTCCGGATCCTCTTCATTTCCTGCTGTCAGTTTTCGAGCGTCATATTGTTGTCGGCGAGCTTCGCGGCAATCGCACCGATATCGCCAGCACCCTGGGTAAGCAGCACATCGCCGTCGCGCAATACGTCACGCAAAACCTTTGTCACGTCACCCGATGTCTCGACAAATACCGGGTCGATGTGGCCACGTGCGCGGATGCTACGGCACAGACTGCGGCCATCGGCACCGGCAATCGGATGCTCGCCGGCGGCATAAATTTCCATCAGCAGCAACACATCGACTTCCGACAGCGCCTGCACGAAGTCCTCATACAAATCCTGGGTGCGCGTGTAGCGATGCGGCTGAAATAACATCACCGCACGACGATGCGGCCAAACCTTGCGCAGCGCTGCCACAGTTGCCTGCACTTCACGCGGGTGATGGCCATAATCGTCCACCAGCGTGATTTCACCATGCGGTGTGGCGAACGTGCCGTAAACCTGAAAGCGCCGACCAACACCCTGGAATTTCGCCAGCGCATTGAGGATTGCCTGGTCGGGAACGCGCTCGTCGGTAGCAACAGCTATCGCTGCCAGCGCGTTGAGTACGTTGTGATGCCCGGGAATTGACAGTGTCACCGCAAGCGGCGCGTGGGGTGCCGGCCGACGTACAGTGAAATGCACGCGCATACCTTCGTAGCGGATGTCGGTAGCGCGGAAATCGGCGTCTTCCTGCTCGATGCCGTACGTCAGCAGTGTGCGGGTAACGCGCGGCAGCAGGCGGCGAACCACCGGGTCATCGATGCACAAAACAGCAACACCGTAGAATGGCAAATTGTGTAGAAATTTGACGAAAGTAAGTTCGAGTTGCGCGAAATCACCGCCGTAGGTCGACATATGATCGGCATCGATGTTGGTGACAACAGACACCATCGGCTGCAGGTGCAGAAACGACGCATCGCTCTCATCGGCCTCAGCCACAAAATAACGGCTACCCCCCAATTGGGCATTCGAACCGGCGCTGTTCAGCCGGCCACCGATCACGAATGTCGGGTCAAAGCCGGCTTCGCCAAGAATAGAGGCGATAAGACTTGTCGTTGTGGTCTTGCCGTGCGTGCCGGCGATAGCAATGCCATGGCGATAGCGCATCAGCTCCGCCAGCATTTCCGCACGCGGCACCACGGGAATACGGGCCTCACGCGCCGCCACCACTTCCGGGTTCTGCTCATTGACCGCCGAGCTGACCACAATGACATCGGCATCTTCAATATTGCAGCGCTGGTGGCCGATAAACACCGTTGCACCCATGCTAACAAGGCGGCGCGTAGTCGCCCCTTCCTTCAAGTCCGAACCACTGATTTGATAGCCCTGATTGAGCAACACTTCGGCAATGCCACTCATGCCGGAACCACCGATACCCACGAAATGGATACGGCGAATGCGGCGCATCTCCGGCACTGAAAAGCGCAACGTGGTGTTGTGGCTGCGCGCATCAAGTTTCATTGAGGATTCACCTGCTTGGTACTGACGTCAGTACAAACGCGCGCAATTAATGTGGAAACATCGCCGAACGATGCCCTGCGGGCCGCATTGGCCATCCTCAGCAGCACCTCGCGCGAGGACATTTCACGAATTTCAGCCGCCAGGCTTTGCGCATTGAGTTGTGCTTGCGGCAATAACCGGGCAGCGCCGGCCTTCACCAGATATGCAGCGTTGTCCGTCTGATGGTCATCGACAGCGTATGGGAACGGCACGAAGATCGCCGGGACGCCTGCAGCGGCAAGCTCACTGACCGTCAGCGCGCCGGAACGGCAGACGACCAGATCTGCCCATGCATATGCGGCCGCCATGTCATCAATGAACGGCAAGACTTCTGCGGGTAAATTCATCCGCGCATAAGCGCCACGCGTCGCGTCAACCGCGTTGCGACCACTCTGGTGACACACACCAACAGCCATATCGCGCGCCAGCAGCGCCAGCGCTGGCGGCGCCTGCGTATTGAGCGCCTGTGCCCCCAGGCTGCCGCCCACAACCAGCACGCGCAATGCACCGTCGCGGCCGCGGTATCGTTCCGCAGGCGCCGGCAGCATGCGAATCACATCACGCACCGGGTTGCCGACTACCGTGCCGCGCGGTAACTGTCGAATCGCTTCCGGAAACGCAACCAGTACCCGCGTGGCAATGCGCGCCAACAGACGATTAGTGAGGCCAGCGATCGCGTTCTGTTCGTGGATCACAAGCGGCACGCCGGTAAGCCACGCGGCGACACCACCCGGACCGGACGCAAAACCGCCAAAGCCGATGACGACATCCGGATGCTCACGACTCACGATGCGCAGCGCCCCGAGCAACGAGCGCACTAACGCGAGCGGTGCCGCGGCCAGGCGGGCAATACCGCCACCACGCAGACCGGAAACCGGCAGGGTGCTGATCGCAAACCCGTGCCGGCTCACGAGCTCCACTTCCATCCCGCCTTGCGAACCCAACCAGTGGATCTGCCAACCCTCGGCCACCAGACGCTGCGCCACGGCCAACGCCGGAAACACATGCCCGCCGGTGCCGCCGGCCATCACCAGCGCCTTCCTGCCATTGCTGCCCATGGCGGCGCCGTTCATACCAACACCGCCTTGCGCGTGGCTCGCGCAACGCGTGTAGCGCCGGTGGCTGCCGCACCCAGTTGCCAGAGCGCACCGAGCAGCGCGCAGTTCGCCACGAGGCTCGAACCGCCATAGCTGACCAGCGGCAGCGTGAGGCCCTTGGTCGGCATCAGGCCCATGTTCACGCCCATGTTGATGAACGCCTGCACGCCGAACAGCACGGCCGCGCCCCACGCGAAGTAAGCCCCGAAGGCATCGCCGGCGACGGCACGCTCGCGTGCAATGCGCAGAATCGCGCCCACCAGCAGGACGAACAATGCCACCAACACAATGACACCAATCAGACCGAGTTCCTCTGCGGCAACCGCGAACACGAAATCGGTGTGGGCTTCCGGCAGGTAGAACAGTTTCTGCACGCTGTTGCCAAGGCCGACACCGCTCACCTCGCCACGACCAAAAGCAATCAGGCTCTGCACCAGCTGATAACCGGAATCGAACTGGTGCTGCCAGGGATCCATAAAACTGGTCAGCCG